>Ga0066871_100010_pt1 | contig 189964 bp, 157 predicted proteins | sample CeladaPassage60B_FD_62209 | JGI IMG/M metagenome (GOLD analysis project Ga0066871, IMG submission 62209) | Cellulose-adapted microbial communities from the Joint BioEnergy Institute, USA - Passage3 60B | ecosystem: Engineered > Bioreactor > Continuous culture > Unclassified | place: USA...
GCGGGGCTGAACCTGGCGGAGTGTACGTCCGGCACGTTCAAGGGGAAGATCAAGATTTCCAAACGCGGAGACCGAGCCTTGCGTAAGCATCTGTACCTTGCCATGCTGCAATTGGTTCGCTATCATGCGGACTTCGCGTCAGGGGCGCCGGCGGGGGCTCTCTATTGGGGGGAGCGAGCTGAGTTCCGGTGGACCGTCAGGTGGGAGGTGGCGTAAGGAAGCCGGTCGGGTACGTTGCTGGGTGTCGGAAGGGACCGACTGGAGGAAGGATGGGAATTCGATCGAACGGGTTGGAATCGGATGGGTGTCGGATAAGTGTCCGATGGGTGTCGGATGAGGGTCCAACGGACATTCGGCAAGCTGTCGGAAGACGACGTGTCGAGAAGGAATGGACCGGTATCCGGAAGGACGCCGAGCGGGCATGTCGTTTATTGTCGGATGCGGCTGCCCGCGGTCATCGCATACCGCTTTGCGTGTGCGGTCAAACAAGTTTCATTCGCAGTAATTTTCTTGTTTTTCCAAATATTAGAGTATTCATGTTAGATAACATTACATACGAATCAAAAAAACCTTACATGGATATTGACGATTTCCTCCGGTCGCTTTATAATAGCGTCAAAGACGCAGTAAAAAATGAACATTGTATATGGATTACCGTATGAATGTTCGGAAATTGGGGGAGGTAGGTTATCATGCCGGGAAAAAAAGTGCTGGAACTGATCAAGGAAAAAAATGTGGAGTTTGTCGATTTCCGCTTCGTCGACATCGCCGGAAAAGCGCATCATGTCACTCTTCCTGCCAGTGAAATCAACGAAGATACGTTCGTCAACGGCGTTGCGTTCGACGGTTCGTCCATCCCGGGGTTCCGCGGCATCGAGGAATCCGACATGGTCATGATGCCGGACGGAGATTCCGTATATTTGGATCCGTTCACCGCTCATGTCACATTGAACGTCATGTGCAACATTTACACGCCGGAAGGGGAACGGTACGACCGGGATCCGCGCAGCATCGCCCAAAAAGCCGAGGAATACTTGCTGCAAACGGGCATCGGTACCGCCGCCTACTTTGCGCCGGAATCGGAATTTTTCATCTTTGATGATGTCCGCTATAAAAGCGGCATGAACACGTCGTTTTACGAAGTCGATTCCGACGAGGGGGTGTGGAACACCGATCGCAGGGAAGAAGGCGGCAATCTCGGGTTCAAGGTGCGCACCAAAGGAGGGTACGTGCCGGTGGCGCCGACCGACCAGCAACAAGACATCCGCAGCGAGATCGTGCGCCTCTTGATCGAATCCGGCCTGCGCGTCGAACGCCATCACCACGAGGTGGCGTCCGCGGGTCAAGGGGAAATCAACTTCCGTTTCGACACGCTGACGAAAACGGCGGACAATTTGCTGAAGTACAAATATATTGTCCAGAACACGGCGCGGAAGTACGGCAAGGTGGCGACGTTCATGCCGAAGCCGCTCTACGGCGACAACGGCAGCGGCATGCATACGCATCAAAGCATCTTCAAAGGCGACACCCCGCTGTTCTATGAAAAAGGCGCCTATGCGAATTTGAGCGACATCGCGATGTACTACATCGGCGGCATTCTGTACCATGCGCCGGCATTGATCGCCATCACGAACCCGAGCACCAACTCGTACAAGCGGCTTGTACCCGGATACGAAGCGCCGGTCAACCTGGTGTTTTCGAAGGGGAACCGTTCGGCGGCCATCCGCATACCGATTGCGGCGGTGACGCCGAAAGGGAGCCGGATCGAGTTCCGTACGCCGGATTCGACCTCGAATCCGTACCTCGCCTTCGCAGCGATGCTGCTCGCCGGACTTGACGGCATCAAGAAGCAGCTCGATGCCCGCAAGCTCGGTTTCGGACCGCTCGACAAGAACATTTATGAACTGTCCGAGGCGGAGAAACGGGAAATCCGCAGCGTGCCGGCAAGCCTGGACGAGGCGCTGGACGCCCTGGAAGCGGATCATGATTTTCTGCTCGAAGGCGGCGTGTTCAGCAAGGATTTCATCAACAACTTCATTTCCATCAAGCGTGCGGAAGCGAAAGATGTGGCGATTCGCGTCCACCCGCATGAGTTTTCCTTATATTTCGATTGCTGAATATCCCGATTTGCTTACGTACAGCTCTTCCTCCTCTTGCGCCGGATTATGTCCGGCGTATTTTTTTTCATTTTCATGACTCTTTCGGACATTTCTTGAACAATACCGACAAACTTGCTATCATTAACCTTATTATTATGTACGAAATCATCGTGTGAAAAAGGTGTGGGGTCATGGCCAAGCGAGCATACAATTTCAATGCGGGACCGGCGGCGCTGCCGCTTGAGGTGCTCGAGCAGGCGCGGGACGAACTGGTCGATTATCGCGGCATCGGCATGTCGATCATGGAAATTTCCCACCGCAGCAAGGAGTACGAACAAGTCAACGAGGAAACGCAGTCGCTCGTGCGCGAACTCTTGCAGGTGCCCGATTCGTATCATGTTTTGTTTTTGCAGGGAGGCGCCAGCACGCAGTTTGCGATGGTGCCGATGAACCTGCTTCGCGAAGGAAAGACGGCGGCGTATGTGCATACGGGAAGCTGGGCCGATAAGGCGATCAAAGAAGCGCGGCTGATCGGGGAAGTCGAAATTGCCGCCAGCGCGCAGGACAGCGCCTTTACGAAAATTCCGGATTTTTCGGAAATCCGCGTTTCGCCGCGCGCGGCCTATCTGCATGTCACGTCGAACGAAACGATCGGCGGCATTCAATATCAGGATTTCCCTGCCGTTGACGGGCTGCCGCTGGTGGCGGACATGTCCAGCGACATTCTCAGCCGGCCGTTCGATATCAACCGTTTCGGGCTCGTCTACGCCGGCGCGCAAAAAAATCTCGGTCCTTCCGGCGTCACGCTCGTCATCATTCGCGAAGATCTGATTCACGACGCGGCCGACTTGCCGACGATGCTGCGGTACAAAACGCACGCGCAAAATCAGTCGCTGTACAATACGCCTCCGGTTTATTCGGTCTACATGATGAATCTGGTGCTGAAATGGATCAAGAACAACGGCGGGCTGGCGGAAATGGAGAAGAAAAACCGCGAGAAGACCGCGCTCATCTACTCCGCCATCGACGAAAGCGGCGGATTTTACCGCGGCGTAGCCGACCCGGCCAGCCGCTCGCTGATGAACATCACGTTCCGGCTCGCATCCGAAGAACTGGAGAAGCAGTTCGTCAAGGAGGCGGAGGCGAACGGATTCGTCGGCCTGAAAGGACACCGCAGCGTCGGCGGCCTGCGCGCCTCGACGTACAACGCCGTGCCCTACGAAAGCTGCGAGGCGCTGGCGGATTTCATGCGCGAGTTCCGGAAACGTCACGGATAATCCGGCAGGGGATGCGGCATGCCGTTTCACATTGTGCTCGTCGAGCCGGAAATTCCCGCCAACACCGGAAACATCGCCAGAACATGCGCCGCCACCGGCACACATCTGCATTTGGTGCGGCCGCTCGGCTTTTCCACGGATGACCGCTATTTGAAACGCGCGGGGCTGGATTACTGGCACGCCGTAAAAATTCACTATCATGATTCGTTCGGCGAGCTGAAAGCCCAATACCCGCAGGCGCGCTATTTTTGCGCCACCACCAAAGCGTCCCGCGTTTATACGGAATTCCGCTACCGGGAGGGCGATTTTCTCGTATTCGGAAAAGAGACCGCCGGGCTGCCCGCGGCCATTCTCGATGCGCACGCGGATACGTGCGTGCGCATTCCGATCTCCACCGAGGTCCGGTCGCTCAATTTGTCGAATTCGGCGGCGATCATCCTGTATGAGGCGCTGCGGCAAAACGGTTTTCTCGGCATGACATGATCGCTTGCGCACGCGCGAAAAAGTTTCGCGCGTGTCAATGCTTGCAGGAAAAACGTGGTTTATGGTGAAAAATGATAGAGAGACAAAGTGAGGTGAAACCGTTGAAACCCGTCGGCGTAGTGCGAAAAGTCGATCAGCTCGGCAGGATAGTGCTGCCGAAATCGCTTCGGCGCAGATATCAAATGAATGAAGGGGACCCGGTGGAAATTCTCGTTCAGGGGGACAGCATCATTCTGGAGAAATATAGGCCGAAGTGCGTCTTCTGCTTGTCGCGTGAACAAGTGATCGCATACCGGGAAAAATACATATGCAAATCCTGCATGGAAGAAATGCATTCCATGGTATAACGTACGGCTAGTCCCGGTACCATCAGGGGCCGTTCGTCCGCAGCCGATATGGTGAGGACGAACGGCCCCTGTTGTTTACAAACCTTTCGTTTTGTCGTCTTCGAACGCCGCGGTGAGAATCGATCCCAGCAGCAGGGCGATCACGATCATGACAATCCAGAATGCGGTTGACACGCAGGTTGCCCCCTTTGCTCACATGCATGGTGTGGTGAATGCCGAACCGGACATCACGGCTTTACCCCTCATTATACCCGACATCGGCGCAGAAAGAAACGCCAAACTGTGACACATTTTAGGCGATTGAGCGGGAGATGATATGAGGGAGGTGATCGCAAGTGATGCAGGCGGACGCATTGATCGTCGGCGGAGGGATCGCCGGACTGCAGGCGGCCATCCAACTCGGCCGGTACCGGCATCGGGTCGCGGTCGTCGACCGAGGTTACGGCCGTTCCACCTTGTGCCGGAGGTACAACAACGTGCTGGGATGGCCGGACGGCGTATCCGGAATGGAACTGCGCGAAAAAGGTCGAAAACAGGCGGAATCGTTCGGTGTCGTGTGGATCGACGATGAAATTACCGGCCTTGCGAAAACGGAGGACGGCTTCACGGCCTTCGGGCGACGCGGCGCCTATGCGGGGCGGGTCATGCTGCTCGCGACCGGGGTGATCGACCGGTTTCCCGACGTGCCGGGACTTAAGGCCTGCCTCGGGACAAGCGTATACGTGTGCCCGGACTGCGACGGGTACGAGACGTCCGGAAGGAAAACCGTCGTGCTCGGGTCGGGGAACAGCGGCGCGCGCATGGCGCTGGAACTGCTGTATTGGACCGACGACATCACGTACGTCAACCACGGAGGGAAACCGATCGACCCAAGCCTCGCCGAGCGGCTCGCGGAACATCGGGTGGACGTCGTCAACGGCACGCTGGAAGCCGTCGAACACGACGAAGGGCGGTTTCGGACGGCGCGGCTCGCGGAAGGCGGCGCCGTCGCGGGAGAACGCGCCTTCATCGCCTTTGGCGGCAACGAAGTGAACACCGCGCTCGCCGCTTCCGTCGGCGCCGAACGGCTGGAAAACCGCCACATCGTCACCGACCCGCGCACCAAAATGACGACGGTGCCGGGGTTGTGGGCCGCGGGGGATGTGGGCGTCCATTCCGAACAGCTGACGGTGGCGATGGGCGAAGGCGCGCTCGCCGCGGTCTGGATGCACAAAGAACTGCTGCGCCAAGGAATCGCGGCGCGCCCGGAAGCGCCCGCGATCAACCGTTCAACGCGCTGAACAGCCGCTCGACGACCGGGCGGTATTCGTCCAGCGCCCGCCTGCCCGCTTCGGACAGCGAATACCGGCCTTTGCTCTCGCGGACGAACCAGCCGTACACGTTGTCGTACACGATGCGTCCGGCGTGCGCGTTTTCCGTCAGCTCGCGCAGCTGTTTCGGGCTGAGCGCGCCTTTTTCGCGAAGCCACCAGGCGCATTCCAGCGCTTTTTCGCGGTAGGCGGTCACCAGTTTGGTCTTCGTGCTGCCGCCCGTGTTGAAGTCGTCACGGCGGTTTCGGAATTCTTCCAGCAGCCGTTTCGTGCGTCGTCCCGTCCGCCGCGCCGTCGCTTCCTCCGAAACCGGTTCGCACAGCAGATGGACCGCGGGCGGCCGCGTCCGGTAAAACTGCACCGCGATCAGGCCGAAGCCGAGCATGCGGCACAGCGTCTCGGCCCGCTTCCATTTCTTGCGCCCGCGGCGCCCGAGCCCGTTGTCCCCTTCCACCGCCAAGTAGACCCGTCCGGTAACGGCCAGCCGGTCGATCCCCTGGTATATGAGCGGCAGTCCGAACGATTTTTTCAGTTCGACGACGACCGGCTGCTCCTCCCCCTCTTTGACCGCCACCACATCGCACGAATGAATTTCGCTTTTGACCTCGTATCCCCGCTGCTCCAGAAACGCTTTGACCGGCGCGTACAGCTCCGTTTCGCTGCGAATTCCCATCGAACTCCTCCACGTTTTTTGTAAACTAAACTCTTTTCGGCGCATAACTATTTAGTACACTCAAATTTACCCTAATCTTACCTTGTCTCGCACCGGAATAAAAGGAGGGTGAAAATGGACATTTTCGCGCGCATCAAGGAGCACCGGGACAAAGAGAAGGAATTGGTGTGGGAAGGCACCTTTGCCGATTACATTGAAATCGTTCGCGAGCAGCCGCAGGTGGCCAGAACGGCGCATGCCCGCATTTACGATATGATCGTCTGGCATGGCGTGGAAGAGGTCAACGGTCAAAAAAAGTACAAGTTTTTCGAAGATGAAATTTTCGGACTCGACCGGACCATCGAACGCCTGGTCGAAGAATATTTTCATTCGGCGGCGAAACGGCTGGACGTCCGCAAGCGCATTTTGCTCTTGATGGGACCGGTCAGCGGGGGCAAGTCGACGATCGTCACGATGTTGAAACGCGGGTTGGAGCGATACACCCGCACGAAGGAAGGGGCGCTTTACGCCATTCAGGGCTGCCCGATGTACGAGGAGCCGCTGCACTTGATCCCCAAGGAGCTGCGTCCTGAAGTGGAACGCGAGCTCGGCGTCAAAATCGAGGGAAGTTTGTGCCCTTCCTGCCAGATGCGCCTGCGCACGGAATTCAACGGCGAGATCGAGCGGGTGCCCGTGGAGCGCATTGTGCTGTCCGAAGAACTGCGCATCGGCATCGGCACGTTCAGCCCGTCCGATCCGAAATCGCAGGATATCGCCGATCTTACGGGCAGCATCGATTTTTCCACGATTGCCGAGTACGGGTCGGAGTCCGACCCGCGCGCCTACCGGTTTGACGGCGAACTCAACAAGGCGAACCGCGGCATGATGGAGTTTCAGGAAATGCTCAAATGCGACGAAAAGTTTTTGTGGAATTTGCTGTCGCTCACCCAGGAAGGGAACTTCAAGGCGGGCCGGTTTGCGCTGATCAGCGCGGACGAAATGATCATCGCCCATACCAACGAAGCGGAGTACAAGGCGTTCATCGCCAACAAGAAAAACGAGGCGCTGCAGTCGCGGATGATCGTGATGCCGATTCCATACAACCTGAAAGTGAGCGAGGAAGAAAAAATTTACCGCAAGCTGATCGAGCAGAGCGACATGAAGCATGTGCACATCGCGCCGCATACGCTGCGTACGGCGAGCATCTTTACGATTTTGACGCGGCTTAAGGAATCCAAGAAACAAGGCATGGATTTGATCAAAAAAATGCGCCTGTACGACGGCGAGGAAGTGGAAGGATTCAAGGACGCCGATCTCAAGGAAATGCAAAACGAATTTTCCGAAGAAGGCATGTCCGGCGTCGATCCGCGCTATGTGGTGAACCGGATATCCAGCGCGCTCGTGCGCGGCGACATGAAGTGCATCAACGCGCTCGACGTGCTGCGTTCCCTGAAGGACGGCTTCGACCAGCATCCGACGATCACCCGCGAGGAGCGGGAACGATATTACCAATTCATCTCGCTGGCGCGGCAGGAGTATGACGAGCTGGCCAAAAAAGAAGTGCAGAAGGCGTTTGTGTATTCGTTCGAAGAATCGGCGAAGACGCTGTTCGAAAATTACCTCGACAATATTGAGGCGTACTGCAGCTGGACGAAGCTGCGCGACCCCGTGACCGGCGAGGAAATGGATCCGGACGAACGGCTGATGCGCTCCATCGAGGAGCAGATCGGCATTTCCGAAAACGCCAAAAAAGCGTTCCGCGAAGAAATTTTGATCCGCATGTCCTCCTATTCCCGCAAAAAGAAAGTGTTCGACTATTCGAGCCACGAAAGATTGAAAGAGGCGATCGAGAAAAAGCTGTTCGCCGATCTCAAGGACGTCGTCAAAATCACGACGTCGACGAAAACGCCCAACGAACAGCAGCTGAAACGAATCAACGAAGTGTCGCGGAGGCTGATCGACGAGCACGGGTACTGCCCGATTTGCGCCAACGAACTGCTGCGGTACGTCGGAAGCCTGCTGAACCGGTAACTTCACATCGGGCGGACGCACGAGCCGCCGCCACAATATCGGCTTCCCGCATGATTCGCCGGCGCGGTCCGGCATCGGGAGGTCGCGCCAACAACCGGCAAAAACTTGCCGGTTGTTTTGCTTTGCAAAGGGATGCCATTGACAACGCGGTTTTGTCCATTACAATGGATTTGTCAGAAGACAACAAAGAGCCGGCTGGAGAGAAGGAACCGCATGAAGTGGACGGAAAACTGGAGAATGATATTGTGGCTGGCGATCCCGTCGATCATCTCGTTCGCGTCGCAGACGCTGTCCGGCACGCTGAACCTGATGATCGTCGGCCGGCTGGAAGGCGGCGTGGCCGGGCAGGCGATCGCCATCGTCGGTGTAAGCAACGTGATCATTTACAACGTGTGGGCGATTTTTTCCGGCATCGGCCATACCGTCAATTATTTGGTGGCGCAAAACATCGGCGCCGGCGAGACGAAGAAAGCGATCGAACGCACCTATATCGCCCTCTATGTCACCGCGCTGGTGGCCTTGTTCGTGTTGGCGGCGGGATGGCTGTTCGCCGACGAACTGCTGCGCATCGTCGGCGGCAAGAGCGCGGAGGAACTGGCGGATGGAGCCTCCTACCTGCGCTTACGGTTTTATGCGATGTCGTGCGGCATTTTCAGTTTTTTATTTCACGGGTTCATGCGCGGCACCGGCGACACCCGCACGCCGATGGTGCTGTCGCTGTTGATGAATACGGTGATGGTGACGCTGACGTACGGCTTGGCGTACGGCCGCTTCGGACTGCCGGAACTCGGACTGTACGGCGCGGGGCTCGCGTTTTTCATCGGCGAGTTGATCGGTCTCGTCGGATGCTTGTTCGTCTTTTTCGTTCGCCTGCATCCGCGTTACGCGACGCGCTCCCGCGCGAAATTCCGCTGGAACGAAGCGCGGCTGATTTTGCGGGAAAGCGGCAAACTCGGCGTGCAGGAGTTTTCCATCAGTTTTTCCATGCTCGTGTTTACGTTTTTTGTCGCCTACTTGGGCGCGACGGCGCTGGCGGCCAACGAGGTGGCGCTGAGCGTCATGTCGCTCGGGTTCATGCCGGCGTTCGGTTTCGGATCGACCGCGACAATTCTGGTCGGCCAATATATTGGCAAAGGAAAGCCGCTCGTCGCCAGAAGAATGGGTACGGACGTCGCGGTGCTCGGCACGATTTTTCTGACGTTGGTCGGCGTGCTGGAATTCGCGTTTCCGGTCACGATCGCGCATTGGTATTCGAACGAACCGGAAGTGTACGAACTGGCGGCGCGGCTGATCATGATGTCGGCGTTTCTGCAGCTGTTTGACGGGCTGCTCAATTATTACGCCGGCGGCCTGCGCGGCATCGGCGACACGACGTTTTTGCTGCGCGTTTCGTTTGCGCTCGGCGTATTCCTGTTCATTCCGTCGACGTATTTGGCCATTTTCGTGTTCCATTGGGGCAGCGTCGGCGCGTGGCTGTCGCTGTACTTCTATCTCGTCGTGTTCGGCCTCCTGGTGATGCGGCGGTTTTACCGCACCGACTGGCTGAGCGTGCGCATGAAGTCGGCGGAGTAAGCCGCGCGTCGCGCGGGGCCGAACGGTTCGCGGCGGATTACGAAGACACGAACTTGCGGTGCACCTTGCTGCCGTCGCACGTAAACAGCGCGGTCTTGTCCTCGACGACGGTTTCGAGGTGCACTTTTCTTCCCCACAAGCGCTGCACGTAGGGCAGCGTTTTTTCCACATACTTGATATCCAGCTCGACGCCTTCGTAGCAGTGCCGGATGTACAAGTCTCCCTGTCCGTGGTAATTGCCGTCTTCGACTTGCAGGTACGGGAAGCCGCCGTTGACGCGCGAGTAAACGAGCTGGTCCCTCACCCGTTCCCAACGCTTGTCGGTAATCTTCCACTCGGCGCCCTGCTTTTCAAAGACGTACAAATCCAGATCTTCCACCAGTTCTTTGGTCAAGTAATTGCGCAAAAACGAAATGTCGCTGTCGAGCTCCCGCACCTCGAACATGCGCTCTCGCCCCCACCGCTTTTCGATGTCTTCGAAAATTTTCAGGCCGAGATAATACGGATTCAGCATGCTGGTGGAAGGCTGCAGGACGGCGGCGTTCAACTTCGCGTATTCGATCGTCTCGTCCGGCGTGAGATCCAGTTCCCGCAAAATGCGAATGTGCCAGTACGAAGCCCAGCCTTCATTCATGATTTTCGTTTCGATCTGCGGCCAGAAGTAGAGCATTTCGTCGCGCAGGACGGTCATGATGTCGCGCTGCCAGTCTTCCAGGACGGTGGAATGCTCCTCGATGAACAAGAGCAGGTCTTTTTCCGGACGTTCCGGAAACTTCACCGGTTCGGGCGGTTTCTTTTTTTCCGCGGGAGCGGTGTCGAGCTCCCACAAGTCTTCGTATTTGCCGCGCGGTTGCGAACGGTGTTCCCGGGTCTCCGGTTCACGTTTGTCCGGCCGGCGCGCCGGGCGGATCAGGCTCGGGTCGATGTGCTCCTGGATCGACAGCACCGCGTCGATAAACGCTTCCACCTTTTCTGTTCCGTATTCAAATTCGTAATGCCGGATGCGTTCCGCCGTGGCGGCCATGCTTTCCATCATGTCGCGGTTTGATCGCGAAAACCGCGCGTTGTTTTTGAAAAAGTCGCTGTGCGCCAACACGTGCGCGGCGATCAGTTTGTTCTGGATCAGCGTGTTGCCCTCCAGCAAAAACGCGTAACACGGGTTGGAATTGATGACGAGCTCGTAAATTTTGCTCAGGCCGAGATCGTACTGCAGCTTTTGCCGGTGAAACGCCTTGCCGAACGACCAGTGGGAAAACCGCGTGGGCATGCCGTAGGCGCCGAACGTATACAGAATGTCGGCCGGGCAAATTTCATAGCGCATCGGAAAAAAATCCAGTCCGAAGTCGCGGGCCACCGCGGTAATTTCCTCGATCGCCCGTTCCAATTCGCGAATTTCCGCGTCATCCATCGGTGTTCACGCCCCTTCCGCTTTGGAGAAAAACGTTTTGAGCGCTTTGTACACTTCGCCCTTTTCCCGAATGACGCAGTGGCGGAACAGCGGATCCTTGATGTGCCGGTAGGCCGACATCAGCGTGCTGGTGCGGTTGTACTGGTTGATTTCCCCGTAGCCGAACATGTTGCATTTCTCGAGGAGAGCGCGAATCAAGGCCACGCAGCGTTCATTGTCGGAGGTCAAATTGTCGCCGTCGGAGAAATGGAACGGATAAATGTTGTACCGCTGCGGCGGGTACCGGTTGTCGATCAGTTCCAGCGCTTTCTCATAGGCGGAGGAACAAATCGTGCCGCCGCTTTCCCCCTTGGTGAAAAACTCGTCGCGCGTCACCTCTTTCGCCTCGGTGTGGTGGGCGATGTAGACGATGTCCACATGGTCGTATTTGTGCTGCAAAAACCGCAGCATCCAGAAAAAGAAGCTGCGCGAAACGTACTTTTCAAAGGTGCCCATGCTTCCCGACGTGTCCATCATGGCGATGATGAGCGCGTTGGAATGCGGGCGCCGCACTTCTTCCCACGTTTTGAAACGGAGATCTTCGGGAATGATGCCGCCGATGGCGGGTCTGCCTTCCCTGGCGTTGCGGCGCAAGTTTTCCAGGATGGTGCGTTTCTTGTCGATGTTGGACATGAGGCCTTTTTTGCGGATGTCGCGAAAATCGATGTCCGACGTTTCGACATTTTGCGGATGTTTGGGTTTGAGATTGGGGAGTTCCAGTTCCTCGAACAGGATCGACTCCAATTCGGCGAGATCGATTTCCGCCTCGTAATAATCGATTCCGGGCTGGTCGCCGGCGCCTTGGCCGGTTCCCGCTCCGGAGGCGGGGTCCCTCGCGATCACGTCGCCGACACGGCTTGCGCCCTTTCCTTGTCCGACATGCCGGCTTTTGTTGTAATTGAAGCGAAAACGGAATTCTTCGAGGCTGCGGATCGGAATTTTGACAATTTGTTTGCCGTCGGACATAATAATGCTTTCTTCCGACAGCAGGTCGGGCAAATTTTCCTTGATGGCTTCGCGGACTTTTTGCTGGTGGCGGCTTTGGTCCTGATACCCTTTGCGATGGAGAGACCAGTCTTCCCTGGAAATGATAAACAGAGGTTCGTTCACGGGCTATCCCCCCTTGTAACTTCAATATATTCACCAGGCGGGAGGATATGTGCGGGCAGGCAGCGGCGGCGGCGATCCACCCCCGTCTGCGCCGGCCCGCGCCGCGTTAAATGCCGGCGATTAATCCGAAGGACATGATGAAGACCAACAAGAGCAGAGGCAGGACGTTCAGCACGGTGCCCAAGATCGGGAACAGTTTTTTCCGCTGCTGCTGGAACAGGCTGACGATGCCGAGAATGGTGCCGATGAGCAGCAGGAAGCCGGACAGCATCATCAAAAGCGTGCCGCCGATAAGCTCCGGTACCGACATCAAGTCTTCGGTGAATTTTTCGAAATCTTCCTGGTTGGTCAAGGCGCCGGATTGATCCAACTCGATCACGGCCATGCTGACCATCAACCAGGCGACGATGAGCAGCGCGATGCCGATCAGGGCGACGACAAAGGAGGCGATGCCGACGCCGGAATGTTTGACGTTCGCGGGCACGGCGCGTTCATGCGCGTCATTCGCCGCCGGCCAAACGTTGGCCGCGCCGCCTCCTTGGGCTCCGGATGGTTCCGCGCCCTGTTCCAGGCCGTCAGACTGACGATGGTTTTCCATGTGCATCTTCCTTTCCGAAAACGCGGTTACCGCTTTTCTTTTTCTCCATAATAACATACCATGAAAGGGACATGACTTGAAACCGCAAGACGAAAGGAGTTACGGCGATGACCCGGACCTTTTTGGCGCTGGGCGCGATCAACGCGCTCTTGGCGGTGGGGCTCGGCGCCTTTGGCGCCCATGTGCTGGAAGAAATGTTGACCGCGCAGGACATGGAAACCTATCGGACCGCGGCGCATTATCATCTGACGCACGCTCTGGGGCTTTTGGCGGTGGCGCTGGCCGGAGACAGGCTGGCGGGCCGCACCGGCGCCTGGGCGGGATGGTTGCTGTTTGCGGGAATCGTCCTGTTCAGCGGATCCCTGTACGTGCTCTGCTTTACCGGTTTGCGCTGGCTGGGCGCCATCACGCCGCTGGGAGGCGTGAGCTTCCTGCTCGGATGGGGGACGCTGGCGTACGGCGCTTTCCGCGGGAAGGCGAAGGATCAGTAAACGGACGGATCGCGGCGCGAAGGGGTGCCGGAGATCCGGAGCACGCTGCACAATGTGCGCAGAAAAAGCAGGAATTTTGATTCGGAAGCACGAAACATTTATTTATCGGCACCATTACGCGATGCCAACAAAACCCTACGGCATAAGGTCGAACGTGCCGGAAAACCGATAGGGATTTTCGGAACCGTCAGAATTCCGCTGACACAAATAAGAGGCCGAAGCGACGCATCACGTGGATTGGCAGCGGGGCGGAGGTGGCTCATTGCGTTGGACGAAGCATCGGTTGAAAATTTTGATGGCAAACATCCCAGTTCCCGCGGTTTGGTTGTACATATTGGCCGGCTTGCTCTGGCTGTCGAACGTTGACCCCGTCTGGTCGCTGGCGATCCAACTGGCGGCGCTGGGCGTGTTTTTGCGCCAATATTTCGCCGACTGGCGCAGCCGCGTACTGGAGAGAACCAAGCGGAGGGGCTCGGAAGAGCGCATCCGGCATATGGCGTATTACGACGATATGACCGGGCTGCCCAACCGGAGGCAGTTCCTGAAGCGGCTGTCGGAAATCGCCCGCACGGATTCCGGCGGGCACAGGCAGGCCGTGTCCTTGTTCTCCATCGACATCGACCGGTTTAAACTGATCAACGATTCCCTCGGACATGAATACGGCGATATTTTGCTCCGGCAGGTGGCGGAAAGGCTGATGCGCGCCGTCGGACCGGACGATATGGTGGCGCGCATGGAAGGCGACGAATTTGCGATGGTCTTTCCCGGCATGGGGACGGAAAAGGAGGTGCAGCAGGCGGCGGAAAACATCCGCGCCGCACTCTCCGCGCCGTTCCAACTGCAGCAGTACGAGCTTCGCGTGACCGCCAGCATCGGCATCGCGATCGGCCGCGAGCAGGGGCAAAAGGCGTCGGAGTTGATCCGCATGGCGGATATCGCGCTGTCGCGCGCCAAGGAGCGCGGCCGCAACACTTACCAACTGTATCATTCGCGCATGTCCGTCGATCCGATGGAGCGGCTGAAGATGGAACTCGATCTGCGCAGGGCGCTGGATGAACGGCAGTTTGAATTGCGTTACCAGCCGCAGGTCGATATGGTGCACGGAGAAATCATCTGTCTGGAGGCGCTGATTCGCTGGAAGCATCCGGACAAAGGCATCATCTCTCCCGACAAATTTATTCCCGTCGCCGAGGAAAACGGCATGATCGTGGACATCGGCGACTGGGTCATCCTCGAGGCGTGCCGGCAGGCCAAGCAGTGGCAGACGGCGGGCCTTCCTCCCGTGGCGGTGTCCGTCAACATTTCGACCCGCCAGTTTCAGCAAAACGACTTCGCGCGCAAAATTCGTTCGATGCTGCAGGAAATCGGTTTGGACGCGAAATATCTCGAATTGGAAATTACCGAAAGCGTCATGATGGATTTTGATAACGCTTCCGATACGCTGAAGGCGCTGAAGGAACTGGGCGTTTCCATCAGCATCGACGATTTCGGCACCGGCTACAGTTCGCTCGGCTACCTGAAAAAGCTTCCCATCTACAAGCTGAAAATCGACCGTTCCTTCATTCGGGATTTGCTGGAAGATCCGAGTGACGCCGCCATCGTGGCCAGCATCGTGTCGATGGCCAAGCATTTGAACTTGAGCGTCATTGCGGAGGGAGTGGAATCGGAGGATCAGATGCGCAATTTGCGCAAGCTGAACTGTCGAGCGATTCAAGGTTATTGGATCAGCGAACCGCTGTCGGCCGACCGCGTTTTCCGCCAGTGGCAGGCGCTGCGGGAACAGGCGGCGGCGCGAACGGGCGCGTAAATGCCGCTTGCGGCCGTCAGCTGACGATCAAATCCTCGATTTCGTTCAGTCCGAAGGTGTACACTTTTTTCTCATCGACGTGATAGACCGAGACATGGCCGAGATCTTCGTCAAAGTGGAGCAGCCGGCAGGGCATGTCCATCTTTTTGCCGTTCGGCTTCAGGATCGACATGCGGACCAATGTTCCGCGCCGGATATAATCGGCTATGACGAAGTCCAACCGCTGGGCGCCGTCCGAAGCGGGGGGACTCGCCGCCGGTTTGTTCGGGTCCGCCGCCTTTTGTCGGCTTCGCTCCGCGCGCAATCTTTTCCTGATTTCAAACAGCGGCGTCACGATGTCGGAAGATTCCTCTTTCGCGTGGAGAATGTTGTAGCCGAGAATGTCTTTTGTATTCAGCAGCCGGACGATTTTTTCCAGCGCTTCTCCGCCGGATCGGCCCTCGACGCGGATTTCCAGCGTGTAGGAAAATTGTTTCAGCTGTTGCGGCTGCAAGCTGGCGACCCCCATTTACTGTTAAAAATCAAACCACTCATTAATATATCACGCTTCGCATGCGTTTGAAAATCGAAAATCGCAGCGTTCACCAAATCTTGCGCCGGATGGCCGCATATGCCGGAACCACGCCGCCGTTTCCTCCATATATTGTTAGTATCACGTGGACATGGCTGAAGGAGGGTGGCGCAATGGTCCGTCTGGAACCTGTGGCAGTAGGGGAAGAAACGGCTGTGGCGATCGAAGTCAAGCTGCCGAAAACGACGCTGCTTGCGGTGACGGCGCGCAGCGGATACATTATGTGCGGCGCGCTGGACGTACAGCTATTGAACACCCGTCTGAGGGAACGCGGCGTGATCGCCGGCCGTGCCGTCGGAGTGCGCACCATCGCGGAACTCCTGGACGCCCCTTTGGAATCGGTGACCGAGCGGGCGGAAGAGCTCGGCATTCACGCGGGCATGTCCGGACGGGATGCCGTCCGCCGCATGCTGGAGTACGACAAAACGGAAGATCACCGTCCGCCGGATCGCCCGTCTTCACAGTTTTCGCTGTGAAGGGTGAACGAAATCGCATATACCGCCTCACAGACCGCCATGTTCGATGGCGGTCATAATTTTTTGTAGATGTCCACGAGCTCTTTCGCCTGCACGATCCAGTTGTGATGCTCGACGACGTATTTGCGCCCCTGTTCGCCGAGCGAACGGCGCAGTTCGGGATCGTTGATCAATGTTTTCAGTTTCTCGTACACGGTGATGGGGTTGGCGTTGACGATCGGCAGCGGCTGGGGGTAGGTGGGAATCAAGTCCTTGCGGATATAGCAGACGACCGGTTTGCCCAGCGCCATCGCTTCCAGCGAAAACACGCCGAACGACCCCTGCAGCAGCTGGTCGATCACGATGTCCGCTTCCCGGTAGCGGCGGATCGCTTCTTCCTGCGTAAGCCCTTCGATGAGCTGGAACGAAAATTTCAGGCCGTCGCTTTGCAGCTGTTCGATCGCCTGCAGGACGTATTCGGTTCCTTTCACATATTTGTGCGTCGGCGCATGGATGATGAGCGGTTTTCGCTGATTGACCGACGGGTACACCGGTTCGAATTTGCTCAGATCGATCGACTGCCGCAGCAGGTGAATATGTTTATAATAAGGTTCGATGTAGGCCAGGAGTTCGTGGTCCGCCACGATGGCGTGGTCGATATGTTTCGATAGCAGGCGCAGCCGTTTGCGAATTTCTTCCTCCTCGCGCTTTTTGCCTTCCTTGATGCGGACCCACGGATTGTTGAACGACCGCGCGACCGACAGCATGCGCACGTCGGAACCGCGATGCTGCATCACCATTTTTTTCCCCATCTTTTTTAACAGCGGAAGATCGCTGGCATCCCGGAAAAACGTTTGCCCGAAATGGAAATGGAAAATGTCGTAAGTTTTTACGGCCGTTTCAAAAAATCGTTTTCGCGTCCGTTTCCTCTCGCTGGCGGACATGCGTTCCAGATGCAGGCAGTGATCGGGGCGCTGCGGCACCGAACGCTGGCGAAAATGGCAGGACAGCGCGTCGACGCCGATCTTGCGCAAGCCGTCGCACATGACGATCATCTGGCGCCCGAACGGCAAATGCAGCACTTTCATCCAAAGTTTCCTCCCCACGTTTTCGTGTCGCTCGCTTTATCATATGTGCGGCGCAGGACAACCGGAAGCGGCAAATCGCGGATTTTCGTCGCTTCATGGCCTGCTGCGGTGACCGTATGCACGACTTGTACATATGGTGCTGTAGAGACTAGCCAGGGGGGCGAGCCGGGTGTGAAAGTGTCCGTCATTACGTGTACGAACAGGCCGCACATGATCGACAACGTGTTCCGCAATTATGTTCGCCAGCAGTGGAAGGACAAGGAACTGATCGTCGTGTTGAACAACGATGCCATGGATCTGAATGCGTGGCGGAAAAAAGCGGACGGGATCGAGAATGTGACCATATACCGAATACCCGAGAAACGGTCGCTCGGCTATTGTCTGAACGATGCGGTCAAGCGGGCCAAATTTCCGTACATCGCCAAGTTCGACGACGACGACTATTACGGGCCGAACTTTTTGACGCGGGCGATGGGCGTATTTCGCCGGCATCCCCGGGTGTCCGTCGTCGGACAAAAGTCGTTCTACACGTATTTTCCGCATTATCGTCTGCTCGTGCTTCGGCATGGAAAGCGGGTGGCGGGAGCGACGCTCGTCTTCAAAAAAACGGTGATGGAAAAAGTGCGGTTTTCCCGCAAACGCCGGGGGACGGACACGTCGTTCAAACGCAGATGCGAAAAAAAGGGGCTGATCATCCGCTCCATGTCCCCCGGCGACTATGCGTGCATGCGGCGGCCCGGAACGAAGCACACGTGGGACATCAGCGACAGCGAATTTTTGAAAAGTTGCACCGACTGGAAGTCCACGGAGAATTTTACAAGCATCGTCAACGACGCGTCCGCCCGGCGCCGGCGCAAATAAGAGCCGGGCGGCGAACGAGCGTCCGGATTCGGCATTGCCGGGGACCGTTCCGTCGTGGCCGTCGCCTCCGCCTACCCATTCCCCCGCATTCGGACAAACAGGCAAGGCTGCAGCCGGTTTTGGGCCGCAGCCTTGTGCCGTAGATTGCGTTTGTCAGTAGTGTTCCGGGTGCTCCAGCAGATGGCGCGCATAACCGACCGGATTCCGGTAGCAGGCTTTCCACTCCTGCGTCATGCCGCCTTTGGCGAAGCTGTACCGCTGATCCCGGCCGTTGCTTTCAATGAATACGGGAAATCCGAACTCGGTGATACCGATGTCCAGACCGAGATCGGCCAGATGGGGAAACTTGAGGGACAGCTGCTCGGCGGCTTTCAGGGCGAATTCGGCGATTTGCTGTTTCACCTGCGCGGCGGGAACCGGCAGCCCGGACAAAAGAAGCTCCTGATCCAGCACCTGTCCGCCCTGGGCCACGTTGGTGACGTATTTGCCCTTGGCCGCCACTTTGCCGACCATTCCCGTCACCTGCCACGCGCCGGTTTCATTTTTTTGGACCGACACGCGAAAATCGAACGGGCGTCCGTCCCAAGTGGCGAGCGGAAGCATCTGCTGCACGATGTAGCGCCGTTTTCGCATTCTTTGCCGCAGCAACAAGGGAAGATGGTCCGTAAAGACGATGGTCCTCAAGCAGTTTCGCTTTTTCAGGGAAGGATACGTCAAAAACCAGGCGTCCTGCTTCCGTTCCAGCTTCATGATGCCGCGCCCGATGCTGCCGCTGTTCGGCTTGATCATCAGCGAAGGGTACTGCTCCATCATGACCTTCAAGGATTGCGGGTTGGCCTCCACCGTGCACGGAAGGTGCGGCCGAAGCGCCACGTTTTCCATCAGGGCGTTGTAGATGTCCAGTTTGCCGTAACGGTTGCAGGCGTTGAAAATCATCGTCCCTCTGCCGATCAGCGCGTTGATTTTCGCATGGGCGGACGGTTTGCGGTAAATGGCCCGGTTGTGAATAACGCGGGGCATCGGGAGCACCTTTTGCGCATATCCAAGCCCGTTTTTGACGAAAGCGCGAACCATCGTGCCTCCAGGCAGAATATCCTGTAGACGAAAATAACACGGGGTCAGACGGTATTGCGTTCCCGCTTCTTCATAGAACGGCAGCTGCTCATGCCCGAAGCGGCCCTTGCCGATGCCCCGGTGCAGCTTCTGGTTGACCAGAATACCGACATATTCCATCGGTTCACCTCCTTGCGCGGCGGAGTGCATTCCTCCAATAGATTATGATGGAAGGGTGGACGGCGATATGGACGAGTGCAGGGAGTCGGCGTCTATTTTTTCGTCGATGGGGAGGATGGAGGGTGACGCGTAAACCGCTCGTGGCGTTTGTCACACCGGGAACGTTCGCGATGCCTTCCGAACGGCAGAGCTCCGTCGAGCGCATCGTGGGCAGCTTGGCGCCGCATCTTTTGCGCGATTTCCGCGTGTGTGTTTTCAGCCGGCGGGGGGCGGGATTCTCGACGACGCAAACGGTGCGCGGCGTCCTGCACATCCGGCCCTCGGCCGGGAAAGGCGGCAAGCGTTACGCGCTGCGGACGCTGCGGTGGCTGCGCAAACTCGATCCGGCTTTCATTCAGGTGGAAAACCGGCCGCGTCTGGCCAGCTGGATCAAGCGCCGGATGAGGCACAAGCGGGTGTGGCTGTCGCTGCATTCGCTGACGTTTGTGACCCGGCCGCACATTGCCGCCGCCGAACTGCGCCGCTGTCTTTCGGACGTGGACCGCATCGTCGTCAACAGCGAGTTTTTGAAATCGCAAATCGCCGCGCTCGCTCCCGCGGAATCGCACAAAATCGTCGTCAACTATCCCGGTGTCGACGAAGAGCGGTTCACCCCGCGCTGGTCGCCGGAAGGAGAAGAGCGCCGGCGGCTTCTCCTGGATCGGCTCGGATACCGGGACAAGCGCATCGTCCTGTATGCCGGCAGGCTGATCGAGATCAAAGGGGTGCATCATCTGCTGCGGGCGGTGCCGGACATCGCGGCCGCCTTTCCGGACACCGTGGTGGTCGTCGTGGGCAGCGCCTTTTACGGCAGCGACAGGCTGACCCCGTACGTGCACATGCTGCATCGCGAAGGAGGCAAATATCCGCGGCACGTGCGGTTCATCCCCTATGTCGGACACGACGAACTGCCGGACTGGTACAAGCTCGCGGACGTCGCCGTCGTGCCGTCGTTTGAGCGGGAGGCGTTCGGGCTCGTCAACGCGGAGGCGATGGCCAGCGGTGTTCCGGTCATCGCGACCGATGCGGGGGGCATCCGTGAAGTCGTCGAGCACGGAGAGACGGGGCTGCTCCTGCCGCCGGAAGAGCTGCCGTTCCGGCTTCCGCACGCGATTTGCCGCCTGCTGGGCGACCCCGACGAGGCGCGGCGTATGGGGGAAGCGGGGTGGCGAAGGGTACACGATAGGTTCACCTGGCGGCACAGCGCGGAGCGGCTCGCGGCATTGTACCGTCAGTCGTTTTGAACGCGCCGCCGAAACTCAAAAGCGCCCGTGCCGTAAAAGCGCGGGCGCTTCCCCCTCAATTGGCAATAACCGCCGCACGACAACACGCCGCGCCGTGATTTCCGCCGGCACGTCGGCTTCGTTTGCGGGTCTTGAGCCGTTTCTTCAGCATGTTTGATGAGGCTGCGGCATTACCCCATTTTCCGTGCGTCGGCTACGGCTTCAGCGATTCCCCGAGCGCGGTGATCAGCCGCATCGCCTTGGTCGTGTCTTCCAATCCGGAGCGAATCGAGAAAATTTTCGGGAAGTCGTCCAACATGATGCCGGAAAACACCGGATGATCCTTGAGATCGATGCCGTACAGCTTTCGGTCGGCATCGTTCGCAAAACGGGCGTACATCAGGCGTTCTTCGCCGAACAGGGAGCGCAGGGTATCTTCCCATTCGTCCAGCGGCAGAAAGGCTTCCTGATGCCCGAGCCGCTCGAACTGCCAGCTGTCGGTGATGTAGATGTCCGGCCGCTCCGTCGCGAGGAGCACGATCGATTTCTGCAGCAGGGCGGCGTCAAAAGCGCCCATCGATTCATTCGGCGTGAAGTTGATGATGACTTTCACCCGCTGCCACTCCGGCACGAGTTCGGTCATTTTTTCTTCCAGCGGGTTGAAATCATCCGCATAATACGCGCCGACCATCATCGTCGACACATCGGCGGGAATTTCTTTTTCCTTGGTCACCATGGAATAGACAAACGAGCCGATGAGCACTGCGGCCAGGACGCCGCCGATCAGGTGAAATTTGTAGTACATGAGAAAATGTTCAAGCTTGCGCTGGAACGGACTTTTTTTCTGGTCGGCCTGATAGACGGGGTTGCTCTCCAGCGTTTTTTGCTGCAAATGCGCTTTGATCAGCTGGTAGGCTTTCGTGATTTCCTCAAACCGGCGTTCCTCTTCGCTGTCTTTCCCCGCTTTGGATTTATGGCGCCTCAACAGCAAAAAGTAACGGTTCTCGATTTCTTCCTTGTCCGCCTCTTCGGAAACGCCAAGCAGTTCGTACGCGCGCTTCAAGTCTTCCACTCGTAGACCTCCCCCCAGGCAGCGTCAACTGACGGACGATAGTGATTCTTACTAAAAAGTAACCGATATCCCGCAGCAAAATCAAGGGCAGTGGGCGGACATCCATTTCGCCGCGGACGAGTGTCCCTATACGCAGTTGCGGAATATGCTACGAGTAAAGTGCCTATGGAGGGAGGAGAACCGATGCAGAAAAAAAAGAAACAAGCGAAAAAAAAGGGCACGCATTCGTTCGTGCATCACGATCTGAATGAGCTCAGTCTGCTGGACGAATTGAACGAAATAGATGAAGAAACGATCCAACCCCATCTTAACAAGATAGCGATAAAACAGGACGAATGGACGGAGCGGAGGAACGGTCATGTCGTGCGCACGGAAGATATCGAAGACGAAGCGGTGACGAACGAGAAAATCGCCCGGAGAGCGATTGACGAATCGAAAATCAAGCCGGGCAGCATCGGTACCGTGTCGTTGATGGATTATGCGGTGAACCACGCGAAATTGGCGAATCAGAGCGTCACTTCCAGCAAGATCGCCACACACGCGGTGGACAATCACCACATTGCCGAGGGAGCCGTATCCGGCGACAAAATTCAAACGCGCAGCATAACCGGAGACAAGCTGGCGGACAACAGCATCGATTCGCACAAGCTGGTCGACAAATCGGTCGACGCGATCAAAATTGCGGATGGTGCGATTACCGAGCATCATTTGCAGGATCAGTCGGTCACAACGGAAGCGATCCGGAACGAAGCCGTCATCTCGGCAAAAATCGCCGCCTCCGCGGTGGAGACGAAACATCTGGCGCCGGGAGCGGTGACCGGCGTGTCGCTTGCGGAACGGTCGGTCGGTTCGCGACACGTGGAGGAGAAGGCGATTACGGCGGACCATTTGGCTGAACGTTCCGTCACCGCCGACAAATTGGCGCCGGGGAGCGTGTCGGCCGACAAGTTGGCCGACGGTTCGGTCGGCGCGGCGAAGCTTGCGGATGCGTCCGTCACCTCGCGAAACATTGCCGCGGGGGCGGTTCGCGGCGAACATATCGCCCAAGAAGCGGTGCGGTCGGAACATCTCGGCGCGGAGACCGTTACCGGAACCCATTTGGCGAAACAAAGCGTCGGAAGCGAACACCTTCGGCCGGGCAGCATCGGCAGCGAGCATTTGCAGGCCGGCGTCATGCGGCTGAAGGAAAATTCGGTCGGCGCTGAACATCTCGCGGACGGCGCGGTGCATGCGCGGCATCTGGCAGACGGCGCTGTCGAAAGCGTTCATTTGCGGGACAACGTGATTGACGGACATCACATTCGTCCGGCGGCCGTCACGACCCGTCACCTGGACTCGTCTTCGGTGACATCGGAGCAGCTGGCGCCGCAGTCGGTACGGACAGAGCATTTGGTCAAAGGCGCCATCCGAGATCTTCATCTTGCGGAGGGAGCGGTCGGACCGGCACACCTGCGCGAAGCGTCGGTGGACGGCCGGCACATTCGCGATTGGGCGATCGAATCGCGGCATCTGCATCCCAGCCTTTGGTTGGGAGGGAAAAAGGCGGAGACGGATCAGCAAGAATACAAGCTGCCGCCGGCTTCGGTCGGCTCCGAACAGCTGGACAGCGGTGCGGTCACCGCCGACAAACTGGCGGTTGACAGCGTACAGTCGCATCATTTGGGCGCCGGCGCCGTCGATTCCCGCCATTTGGCCGACGAGTCCGTGGAGGCGCGCCATTTGGCGGCCGGGTCCGTTACGGAAAGGCATGTGGCGGACGGCACGGTGACCGCGGCGAAGCTCGCGGATGCGGCGGTAACGCCGGAGAAGCTGGCCGAAGGAGCGGTCGGCGGCGTTCATCTGCGCCATGGCGCCGTCCGCGGAGAGCATCTCGCGAAGAACACGGTCGGCGCGAACCATCTGCAGGCGGGGGCCGTCGGCGGCGAGCATATTCGAAAAGCGGCGGTGGAAGGCGAGCACCTGCGCGAAGGGACGATATCGATTCGGCATTTGGACGCGGAAGTGCAGCATACGATGCGGCATATCGCGGACCGGTCGGTGACCGCCGACAAACTGGCGCTTGAATCCGTGCGGGGCGAACATGTGGCGGCGGGAGCGGTCGGGGAACATCACATGGCCGACCGGGCCGTGACCGGGCGCAAGCTGGCGGAACAAGCGGTGACCGGCGAACATTTGGCCGACGCATCGGTGGCGGGCCGTCACCTGACGGACCGTTCCGTGACCGATCGCCACTTGGAAGACGGCGCGGTGAGCTCGGCGAAACTCGCGGATGCGGCGGTAACGCCGGAGAAACTGTCCGCGAGGGCGGTTGGCGGCGAACATTTGCAGCAGAGCGCCGTGACCGGCGAACATCTCGCGAAAAACGCGGTGAGCGGCGATCATCTGCAGGTCGGCATCATCGGCGGCGAGCATATCCGCGAAGCGACCATTGAGGGCAGGCACATCCGCGAGGGCACGATCGAAATGCATCATTTGAAGCCGGGCAAGCTGATGGTGGACCGTTTGCCGGACCAGTCCATTTCCGGCTCCAAGCTGCTGCCGCTGTCCATCACCACCTACCATCTGGACTACGGTGCCGTTACCGCGGAAAAGCTGTCGGTGAAATCGGTGCGCGGCATTCACATTGGCGACGGGGCTGTGGAAGCGCGGCACCTTGCGGAGAACGCCGTCGGCATCGCCCACCTTCAGGAGGGAAGCGTCGACGCCAGTCGCCTTCAAGAGGGCTCCGTCGGCGCTGCACACCTTCAGGAGGGTTCCGTCGGCGCCGCTCACTTGCAGCAAGAATCCGTCGGCTCCATTCACCTTCAGGAAAAATCCGTCGGAGCCGAGCACCTTCAAGATGGTTCCGTCAACGCCGCCCATCTTCAGGAGGGAAGCGTCGGTGCCGTTCACCTGAAAGAAGGATCTGTCCGCACCATTCATCTTCAGGATGGATCCGTCGGAACCGCTCAACTTCAGGAACGATCCGTCGGCGGCAGTCACCTTCAACAAGGATCCGTCAGCGGCGAACATGTGCAGGAAACGGCCATCGGCAGCGAACACATTCGGAAAGAGGCGATCGTCGGCGAGCATATCCAGGAAGGCGCGATCGAAGGCCGGCACATTCGCGAGCGGTCGGTGAACAGCGAGCACCTTGCGGAAGATGCGGTAGGCTCCGCTCATCTCCAGGAAGGATCCGTCGGCGCCGCTCACCTTCAGGAGAGAAGCGTCGGCGCCGCTCACCTTCAGGAGGAATCTGTCGGCGCCCATCATCTTCAGGAGGGAAGCGTCGGTGCTGTACACCTCCAGGAACGATCCGTCGGCGGCAGTCACCTTCAGCAAAATTCCGTCAGCGGCGAACATGTGCAGGAAACGGCCATCGGCAGCAAACACATTCAGGATGATGCGATCGTCGGCGAGCATATCCAGGATGGCGCGATCGAAAGCCGACACCTTCGCGAGCGGTCGGTGGACAGCGAGCACCTGGCGGAATACGCGGTGGGCTCCACACATCTCCAGGAAGGAGCCGTCGGCGCCGAACACCTTCAGGAAAAATCCGTCGGTGCCGAACACCTTCAGGAACGATCCGTCGGCGGCAGTCATCTCCAACAAGGATCCGTCGGCGCCGAACACGTGCAGGAAGCGGCCATCGGCAGTGAACACATTCGGAAAGAGGCGATCGTCGGCGAGCATATTCAGGATGGCGCGATCGCAGGTCGACACCTTCGTGAACGGTCGGTGGACAGTGAACACCTGGCGGAATTCGCGGTAGGTTCCCCCCACCTCCAAGAAGGTTCCGTCGGTGCCGTACACCTTCAGGAAAGATCCATCGGTGCCGACCACCTTCAGGAAAAATCCGTCGGCGGCAAACACCTCCAACAAGGATCCGTCGGCGGCGAACATGTGCGGGAAGCGTCCATCGGCGGCCGGCATATTCGTGAAGAATCGGTGGAAGAATGGCATCTTGCTCCCCAATCGGTCTCCTCCGGCAAACTGGCGCCGGAGAGCGTACGGGAAGAACATTTGGCAAGCGATGTCGTCCGCGAACGCCATATCGCGGAAGGCGCCGTGACCGGCCGGCAGTTGGCGGAACAATCCGTGACCGGTCATCATTTGGCCGATGAATCGGTGTCGGGCAGACACTTGACGGACTCTTCCGTATCCGATCACCACTTGGCGGATGGCGCGGTAACGTCGGAAAAAATGGCCGAGTCGGCGGTGACGTCGGAAAAGCTGGCGGACGGTGCGGTGACGGCGGAGAAACTCGCGTTCGATGCGGTAAGCTCCGCCCACCTCCGGGAAGGATCGGTCGGTACGATTCACCTTCAACAAGGATCCGTCGGCGCCGCCCACCTTCAGGAGGGATCTGTCGGCAGCGAACATGTACAAGAGGCGGCGATCGGCAGCGGACACATTCAGATCGATGCGATCGGCGGCGGGCATATACAGGACGGTGCGATCGAAGGAAGGCATCTTCGTGAGCAGTCGATTGACAGCGCGCATCTTGCGGAGGAAGCGGTCGGCGCCTTTCACCTGCAGGCAGGTGCCGTCGGCAGCGAACATGTGCAAGAGGCGGCGATCGGCAGCGGACACATTCAGATCGATGCGATCGGCAGCAAGCATATACAGGAATCGGCGATCAGCGGCGAACATATTCAGGAGTCGACGATCGACGGCCGGCACATCCGGGAAGGATCCATTGAAGAACGGCATTTGAAATTGGGCATCGTTTCGCCGGAAATGTGGGCGGATCGCAGTATTCCTGCCAGCAAACTGCAGACTCGGTCAATCGGATCCGATCATTTAAAGGACGGTTCCGTCACCGCGAAAAAGCTGGGCGACGCCGCTGTGGGCGAGCGTCACCTGCAGGCGAACGCGGTGAGCGGCAGCCATATACGCGAAGGTGCCGTTTCCCTCCGGCATCTGGATGAAGAAACGCGGCAGGCTATGCGGCATATCGGAGCCCATTCGATCACCTCCGGCAAACTGGCGCCGGAGTGCGTGCAGGAGGAACATCTCAGCGCGGACGCGGTATGGGAGCGCCACATCGCGGACCGCGCCGTAACTGGACGGAAATTGGCGGAACGTTCCGTGGCCGGCCAACATTTGGCCGACGAATCCGTTTCGGCTCGCCATTTGACGGACGGTGCGGTGACGGCGGCGAAACTCGCGGAAAATGCGGTCGGTTCCAGTCATCTTCAAGAAGGTTCCGTCGGCGGCGAGCATGTGCGGGAGTCGGCGATCGGCGGCGAACACCTTCAGGCGGATGCAATCGGCGGCGAGCATATACGGGACGGCGCGATCGAAGGCCGGCATCTTCGCGAGGGGGCGATCGACAGTTCGCATCTTGCGGAGGATGCGGTCGGCGCCTTCCATCTTCAGGAGGGATCCGTCGGCGGCGAGCACGTCAAGGAAGCGGCGATCGGCAGCGAGCATGTGCAGGAGGCGGCAATTGACGGCCGGCATATCCGCGAAGGATCGATCGAGGAACGGCATCTGAAACTTGGTGTCATTTCGCCGGAAATATGGGCGGATCGCAGCATTCCCGCCAGCAAATTGCAGCTGCGGTCGATCGGGAGCGATCATCTCAAGGACAGCTCCATCACCGCGAAAAAACTCGGAGACGGCGCTGTAGGTTCCCGCCACCTTCAGCCTCAGTCCGTGAACGGCGATCATATTTGCGACGGATCCATTCATGGCCGCCATCTGTCGCCAACGCTCTTGGCAGAACTAACTTCCGCCGGATCGATTGCCGCGGACCATCTCGATCAAGCTTCAGTGACCAGCGACAAGCTGGCCCCGGAGGCCATCCGACCGGAACATCTCGGTCACGGCGTGATCAAGGAACATCATATCGATGACCGTTCGATCAACGAATACCATATCGCGGATGGTGCGATATGCACCAACCATTTGCAGCACAGCGCCGTAACCTCCGACAAGATCGCGGTTGATTCCGTAACCGGCGAACATTTGCGCATGAACAGCGTCAGCTGCGATCACCTTATGGAAAAGTCTGTGCAAACCCGGCATTTGGCGGAAGGAGCCGTCGGAGCCGCTCAACTGCAGGAAGGCGCGGTGCAGCCGGAACATCTCGCGAATCACAGCATCAAGTCCCGTCATTTGTCGCCGTTGTCCGTTGACGCCGTCCATTTGAAACCGGGGGCGGTGCACAGCGAGCATTTGATGGACGGCGTGATCGAATCCCGTCATTTGGCTCCCGGCATTTTGACACCGGACCATCTGGCGAACGAGAGCATCGACGGAAAGAAAATCCAGCCGCTGAGCATTTTGACGGACCACCTGGATTATGGCGCCGTCAGCTCCGACCGCCTCGCCGAACAGTCGGTATCCTCGGAGCATCTGCAGCCCGGCGCCGTCCGGGGGCGGCACATCGGACCGCAGGCGGTGCGCGGCGAACATATCGCCGCCGCTTCCATCGGCGCGGAACATCTCGCACCGCACGTTGTCGGCACGGTTCACCTGCAATCGGCGTGCGTTACCGCGGACATTTTGGCCGAAGACAGCGTGGACAGCGATCATATTTTGCCGGACAGCATTGAAGGGAGACATTTGCGGGACGGTTCCGTCACCTCCGACAAACTGGCCGTCGAATCCGTTCAAGAAGAGCATATCGCACCCGAGAGCGTCCGGTCCGAGCACATCGCGCCGGAGTCGATCGAAAGCCGCCATCTTCAGGAGGGCATTGTGGAAGCCCGCCATCTGGCGCCCGGCGTCTTACACTCCGGCATGCTGCAAGACGGGTGCATCGGCGGCGAGAAACTCAAACCCGCATCGGTATCCACCGAGCACATTCAACTGGGGGCGGTGACCAGCGAACGCCTGGCGGTAGAGGCCGTTTACGGCGAGCATATTGGAGAAGAAGCGATCCAATCGAAGCATCTTGCTCCCCGTTCGGTCAAATCACAGCACCTTGAACACGGTACGGTCGGCGCGGAGCACATCCGGAACGGAAGCGTTTCGGAACAGAAGCTTTCGTTCGTGCCGGTGCAGGCGGCCCCGGGAAAGTCGGGAATCTTGCAGCAGTTCGGCGCAATTCCGTTTCACTTTGGCGATTACAACACCGCGACCGAAGTCGCCGTCTTGTTCGATCAGCCCTATGCGGACGAACATTATGCTCTCGTCGCGATGACCAACCATTCCGATTGTTACGCCGTTTTGAAAAAGCAGACCCAGGCGGGGGCGGTGATCGAGGTCATCCGCACCAGAGTGAGCCCCCAGACTCAGGGCATTGTCACCTGGATTGCCATCGGCAGGCAGTAGCCATCGTTTTTTTCGCCGTTGCTTCCCTGTCCGAACCGAACTTGCGGTTTGGGCGGGGAGTTTTTTTGTCAACCTTCCGTAAGCCTTTTTCATCAGTCTTTCGTTTTTTCCGATTCGCTTTGTATTCGCCGTTCGCTTCATTGACGAATCACGGCCGGGCTCGTCCTTCCGTCGTGTCCATCATAGCGTCCGTTTTTGCCAAAGCAAATGTAACGGTCACCAATTTCCATTTACAGAAACAAATTGTGGTAAATGGGCCTCTTACGGTCATCCATGTCCGCAAGAAACAGACGAGCTGAACGACAGGTTGGAAGCGGAGCGTTCCGCCATCGATGAAGCGGAATTTGCAGGGCGGTTGGCAGGGGGGACAAATCGTCGGCTTTTTGCCGGAAAAAGGCTGGACGAAGTCGTGGTACAAGTGCCGTTGCGGAAAGGGAATGCGGACATACAATAGGGTGTAACTGTCGGCATGCCATATCACACAAGCAACGGGGGTGCATCCGCGATGCCGCCGACCCGCACAATTTCCAGAAAGAATAGGATGCGGAAAAGGATGCAGGTTGTGCTGAGGACGCAAAGTTCGCAGACCGCGAAGCGAATCCGCAGGCAGCGAACCGCACCGCGAATCAAGCGGCGGCGAGCTGCACGGAGGATCGGCAGGGCGCCGGCGGTGCCGCGGATTGTATGTTCCGCCGCGCCCAAAGTGTCCGTCGTGATTCCGGCCATGAACGAGCGCAAAACGATCGCGCAGTGCATTCTAAACGCATCGCGCGTTCATGAGGAAACCGAAGTGATCGTCGTCGCCAACGGTTCGCGGGACGGGACCGCAGACATCGCGCGCCGCATGGGGGCGCGCGTTATCGAATACCCGTTTCCGCTCGGTCACGATGTGGGCAGAAGCATCGGGGCGAGGGAAGCGAAAGGCGACATTGTGCTGTTTATGGATGCCGACTTCGTCATCCCCGTTTCCGATCTCGTTCCTTTCGTCCGGGCGGTGCAAAACGGCGTCGACGTGGCGCTGAACAGCTATTTGGGGCCGGTGCGGAAAACGCACGTCCATCATGTGGTGGTCGCCAAACACGCGCTGAATTCCGCATTGTCGCGCCCGGATCTGAAAGGTTCGTCGCTGACGACCGTGCCGCACGCGCTCAGCAAAAAAGCGCTGCAAATCATCGGCAGCGACATGCTGGCCGTGCCTCCGCTCGCCCATGCGGCGGCCATCCACAAAGGGCTGAACGTCCGCGCGGTGCACCATATCGACGTCGGGAGCAAAAATCCGCGCAGACGGCGGGCGGCGGGCGGCGATCCGCTGGCCACGCTGATTGTCGGCGACCATCTGGAAGCGATCGGATGGCTGATCCGCCATACGAATTCGCGCGCATGCCGGGACGATCTCCAACGTCAACGGGAGAAGGTGAGGTGACGAAGTGAGAAGGGGCAACAAGCGGCTGTTCCGCTACAGGAGGAGATGGCGGACGCTCAAACGCGCGGTCGCGCGCCGTAAGAGAGCGGGCGTGCCGGCGCGAAACCGCTCAAGAGCGGCGGCACCGGCAGGGGTGGCGGCGTGGGCCGATCACGCGCTGCGCGACGGGCGGATCGATGCGTCGCTTGCGCCAAAGGAAGCGGCGTCCGATTGGCAGCAGGCGATGAACGCGTGCTGGAATCGCTGGCTGCGCGTGCGCAAGCTGACGGACTTGGACGTCCAAGCGCTCGAGACGATCGGCAAAAAATACGCCGAAGGTTTCGCCGAAGCCGCGGGGCTCGGCGCGCCGAACTGGGTGCCGATTCCCACCGAACGCAAGGTGGGCGCCGTCGTCACCGCGATGAATGAGGAAAAAACGCTGCCCGGCGTCCTGGCGCAGCTCGAACGTCTGCCTCTCAGCGAAATCATTGTCGTCATCAACGGATCCGCCGACAGCAGTTTTGCGGTCGCGCGCCAGCATCGCCGCGCCACCATCATCTGCTACCCGGACGCTTTGGGCCACGATGTCGGCCGGGCGATCGGCGCCAAAGCTTCCGTGTCCGACATCGTGCTGTTCCTGGACGGGGACTTTCCGGTCATGGCGGAACATCTCGTCCCTTTTATCGCGGATATTGAAAGGGGAACCGATGTGGCGCTCAACGACATCACCCCTTACATGGGGCTGTTCGCGCAGCGGGACGCGGTCACCATTATGAAAGAGTTCATGAACCGCAGTCTCGGACGGAGCGACCTGGCCGCCAACTCCTTGACGGCCGTTCCGCACGCGTTATCCCGAAAAGCGATCGAGATGATCGGTTACGAAAACTTGTCCGTACCGCCAAAAGCCCAGGCGAAGGCGATTCGCATGGGACTCAAGATCCGTGCGCCGATGAGCGTCGACGTCATTTCCAGAAACCGGATCCGCGGCGCGATGAACGTCGGACTGGCCAATCCCGTCTCGGAAATGATCATCGGCGACCACATCGAGGCGCTGGATTTGTTGATGAGATCGGAAGGGTCCCGCCTGTCCTTTCACGATGTGATCCGCAGACGGGAATGGACGGGGGGGAATGCGGGTTGAAAACGACCAGCATCATTATCCCGAATTTCAACGGTTTGTCCTATCTGAAAGATTGCATTTATTCCATCCGCGAGCACACCCATCTGCCCTATGAGCTGATCGTCGTCGACAACGGCTCCACGGACGGGTCCGTCGATTTCTGCCTCAGCGAACGGGTGACGATCGTGTCGCTCGGTTACAACGCCGGTTTTCCCGCCGCCTGCAATCTCGGCCTCAAAGTCGCCTCCGGCGACGCGCTTCTTCTCCTGAACAACGATGTGATCGTGACGGAAAACTGGCTGTTCAACATGCAGCGCTGCCTTTACAGCCAAGAAGAAATCGGCATAGTCGGGCCGATGACCAACTTCGCGAGCGGCGCGCAGCAAATTGACGAGCCGTTCACGAATATCGGCGATATGGCCGCAAGATTCAACCGGCCGGACCGGAAAAAATGGAAGAGCACGAACCGCATCGTCGGCATGTGCATGCTGTTCAAGCGGGAACTGCTGGAACGCATCGGCTATTTGGACGAACGGTTTAGCCCGGGGCATTTTGAGGACGACGACTTTTGTTACCGGGCGCGCCAGGCGGGATTCCGGCTGATGATTTGCGGAGACGTGTTCGTGTTTCACCACGGCAGCGCCAGTTTCGGCAGACAGGGAGAAGAACGGGTGCAGCGGTTGATCAGGGAAAATCGGCAAAAGTTTCTTGAAAAATGGGGGCTGGACCCGCTCCAATTTGTGCAATCCAAGGAGGCCGCATCATGAGAGGGATCGTTTTGGCAGGAGGCAAGGGAACCCGGCTGTACCCGCTGACCCGGTTGTTCAACAAACACCTGCTTCCCGTCGGGAAATACCCGATGATTCATTATTCGGTCAAAAAACTGGAGGAAGCGGGCGTTCGCGACATCCTGCTCATTACCGGAAAAGAGTCCGCGGGCTTTTTCGCGGAATATTTCGGAGACGGCAGCGGTTTCGGCGTCCGGCTGACCTACAGGATTCAGGAGCGGGCCGGCGGCATCGCCGAGGCGCTTTCCCTCGGCGAGGACTTTGTCCGGCCCGGCGAAAAATTTGTCGTCCTTCTCGGCGACAACCTGTTTGAAGATTCGCTCGCGCCGTATGTCGAAGACTTTCGAAAGCAGCCGCGCGGCGCCAGAGTGCTTTTGAAGGAAGTGCAGGATCCGAGCCGGTTCGGCGTGCCGATCATCCTGAAGGACCAGATCATCTGGATCGAGGAAAAGCCGCCGATGCCGAAATCCTCTTACTGCGTCGTCGGGGTGTATATGTACGACTCCGGCGTGTTCGACGTCATCCGGCGCATCCGGCCTTCCGACCGCGGTGAACTGGAAATTACCGACGTCAACAACGTGTACGCTTCCGAAGGAACGCTGTACTACAATGTGCTGTCCGGCTGGTGGACGGATGCGGGCACCTTCCCGTCGTTTTACGAAGCCAACCGCAACGTGCTCATGCGGACGGAGGAGGACGCCTGATGGGTTCCATGTTGGTCACCGGCGGCATGGGCTTTATTGGCAGCAACTTCATCTTGCGCATGTTGGAAGAGCGTCCGTCCGTGCGCATCGTCAACTTGGACGCATTGACCTACGCGGGACACCCGGGCAACTTGGTTTCCGTCCGCAGCCATCCGCGGTACCGGTTCGTCCGCGGCAGCATTACCGACGCCGAACTGGTCGGCCGGATCATGGAAGAAGAAGACATTGAAGTAGTGGTGCATTTTGCCGCCGAATCCCATGTGGATCGCAGCATATTGCGTCCGCGCGAATTTGTGGACACCAATGTGGGCGGCACGTTCGTGCTGCTGGAAGCCGCCCGGCAGCGGGGAGTGCGCAAATTCGTGCACATTTCCACCGACGAGGTGTACGGATCGATCGAGGGGACGGGAAAATTTACCGAGGACAGCCCGATTCGGCCGAACAGCCCGTATTCCGCGAGCAAAGCGGCTTCGGATTTGCTGGTCCGGGCGTGGTTCCGCACCTACCGCATGCCGGTCGTCATCACCCGCTGTTCGAACAATTACGGCCCCCGCCAGTTTCCGGAAAAGATGATTCCGAACTTCATTTTGCGCGCCCTGCGGGATGAACCGCTGCCGGTATACGGCGACGGGCTGCACGTCCGCGACTGGCTGCACGTCGATGATCACTGCCGCGCCATCGCGGCCGTCGTCGATCGCGGCGTGCCCGGGGAAGTGTACAACGTCGGCGGACACGGGGAGATGGCGAACATCGAGGTGGCCCGCCTCATTTTGCGGGAACTCGGCAAGCCGGAGAGCTTGATCGACCACGTGGCGGACCGTCCGGGACACGACCGCCGGTACGCCATCGATGCGGGCAAGATCAGCAGAACGCTCGGCTGGAAGCCGACGGTTCCGTTTCCGGAAGGACTTTCCGCTACCGTGCGCTGGTATCTCGAACATGAGGAGTGGTGGAAGGCGATTTTGACCGGTGAATACCGGAATGCGGGCGTGTAGAAGGAGGTTCGCTTTGAAAATCCTGATCACGGGCGCCGGCGGGCAGCTGGGCCGTGCGCTGCGCCGGGTTTTGGGCGCACGCGGTCACGTGCTCGTTCCGCTGGCCAAACAGGAGCTGGATGTCACCGACGCCGTCCGGGTGACGGAGTCCGTGCGGCAAATTCGGCCGGATGCGGTCATTCACTGCGCGGCGTTCACCAATGTGGATCTTGCGGAGCAAAATCCCGCGGCCGCCTTCATGGTCAATGCGGACGGCACCCGTCATGTGGCGGCGGCGGCGGCGCTCGTCAACGCGGCGCTGGTGTATGTCAGCACGGATTACGTGTTTGACGGACGAAAAAGAGCGCCGTATACCGAGCGCGACCGTCCCGCGCCGCTCGGGGTGTACGGCGCGTCCAAGCTGGCCGGGGAACGGGCGGCGGCCGCGCTGTGCGAACGCCATTTTATCGTGCGCACCGCATGGCTGTACGGCCAAGACGGCGCCAATTTCGTCCGCACCGTGCTGCACCGGGCCGCACGCGGGGAACCGATCATGGCCGCGTCGGACCAGACCGGATCGCCGACGTGCACCGAGGATCTGGCGGAATTTATCGAAATCCTGCTGCAGACGGAGGCGTACGGCCTGTATCATGCGGCCAATCGGGGAAGCTGCACGCGATACGAGTGGGTCACGGCCATTTTGGAAGCGGCGGGCATCGGCCATGCGCGCGTTCTCCGCAAGCCGCTCGCCTCCTTTGGCCTTGCGGCTCCCCGACCGCTTTATTCCGCGCTGGATGACGAGAACATCCGGCTGCGGAAACTGCCCCGCTTCCGGGAATGGCGGCCTGCGCTGGAGACTTTGGTGGCCAGGCTTGATATACGGAAAGGAGAATCTTAGATGATTGAAGGAGTCGCCAAAAAGCCGCTGCTCCGGCATAGCGACGACCGGGGGTCGTTCATGGAGCTGTTGCGGGAAGACGACGCGATCTTCGGCCGCTTCGGCCAGGCGTCGTTGTCCATGACGTATCCCGGCGTCATCAAAGCGTTTCACTATCATCAAAAACAGGATGACATTTGGTACTTTCCGTTCGGCAACGCCCAGGTCGTGCTGCATGACCTGCGGCCGGACTCCCCTACGCGGGGGCAGACCGACGTTTATTACATGGGGGAAGACCAGCCCTACTTGCTGTTCATCCCGCGCGGCGTCGCCCACGGATACCGCGTGCTCGGAAACCGGCCGGCCTGGATCTTGTATTTTACCAACCTGGCGTACAACCCGCACGATCCCGATGAATTTCGTCTGCCGTACGACGATCCTTCCATCGGGTTCGACTGGCAGACCCGGTTTCGATAGGCGGCGGTGCGGATGGCCATGATGGAGAAGTGGAGCGCCGCCGGACTGGAGGAGGGCAGGCGGGCAGGATATCAGGCGGGATTCGCCATGGGGCGGGAACACGGCTATTTGCTCGGCCGCTGCGAAGGGATCATGCGCAGGCTGTCGTTCAAGCCGCGCAAGATGTGGGACATTCATGTGCTGTATATCACCGCCGGCATCGGCGATCCGTATCCCGCCCTCGACCGGTCCATCCAGGACGGATTCCGCGAACTCGTTCGAACGGTCACCGTGTTGAACCCGTCCGACGACGTCGCGGAGTGGGCCAAGCGCCACCGGCCGGATATGGCGCTGGTGCTCAACGGAGTGGCTTTTCCCGCCGAACAGGTGGAGCGGCTGCGCGCGCTCGGCATTCCGACGGCCGTCTGGTTTACGGACGATCCCTATTACACGGATTGGACCGCGCAAATCGCGCCGCGCTATGATCATGTGTTTACGCTGGAGAAAAGCTGTCTTTCGTTTTATCGGGAGCTGGGGTGCCGCAGCGTTCATTATTTGCCGTTTGCGGCGGATCCCCGCACGTACCGCCCGAAGCCTGTGGAACCTTCGTTCCGCTCGGAAATCTGTTTCATCGGCACGGCGTTCTGGAACCGGGTGGAGCTGATCGACCGGATCGCCGGCTACTTGTCCCGCCGCAAGACGATCATCGCGGGCTGGTGGTGGGACCGGTTGAAAAACTACCACATGCTGTCCGATCGCATCCGCCTGGGGGAATGGATGTCGCCGGAGACGACCGCCTCCTACTATCACGGAGCGAAAATCGTCATCAACCTGCATCGCCGGGCCGATGACCGCACGCTCAATTTCAACAGCAGCGGCGTTCCCGCCGTATCCCCCAATCCGCGGACGTTTGAAATTCTCGGATGCGGGACGCTGCAGCTGACGGACGCGCGCGGCGACCTTCCCGACTGGTACGAACCGGGAAAGGAAATTGTGACGTTCGACTCGGCGGATCATTTGGTGGAGAAAATCGATTACTATCTGCGGCATGAAGATGAGCGCAGAGAGATCGCCTTGAACGGCCTGGCCCGAACCGTGGCCGAACACACGTATCAGGACCGTCTGCAAAAGTTGATGGACCTGATGTTATCCGAGCAGGAGGTGTCAAGGGATGAATAATTACGCCACCGTGGCGATCATCGGCGTCGGTTACGTCGGTCTGCCGCTCGCCTGCGCCTTGGCGGACCACGGGCACCGGGTGATCGGCGTCGACGTCAATGCGGAGAAAGTCGAAATGCTGAACCGTGGGGAAAGTTTTCTCGCCGATGTGCCCGATGCGCATCTCGCCGGTCTGATCCAGGCCGGGAGATTTGCGGCGACCGCGGATTTCGGCGCCGTCCGCGAGGCCGACGCGATCATCATCTGCGTGCCCACCCCGCTGTCCAACAAGGAACCGGATTTGACTTATGTGGACGCCGCCGTCAACGGCATCGTGCCGCATTTGCGCCGCAACCAGCTGATCGTGCTGGAAAGCTCCACCTATCCGGGCACGACGGAGGAGAAAGTGAAGCCGCGGCTGGAAGCGGGGGGATGGCGAATCGGGCACGATCTGTTTCTCGCCTATTCTCCCGAACGCGTCGATCCGGGCAACAAAACGTATGCGCTGCTGGACATTCCCAAAATCGTCAGCGGCGTGACCGAACGGTGTCTTGCGCGGGTGAAAGAGCTGTACGGAGGCGTCTTCCGGCAGCTTGTGCCCGTATCTTCGCCGAAAGCCGCCGAATTTGCCAAATTATTGGAAAACAGCCAGCGTCTCGTCAACATTTCGTTCATCAATGAAATCAGCGTACTGGCTCACCGGATGGGTGTCGATATATGGGAAATTATCGAAGCGGCCAAAACGAAACCGATGGGATTCACCGCCTATTACCCGAGCGCGGGGGCGGGCGGTCACTGCATTCCCGTTGACCCGTATTACCTGACCTGGATCGGCTTCCGGCAGGGCGTGCCGCTGATGATGATCCAGCAGGCCGGGTGGGTTAACGACATGATGCCGCATTTCATCGCCGGGGAAATTTTGCGTCACGTTCGCCCGGACGCTTCCGAAAGGGAGTTGCGCATCGGCATCGTGGGCGTGACCTACAAGAAAGACGTGCCCGATCTGCGAGAATCGGCCGCGCTGAAGGTCATCCAGCTGCTCGGGGAACAGGGCGCGCGCTGCCTTGTGTTTGACCCGGTTTACAGTGGGGAACTGCCGGAAGGTACGGCTCGCTTCCGACTGGAGCCGGAGGAGCTCGCCGAGCTCGATGCGGTGGCGATCATGGTCGATCATTCCGGTGTGCCGTGGGAGTTCATCGCCCGGCACAGCAAGCGCGTCATTGACGTGCGCAACGCCACGGCCGGCATCGAGGCGCCGAACATTATCCGCATTTGAAAGGGATACGCCGTCCATATTTCCTCTGCGCGGGACACGGCAAAATGTACCGTTGTCCCGTTTCCGTTATTTTACGCAGGCATATGATGTATGTGAGATGCGGAACCATTTTGCGGCCACACGGAGGAGCGAATGAGGTGATGGAGCGGGACAACCGCGGATATCTCGACGGCAGAAAAAAAGGGTATGAGCAAGGATACCTGGCGGGACTCATGCAGGGAAAACAGCACGGACGAGAGCAGTACCGGGAGCGGATCGACGGCACCAGCATCATCATCCCTACGCACAACAAACGCGATTATTTGGCGGAGTGCGTGGAGAGCATATTCGCGCATACCGTGCCGCCTTTTGAGTTGATCGTGGTCGACAACGCTTCGGACGACGGGACCGGAGAATATTTGGCGAAGATGTCCGACCGCATCCGGATTGTCCGGAACGAGAAAAATCTCGGATTTGCCGGAGCGGTCAATCAGGGTCTGATGAAGGCCAGGGGAACGACGCTGCTCGTTCTGAACAACGACGCGGTCGTCACGTCCAACTGGCTGGACAATTTGCTGACATGCTTGCGCCAGTATCCGAAGGCGGGCATTGTCGGCCCCGTGACGAACTATATCAGCGGCACCCAGTTGGTAAACGTGACCTACGGCAGCCTTCAGGAAATGCATCGGTACGCCGCTTCCCACAACCGGTCCGACCCGTCCCGCTGGACGCCGACGGAACGGCTGACCGGATTTTGCATGCTGATGCGCCGGGAAGTGTTCGAGGCGCTCGGTTATTTCGACGAGGGGTTTGAAATCGGCAACTGCGAGGACGACGACTACGGATTTCGCGCGCGGCTGCTCGGTTTCGAGCTGGTCGTCGCCCGCGACACCTTTATTCACCACTACGGCAGCGTGAGCATGGGGGCGCTGGAATCGTTCGAACGCATATACCGCCAAAACCTGCGGTACTATGCGGAGAAGTGGGAAGGAGTCCCTCCCCGTACACCATGGCACGAGACAGCGACGGGCAAAATGTCGGATTTGTATCCGACCGAAGTGGCGGTGAAAGGGGCGGGAGAGTCCATCTACTGGATTTCCGGCGGCCAAAAATACCGGATCGACGATCCGGAAGGACTGGACGCGGTGCGGCTGTCCCAGACCGATATCCGCCAGTGGCCGAGCGGCGGCGTCATGTCGCGGCGGGAAGTGGAGGCGCGCCTGGCGGAACTTGCGCGCGGCGCCGGGGACGGCAGCTTGCTGCCGGGAATGATCGCCCGCGCGAAAAACGGGGAGCTTTATCAGTATGACGCGGGAGCGTTTCGCAAAATCGCCAACGACTGGACGTGCCGCTGCTGGCGGCTGGACCGTCGGGAGCCGGCGGCGATGCCCGACCCGCCTTTTCCGGAAGCACCGCCGATCGTCGCCCCGATCCGGATCCAATCCGGCAACATCTAGCCGGGCGCGCGTGCCCGCTTTATCCGAATCGCGAAAAGGAGGAGATATGTCGTGCGAAAGAAAAAACGCCCGTTCAGGACCGTCAGCCGAAAAGGAAGAAAACGTGCGGCCGGCCGGAAAGTCCGAACGGCGCGCGGGAGGAAGGGATACCGCCGTCTCGCGCGAAAAGCGGCCGGGAGAAAGACGAAGCGTACCGGATTTGACGCGAGCTCCTACAACCGCTCGTACGATATCGGTTTTGACGAAGCCTACAACGAAGGGTACAACGCGGGTTACCAGGAGGGGCTGCGACAGGGATACGAAGAAGAATACAAGGAAGGAGCATGACGCATGCCTGCCACCTTCAATCAAGCCGGATACCGAAAAGGCCGCGCCGACGGCCTTCTCAAAGGCCGGCAGGACGGCTACCAGAAAGGGTTGGCCGACGGACGCGAAGCGAGAAGGCGATCGGCCGCCCATGCTCCCTCCCCTCGCGTCAAACGGGCGCTGGTGGTCGCCCCCGGCATCATTCCTTCGCTGGAGATCGGCATTCTCCAGCCTTTCAACGCGCTTCAGCGGCAAGGAACACTGCAATATGAACTGCGGTTGGAGGGGGACGTCGCCAAGGAACAGGTGGCCGCCGCCGATGTTGTCGTATTTTTGCGCAACGTGGAATCGGCGGCGCTGCCGTGTTTGCATTGGGCAAAGGAGCTCGGAAAAAAGACGGTCTACTACACCGACGACAATTTTCTCGCCATTCGGCCGACGACGCCGGTCGGCGCGTATTATGCCACGCCGGAGAAGTGGAAAAACTTTCTCACGTTTTTGAAGAGCGTCGACATCGTCAAGGTGGATTCGCCGTACTACGGCCAGTATATCCGCACCCATTTCAACCCGCGCGTCGTGTACTTTCCGGGCAGCGTCGATTTTGACTGGCTCCAGCAGGCGCAAAAACCGGAGCGCGACGACGGGCAAATCGTGATCGGGTACGAAGGGTCCGGCAAGGACGACGATTTTGTGCCGACGGTCGCGGCGCTGAAACGCATCCTGAATTATTACGGCGGTTTTGTCCGGCTGGAGTTTTGCGGCTATGTGCCGGCTTCACTGGCGGATCATCCGAATGTGCGCGTATTGGCTGGAGATCCCGACTACCGCCGGTTCATGCACCAAATGTACGGCTTCACCTGGGATATCGGGATCGCTCCGCTGGCGCGCTCGGCGTTCAACGACTGCAAGACGAACAACAAGTACCGGGAATATGCCGCCTGCCGCATTCCCGGCGTATATTCGGACTCTCCGGTGTACACCGAGTGGGTGAAGCACGGGGAAACCGGCTGGCTTACGGCACATACCGAAGAAGGATGGCATGACGCGCTGGTTCGGTTGATTGAGGATCCGCCGCTGCGCCGGAAAATCCAAGAGCAAGCGTGGAACGACGCGATCGCCCGGTTTTCCGTACCGCTGTGCGCCGAACAGTGGATACGCCACATTTTTTAGAGAGGGGGTTGCCCGATGGGAAAAAAACACGTGCTCGTCATCGGTCCGGACGGCATCCCGTCGTTTACCATCGGCATTCTCCAGCCGCTTTCCTATTTGAAGTCGCGCGGAGTTTGCCGGTTCACCGTCAAATCGGATCATGAGGTGACCGACGAGACGCTGGCCGCCGCGGACTTCGTCGTCTTCTTCCGTACCACGCGGGCGGAGGCTTACCGCCATCTGGAGACCGCGAACAACCTCGGCAAGCGGACGATCTACGTCATCGACGACCATTTCCTGGCGATGCCGGTCACAACGGACACCGGCCGGATCATGCAGAATCCGGAGCTGAGGAATGTTTGCGTAAAGTTTCTCAAAAACGCCTCCATCGTCAAAGTGGCGTCGGAGTTTTTCGCCCGGCACCTCCAGGTGCATTTCGCGCCGAAATCCGTCGTCTGTTTTCCGGGAAGCGTCGATTTTTCCATTCTGGAACGCGTGGAACGGCGGGAAAGCGACGGATCGGTGGTGATCGGTTACGCGGGCGGGAGGAAAGAAGCGGCGTTCGCGCCGGTCATCCGTGCGCTGCGTAAAATCAAGGACAAATACGGAGACGGCGTGCGCTTTGAATTTTACGGCTTCGAACCTCCCGGAGCGAATCGGCTGCCCGGCGTCAGGCACCACAAATATATCGCCGAATACCGCAAATTTTTGCGGGAATTGTATCGCGCCGGTTGGGATATCGGCCTGGCTCCGTTGGAGTCGGCGCTGTATCACGATTGCAAGACGAACAACAAGTACCGGGAATATGCCGCTTGCCGCATTCCCGGCGTGTACAGCGATTCGCCCGCCTACCGGGACTGGGTGAAGCCGGGACAAACCGGACTGTTGGTGGACAACACCGTCGACGGCTGGTTCGAAGGGATCGCCCGATTGGTCGAGGATGCCGCGCTGCGCGAGCGCATCCGCGAACAGGCGGAGCGGGAAGCCCGGGAGCAGTTTTCGGTTCAGACGTGCGCCAATCGTTGGCAGGAACTTTTGCTGCATGACTAACGGGAAAGGGGAGTCCGGTTTGGACGACAAAGCCATACCTGTGCTTAAGCCGTGCATCGGCCAGGAGGAAATCGACGCCGTCAGCGAAGTGATGCGATCCGGCTGGCTCGGCCTCGGTCCGAAAACGGAACAATTCGAGAAGCTGTTCTCCGAGTATGTGGGCAGCCGTTACACCGTTGCGCTGAACTCGGGCACGGCTGCGCTGCATATGGCGATGGACGCGTTGGGGATCGGTCCCGGCGACGAGGTGATCGTGCCTTCGATCACGTTTATTTCGACGGTGCATGCGGTCCGCTATGTCGGCGCCGCGCCGGTATTCGCCGACGTGGAGCCCGATACGATGAATCTCGACGTCAAGGACGTGGAGCGCAAACTGTCGCCGAAAACCAAGGCGGTGATCGCGGTCCATCTGGCCGGGCACCCTTGCGATCTGGACGCGCTCCACGAGCTGGCCGCCCAACACGGCGTTCATGTGGTGGAGGACGCCGCCCACGCCTGCGGCGCGGAATACAAAGGCCGCCGCATCGGTTCGATCAGCGAACTGACCTGTTTCAGCTTTCACGCCGTCAAAAACATGACGACGGGCGAAGGCGGCGCGATTACGTGCGACAACGACTGGATCGCGCGCAAATGCCGGGAAAAGCGGTGGGTCGGCATTTCGCGGGATACGTGGATGCGGTCTTCCCACGAACGGGTATATGCCTGGCAGTACTACGTCGAAGAGGTCGGCTTCAAATATCATATGAGCGATCTGCAGGCGGCCATCGGGATCGTCCAGCTGTCCAAACTCGGGGCGCTGAACGCGAAGCGGCGTGAAATCGCGGATCGATACCGGTCCGAGTTGAAAGAACTGGAGTGGGTGGAATTGCCCGTCGAGAAACCGTATGCCCGAAGCTCCTGGCATTTGTTCCAAATCAAGCTCCCGGACATGGATGCGCGCGACCGGTTGATCGCCCATATGAAGGACAGGAACATCGCCACCGGGGTCCACTATTATCCGTGCCACATGCATCCCGTGTACCGGAACGTGAAATCGGCGGTTCCGGTTTCTTCGCAAATCTGGAAACGAATTCTCACGCTGCCGATCCACCCGAACTTGACGACGAAAGACCTGGACCGCATCATCGACGCGTGCAGGAGTTTTCGCATATGAGCAAGATGATGGTTTTGGGGGCGGGCATTTCCCAGGTGCCGCTGATCCGCACGGCCAAAAACATGGGGCTTGAGGTGATCGTGGCCAGCGCGCCGGGCAATTATCCCGGATTCGCGATCGCGGACAAGGTGTACGAAATCGATACGACCGACGCGGAAAACTTGTGCCGGGCGGCGGAGCGGGAACGCATCGACGGCGTCTGCACGACCGGCACCGACGTGGCGGTACGCGCGCTGGCGAAGGTCGCATCCGTCCTTGGACTGCCCGCGGTCAGCGTCGACGCCGCCTTGAAGGCGTCCAACAAATGGAGCATGAAGCGGGCGTTTGCGGAACACGGCGTCCGGACGGCGCCGTTCCGCCGGGTGCACAGCGCTTCGGAAGCGCGGAAGGCGCTGCGCGAGCTCGGTTACCCGGCGGTGATCAAGGCGGTGGACAGCGGCGGCAGCAAAGGAATCGTGAAGGTGGACGGAGAGGCGGGGGTGGACGCGGCCTGCCGGGTGGTGGCGCAGGCGACGCGGCTCGATTTTTTCATCGTGGAACGGTATATCGACGGAGAGGAGTTCGGCGCGCAGGCGTTCGTATATGACCGCAAGCTGCAGTTCGTCATGCCGCACGGGGACATCGTCTTTTACGGAGATACCGGCGTGCCGGTCGGACACTACGTGCCCTGCACGCTGCCGGAATCCGTGCTTTCGGACGTGCGGGAGCAGCTGGAAAGGGCGGTGCGCGCCCTCGGGTTGGACTGCTGCGCGGTGAACGCCGATTTTATGCTCAGCGGCGGACAAGTGTACGTGCTGGAAATCGGCGCCCGCGCCGGCGCCACCTGTTTGCCGGAACTGGTGTCCACGCACTACGGGTTCAACTATTACGAGCAGATGATCCGCGCGGCGATGGGGTGGCCGACGGATTTTCGCGCGCGCGCCGCGCGCGCCTGCGCCTGTGAACTGATCTGCGCCGACCGTACCGGCATTTTGGTCGCCGCGGAAAACCGCAATCCCCCGCACGAAGACATTCTCGACATCAGCTTCGACTATCCTCCGGGGAGCCTGGTGCGCAAATTTCACGTCGGTACGGACCGGATCGGCCAGATCATCGTCCAGGGCGCGGATCTGCCTTCCGCCCTCAGCTTGCTCGCGCGCGCCAAACAAAACATTCATCTCGACATCCGGGTCGCCCAATCCGCCGTCGGGGGTTGATACGTTCGCCGTCAGACGGAGGATGAAATGGGGGCTGTTTAAGGGCGAAACGCCGATGTGCAAATAGCGGCCTCGGAACAGTATCTTCCGGCCGCTTTTTCTTTTTTCGGGCAGTTTCTTATTTCTGTTCGCCGCCGACTTGTTCTTCTCCGAGAATACAGCGGAAATACGGCCGCCGTTCTTTTGGAACGCCGACAAATCCCCTCGTCCAAGTCCATGATGGAAAAATCCCCGTTGATGCAGATCAAACCGCATCGCGCGATTCAAGCATCCCCCTTTGCCTGTTCCACCTGATTTTAGGCCGTTTGATCTGGTTTCATGTCCAAGCGTTTTTCCCTTGTCCGAATAAGATAACTTGAGAATCAACCGGAATTTGCGCTATGCGGACGGGAGGAATGGGACGTGCGAATTCTGGTGACCGGATGCGCGGGCTTTATCGGCTCGCATGTGTCCGCCAGATTGCTCAAGGACGGGTATACGGTAATCGGTTTGGACAATTTGGATGCCTATTACGACGTCTCGCTGAAGAAAGACCGGCTGAAGTGGTTGAAGCACAAAGATTTTGTGTTTCACCGCGAGGATGTGGCCCATGAAGAAGCCGTCAACCGGTTGTTTGCCCGCTTTCGTCCCGCCGCGGTCATCCATCTGGCGGCACAGGCGGGGGTCCGCTACAGCCTGGAGCGGCCGCAAGCGTATATCCGCGCCAATGTGGCGGGTTTTGTCAACGTGCTGGAAGCGTGCCGCCGATACGGCGTGGAACATCTCGTGTACGCCTCCACCAGTTCGGTGTACGGACTCAACGGCAAACTGCCGTTTTCCGCTTCGGATGCGGCCGTTCATCCGGTCAGCGTATATGCGGCGTCCAAGAGAGCGGACGAACTGCTGGCGCACGCCTACAGCCATTTGTACGGTCTGCCTTCGACGGGACTTCGCTTTTTTACCGTGTACGGTCCGTGGGGCCGTCCGGACATGGCGCTGTTTTTGTTCACGAGGCAGATGCTGGCGGGAGAACCGATCCGCATTTTCAACAACGGCCGGATGAAGAGGGATTTCACCTATATCGACGACATTGTGGAAGGCATCGTCCGCATTTTGCACAAGCCGCCGGCGGCAAATCCCGGCTGGGATCCGCTGCGACCGGACGCTTCCTCAAGCAGCGCGCCGTTCAAAGTGTACAATATCGGAAACCACCGTCCGGTCGGACTGGTGGAGTTCGTCGAGGCCATCGAAAAGAAGCTGGGCGTACGCGCCATCAAACAGTTTGAACCGATGCAGCCGGGCGATGTGCCGGAAACATGCGCGGACGTGTCGGAATTCATCGCGGCGACGGGATTCCAGCCGAACACGCCGCTGGAAGTGGGAGTCGGGCGTTTTGTCGATTGGTTCCGCTCCTATTACAAAATTTGACCGCAAGGGAGGCGGTTTTGTGCGCGTCCTTCTCGTGCCCGATCATCCGGGGTGGGCGTTCGATCATCGCGCGAAGGACTTGATGGGGCTCGGTATGGCGGACATCCGGTTCGACTTGAAATATTTGCCGGATGTGACGGCGGGCGACTGCCGCAAATACGATCTCGTGTACCCGATGTCGCTGTCGATCGCGCGGAAACTGAACGACGCCGGCGTCGCGCTGAACAAAATGGCTGCGGGCGTCACCTCGGTCAGAGTGTTTGAAAAACAGTTGGACGAAAACCGCCGATTCAAACCGGAGTTCGCCCGGTTTGTCCGGCAGCTGCGCGGAGTCAACGCCTGGTCCGACGAAATCGTGCGCCTGTTCCGCCCCCGTTTCCGCATGTTCAAAACCCGGATCGGCATCGATCACCGCCTGTTTTCTCCGGCGCCGAAGCGGAAACGGAACCGCGTGTTCACGGTGGGCTGGGTCGGCAACATCGACCGTCCGAGCTACAGGGAATTGAAGGGCTACGACATCGTGCTGGCCGCGCTGAAAGGGCTGGACGTCCGGCTCGATGTGCGCAGCTTTCGCGGCCGCTATGTGCCAAGGAAGCGGATGCCGGATTTTTACCGCGGCCTGGACTGCTTCATCTGTTCCAGCCGCTCCGAGGGACTGCCCAATCCCGTGCTGGAAGCGGCGGCCTGCGGCGTTCCGATTATTACGACCAAGGTGGGCATCGTTCCGGAACTGATCCGCCACCGAAAGAACGGCATCATCGTTCCGCGCACGGCGGAGGCGATCCGGAGGGAAACGATGAGGCTGAAAGGCGATCCGGAGATGCGCGACCAATTGTCGCGCAACATCCGAAAAACGGTGGAACGGCACTGGACGTGGGACTTGTGCAAGAAAGATTGGGAACATTTCTTCAAATCCATGGTCGAGGCGGGAAAAAACCGATGAAAGTGCTGCTCGCTCCAACCGCGCCGGGATGGGCGTTCGATCATCGCGCGAGAGATTTGCTGAAGGTGAAGTTTCGTCATCTTCGCCTCGATCTGAAATATTTGCGGCAAATCCGGCCGGAAGACCTGAAACACTACGATCTCATTTATCCGATGACGCTGGAAGGCGCGGAAATCCTGCATCGCACCGCGTCCATTCCCCTGAACAGGATGGCGGCGGGCGTCACCTCGATTCGTTCCGTCGCGAAGCATATGACCGGCAGCGGAAAGTTCAAGCCGGAGTTTCTCCGCTTTGTGAAGCAGCTCAGGGGAATCAATACCGCGTCGAACGAAATCGTCGCGCTGTTCGCTCCGCACGTCGACATCCGCAAAACCCGCGTCGGCATCGACGCGTCCGTGTTCAGACCGCCAAAGCGGCCGCGTTCGTCCAAAAGGCCGTTCACGGTCGGCTGGGTGGGGCGCATCGACAAACCGGAGCACCGCAAGCTGAAAGGTTACGACATCGTGCTTTCCGCCGTCAAGGATTTGCCGGTAAAATTGGACATCCGCACGTACAAGGAACACTACGTCCCCCGCCGGAAAATGGTCGCTTTTTATCAGCAACTGGACTGCTTTGTATGTTCGAGCGCGTCCGAACATATCCCGCTTCCCGTGCTGGAGGCCGCCGCCTGCGGCGTGCCGATCATCGCGACGAAAGTCGGTATCGTGCCGGAGCTGATCCGCCACGGCGAGAACGGTCTGATCGTCAACCGGACGCCGCAGGCGATCCGCAGGCGCATCCAGTATCTCATGAATTCCCCGGCGGAAAGGGTGAAACTCGGCGCCAAAATTCGCCGCACCATTTTGAAGCATTGGACCTGGGAACATTGCAAAAAGGATTGGGAACAGTTTTTTTTGTCGATCGGGAAGGGGGAACGACGGTGAAAATATTGTTCGTCGTGCCGAAGCCGAACGTCGGCGGCCTGCAGACGACGCTGCGCAACCGGATTTATGCGCTCAACGCCGCCGGCATCCGGGCGGAAGTCATTTTTCAGCAGCGGGGCGACGGCGAATATATTTTCGACCGCATTCCGCACCGCTTCATCCGCTATCCGAGCACTTTCGCCAATGCGGTGAAATCCGGGAAATACGACGTCGTTTCGTTTATTTATTCGCTCCGTTTTCTCCCGTATGTACCGCGCGATTACAAGGGCATTGTGCTCTATGAAGTGCGCGGATGGGGGCGCAAGGTGGAACTCGAGTTCGACAATCTTGCCCGCGATCCCGACGGCTCCCGCCGCCTGAACGCGATCGTCTGCATCGCCCGCTACCTGGTGCCGTTGGTGAAACGCCGGCTCCATCGGGACATCCCGGTGTTTGTCGACGGAAACGCCGTCGATCCGATGTTTCACTTCATCCCTCCGAGCAAACGCGTCTGGAAGAAGCTGCCGGTTCCGAAACCCGGGCGGAAGGTGATCGCGTACGTCGGCCGGGTGGAGGAATCCAAAAACTGGAGCGAGTATGTGGACATTTGCGAGAAAGTTTCCCGAACGGATCCGATCGAGTCGTGGGTCATCTGTCATCCGAATACGTCGAGGGATCTCGATCTGCTGATCAAGCGCTGCGAAACCGGGCCCATGAAAGATGTACTGCGGGTGATCCGGCACGTTCCCAACCATTATATGCCGCAGCTCTATTCGGCCGTCAAAAAGTTCGGAGGCTGCGTGCTCACGACGTCGCGCCGCGAAGGGCTCGGCAACTCGGTGCTGGAGCCGATGGCCTGCGGGCTGCCGGTCGTGAGTTCCGACGTGCCCGGAAAAAACGAAATTATTCGCCACGGGGTGAACGGTCTCTTGTATCCGTTGGGAAACGTCGACGCGGGAGCCCGCTGTGTGAGGCGCATTATCCGCAACCAGCGGTTGAGAAACAAGCTGATCACCCACGCGCTGAGAACAATCCGCACCGAATACAGTCCGAGCGATTACGTCCGGCGTTTTATGAAAATTTTGACCCGCCTCAAGCGGTGACGAATCGATGGCCCGGAAAAAGCGGCGACGAATCAGGCAAGCCCGGGAGAAGATGCGCCGCATCGGGAGCCCGGGAACGGCGGTGACGAATCGGAAGCCCAAGCGCAAAGGAGGAGAGGCATTTTGCCGAGTCTTCTTTCGATCCTCATCCCTTACAAATCCGATGGCGGACCGCGCGATGCGGTGTTTCAATGGGTGGTGCGCTACTACCGGACCATGTTTCCCGCCGCCGAAATTTGTATCGGCGATCCCGGGAGCGGCGACTTTTCACGGGCGAGGGCGATCAATGCCGCGGCGCGAAAAGCGACGCGCGACATTTTTCTGATTTCGGACGCCGATGTCGTGATTTCCCCGAGCGCGATTTTCCGCGCCTTGGAACTGCTCGACCGGTACGCCTGGGTCATTCCGTACAACCGGGTGCTGAATTTGTCGGAAACCATTACGAACCAACTGCTGGCCACGGAACCGGTATGGCCGCTCGGCCTGGATTTGGAATTTTCGGTTCGCAACAAGCGGAACGTCGGCGGGATGAACGTGGTCCCGCGCAGAGCCTTCGAGAAAGTTCGCGGTTTCGACGAAGGATTCGTGGACTGGGGAGGGCAGGACGGCGCCTTTTATGTGTCGCTCAATACGCTGTGCGGCCCGAACGCGCGGCTGGAAGAAGATTTGATCCACCTTTGGCATCCGCCTTCCCTGCGCAGGGACAACGCCCACTATGCGAACAATCTCGCGCTCTACCACCGGTATCGAAGAAGAAAAGGACAGCCCGACAAGATGCTGAAGTTCATCGACGGCAGACGCCGCCGCACCATCCCGCCGGACCGGTTGTTCTAACCGGGCCGAATCGCCTGGTCCAAGGCGCGCCGCCGGGAAGATCGGCCAAATCCACAGTACGCTTGGAGGGAAAACATGGAACGAAATCAAGAACAATATCCCTATTTTCGCCGGGAACTGGAACGAAGCCGCAAAAAACTGCTCGGCGAGCTTGCGGGGGCGGACTCGGTCGCCTTCATTACCGGCAGCGGCAACACGGGCGACAAGCTGATTTTTGCCGGCACCCGCGCGCTCTTGTCCGGCATGAAGGTGCGGGAATTCCGGCGCGACCGGCTGCCGAAGTCGGCGGGGGCGGTGGCGGCGATTACCGGCAGCGGGGGATGGTGCAGGTCGTACCATTCGTGGCCCGCGTATTTGCCGGAAATCGAGGCCCGTTTCGACAAAGTCGTCGTGCTGCCGTCGTCCTTTGATTTGTCCGAACCTTCGGTATTTCGCGCTTTGCGGAAAACCCGGGCGAAAGTGTACGCCAGGGAGCGGGTGTCCTACGCGCAAATTCGCGACTGGTGCGATGCGGATCTCGCGTTCGACTGCGCCTTTTTCTTTCCGTTTTCGCCGTACCGGACGCGGGGAAAGGGGACCCTGCACGCTTACCGCACCGATCACGACGCCCTCGGGCACGCCGTGCCGGAATCCAATGTCGACGTTTCCGCCGTCATCCGCGATCTGGACGAGTGGCTGCGCTATATCGCCCGTTTCGAACGGGTGAAAACCGACCGGGCGCATGTGATGATCGCCGCCGCCATGCTGGGAAAACAGGTGGAATATCGCGCCACGTCCTATCATAAAGTGCCGGCGATCGCCGAATATTCGCTGCGCGAATTTCCCGTCCGCCGGGAAGTTTGACCCGGTGCCGAAATCCAAAAAGCCAACCATCGGGAGGGATGAGCCATGGAGACAAAGGATGCCGCGGGGACGACGGATGCGATCGCGACGATGGTTGACTCGGAAACGAAGGATGCGACGAGTGTCAAAGATGCGAAGGAGGTCGGGGATGCCTCTGAAACGATCGACGGCACGGACATCGAAGACACGGCTGAGGGGGAACCCGGTGAAAGCCTCGGATACGATGAAGAAGGCGGAATGGATATGCCGAACCGTCTGCTCGTAATTTGGAAAAACCTTGCCGTCGGCGGCATTGTGGCCGGATGGCGCAACCGCGCGGCCGCACTTTCGCGCCACGGCATTCGGACGCATTTTCTGTTTTTCCATGACCGCGGAGGCCGCTCATTGCTGAAGGGAGTCGCTCCCTATGCCATCGTCAAGGATGAAAAAGAAGCGGCGAGGAGGATCCGGAATCGCAAGTACGGATGCATCGTCGTGATTGACAGCCGTCAAGCGTTCTCACTGGTCGCCGCTTCGGGATACCGCGGACCGCTGGTCGTCGAGTCCAGAGTGTCGGTGGCCGATTACGTCGGCAGGGAACTGCGGGAAATGGCGGGGCTGCGCCCGACGTGCATCGTCGCGGCGTCGGCATACCAGAAATCGCTCGTATCCGGCATCCTCCGCAACACCCCCGCCGTCAAGGTCATTCCCAACACCGTGGACACCCGCAGATTCAGGCCGCTTCCGGCGTCGAGAGTGCCCGCGGACATTACGCCGCCGCGCGCCAAGGGGAAAAAAATCATCGTCTGGATCGGCCGCGTGTCCCGCGAAAAAAACTGGGAGCTGTTTCTGGAAGTGGCGAAGGCGACCGCGAAAAGGAGAGACGACGTCTTTTTCTGGCTGATCGGCGGCGGAGTGAACCGCAAGGAAATGCGCAAGCTGAGACGGCAAATACGGAAAATGGATTTGAGCAAGCGATACTTCAGCTGGCGGCGCGAGATGTTTCCTTACCGGCAGATGCCGAAAGTGTATGCGGCCGTCGCGCAATCGGGAGGCGCCCTTTTGTCCACTTCGTCCCACGAGTCGTTCGGCAACGTCTTCATCGAAGCGATGGCCTGCGGATGTCCCGTCGTCGCCCCGAAACATACGGCGATTCCGGAAATCATCGAGGACGACCGTACCGGCCTGCTCTATCGCCCCGGCGACAGGCGGCACGCGATGCGTCAGCTGCGCAAAATCATGGACCGCAAGGAAAAGAGGGAGCGCCTCATTCGCGAAGCGCTGCAGGATGTGCGGCAAAAATACGGGATCCGGGGCAAGTATACGCGGATGTATGTGGACTTGATCAGAAAACTGATGACGGCCAAAACGGCCGCGGTTTCGGAAATCGGCAAAACCGGCGAAAATGGCGACGTCCCGCTCTTACTCACCGAAGAGTAAGGCGGGACGTTCCCTTATAACCACCTCTGTGCAAGCAGGGCCGCGCGTTCCAGCCGCTCGCGGATCTCGGGCCAGTTTTCTTTTCTGGCCGCATGAATGATCACATCGTAGGTTGTGCCCTGGATCGTCATCGCGCCGGGGTCGATCCGGACGCGTTCCAATCCGCACCGGTCGTGGAACGACACCGTGCGCACGTTGTCGAGCACCGTGTTGGAGTATACCGCGTCCAGGGACAAGAGATCGAACGCCACGTGAAAGATCAGCCAGACGCTGGCGGCGGCGGCCGGAATTTCCGGCAGGATGATCCAGCGGCCCCAGTTTCCCTCGCCGCCGACGATGTCGTACACGGAAATCGTGCCCGCCGGCTTTCCGGACGAAGTTTCGATCATAAAGTAATAGTCCCCGGGCCGCGAAAAATAACGTTCCAGCCAGGCCAAATGGGCGGCATAGTCCGGGGACAGTTCCCCGATATAACGGGAGAGGCCGGGCGTGCGGCGAAGCCGGAAAATAAATTCCGCATCGTCGCGCCGTACCGGCCGCAGGCGCACGCCGAATCGCTCCACGTTGATGTTGTGGTCCACCCGCTCACCTCAATTCGGTTCCGGTCCGCGCGCGTTCTCGATCATGCGCACGATGCCGGCGAGATCGCTTGCGGACGCCAATTGCTCCGGAGTGAACCGCACCTGGAATTCCTCTTCCAAATACAGCATCAATTCCATATGCTTGATCGAATCCCAGCTGCCGATCCGCTCCCGGTTCGCCTGCGCCGCTTCCGCCTCGTCCAAACCGAGCACGAGCGCCATGATCTCCGCCACGCGGCGGCTGATTTCCCGATTCATTGCATCTCCTCCACTCTCGAAGGATGATCGCGACACGCCTTGCGAACGATGCCGAGCAGCTGCGGGATGTCCGCGGCGCGGTCGGCCTCCTTGACAAACCTTCCGAACCACTGCCGGGCGGGAGCGTTACGCGGCCCTTCGCGAACGTCGAACGAAAGGCGGCTTGCGCCCGCACGCTGCAGCCGCTCGAGAAAATAGGCGAAGGCGACGGTTTCCACCTCTCTGCCGAGCGCCCGGCAGCTGAACAGCGCTTCAATCAGATGCGCATCGCCGCCGCGCACGGTGGCGACGAAAGCGCCGACGATACCGCTGTCCGACAGCCGGTCGGACAAATGCACCGTGACGGTCAAATATCCTTCCCCCGATACGGCGCGTTCCGCTTCCGCTTCGCTCATGCGCCGCAGCGCCAAGTTGAACTGATTGGTTTTGCGGCTCATGTCGAACAACCGCCGCGCATGGTCCCGGCAGTTGACGTACAGCCGGATGACCATGTCCAAGCCGGCCAAGTAGGAATGCGTATCTTTTGCCTGCCGCCTGAGCTCTTCGCGGATTTGATTGGCCCGGATGTCCTTCGTCCGGTCCGGCATGCCGGATTCTTCCGATATCAAATACATGCCGGGAAAATGAACGAGCCGCTCGGCGGTCACCCCTGCGTCGCGGTCCGCATGGAGCACCGGCACGGAAGGGAGCGCCGCCAGCATGCCGAGCAGTTCCGGGTAGCTGTCGTCCACAAACAAAATGGCCGAAGGATCGATGTTCAGCATGCGCGCCAGCTCGGCCATATTTTCCGATTTCGGCCGCCAGTTGGCCAGCACGGCGGCGAAGTGATCGTGTTGCAGCGGGAAATCGCCGCGTTCGCTGAACAGCGACCTGACGTCCTCCGCTTCGTTTTTGCTGATGACGGCCAGCATGATGCCGGAGTGCTTTACCTGCAGGAGCAGCCGCTGCAGGCGGTAGTGGGCTTCCGTCAGCCGGACGCCGCCGACGCCGTCCTCGCCGAGAACGCCGTCGTACAGCGTCCCGTCCAGATCGAGCGCGACCGCTTTGAGGCGCGGCATCAGCACCGCCGGCAAGAGCTGCGCGCCGAGATGGCGGGCGATCGCCAGCGTCGCCCGGCTCGAAAACGGGTAATGGACGGCGGTGTCGTTGCGGTCGTCCCAAAAGGAGGCGCCCATCGTTGCGGAGAGCGAGGACAAATCGATGACGGCGCACCCCGGAACGGTTTCGGCGGCTTCCTGCACGGCCGCGTTGACGTCGCGAAACCAGCGGCGCCGGAGCGTTCCCGCACCGTACAGCAGTTCCCCGATTCCGCCGGTTTCCGGCCAGTTGTTGACGAGAATCGGCTTGTCGTCGTGCCGGCGCAGCGCCTCCAGGCGTCCTTTGAGCCATGCGGCGGCGCCGCTCGCATCCAGGGACGATCGATATTTCCTCCAGTCGATCCAGAGCAGGTGAACGTCAGCCGCTGCGGCTTGCTCCGCGCCCGGCAGTGCGGCGTCGTATCCCGACAGGCGCAAGCTGACGCCCGCCCCCCACAGCGACATATAGCGGTCCAGAGCGGGCCGGAGCCATTCGAACGGGAAATTGCGCTCCACCCGTACGGACACCTGCCTTGTCACCGGCAGCGCCGGCGCGGCCAGAAGTTCCTTCGCCGCGGGCAGCGGGCCGAGCAGCAAACCCGCGCCGCGAATGCGATCCGCTTCGGTTTTCATGCCAATCCCAATTCCTTGCACCAGCGTGTCAGCCGGGCGACGGTATTCGTGACAATCGCGCCCTTGCTGCGCCCCTGCATCGCCCAGTTCAGATGCATGGCCAAACTTTTTTCAAACGTCCGTTGGACATAAGCCATTTTGAACAGCGTCAACGGATCGATGCCGAAGGTAATGCCGTGTTTGCCCATTTCATGGGCGTACAGGTTGGCCGTGTGGGCAAAGATGTCGTCTTCCTCCTGCCGCCATTCGGACCGGTAGGTCAAAAACACGGCCACCAAATTGACCAGATCGAACCAGCACGGGGCGTACCGCGCACCTTCCCAATCGAGGAAGCGGATCGCCCACGGTTCGTTCTCTTTTACCTGTTCGCACCCCATATTGACCGTCTGCAAATCGTTGTGGATGACCGACTGTCCCGATTCGGTCAATTCGGGGAAATAATCCGGCCCTTTGCGCAGACAGCGTTTCAAATAGGCGTAGTCGGCCGCCAACATCTCCTTGAGCTCCGGATGGTTCATCGCCTTCGTCAGCGATTCGTTCAGCGATTCGACCGCCTGCAGCCGCTGCGCGTAAAATTCGGCGGAGTGATACATCGGCATCCAGGGCATCAGCGTTTCGTCAAACCGGAAAAACCGTTCGTTGTGCGTGACCGCGTGCATTCTCGCCAGCGCGGGGATGATGTTGTCAAAATGTTTCGGAGAAAAATCAACCCGGCCTTTCACCGGCGGAACGAATTCCATAAAGACCCAGGTGCTTCCGCCGTGCACGTCCGGGTGAACGGAATAAACCGCCGGCATGAATTCGCCCAGCACTTTGCTTCCGTGCACATACATGTTTTTCTCGATTTCGTTGAGCGAGGACGGCGATGACGCCGGCTTGAAAATTTTCAGGACGACCGGCTTGCGGCCGGCCTTCCCGGCGATGTTCAAGAGCCAAATGCTGCTTTTGAACGAGTCTTTCAGACAGGCGGCGTCGCCGTGGAGCGTGCCCGGGGGTCCGAACAGCTCCCGGAAGCGGCGGAAAACGCCGAGTTTTTCGCATGTTTCCGCAATGTAACGGCCGTTTATTTCCTGCGGCGGATTCGCTTGGGCGGCGGACGTAGCCGCGCCGGCGACGGCGTTGGCCGAACCGGACCGACTCGCCCGCAGGGCGGCCAAATCTTTTCGCGCCTGTTCCCGCCCGTCCTGCAGCCCTCGCTCGTATCCGTCCTTTCTGCCTTTTGCGTAACCAAGGGGATGCAGCATCGTCGCCAACCATGATCCCTCCCGGGTAGTAGTCGTTCGGAAAGTCAAATAAGCCGCAATTCCCGGCTCCAGCGCTCGATTTTTTGCAAAAATCCGCTCAGCAGCACCGCTTCTTTTCTGCCCGTCACCGCCCAATTCAGCTGCAAATACAGCCCCTTTTCCAAAATGCGCTGCAAAAAGGCCATCTTCATGAGCGTCGGCGGATCCAGGGGAAACGTAATGCCGCGTTTTTTCATTTCACTCGCGTAAAGCGTGGCGGTGCGCGACAAAATTTGCTCTTCCTTGTGCCGCCATTCGGTGCGGTAGGACAAATAAATGCCGACCAGGTTGACCATGTCGAACCAGCACGGCGCGTATCTCGCCCCTTCCCAGTCGATGAATTTGATCTTCCACGGTTTGCCGGGGGTGATCGTGCCGTGCACCGCAATGTTCGGGATTTGCAGATCGCTGTGCACGACGCTCATCCCCGCGACGACGACCTGCGGAAAATAGATCGGTCCTTTGTCCAGCAGCGTTTTCAGGAGATCATAGCGGGGAGCGATCAGCGAGTGCAGGTCGCGCTTCTCCATGGCGAGCTCCAAGTACTTTTTGCATTTTTCGTTGTACCGCTTTCTCTCCTTTTTCATCGCTTCCGACAAATAATGCGGCAGCCAGGAGGCAAACCGGTGCGCCACATCCAAAAACCTTTCGTTAAATGTGCGGGCGTGCAGTTTCGCCAGCGTCGGGATGATCCGGTCAAAATGGTCCGGGTGGAATTGGACCAGTTCCGGCAGGGGGGTGAGCCGTTCCATGAAGACCCATGCGCTCTGCCCCGCGACGTTTTCCCGGGCCAGCAGGATGCGCGGCATAAAGTCCGCCAGCGCCTTGCTTCCCGACAAATACATTTTTTTTTCCACAAGGCTTTCCCGCCGCTTGCGTTTCAGCGGTTTGAAAATTTTGAGAATGACCGGGAATGTGCCGTCGGGCGTTTTCAGATCCAGCCGCCAGACGCTGCTTTTGAACGTGTCTTTCAGGCACGTCATCCGCTTTGGTCTCAGTTTGACGTCTTTGCCGAGCAGCGAACGGAGCCGGCGTCTCCAACGTCTTTGTCTCCAGACGGAATGAATCTGTTCGGCCGTGACGGAGGATGGTTTTCCCAATGAGGGTCACCCCCTTTTGCCTCATTATATGTTTCGGGGAGAGAAGAGGTTTAAGCATCCGGGTACGAGTCCAGCCTATTTCCCGCGGGTGGACGTGCCGAATGCAGTCTCCACACGCGCTGGGCCGACATATGCTGAGTATGACCGCACGTTTTGGAGGGGTGCATATGAAGGCCAAGCCACGGAAAGGACAAAAAAGACGTCATCAGACCCTCGCCGTGAAGCGGAAAAAGAGGATGCGGGCGCGGATATCGCCAGCGGCGGTCCGAAAACCGGCGGCTTTCCAAAAACCGGCCGCTTCCCGGAAACCGGCGGTTTCTCTACAGCCGGCGGTGTCGGTGCTGCCGGTCAAACAGGAATCCCGGGATGCGGAGAAGTGGGAGAAAGAACTCGGCAAGTCCTATGACACCGGGTACAATGCCGGTTACGACAACGGCTACAACGCCGGCTTCAACGAAGGCGCCAAATTGTCGGGGAAAGGTTACGACCAGGGATACGAAGAAGGGTTCGCAAAAGGACTGTACGCCGGAGGAGACGAGATCGTCGACCATTTGCTTCCCTATCATATGATTCTTCCTCAATATACGGTGAAGGACATTGTGGAGAGAGGGCTCGCCGAACTGCTGCCGGAAGCGGTGAGGCTGATGTCGGCCGAGGAAGTCAAGGCGCGCATCATCGATGCGATGGACCGGAAACTGCCGCTGTCGGTCGTCCGGCTCGGAGACGGGGAACTGCTCACGATGGCGCAGGAGCTGGTCATGAGCGTGCCGGAGGTGAAGAAGCGCGGATCGTTTCTGGAATACGCGGGTGTCCGCGTTCCGGACCGGCAGGCGCGCGATCTCGTCGCCGCGGCGGTCGGCAGGGCGGACATCGTCGGCGTGCCCAAACTGAGGCTGCCGAATTTTCTGCCGCTGCTCGTTCCGGTTTTTCAAGCGCACGGCCTGGATTTTCGCACGATGCCGCTCACCTTGTCCACGATCAACTACGAACTGGAGAGCGGGGGGCATTGGGGCGACATCCTTCGCGGCCGTCGCGTGCTGGCCGTCGGCAACAAAGCCGGACCGCTGACGGAGGCGCTGGCGAAGCGCGGCATCGAGACGGAGGAACCGATCGCGGAAGTGCGCGGCATCCACGACTTTGCGCGGGTCGTCGCCGAAGCGGGCGAGCGCACGTTCGATATCGCCCTCGTCGCGGCGGGCATCCCTTCGGTCGTCATTTGCCAGCGTCTGGCGTCGGATTACGGCAAAGTCGCCTTTGATTTCGGGCATTTGGCCGATTCGATCGTCAAAGGGGAGACACCGTTCCGGTAACCCGTCGCATTGGAGGATACGGCGGCATTGGCGTACCAAAACGGTGACGGCCGTCCTGCTCAACGCGCGGTGGACACAACGACGTTGGAGAGCGGAACGGCGACAGCCGGCTTTGCTCGGCGGATCGAGGGACACCGCGACGTAAGCGGATCGGAACGTCGGCGGCCAGCCTGCTTGCGGGCGGGAGACACCGTTCGACGCGAGGAGGAATATATTGACGTTGTACGGCGAAGGCGGGAGGTGGCACATGGAAGAATATATTACGGAAATGATTCGGCACATGTCCGAGGCGCACCGACAGCTGGCCCGAACGCTGGCGGCGGGCAGGGATGTGACGGTGCACATGTCTTATTTGGTGGATACGATCCCCGACGACCATATGTCGTTTGCCGGCGATTTGAGCGTCATTACCCGCTGTGCGGAGGAAGTGGCCGGCAGCGTGGTCGCGTATCTCAACAGCATCGGCGGGCTGGAGGATGCGCTGGCGGAAAACCTGGAATGGATCATGAAAGAGACGTCAGGCGGCGAGGATGACGAGGAATAGGAGGGATTGGCGTGCCGCGGGAACACGACATGCTGCGCATCATGGAAGCCGCCTGCCGGATGCAGGAGCACGTTGCGGGCATTCTCGAAGTGAAGGCGCTGGAGATGGAAAAATCGCGCAATTGGATTTGCCGCCACGTGCTCGAGCATCACTACGCGCAGCACGACGAACAGCTCAAACAGGCGCTGGCGTTTCACGGCCAGATGGTGGAGCTCATCGACGGGATCACCAAGGTGGAGGAATCGCTCGCGCGCAACGCGAAAACGGTGCTGCGCCATAACGAGGATTCCGGTTCGCTGGGCTTGGGTGGCATGGGCGGACTGTTTGGGGGAGACAATGAAGGATGGAGCAAGACGGAAAGCTGAGCGTCTGGCAGCGGCGAAACCGCGAGGAGGAGCTGAAGCTGGCGATGCTGGAAGCGATCGCCCGCAGCCAGCGGGCGCTGGCCCGCATGCTGGAGAGCACGGCGGAGACGGTGCGCTGGTCGGACGGCGACGCCGGAAGGGCGCTGCGGCTGTTGGACAGCATCGAACGCTATCAGCGGGTGCTGGCGGCCAAACATCTCGGCGTGCCGTACCGGCGCATGCGTGCGGGGACGCCGTCCGCGGCGTGGCTTTCGCGGCGGGTGGCCGGTTCGTTCGCAGCCGGACGCAAAATCCCGGCGCACGCGGAGAGCCTGTCCATCACTTGCGGAACGGACGTCCGAATGGCCGGGCGCGAATTCAGGGAATCCTAACGGTGATGACTCCATCAAGGAAGGTTGGGATTTCCCGTGAACAAAAACAAACTGGCGCACCATGCCGCTGTGGCGGTATTGTGCGTGCTGCTCGCGGCGATGCCGCTGTCCGGCACCGCACAGGCGTTCGGCGAAGGCGCGCGAGGTCCGGACGTGTACGCGGTGCAGGGCATGCTGAAGTCGCTCGGGTTTTATGCCGGCAGGATTGACGGTGTCTACGGGCCCGTGATGAAAGCCGGCGTCAGTCATTTTCAGCGGACTTACGGCCTGCCGGTGACCGGCGCCGTCGACGCGAAGACGCTGCAATCCATATTGTGGGCATACGCGGAATTGAAAATTCCCAAATCGCCGGAAACTCCGAAAACGCCGACACCGGCGCCGACGCCTCAGGTGCCGGACAAAGGCAAAGAGGTTCCCGGATTGAGCGCGGAAGAACTGCGCATGATCGAACTGGTCAATGCGGAACGGGCGAAAATCGGGCTGCCCGCTCTCGCCGCCGACGCGGAACTGTCCCGGGTCGCGCGCATCAAAAGCCAAGACATGATCGCGAACAATTACTTTTCCCACACGTCGCCGACCTACGGATCTCCGTTCGAGATGATGCGAAACTTCGGCATATCGTTTCGCGCGGCCGGGGAAAATCTCGCCTGCAACGCGTCGGTGGAAGCGGCGCACAATGCGCTCATGCAGTCGCAGGGGCATCGGGAAAACATCATGAACTCCAGTTTCCAACGAATCGGCGTCGGCATCGTGGACGGCGGCATTTGCGGCAAAATGTTCACCCAGCTGTTCGTTGGAAATTGATCGATCGCGTGCCAATATCTTCGAAACATGAAACGGGACCGGGCCAACCATCCTACAAATATCGCCGGGATCGCGCCCGCGCCGGCGAATATTTGATGAGGGATGGAGGTTGTGACCCATGCACAGGTGGTTGCGCGCCGCAGTGGCGTCAGCGGTTGTGCTGACCGTGGCCGCTTGCGCGTCGAACAACGACAACGCCATGCGCGGCAACAATGTGCAGGACGGCAATGGCACGCGGATCAACCGCATGGACATGAACAACTGGGACGGCCGTACGTTCAACGACGGCAATGTCCGCGGAAGCCGGTTTGGAGCGCACAACAATACGCGCCTTGAGGTAAGCAAGGAAATCGCCGACCGGATCGCGGCCATGTCGGAAGTGGATTCCGCCGTCGTGCTCGTCACCGACCGCAACGTCTACGTCGCCGTAGATCTGGAAGACGGCGCGGCGAACGGCTCGAGACGTTACATGAACGGCGCTGCGGACAACGGTGGCTACGGAAACGCCGATAACGGCCTCAACAGCCGCGGCCGCGGCAGCGGGATGAACAACAACGGCACCGCAGGTACAGGCGGACTGTTCGGCAACGGCAACGAGCGGTTGAATGACGGCATCGGCATCAACGCCGACCGGATGACAAGTTCGCTGAAACAGCGAATCGCCGAGCGCGTAAAGGCGGTTCGACCGAATGTCCAAAACGTGTATGTGTCGGCGGATCCGGAGTTTGCGAACCGTCTGCGCGGATACGCGAACCGTCTTGACGACGGGCGCCCGATTCGCGGTTTGATCGAGGAATTCAACATTTTGGTGCAGCGCGTGTTTCCGACCAACGCCGCGGACGGATTTGACCGTACCGGTTACGACCGCGACGACATGGGGAACGTCCGCACGAGAAACAACGGTATCGGCCGCGGCATTTTCAATCCCGCCCGATAACGATCGGCCGTCTTGCAAGCCCATAGCGCGATAGCGATCCCGTTATCCCCTGCGATTCAGGGGATAACTTCTACATAACGATGGCGGAACGCCGCCCAATTCACGGTGTTCAACTCACTTATTCCCCCTCCGACTCATACAATAATCTGACTGTATCCCTTGACCTTGTATTTCCCGGCCCGGCAAGGAGGGGTGACACATTGAAGGGCAGCGATCAAGGCAAATCCATTTTGACCAACCGTGAACGGGAAGTTTTCGAGCTGCTGGTCCAAGACAAAACGACCAGGGACATTGCGCAGGCATTGTTCATCAGCGAGAAAACCGTTCGCAATCACATCTCCAATGTCATGCAGAAATTGAATGTCAAAGGTCGCTCGCAGGCCGTCGTAGAACTCATACGACTTGGAGAATTGTCCATTTGACAACAAGCCCCACTCTTCACTTGCAAAGCCTTCTTTTTTGCGTCTCGGCGCGGAAAGAAGGTTTTAAATTGGCCTTGTTCGATACGAAACCGTGCTTTTTTTCTCCGCCTTCTTCCGCGCCGGTATTTTTTTCGTACCGGCTTTCTTCATTTGGATTTTTCCCTGCGGACCGAGCTTTCTTGCTTATCGTTTTCTTTCGTACTTTCTGCCGCGTACCGTTCCGTACCGATTATTGTGCCGATTTTCGGCCATCCTGATCCGAGCCGATTTTTTTCGCACCGTTTTCTCTGAATCTTTTGGCTTCGCGTTAAGATTTTCCGCCTGATCGGTTTGAACCTGCCGTCCTATCGCGATACAATAGGAGCAATTTCGCGATACAATAGGAGCAATTTGGATTTTCGCACATCCGATACGATGAAGGAGGACTTCGATGTCAGGGGCAGCTGATCGAACGGATCCGCCGCTTTGGCAGCGGCATGACGACGTGATTCAGGTTCGCATTCCCGTGCCGTTTCCGCTGAAATGGGTGAACAGTTACTTGGTGAAAGGAAGCGGCGGATATACGCTGATCGATCCCGGCCTGCGCGCGGACCTGTGCGAGCGGGCGTGGGAACGCGTATTGGCGGAACTCGGCATGCGCTGGACGGACGTGTCGCAGGTGGTGATCACCCATTTTCATCCGGATCATTACGGGCTGGCCGGAGAAGTGCAGCGGTTGGCGGGCTGCCCGGTCATCATCTCGAGAGAATCGCATCGGGTGGCGATGCGGCTTTGGGGACCGGAGCACGATCTGAATCAAGCGGTGGTCGAACTGTTTGTGCGGCACGGCATGGACAGGTCGCATATTGACGCGCTGGAGAGCCATTTGGAACAGCAGTTTGCGATGGTGCTGCCTCACCCCGAAGTCACGTACATCGAACCGGGCGAACGGCTGCGCATCGGCGGCATCGACACGCTGGCGGTGAGCACGCCCGGGCACGCCGCCGGACATTTGAGTTTTTACGATCCCGAGCGGCGTCGGATTTTTTGCGGCGATTTCGTCCTGATGCGCATCTCGCCGAATATCGGCTACATTCCGGGCGTGAATGAAGATCCGCTCGGCACGTATTTGGACCATCTCCGGCAGGCGGAAACGTTTCGCGTGGATATCGCGTTTCCCGGTCATCGCGAGCCGTTCGCCGCATATGCGGAGCGCGCGCGGGAACTCGTCCGGCATCATGAGCGGCGGCTTGCGGAGATGCGCGCTCTCTTGGCGGCGCCAAAGACGGCGTACGAGCTGTGCCGGGACGTGTTCGGCGACCGTCTGACCGTGCATCAGTTTCGCTTCGCCATGGCGGAAACGCTCGCCCATGTGATCCATCTGGAACGCAAAGGAAGCGTCATTGCGGAGGATCGGGAAGGCGTCACGTATTTCCGGCAAAAATAAGACGATCGGACGGCAATATAAACGGCTTCCGGCAGCGCATCTCTCCACCGATTGCGCATCGCGCGGGCGTCATCCGATAACGGGTTGCGACGGCGGAAATGGCGCTGCCGCAGCAAACGTACCGCAGTCTCCAAATATTTGGGTCGTCCGGTTATAAAAACAAGCCCGGCTCGTATACATAGTAGTACAATCAACCATGTGGGGAGGAAATCGTATGATACGTTTCCAGCCGATGCGAACGATCATCGCCTTCGGGTTGACCGTGCTGCTGCTCGGCGGATGCGCGTTGTGGGGAGGCGGCGACGCCGGCCGGGAAATTGATCCGCCTCCGGAGGGGGCCAATCTGCTGCCGGACGATGAGGAAGTGGAGCCGACGATGGCCGCGGCGTCGGAACAAATGATGGATGTCACGCTGTACTACAAAGACCCGAACGGATATGTGACGCCGGTCAGCGTGGAAATTCCGTATACGGTATCGGCGGCCCGGGCCGTGCTGGAGCACATGGTGGAAGGTGGGCCCGGCGATGCGCTCGTGCCGGAAGGGTTTACGGCGCTGCTTCCGAAAGGGACCAAGATCCAGGGCATCGACATCATGAACGACAAATTGGCGGTGGTCGATTTTTCCCCGGAATTTGCCAGCTACAATCCGCAGGATGAACGCAAGATCATGGAAGCCGTGACATGGGCGCTGACGCAGTACGACACCATCGACAAGGTGCAGTTTTGGCTGAATGGAGAGACGCTGACCGAAATGCCGCAGGACGGAACGCCGATGGATGAACCGCTGACCCGGGCGATGGGCATCAATCTGGAGTTGGGCGAAGGGATCGAGCTGTCGCGTTCCATGCCGGTCACGTTGTATTTCCAAAGCCAGTCCGAAGCCGGCGATACATACTTTGTTCCCGTCACCCGGATGGTCAGCCGAAGCGACGACGCGGCGGAAGCCGCCCTGCAGGAACTGATCCGCGGACCGATCAGCCCGGGACTCGTTTCGGTGATCGTGCCGACCGCCAAGGTGCTGAACGTCCGTCACGGAGACGATTTGATCACCGTCGATTTCAACACCGAACTTCTGAACGGCGAGGACCGCGCTTCCGCGGAAACGCTGCAGTCCGTCGTTTTGTCGCTGACGGATACGACCGGGGCGGAACAGGTGATGATTACCGTGGACGGCAGCGTGCAGGTCGTCGGTACCGATGATGTCGCCTACAGCGAGCCCGTCGGTCGCCCGCGCCACATCAATAAATTGGAATCCTGATGCGCACCTGTCGGTGCGCGTGCCCAAGCGTCCGGCGCAAAAGCCGCGGCGCTTTTTTCAACGTTATGGAATTTATAAGTTTCGAAAGCATCTGTCGCTGAACGGGGCAATATCTGGACTTGAAAAATCTGAACGGCGAATCGTTTGGATCGTGAATCGTCAGATCGTGAATCGTGTGAATCGTTCTGATCGCGAATCGTGTGAATCGTTCTGATCGTGAATCGTCTGAATCGGAATCGTGAATCGGAATCGTTTGAACGGGAATCGCTCCTGAGTGAGGTTTTGTATGAAATTTAGCACTCATCAACGCCCGGAAATCGGTATGGTGGTGGATTTTGTGTAAAATTTCGTACAAATGGACGAACGAAATCGAGAGGGGGGGCGATTTTGTGCGAAATTTCACATAAAAGGACCGGGGATACGGGTGGGGGGTATGGGTTTTGTGTGAAATATCTTATTAAACAACCCGAGCGGCCGATTGGCAGGAAGTGATCTCAGAACAGTTATTCCTTGAACAACATTGGGGTGGTCGGGGTAAAGACAGCACAGGAATTTACTGTTATAATGGTGTTCAAAATAACCCGACGGTTCAGCGCTTGCGGACCGGTCGAAAGGACGCGGTTCCGTAACGCGAAGAGAGGCGTCGGGTTTGATTTTTTTGGGAAGGCAAGGCCAATTTGATGCGGGGAGATCGTCCGATGAATCAAAAAGCCGTGCGAAGCTGGATTATGTACGATTGGGCCAATTCGGCCTTTGTCACCACGATGGTCGCGGCGGTTCTGCCGATTTTCTATGCGGATGTGGCCGCGGCCGGACTGCCGGACTATTTGAAGACGTCCTATTGGGGCTATACGCAAACGATCGGCATGGTGTGCGTCGCGCTGATCGCTCCGATCCTCGGCGCCATCGCGGATGTTTCCGGTTACAAGATGATCTTTTTGCGTCTGTTCGCCTATCTGGGAATCGCCGCCTCCGCCGCGTTTGTGTTCGTCGGCGAAGGGGACTATCTTTTGGCATCGTTTTTGTTCATTCTCGGCACGATCGGATTTTCCGGAGGCAACACGTTCTACGATTCGCTGCTGCGCGACCTTGTGCCGGAAAACAAGCGCGACATGGTTTCATCCAAAGGATACTCCTACGGGTATTTGGGCGGAGGGCTGCTCCTCGCCGTCAACCTGTTGATGATCATGAAGCCCGGCTGGTTCGGATTGGCCGACACATTGCAGGGCACGTACCTCGCCTTTCTTTCGGTCGCCGTTTGGTGGTTCGTATTCTCGATTCCGATTTTTCGCCATGTCGGTCCGCTTATTCCGCGGCCGGAAGTGAAGCTGTCGTTCGCCCGGAACGTGTCGGCCGGCGCGTCGCGCCTGTTCAGCACGTTCAAGCGGATCCGGCAGTATCCCGAACTGCTGAAATATTTGCTGGCGTTCTGGCTGTTCAATGACGGCATCAATACCGTGATCACCATGGCGACCATTTACGGCGCGACGATCGGCATCGGCACCGATCACCTGATCGCCGCGCTCTTGATTACGCAGTTTGTGGCGTTTCCCTTCACGCTGCTGTTCGGGCGGATCGCGGAGAAGTTCAGCCCGATGAAGTCGCTGTATTTCTCGCTCGGCGTCTATGTCGTCATTATTTCGCTCGGGTATTTCATGCAGACGGCGGCGCATTTCTACATGCTCGCCGTCATGGTCGGCATGGTTCAGGGCGGCAGCCAGGCCGTGGCGCGGTCGATCTTCAGCCGTTTGGTGCCGAAGCGGCAGTCCGCCGAGTTTTTCGGTTTTCTCGGCGTTTCGAGCAAGCTGTCTTCCAGCTTCGGTCCGTTTGTGTTCGGCGTCGTGGGGCAGCTGTTCCACTCGAGCCGCATCGGCATTTTGGCGCTGCTCGTCTTTTTTATCGGCGGGATCGCGATGTTGACGACCGTCAATTTGAACAAGGGACGGGAGCAGGCCGAAGAAGCGGATAAGGCGATGGCGGCGGTGTAAAATAGGATTCGTCGAGGCATGCGGTGTCGTGCGGGCGGCCGCGTACCGGTACAGGCGGTCTTCAATGGGAGCGCGGACCGACGGCGGAACGGCAGTCCGCCGCGCACGCGCTTTTCGTCACCAGATCGGCTCTTCGAATCGGATCGGCAGACCGAGCGACACGTCCAAGCCGTGCTCGTATGACCGGTTGCCGACGGCATCGGACAATACCCGGCGCGTTTCATCGGAGGGATCGGACCAATACGCGAGGGCGGCCTGCCGCACTTTCCGTCCGTCGGCCAGCGCCTGTTCCCACAAGTCCCAAAACGAGGCGGTCGAACGTTCGTTTTCCAAGGCCGGATGTCTCCATTCGGCATGCGACTCGTTCAAGTAATCGCGTTCGGGATACGTCCGTTTGTAAACGAACGGTTCGATCTGCCGGAAGGTCAGCACCGTCTTCACCCCCGTAGGGTCGTGAAACAGCTTTTGCGCACGGATCATGTCGCGGTAAGCGTCGTTCCAGTCGTTGCGGCGGACACGATTCGCCAAGTCCGGGTAATAGGCGGCCGTTTCTTCCAACAAGTCGACGACGGATGCGGGCAGCTGCGGCCCGACATCGATTTGTTTCCAGACGGGAATCGAGCGCGTATCCAACCCGAGCAATTTCTTGACGACGATCGTATCGAGAATGACTTCAAATCGCTGATGGTCCCACTTTCCGGAACCGGATTTGCAGAACACGTACGGGTGCATGTTGCGGTCGAGCACATGGTGCGTCATAAACCCGGTCACATAGACGGTCAGCGGATCGTCGGGGCCCGCCTTCCGCCGCGCGACGGCATCGGCCATATGCATGAGAACGGGGCCGCAGGCTTCCTGGTGCATGCGGCTGCCGAGCCGGTTCATGTCCGATTTTTTTTGCCACGGAAAAAAATGATGATAGAACAGAAAGTCCGGCCCCTGGCAGCCGAGATAAAAGAGAGCCGTCAACCGGTCGCCTTCCGGCTTGCGGCCTGCGAGATCCCGTTCAACGACGGCGTCGCCGAACAAATTGTGCGTCCATATATTGGGCATATCCGGTTCCTCCGCGGCAGTTTATTCATGTATGATTGTTGAACTTTCCCCCCCCATCATAACCCAAGCCGCCGGCAAACGGTAGATCATATTGCGCGCCGGACGCGACGGAACGATCGCTTACAGGACAATCGTGCGCGGGATGAACCTGGATGGCGTTTGCCCGGCCGCTTTGATACAATATGTGAATATGAACGTATTGGAAGGAGCAGCGAGACGTGAGACCAGACGGAAGACGCGCGGACGAGCTTCGGCCGATCCGCATTACGACCAATATCAACAAATACGCGGAAGGTTCGGTGCTCATGGAAATGGGCGACACCAAGGTGATTTGCACCGCCACCATCGACGACCGCGTTCCGTCGTTTATGAAAGGACAGGGGAAAGGCTGGGTCACGGCGGAATATTCCATGCTGCCGCGGGCGACGCAGGAGCGCAATCAGCGCGAGGCGGCCAAAGGGAAACTCGGGGGACGCACCATGGAAATCCAGCGTCTGATCGGCCGCGCGCTGAGGTCCGTGGTGAAGCTGGACGCCATCGGCGAGCGCACGGTCACGCTCGATTGCGACGTGATCCAGGCGGACGGCGGCACGAGAACCGCTTCCGTCACGGGTGCGTTTGTCGCGATGGTGACCGCGTTCGGCAAATTGGCGGAAAGCGCCGGATGGTCCCAATTCCCGGTCACGGATTTTCTCGGTTCGGTCAGCGTGGGCATCGTCAACGGCGTCGCGGTGCTCGATTTGAACTACCAGGAAGATTCCCAGGCGCGGGTGGATATGAACGTGGTCATGACCGGATCCGGACAATATGTGGAAGTGCAGGGAACCGGTGAGGAAGCGCCGTTTTCCCGCGACGAAATGAACCAAATGCTGGCCTTGGCGGAACAAGGCATCGCCGGCATCATCGAGGTGCAAAAACAGGCGCTGGGTGAATGGGCAAGTAAGATTGGAGCGAATCTTTCATGAACGGCGCGGGCGGCAAAGTGCTGATTGCCACGAGAAACCGCGGCAAAGCGGCGGAGTTTGCGGCCGCCTTCGGTCGGTTGGGCCGTTCGGTCGTCAGCCTGCTCGATGTGGAAGGGGCGCCCGAAACCGTCGAGGACGGGAACACGTTTTTGGAAAATGCCGCGAAGAAAGCGATGGAGGCGGCGGCGTTTTGGCGGCTTCCGGCCGTGGCGGACGACTCGGGCTTGTGCGTCGACCGGCTCGGAGGCGCTCCGGGGGTATACTCGGCACGGTACGCCGGCGAGGGCGCGGAAGACGAAGCGAATAACCGGAAGCTGCTGGACGAATTGCGGCGCGTCCACGACTCCGAAGGTCCCTCCCCCGTTCCGCCCGGCACGGCGCCATCCGGCTCTTTTCGGCTGCTCAGTCCCGCCCGCTACGTGTGCGCGCTCGTTTACTATGATCCTTCGACCGGACTTCGTGTCGATGCCGAAGGCGAATGCGCCGGCTGGATCATCGACACCCCGATCGGCTCCGGCGGCTTCGGGTACGATCCGCTGTTTTATTTGCCGGAATTCGGCTGCACGATGGCGCAGCTTTCCATGGAGGACAAAAACCGGATCAGCCATCGCGGCCGCGCGTTGGAACAATTGATCGCCAAATTGGCGAGTTTTCAAATACGAACGTGACGGAAACGGTGCGGCCGGTCGCGTTCATTGCCCCGGGGCGGGTCCGCGCGCACTTTCACGCGATGCGGATCCGGTAGGTTCGCAGCCAGTAGTCTACCTGCAGCAGCCAGGCGAAAAATTGCGGCACGTTCATCAGCTGCCCGAACCAGGGCAGCTGCGCGTTGGGAGCGGGAGATTCCGCGAGTTCCTTGACTTTGGCTATGGAAATCAGCGGAAGCAGCGGTGAGGATGAATCGTCGAGCCGCGTCAGCAGCATCGACCGTACGGCTTCGGTGTAATTGGGGTTGTGCGTTTTCGGATACGGGCTCTTTTTGCGCGCGATAATATCGTCCGGCAATATGCCGCGCATCGCTTTCCGGAAAATGCCCTTTTCCCTGCCGCCGTGCGCTTTGATTTCCCACGGAATGTTGAACACGTATTCGACCAGCCGGTGGTCGCAAAAAGGCACGCGGACCTCCAGCCCGACGCGCATGCTCATCCGGTCTTTGCGGTCCAAAAGCGTCGGCATAAAGCGGGTGATGTTCAGGTAGGACATTTTGCGCATCGTTTCCTGCTCCGGCGTTTCTCCCGAAAGCTTCGGCACTTCCGCCAGCGCTTCGTGATACCGTTCTGCGACATACTCCGCCGCTTTCGTCGTTTCCGCCAGTTCCGGGCTCATCAGCGCAATCCGCTGATCCAGCGAAAGAGACCACGGGAACGTGCGCGCTTCCAGCGCGTCCCGACGAAAAAACCACGGATAACCGCCGAACACTTCATCCGCCGCTTCTCCGGACAAGGCGACGGTCGCCCCTTTCCGAATTTCCCGGCAAAACAAAAACAGCGAGCCGTCGATATCCGCCATGCCCGGCATATCCCGCGCATCCACCGCATCGAACAACGAACCGACGAGCTCGGGGGTGTCAAAGACCACTTCGTGATGCTCCGTTCCCGAAAACCGGCTCATCATCTCGATCCACGGCCCGTCCGCGTTCGGCTGAAACGCGTTGGACCGAAAATGTTTGTCGTTGTCGACGTAGTCCACGGAATACGTCTGCAGCCGGCCGAGGCCGGCGCTGCGATAATGCGCGGCCGCCAGCGCCGTCAGCGCGCTGGAATCGAGTCCTCCGGAAAGCAGCGTGCACACCGGGACGTCGGAGACGAGCTGGCGTTCCACCGTATCTTCCAGCAGCCCCCGCACCACATCGGCCGTTTTCTCCGGTCCGTCTTCGTGAGGGCGGCTTTCCAGCTTCCAGTAAGCACGCTTTCGCGCCCCGTTTCGGTCGTAGTTCATCCAATGTCCCGGCTTCAATTCATGCATGTTGCGGTAAATGCCGTGCCCCGGCGTGCGCGCCGGTCCGATGGCGAAAATTTCGGCGAGTCCCTCGGCGCCGACGACCGCTTCGAAGGACGGATGGGCGAGAATCGCCTTCGGTTCGGAGCCGAACAAAAAGGAACCGTCGTCGGTGAACGCATAGAAGAGCGGTTTGACGCCGAGCCGATCTCTCGCGAGGAACAGCCGTTGTTCCGCCGAATTCCAGACGGCGTAGGCAAAAATGCCGTTCAGTTTTTCCACGGATGCCGCTCCCCACTCCATGTACGCCACCAACACGACTTCCGTGTCGCAATTTGTCCGAAAGCGATGCCCCCGGCAGCGGAGTTCCCGCCGCAGTTCGACGGCGTTGTAAATTTCCCCGTTATACACGATGACGAAGGTTCCGCGTTCGTCCTGGCGGATCATCGGCTGCGCCCCGTTTTCGGGATCGATGACGGAGAGGCGGCGATGACCGAATGCGCAGTGGGGCGACAGCCATGTTCCCGATGCATCCGGTCCGCGCGGTGCCAGCGTTTCCGTCATGCGCTCGACGATGGCGGAAGCGTGCGTCAAGTTTTTTTTCCAGTCGATCCAACCCGTAATTCCACACATGGCACGGTCCCACCTTCACATGCGAATTCACGGCCCGAAAAAAAACTGCGAGGCCACTATCATCGATATGAGGAGGGACCGAAAAAAATGACGGGATTACGCCGCTTTTCGCCGGTTTTTGGCGATGAGCCAGTCGATGCCGAGCCCGATCGCAAACCAGCTGGCGACGGTGAGAATGTAAATCAGATACTTGTTGACTTGCTGGATGTCCGTAAAGAACGGTATGATCCAGGCCGGGACGCTGATATGATAAAGGACGACATGCGAGTGGTCGTATCCGAGATAATGATACAGGCAGACGGCGGCGGAGATCAGAGTCGTCCAAAACGTCGCTTTTCCGGGCATTTGTGGCAACCCCCTTTCCAACCGCGCGATCGCGATGTTGGAACATAGGGTTTCCGCGATGCCGCGATTTATGCGATCGCCGGGTGAGAATGACTGCGTTTCATGATGTCGCGCGAATGGGCCCGACCGCCGCGGTCCGTTATTGATGAGTGAACCGGCGAAGGTCGGGGCAGAATACCGCTTGACGGAGTCATTTGCAGCCTTGTTCGATATGTGGAACAGGAGGAAAGCGAATCGATGTGGACGGTCAAACAGGCGAAAGTGAGGAGAATGGCGCAATACGGCGGCGAGCCGGTGGCCGAAGTGGAAGTCGTGGTGGCCGAACGGCCGCATCCGCTGAAAGTGTATATGCGGCCGACGGAAGAAGGATACGAGGTCACCCGGGTGCTGTCCAATGATGCGGATTATGAACTGGATTGGTACGACAACGATTTGCATCAAGCCTTTGAAGATCTCAGCGCCTCTGTGCTGCAAACGGGAGGAAGGGACGGGAGCGCCGCCTTTGCCGGACAAATTGTTTCCTCCGGCGGGGTGAAAAAACAGTTGGATGAAATGTTCCACCGTTTTTGACCGGCGACAACCGCTTGTGTGGATGGACATCGCGCGGCGATCGCACCGATTTTCGGGCAACCGGATTACTGCACATGGCCGGTGAAAGGAGCGGGATTTCTACAATTTGCCGGTAAAATGAGGGCGGTTGACTTCTTCGTTGCGGATCATCTGCTCCAGTTTTTCCTGCAATTTTTCGTGAATGGGCGGTTTTTTGCGAAACCATCTGCGGCGTTGTTCTTTTTGCATGAGAGACAGCAAATATTTTTTCTCCTCCAGGGTAAACAAATGCCACACCTCCGGGACGTTCGGATCAGCGTGCCTCTTTCATCATGCCTCATTCGATCCTGCCGTCATCCCGATCCGGAATGACGGCCGCCGACGCATTTGGTTGCCATTGTACACCATTTCCCCGAATCCCACAAACCCGCGGCGCCGGATGATGCCCGCCCAAAATCGTTCATGGAAGACGCCAACGGGTCATTGGGCGTGCTGCGGCTGCCTAGGGAGCATCGCCGGCAGCGAAAGACGCCACGGTTGCCGGCGGTTTTGTTCGCATGGCGGAACTTGCAACCATGGAGGCGGGAGCGGAGCTTTCGCTTTTTTTTGATCGTTTGTCGGAATTGTTGAAGTTTTTTTGCCGCGGACGTAGCGAAATCGGAACTTGATCCGTCTATTAAGGGCGAAGGGGGTTGAAAAGGTGAAGCCGGCCGGCTTTGAAAACAAAAACCGCCTTCCCGAGGACCCTTCGTCCGCCGTGGAAATGTTGATGGATCACTATGGAACGACTGTGCTGCGCACCGCCTATTTTTACTTGCGCGATCGCCATCTCGCGGAAGACGTCAGCCAGGAAGTGTTTCTCCGCGTGTTCCGGCATTGGCGGCAATTCCGGGGAGACAGCAGCGTGAAAACGTGGTTGACCAAAATTACGATTCACCTGTGCAGAGACAGTGCGAGCGCAAAATCGTCGTCGGAGCTGCCGACCGATCCGGGGCTGATGAAATTTCCGGATCAGCCGGGAGTGGAGGAACAGGTGATGCGCAATCTGCGAAACACGTCGGTATTGCGGCATGTCCTGGATCTGTCCGCGCCCTACCAGGAAGCGGTGTATCTGTACTACTACCTCGAACTGTCCACCGCGGAAATCGCGGAGATCACCGGCACGCCGGAAGGAACGGTGCGCGGCAGACTTCATCGGGCACGCGAAAAATTGGCTCAAATTTTGAATCGGGAGGGGTTGGCCGATGGGCAAGGATGAATACGATCCGCTTCGGCGGTTCCAGGCGGAAGTCGACGAGCACTTGTTCCCCGGCGTCCGATTTGACGACCGCCTGAAGGAGCGGGTGCTGCGCCGGCTGTCCGAAGAATCCGGCGGCCCGGAGGCTCCTGCCGACCCGGCGCATCCGGCGGTTCCGGCGGAGTCCGCACGGCGCAGACCGTGGTTTCGCCGGATATCGGCCGCCGTGGGCGCCGCCATGCTGGCGGGGTTGGCGCTCGCTTCCCTAACGACGCTCAAAGACATGGGCGGATCGCCGCCGGATGCGCACGGCGGCGCGATAGAGCTGGGCAGTACGCTGTCCGCGGGATCCCCCGGCATCGAACGGGATGCAAGCGGCGGCGCGGGTATATCCGGCGAAATCGCCGATCCGCTGCCGTTTGCGGAAGCGAATGATACGTCCGGAAACGTGGCGCCTTCACCTGCCGCGGCGCCGATATGCGACGGCGCGTTTGTTCCGCTGCCGGCTGCGGCGGGGGTTCCCGTGTCGGGGGAGAACGCCGCCGATGCTTCCGTGCGAGGCGGTCCGGGATCCGCGGGCTCCGCAGAGCGGAACTCCCCGCCCGCGGACGCGGTATCGCATCCCGGCTCCGCGCCGGTGAAATCCGCTGCGGCCGCGGTTTTGCAAGGGACGGAACTCGCGGATGTCGAAGCGGCGAAAGCGTGGTTCGGCGACAATCTGCTCGTGCCCGCATACGTTCCCGACTCGTTTCAACTTGACGGCATCCGGGGTTACGCCGACGAAAACGGCGAACCGGCGTACGTATGTTTCCGCTATGCGGCGGACCAACGGGCGTATCACATCATGCAGTCGCGACAGCAGGAGTCGGCCGAACTGCCGGCGGGGGAAAGCGTCGAGGCGGAGGAATTCGTCGGCGTATTTGCCGAAACCGCAGACACCGTCAGCGGCAGCCGCACGGTACTGCACGGCGTCCGCCAAGGCATCCGTTTTGTCGTCTCCGGTTCGCTGTCCAGGGAAGACGCGCTGAACGTGGCGCGTTCCATGACGAACGGTGAACCTTAATTCGACGGTGAACCGTGATCTGTGGGGGAGCCGCGATTTTGACGGAAACGACGATCACTGAACAGCGTGATGAAAAAACAAGAGGAGGGTTTTTGTCATGAAAAAGACGATTTCCCGCAATATCAAACGGAGTGTGAACGGATGGCTCGCCGGAAGCTGTCTGGCGCTCGTCCTGGCCGTTCCCGCTTTCGCCGAGGAACCGGGACAGGTGGCACCGCAGGCGGGAGCGGCGGTCGTCATCGGGATGGAAGCCGGCAATGCGGGCGGCGGAGTCAGCGGATCGTACGGCGGCGGCGGCATCGACGGATATGCCAGCGAAGCGCTGCGCGACAAACACCGGGAGGTCGACGAATTTTTGTTCAAGCAACATAACGGATCGTTCCCCGAGCGCGGGTTCACCGTGACGCACACCGGACCGGTCGGCGACCGGATTGAAATCGGCATTTATCCGTATGAAGAAGCCGATGCCGAATTTCTGCTCGAGGTGTTCGGCGATGAACTCGTGAGCGTTGTCGAAGGCGTCCAGGCGATTCCTCTGATAGCGGTGGAAGAACCGGCCGCACCGGATGCGGTGACCGGGGGCACCGTCGTCGACGGCGACACGCCGGTAAGTTCGACGGCGGACATTTCCGGCGCGGTGTCGGCTGAGGACATGCCGGCCAGGACGTTGAGCGGCGCAGGGGACGCGCGTGAAATCGCCACCGCGACGGATGTGGCGCTTTCGGCCGAACAGGATGCGGCGCTGCAGAAAGAACAGCTTTCCGGGGTGGAGACGGCCCTGTATGCACTGGCCGCCGCCGCTGCCGCCCTAATCGCATTCACGGCGGTTCGCAAGCTGCGCAAACGTTGACGTACCCTTTGCCGACAGGTATAATGAGAGTACGCTTAATTTCCGATGGGACACATCGGAAAGCGGGGGAACCAGTTTTGGGGCGAATCGGCCGGCGCTTGCGCCGCCGTAGGGAACCATCTTATCCCGAGCCCGTCAGCTAACCTCGTCGGCAGTAAGATGGGTCAAGATATGTTTTTGTTGCCTATTTTGTGCGACAGATTCCCGGAGGGGGATATTGTCCCTTTATGACCCCGGCTGCCGGCGGATTGGCTGATCCGTGCGCTGCCGGGGTCATATTTTTTGCGGGCAGGTGAATCGATCCATAAAGGAGGAATGTGAACGATGCAGCCGAAGTACATCACCGATATCGACAAAATTACGTCGATACCGGAGGAGGAAAGGAAACGGCTCAAGCGGATCACGGACAAGTTTGTTTTTCGCGTCAACGATTATTATTTGAGTTTGATCAACTGGGACGATCCGAACGATCCGATCCGGAAACTCGTCATCCCGAATGAAGGAGAGCTTTCGGAATACGGACGTTGGGACGCGTCGGACGAGGACACCAACTATGTGGTCCCGGGATGCCAGCACAAATATCGCACGACGGCGCTCCTGATCGTGTCGGAAGTGTGCGGAGCTTATTGCCGGTACTGTTTCCGCAAGCGGCTGTTCCGCAACGATGTCAAGGAAGCGATGTCGGATGTCACCCCCGGGCTTGAATATATCGCCGCTCATCCGGAAATCAACAACGTGCTGTTGACCGGCGGCGACAGCCTCATTTTGGCGACTTCGAAACTTCGTTATATTTTCGAAAAACTTCGCCGGATGGAACACGTCAAAATTATCCGCCTTGGGTCCAAACTGCCGGTTTTCAACCCGATGCGCATTTACGAAGACCGCGAACTGTTGGATACGATTCGCGAATTTTCCTCTCCGCAGCAGCGAATCTATGTGATGGCCCATGTCAATCATCCCCGTGAACTCACGCCGCAGGCTTTCAAGGCGTTCGAGGCGCTCCATGAAGCCGGTGCGATCGTCGTCAACCAGACGCCGGTGCTGAAAGGGATCAACGACGATCCGGTCGTCCTGGGCGAACTGTTGGACAAATTGTCCTGGGCGGGCGTGACGCCTTATTACTTCTTTGTGAACCGACCGGTTGCCGGCAACAAAGAGTTCGTGCTTCCCCTGAAAAAAGTGTACGAGATCGTGGAAGGGGCCAAAGCGAGAACTTCGGGGCTCGGCAAACGCGTGCGCCTCTCGATGAGCCACACGTCGGGCAAAATCGAAATTTTGGCGATCGAAAACGGCAAGGCGTACCTCAAATACCATCAATCGAGGGACGGCGAATACGGCAAGTTCATGGTGCTCGACTGTCCCGACGACGCCGCGTGGTTCGACGATTTGCCCGGCAGCGAACGCATGTGGGTGAAACCGAAGAAAAAAGCCAATGTCGTATCCGTCAATGAACTGCCGGATTATCCCCGCAAATTGGTACGGCCAAAGCTCCAGACCACGGGAAGGCGCAGCAGCTGACCGCCTTCACCGCGCGTTTCCCGCCGACAGCGAACAGCCGCAACCCGACAGGCGGCTGTCCGGCTGTCACCCCGCCGGCGGATCGCGGCAGCCGATTCGGCCCCCTGGTTCCCTCGCCAGGAAGCGTACCCAAGGAACTCAAGGAAGCGAACGGGATACGACGACCATTTCGCGATCCCGTCGCGAACATCACGGCAATAAAACCGTCAAGGGCATCCGTTGTATCGGCTGTTCATGGCGGTTTTTTCATTGCCCGTTTTCCGCGTCTCCCCGTTTTTTCCGCGCGTAGACCCTCTTGCGGGCGGCAATCGGGAACCGAGAATCGTCCGCTTTTCGTCCGCATTCCCACCCTGCAATCGTCGTCATAAGCCGAACCGGAACAGGATAGATTTATATTGACAATGAAAATCATTATCACTAAAATCATTTAATGAGAATGAATATCAATATCATAAGGAGGTATTTCCCATATGTCCCGAAAACGCGTCATGTCCTGCATGATGGCATCGATGGTGCTCTTGGCCGCCGTCTTTGCCCATGGCGCCGGTGAAGCCGCCGCCGCAACCAAGTCCGTCAAAGTGTCGCTGGACGGCCGCGCTTTGTCGCTGGAATCGCAGCCGGTCATCGTCAACGGCCGCACGCTCGTTCCTTACAGCAACCTGGTGTCCGCATTGGGAGGCAAAGCAACCTGGAATGAAACGTCGAAAACGGTGACGGCCACCGCCGGCAATGTCACGGTAAAGCTGACGATCGGCTCCAAAACGGCGACGGTGAACGGCAACTCCGTGACGCTGGACGTCGCGCCGACGATCCTCAACCAACGGACGTACGTGCCGCTGCGGTTCATCTCCGAGGCGTTCGGCAAATGGGTGTCCTACGATAAAACGACCGGCGTCTCCATCACCAGCAAGAAGACGATTACGACGAGCACGGGACCGGTGACGCTCACGAAGAAACCGAGCCGCATCGTGACGCTGTCCACGTCGGACACGGAAATCGTTTATGCGCTCGGCGGTTCGGTCGTCGGCAGACCGACGTCGACCGGCACCGTATATCCTCCGGAAGCCGCGTCCGCCGTCGAGGTGGGAACGGCCCACGGCATCAATTTCGAGAAGCTGGCCTCCGTGAAACCGGATCTCGTCATTGCGAGCCCCGCTTTGAAGTCGCAGGAAAGCACGATCCGTTCGCTCGGCGCCGAGGTCATTTTCAACTCGCACAATACATATCCGGAAATCCAGAACTCGGTGCGCATGTTTGGGGCGATCCTCGGAGCGGAAGAAAAAGCGGAAGCCATCATCCAAGAAATGGATCAAAAACTCGCCAAACTGACGAAACCGAAACAAACGGTCAAGACGCTGATCGTTTACGGCGCGCCCGGCAGTTTCGTCGTCGCGCTGCCGACGAGCTATCCGGGCAACTTCCTGGAACTGGCGGGCGGCCAAAACGTGGCGGACTCTTTTCCCAAAACGCAAACGATGCCGCAATATGCGGAATTCAGCCTCGAACGGATCATCGCGGCCAATCCGGATCTGATTTTGTTCATTACCCACGGCGGGGATCCGGACGAAATCAAGAGCAGCTTCAAGAAGGAGTATGAATCCAATTCGGCGTGGAAAAACCTCAGCGCGGTGAAAAACGACCGTTTCGAAGTGCTGCCGGCCGACCTGTTCGCCGCCAATCCGGGCATCCGTGCTCCGGAAGCGATCGTGGTCATCAACCAAATTTTGCACCAGGTGAAATAATCGATGGAGACGACCGCTTCTCATTCCATAGCGACAAAGAGAACAGGTGCGGCTTATACGAGGAACGGCGCGGTCCTGGCCGGCAGCGTCGCCTTGCTGCTGCTGGCCGTCCTCGTCGGCCTGATGAGCGGGGCCGTCACCATTCCCGTGCTGGAAGTTTGGTCGGCGCTCATCAGCGGTTCCGATTCGGAGGCCCGGCAAATCGTATGGCAATTGCGGTTTCCGCGCGTGATGGTCGGCGTGTTGGTCGGCATGAATCTGAGCATCGCCGGCGCGTTTTTGCAAGGCATTTTTCGCAATCCGCTGGCCGATCCCGGGATTATCGGCGTTTCGTCGGGGGGAGGATTGGCGGCCGTCATCATCATGATTTTGTTTCCCGCGCAAATCGCCTATTTGCCGATGTCCGCCTTTGTCGGAGCGCTCGCGGCAACCGTCGTCATTTATTTGCTGGCGTGGAAAGGAGGCGCTTCCCCGGTCCGGCTGATCCTGGCGGGCGTGGCCGTCAACGCGCTCTTGGGGGCGGCGATGTCGGGGCTCATGATTTTGAACAGCGAGAAGGTGCAGTCCGTGCTGCCCTGGCTGTCGGGCACGCTGAACGGACGCAGTTGGCCGCATTTGGATACCTTGCTTCCTTATTCCGCCGTCGGCATCATCGCATCCTTTTTTCTGATCAAACAGGTCAATCTGCTTTCGCTTGGCGATGATGCGGCCAAGGTGCTGGGCACCCGTGTGGAAATCGGCAGGCTGCTGATCGTCATGGTGGCGGCTTTTTTGGCGGGCTCCGCGATCAGCATCGTCGGCATGGTCGGTTTTGTCGGCTTGGTCGTTCCGCACATTTGCCGGCTGCTCGTCGGAAACAATTATCAAATATTGCTTCCCGTATCCGCCGTCGCCGGCGGAACGCTGGTCGTGGCCGCGGATACGGCCGCGCGCACGCTGTTCGATCCGATCGAGTTTCCGGTAGGCATCTTGCTGGCGCTCCTGGGCGCTCCCTTCTTTCTTTATCTGCTTCGCAAAGGAGTTAGAAGATGACACCCGCACATGTGTTGGAAACGTCGGAATTGACTTACGGCTATCATGGAGAGCCGGTGGTCAAAGGGCTGAACCTGCATGTCGACAAGGGGGAATGGATCGGCATCGTCGGTCCGAACGGTTCCGGCAAATCGACGGTGCTGCGCATGCTGGCCCGGCTCCTCTCTCCGCAGAGCGGCACGGTGCTTCTGGACGGCAAAAATGTGGCGCATCTCCATACGAAGGCCGTCGCCCGGCGGCTGACGATGCTGGCCCAATCTCACGACGGGTTCCTGGAGATGACCGTTCGCGATTTGGTGCGCCGGGGCCGGCATCCTTTCCTGAAATGGTACGAGGAATGCAGGGGGAAGCACGAAGAAATCGTGGACTGGGCGATTCGGGTGACGGGGCTTGCGGACTTGCAGCACCGTTCGCTGGTCGAGCTTTCGGGAGGGGAGCGGCAGCGGGCCTGGCTGGCTATGTGCGTGGCGCAAACGCCGGAAATTTTGCTGCTGGACGAACCGACGACGTATCTGGATATCGCGCATCAGCTGGAACTCATGGATTTGGTGCGCCGATTGAACGCGGAAAACGGCGTGACGGTCGTCATGGTGCTGCACGATTTGAATCAGGCTGCGCGTTATTGCAGCCGCATCATCGCCGTCAAACAAGGCGCCGTCGTCCGCGACGGCCGTCCCGCCGAAGTGTTCCGGCCGGAATTTTTCCGCGAAGTGTTCGGCGTGGAAGCCGCGGTATGGATGGATCAGGGAGTTCCCGTTTTTCTGCCGAAAGGTTTGGCCAATAACTGAAGGTTTGGCCAATAACTGATGGAAATAAAAGCAAAGGAGGATGTACCGTGCCGGGCAGGCAAATTTCGCCGGAATTGGTTCGCGCGTTTGTGTCGGCGGCGCATTTTGATCTGGAGAAAGTCCAAGAGATGCTGAAGCAGGAGCCGGGTTTGCTGCATGCCGCCATGAACTGGGGAGAAGACGACTGGGAGACGGCGTTGGGAGCCGCCTCGCACGTCGGTCGCCGCGACATCGCGGAGTGGCTGCTGTCGCGGGGCGCCCGCATGGATATTTTCGCGGCGGCGATGCTGGGGGAATTGGACATCGTCAAAGCGTTCATCGACCGATATCCGTTTATGGCGAAAGCCAAGGGACCCCATGGCATCGGTTTGAAGGCGCATGCGATCATGGGCGGCGAGAGGGCGAAACCCGTGCTGGATTTTCTGAAAACGTTCGATGACGAAGAGGAGGGGACGAGCGGCATGATCATGGTGGAAAACCGCATCGAAGTGAAGCCCGGAACGGCGGATCTCATCTTGGAAAGATTCAGCAAACCGAAATCCGTTCACACGTTCAAAGGGTTCGTGCGCATGGATGTGCTTCATTCGGTCAATGACGCGGGGAACGAGGAAGTTCGCGTCTGCACCACATGGGAGAGCGAAGAAGATTTCCGCGCCTGGTCGGACAGCGAGTCGTTCCGCAGCGCCCACGCCCGCAGGGCCGCGGAGGAACGGGAAAGCGGCAAAGAGCGCAATGAGGGGCCGATCATCGGCAACAAAGTGACGATCTATCGAGTGGCCTTTTCCCATCTGCCGGCGGCGGGTGCTGATTCGGCGCAAACGAAGACGGCGGAGGAAAAAGCGGTGGAGGCTTGAGACTCCGGTACCGCCACGATCCATGTTTTCGCCCTTTCGGTTTCCACGGGAAATCGGCAGGGCGCTTTTTGTTTGGGCGCGTTCTTTAACGGGATGCCGGTGAAATACGATCATTCGGTTCAAGAACAAGACGGTGGGAACGGGATCCACGGCGAAAAGGTCGAATAACATGCCTTCATCAGGCCGGTCATCAATTAGGCGCGAAAAAAAGTGAGTGCTCACTTTATTTTTAATGAAGATGGATGTAATATAAAGATGAGTAAGTACTCACTCGATTAATCCGTACGTTCACATCCAGTGCAGGCTCTTGTTTTACGTGGTGAGTGCATTGCGCGTTGCCTTCCATTTCTTTGTTCGGGGTGGTTCCTGTGACGGAAAAAGAGACGGTAGTGCAGGTCCGCGGCGTCGGCAAATCGTTTGGCGGCAAGACCGTGCTGGACGGCATCGATCTGTCCGTGTCCCGCGCGGAAATTCTCGGGCTGCTCGGACCGTCGGGCGCCGGAAAAACGACTTTGGTGAAAATGATCGCCGGCATCGACCGCGCGGAGAAAGGGGAAATCCGCGTCTGGAACGAGCGGATGCCCAAGCTGGCGATGATGCGCCGCATCGGATATATGGGCCAGTCCGATGCGCTGTACGGCGAGCTCACCGGGAGGGAAAATCTCGACTTTTTCGCGTCGCTGTACGGCCTGAAAGGGGAGGCGCGCAAGCGCAGAATCGAAGAAACCGCCGCGCTCGTCAACTTGAAGGACGATCTGAAGAAACAGGTGTTGAAGTATTCGGGCGGAATGAAACGGCGTCTCTCCCTGGCGGCCGCGCTGCTGCACGAACCCGAACTGCTCATCCTTGACGAGCCGACCGTCGGCATCGATCCCGTGCTCCGGCAGTCCATATGGGCGGAACTCGAGCGGCTCGGCCGCGGCGGAACGACGATCCTGGTAACGACTCATGTGATGGATGAAGCTTACCGCTGCCGCCGTCTCGGCATGATCCGCGAAGGCAGGCTGATCGCCGTCGGATCGCCGGGCGAATTGATGGAACAGACCGGTTCGCAGACGATCGAGGAAGCGTTTCTGCACTTTGGAGGTGTCCGAGCATGAGAATTCGCGCGCTGGTCGTTCGGATTGTGCTGCAGTTTCTGCACGATAAGCGGTCGCTCGCCTTGATGTTTATCGCCCCGTTAATGATTTTGCTGCTGATGTCGCTTATTTTCAACGGGGAAACGTATTCGCCGAAACTGGGAACGTACCGCGTTCCGGCTCCGTTCGCCGCCGCGCTGGAGGATCAAGGCGCCGAGCTGAACGAGTTCGAGACGCTGCGGGACGGCGAATCCGCGCTGGAGGACGGCAAGATCGACGCGCTCATCGCGTTTGAAGAAGGCTCCTCTCCGGCCGTGACGCTGGAAGGCAGCGATCCGTCGGTAAGCCGGGCGGTGCTCGTGCTTCTGCAAAGCGCAGTGAAGTCGATCGTTCCGTCATCGGCTCCCGAGCCTGCCGTCCGCTATTTGCACGGTTCGCCCGACATGTCCGCGTTTGACAGTTTCGGGCCGGTGCTCGTCGGCTTGTTCTCGTTCTTTTTCGTATTTTTGTTGTCCGGCATCGCCTTCCTGCGGGAAAGGACGGGCGGCACGCTGGAGCGGCTGCTCGCGTCGCCGATCCGCCGCACGGAAGTCGTCGCCGGATACTTGATCGGTTTCGGTTTGTTCGCGATTTTGCAGTCGGCGCTCGTCGCCTGGTTTGCGATCGACATTTTGGATATGATGTCCGTCGGGCCGTTTTGGCTTGTCATGCTGGTTACCTTGATCCTGGCGCTGACCGCCCTGACGCTCGGCACGTTGTTGTCCGCCTATGCGGCCAACGAATTTCAGATGGTGCAGTTCATTCCGCTCGTCATCGTGCCGCAGGTGTTTTTTTCCGGGCTGTTCAATCTCGACACCGTCGCGGATTGGCTGCGTCCGGTCAGCTATGCGATGCCGCTCTATTACGGCGCGGATGCGCTGCAGGGCGTGATGGTCCGGGGCGAAGGGATGTCGGAAATTGCGGTCGATCTTTACGTGCTGCTCGGGCTGTCCGTCGTGTTCGCCGCCTTGAACGTCGTCGCGCTGCGCAAACATCGCAAGCTGTGAGCCGTTGATGAGACACGTGCCGCATCTTTTGATCGTGACGGCTTCGCACGGATGAACGTTGAACGAAACGAGAAGCGAGAACCGAAGTATTTGCGGGATTGAGTTTTTACGCTTGGGGCGGCCCCGGCGCTTTCGTGACAGGATCCCGGCACAGCGGCGAAGAATTCCATATGGGAGGTGATCGCATGGATGCATTGGAACAATGGATGAACCAACTGTTCGACGAAGACGAATGGATGGGCAAAATGACCGAAAAACAGCGAAAAATCGTCAACGCCGCGATTGAAGTGTTTTCCGAGAAAGGGTACGCGTCCACCTCGACGAGCGAAATCGCCAAGAAAGCCGGGGTCGCCGAAGGCACCATTTTCCGGCATTACAAGACGAAGAAAGAGCTGCTGCTCGCGATCATCGCGCCGGTCATGGCCAAATTTGCCGGCCCTCTCCTCCTGAAAGATTTCGCCGAGACGCTGGATCGGCCTTACGATACCTACGAAGATTTCCTGCGGGCGGTGTTTCGCAACCGGTATGAGTTTGCCAAATCCCATCTTCCGATCGTCAAAATCATTGTGCAGGAAGTGCCGTTTCACGACGAACTGAAGGAACAATTCAAAAATTTGGTCTCGGAGATGGTCATCGCGCGCATGCACCGCATCATCGACAACTATAAAGACAGGGGCGTATTGACCGACCGGCTCCCGACCCCCTCGATGATCCGTTTTGTGGTTTCCACCATGGTCGGGCTGGTGGCGACGCTGCTCATTTTGATTCCGGAAAAGCAGCTGGACGAAAACGAAGAACTCGAGCGCACGATCGACATGATCATGCACGGCATCGCCGCGAAGCCTCATTAAACGACGTCCGGGCGCGTCCGGGGCATGCGGCGCCGGATCAACACGGTGAGCTGATCGGATCTCGTCCGAATCTGGACTTCCTTCGCGGAAACCCGTATAATTTAGCCAGACTGCGATACGTTGTGCTTGGGAAAGGACGATCCGCTTGCGCAAGATCACCGTCAAGGATATCGCCAGGGAGGCGGGAGTTTCGACCGCGACCATTTCCCGGGTGCTGAACAACAGCGGGTACGTCAGCGGCGAGGTTCGCCGCCGGGTGCAAGAGGTGGTCAAGAAATACAACTATCAGCCGAACTCGATTGCCCGCAGCCTGAAGCAGAACCGGTCGCGCGCCGTCGGCCTGGTCGTTCCGGACATGACCAACCCGTACTTCATGGCGATCGCCCGACGGATCCAGACCGTGCTGTTTGCCGCAGGATACCATCTCCTGCTGATGGATTCGGAAGATGATCCCGTCAAGGAACGGCGCGCGCTCGCATTTTTCATGGAGCAGCGGGTGGAGGCGCTCGTGATCGCGTCCACCGGGCGCAATCGGGAAAACATCGAGGCGATCCGCGCGCTCGGCATTCATGTCGTATTGATCGACCGGCGCATCGACGGACTCGATCTGGACATCGTGGCGGAAGACAGCCGGAAGGCGGCCGAGGAAGCGGTCGCCATGCTGCTGGCCAAAGGACATCGCAGAATCGGCGTCATCAACGGTCCGCTGTCGGTAGCGACGGCCAGGGAGCGCAGCGAGGGGGTCGCCGCCGCCTGCTCCCGATTCGGCGTTCGGCTGGACCCGTCCTGCGTCGTGGAGGGAGACTTCACGCGGAAATCCGGAACGGAGGCGATCATGCGCCTGATGCGGCTGCCGTTTCCGCCGACGGCAATCTTTTCCGCCAATAACGAAATGACGTACGGGCTGTATTTGGGGCTTCACGCGTTGGGCATGTCGGGCGACGCGGTGGAGGTCGTCTCTTTCGGCGAATTGGAGTTTTCCCCGCTGTTTCGCAACCGGTTGACGGTGATTCGCCAGGATCCCCATGCGCTCGGCAACGCGGCCGGCGAACTGTTGATCAAACGTCTGGAGGGGAGGACGGGAGAAAGCGAGCTGCGGCTGTTTATGCCGAGATTGGTCGTCGAGGGCGAACGCGGAGAAGGCAAATCGATTATGTAAACGTTAACCTGTGTAAACGTTAACCTATGGAAATGAGGTGCCATATGATTACGACCTATGTCCGAGAAGCATTGGAGAACGAAGCGAAAGCGCTCGCGGAATTGAGCCGCAGCGCCGGCGGCGAGTACGAGCAGGCGGTGAAGCTGATCAGCGGTTGCGAAGGCAAGGTGGTCGTGTCCGGAATCGGCAAATCCGGCCATGTCGGCAAAAAAATCGCCGCTTCCCTGTCAAGCACCGGCACGCCTTCGTTTTTTGTCCACGCGGCGGAGGCGGTGCACGGCGACAGCGGCATGATCGAGCCGCGCGATGTCGTCATCCTGCTGTCCAACAGCGGCGAAACGCTGGAAGTGCTCAACGTGCTGGCGATTGTCGAAAAGATCGGGTCCAAGCGCATCGCGATTACGAAAAATCCGGACTCGACGCTGGCCAAACGCTGCGATGTGGCGCTGACCTACCGCTATGATTCGGAGGCGGATCATCTCGGGCTGGCGCCGACGACCAGCGCGCTTCTGCAGCTGGCGATCGGAGACGCGCTGGCGGTGACGCTCAGCCGGTTGAAAGGGTTTACGAAAGAACAGTTTCATCTGTACCATCCCGGCGGCAGTCTCGGAAAGCAGCTGTCGGAAGAAAAGAAATAACGGCCAACGCTCATCGGATCGGCTTTTGGGAACAGGTCTACGGCGGCGAAAGGCGTCCGCGCGATGTCCACGCCGGCGTGCGTGGACCCGTTTGCGGGGTTTCGCGTCTTCGGCAGGAAGACGATTCAGCACTTCGCCGTGTGCGGATTGACCGCCGCGGCGGGAAACTGACACGGAAAGGAAGAGGCGAATGGGCATTCTCGTGTTGGGAAGTTTCATGATGGATTTGGTCGTTCGCACCGAGCGCGCGCCGGAAGCGGGCGAAACGATCATCGGCCAAAGCTTCGGACGTTTTCCCGGCGGCAAGGGGGCGAATCAGGCGGTGGCCGCCGCGCGTCTGGGCGGAAAGGTGCGGATGGCGGGCAAACTCGGCCGCGACCAGTTCGGCGATGAATTTTTGTCGGTGCTCGCCGCGGAAGGCGTCGATACCGACCTGATTTTGCGCGACGAAACTGCGCCGACGGGGGTCGGCTCCATTGTGGTGGAGCAGTCGGGTCAAAACCGCATTATCGTCGTGCCCGGCGCCAACATGCAGTACACGGCGGAAGAAACGGACCGGTTGGAGCCGGTTATCCGGGAGTCGAAACTTTTGATCATGCAGCTGGAAATGCGGATGGAGGTGGTGCAAAGAGCGGCGGAATTGGCGGCGCGGCACGGCGTGCCGGTCATCCTGAACCCGGCGCCGGCGCGGTCGCTGGACGACGCATTGCTCGCGAACGTCTCGTACTTGACCCCGAATGAAACCGAGCTGGAGATTTTGAGCGGACTTCCCGTACGGGACGTCGGCGAGGCGGAACGCGCGGCGAAGCGGCTGCTGGACAAAGGCGTGCGCCACATCATTGTCACGTTGGCGGATAAAGGGGCGCTCATCTGCACCGAAAGCGGCACCGAACACGTGCCGGGTTTCCCGGTGCAGGCGGTGGATACCGTCGCCGCGGGCGATTCCTTCAACGGCGCGCTGGCGGTGCAGCTGATCGGCGGAAAACCGCTCGCGGAAGCGGTGCGCTACGCCAACGCGGTCGGCGCGTTGACGGTCACGAAGCAGGGGGCGATTCCTTCGCTGCCGACCGCCGATGAGGTGCAGGCGTTTCTGGCGGCGCGCGGCGGGAACTGAGCCGGGAAACCGCTTCTGTTGGCCGCCGCCTGCCGCGGCCTCGCAGGCACGGCGAGCCGCGCGGCATCGCGTCATGATGCCGCGGCGAATCGTCCGTCCCGGCGGCGCGTCCGGACTTCCGCCTGATGCGGCGGTTTGCTGCGGATAATGGGCCGCGCGTAAAGGAACGATGGTTTCCCGGCGGCAAGAGCACGGCATCGTTGGATATCCTGAAACAATCGAGGGATGGGAGGAGAAGTCGGATGTACTCATTTGACGGTTTGAACATGGGCCTGGGCAACATTTTCCGTTTGTCCGACGCCAAAACGCGGTCCATCAGCGCGGAAAACTTCACCGGGGAAAAAGGGAAAGGCGGCATGGCGACGGAAGGCACGGGGGCCAACGCCGCGCGCGATCTCGGACAGGGATGGAAAGTGTCCCCTTCGGTGGAAATCCAGGCGGGCAGCGTGTTTACGCTGGCGGACATCGCCGGTCCCGGCGCGATTCAGCACATTTGGCTCACGTGCTTTCCGAACACGTGGCGCCACCTGATCCTGCGCATGTACTGGGACGGTGAAGAGCAGCCGTCGGTGGAAGTGCCGATCGGCGACTTTTTCTGCAACGGCTGGTGCGAACGCAGCAACGTCAGCTCGCTGCCGATCGCCGTCAATCCGGCGGGCGGCATGAACAGCTACTGGGTGATGCCGTTTCGCAAGCACGCCAAGTTGACGGTGGAAAACCGCATGCCGGAAAACGTCGTGCTGTACTATCAAATCGACTATACGTTGACGGCAGTGCCCGATGACGCGGCGTATTTCCACGCGCAGTGGAGGCGCAGCAATCCGGTGAAGTACAAAGACGTGCACACGATTCTCGACGGCGTGAAAGGCAAAGGCCATTACGTCGGCACGTATTTGGCTTGGCAGGTCAACAACAACGGCTGGTGGGGCGAAGGCGAAATCAAGTTTTATTTGGACGGCGACCGGGAGTTTCCGACGATTTGCGGAACGGGGACGGAAGACTATTTCGGCGGCGCGTGGAACTTTGAGCATCCTCGCGGGGAATACGGCATGTATTCGACGCCGTTCCTCGGCCTGCACCAAATCATCAAACCGGACGGACTGTACCGCAGCCAGCAGCGGTTCGGCATGTACCGCTGGCACATTATGGATCCGATCCGCTTCGACGAAGACTTGCGCGTAACGATCCAGGCGCTCGGCTGGCGTTCCGGCGGCCGGTATTTGCCGCTGCAGGACGACATCGCGTCGGTGGCGTACTGGTATCAGGCGGAACCGCACGCGCCGTACCCGGCGCTGCCGGATAACGACGGGCTGGAAGTCATCTGATCGTCCGCATGAATGGGAAGGGCGGTTCCCGCAAGGTCCAATGCCGAATGACCTTGGGAACCGCCCGGTCTATTTTTGGCGGATCTATTTGCCCTCAATCGGCGATGATGATCGCCTGACGCCCGATCTGTTCCCAACCTGCGCGGAATTTTTGGAGGTCCAGCCGGGTGTTTTGCAGATACGGATCATGGACGTACACGTACCGGTCGTCAAATCCGGTGATGACGACGCTGTGCTGCTTGTAGGTGACTTTGACCGTTCCCCGCCGCGTTTTCCACGTCATCCATTCCCGTTCGGGGACGACGTCGTAAGTGGACGTGATAATGACCCATACCGGACGGCCCTCCGACACCTGGTACAGCACTTCTTCGAACTCCGCTCCCGTCATGTCGATCACCTTGCCGGGCGCGTACGTTTCGGCCAGCTCGGCGATCGGCGCGTGGTATACGCCCAGGCCGGGATTGGCGTACGAATACATGTCGCCCGCGAAACCTTCATTCGGATCGGCATAATACCAGGTTCCCTGCTCCAACGTGCGGAAAGGAAGCTTGCGAATCGCGTCGGCCAGCTCCATCTTGTCCGCCCGGACGCCGTAAAAATTCAATAGCATGGCGAGGGAGGTCACTTCGCAGCCTCTCGGCAGTTCGGGAAACTGTCCGATCAGCGGGACGCCGCCGATCCGGTTCGGATGAAGCGGGCCGCGGCGAATATGCGTCCCGGTCGGCTGATGGATGACGCTCGCTTCGGGCAACAGGCTTGCATAAGCCTTGGCTTCGGCAAAGGTATCGAAACTGTCGGCGGGCTCCCCGGCCGACATGACCACATAAGGCGAAAAGTTTTCCCACAGCCGCTCCCCGCGACGGCTTCTCACCGAGGCGTTCTTCAGGAGCAGCGCCTGCGTTTTCGCCTCGGAAAGCGTCGCGTAGGCGGCGACGAAACGTTCGTCTTGATAGACGCGAAAGGGCAGTCCGGCGGACAGCGCGTTTTTGAGCGGCTCGAACTCGACGGCGGACAGCGCTCCGGCCGTTTCGGAAACCGACACGACGCCGTCACGGTATTCCACGTGCAGACCGAACAGCGAAAAAAAGCTTCGGGCCGGCACATACACGGCGCCGTCGATGAATCGCGACGTTTCATCCAGCCGAACCGTCTCATCGTTGAGGATGGCGAATTGGGAACCGTTCCAGGTGCGGACCAAATTGTCCTTCAGCATCACCGTGATGCTTTTCGCTTCATTCCACCGCACGTAGGCGCCGAAAAATTCCGCCGTAAACCGCAGCGGCACATAGGCCGCCCCGTTGTCGACAAAAGGCGCCGCATCGTCCCGGTCCGGATCGATGGGAACGGACTCCCGGCGGTCGGTCACGGCGAGATTGCTGCCGATCATCATATACACGGTGTTCCCGCCGCTTTCCATACGCGCGTCGGAGTCGATGCGCAGAAAAGACACCACTAGGACCGAAAAAATGGCGGCGAGCACCGCCACGGCCGCAGACAGCGTGCGAACGGACACAGCCAACGCTCCCTTCCCCCTGTGCCCGGATTTCCCATTCACCGGCATAGTTCCATTATACTAGAAATCCTTGGAATGAAAAGCGATCCGCGTCAAATCGCGCGAAATGGAGCGTTTCGTGTCGGATGGTGCCGGATATTGGTCTGTCAATGAACACTATTATTGGGCGATCAGCCGCTCCAGGGTTTGCACCAGTTCGGCGCTCGGGATGTCCGGCCCGGCGTTGATGCGCTTCAAGGCGAACAAGGACAGCGGGTCCCCTTGGCGGATCGTGTTGATGCCGTTTCGGGTCGACAACGTCACCTTGTATCCGAGATCCTGCAGCACCAGTTCGGACAGGAACGTGTATTCGCCGTACGGATAGGCGAGCGCGAAAACGTCGTTGCCCACATACCGCTCGATGTCCCGCTCGTTGCGCAGCACGTCTTCCGCCAGCGCCCGCGCGTACGCGCCGGAAGACTCTCCGGGCTCAGGCAGCACGCCGCGGCGCGACGGCTCCTCCGGCGTATTCGGATTGTGCATGTCGTACGTATGGTTCTGGATGTCGATGTGCCCGGACTCCACCATTTCCCGCGCCTGTTCCCACGTGAAATGCGGGATGATGTCGCGGTCCGTGCCCTTGTATTTCGTTTCGCCGACCGACCAGCCGATGACGGAAATCGTCGCTTTCATGTCCAGTTCGGCCAGCACGGGATAGGCGAATTCGTAATTGCTCAAATAACCGTCGTCGAACGTGACGGCGACCGGCTTGTCCGGGAGCGCTTTGCCCTCGTACACGTAATCCACGAGATCGCTCAGGAAAATCGTCGTAAACCCGGCTTCCTTCAGCGCCCGCATGTCTGCGGCGAATTTGTCCGGGGAGATGCTAGACGCGTTTTCCAGTTCCGGATCGGTGACGAGATGGTGGTACATCAATATCGGCACTTTCTTTTCCCCGTTGGCGCCTCCCGCGAGTTTCGGCGGCCGGGTGAAAATGCGCTCCGCGTGCTCCTCCACATTGTCGCGCGTGGTCAAATGCCCGAACCCTTCCGGCACGAACACGTCGGGGTCGTCGAACATGTAGCCGAGCATCATTTCCCCGAGGCTGTTGCGGTAATGCGACGGATCGTAGTAATGGCGCGGATCGAAGCTCACCGGCGTATATCCGGAAAAATCCCAGAAATCCGTCACTTCCGCGAGCTTTTTCCAGTACGTTTTCAACGCGTTGAGATCGCTGTACCGCTCCAGTTCGGCGTAATACGTCGCGCCGGTGACGACGCGAAAGTCGATGCCGCGTTCTTCGCAAAACGCCTTCATCCGGCGCAGCGAGGCGACGTTTTCGTCGATGGCCCGCGGAGGGATTTGGTACAGTTTTTCGGAAAATTGCGGGTTGGCGGCCAAATAGGCGTCCAGATCGTTCACGTTCTCGGCGTCCCGCCGCGTTTTGTTGTACACGCCGGTCTCCGGAATGATTTGCGAATAGGCGAACGCATCAATCCGCCGTTCGGCGTATCCCTGCAGCTTGTCGATGCCGTAGCGCGGGTGCAGCGTCAAATATTTGAGGTAAAACAGCGGCAGCGACGCGCCGGACACTTTCGCGTGCAATTCTTCCTTGACGTCCGCGGAATCGTACCCGAAACGTCCGACTTCAAACATGCTGATGTGCAAAATGATGTTTTTGACTTCGTAATGGTTCGCCAGGTAGTACAGCGTTTTTTCGTAATCGTCGAAATCGCCGCCGTACATCATCATGCTGTAAAAGCGGGCGTCCCCGTAATATTTGTTCAGCAGTTCAGGCGGCAGCGAACTCGATTTGGACCCGCCGATGACGTAAGAGTCGTAGCGGTCGTGGTATTGATCGAGGTAGGCGATTTTCGCCGTCCGCGGATTGTTGACCATATTGTACGAGTGCCATTGGAGCACCTTGTCGCCGAACACGCCGAACGGGTCGACCAGAACGTTGAACGCGCACAAGAGCAGCGCCGCGCCGAACATGCCGGCCAGAAACGTCAGCATCCATTTTCGAAAAGACATGGGCGCACCTCGAAGTCGTAAGTTTTCCGTCGGAACGGTTCATCGAAACCGTGTATCGAAAGAGTTCATCGAACCCGTTCACCGGAACGGTAGATCAAAACTGGAAGTACAGGAAATCGGAAACGGTCGTCATTTGCGACAGCGCCAGCACGAACAAAAACGCGCCCCAGAGCGCGAATTTCGCGTTCGGCCGGAAGTTTTCCGTGATCTGCCGCGTGTTTTTGGCGAAAAAGGCGATGCCCATCGCGACGGCGAGCAGCACGAGAATGTACAGGTTGTAGGCCGCAAAGGCGGCGATCTCCCCAACGACGCCTGATGCGGTCATGCCGCTGAACTCGCTGAAGTCGAACAGCTTGCGGAACACCGCGATCGCCTGCGTCGTGCCGGAGGACACGAACAAAATTCTCGTCCCGACGACGCCGGCGAAACAGAGCAGCCAGGCGAGCGGCCCCGGCAGCGAAAGCCCGTTGCGCCGCATGAAATGCGCCATGCAGACGAAAATGCCGTTGACGATGCCCCACAGCACAAAGTTCCAGCCCGCGCCGTGCCAAAAACCGGACACGAGAAACGTGATCATGACCGCGCTGTAGAAGTTGAAGCTGCCCCGCCCTTTCCGGTAAAACGTCCGGAACACGTAATCGTTCAAAAACCGCGACAGCGACATGTGCCACCGCTGCCAATATTCGCGGAAATTGCGCGCCTTATAGGGCGATTCGAAGTTTTGCGGCAGCCGGATGTTGAACAAAAGGCCGAGCCCGATCGCCATGTCCGCATAGCCGGACAAATCGAAATAATAGGACAGCGTGTAGCTGAGCACCGCCACCCAGGCCGTCGCCACGTCCGCTCCCGCGACGTCCGCGTAGAACTGTTCCCCAAAGGCGGTCAGGGGATCGGCGAGCACGACTTTTTTCGCGCAGCCGACGCAAAAAATGAACAGCCCCAGCATGAAGTTGTTCTTGTTGAACAGGGGCTGGTCGGCATTGTTGAACTGCGGGATGATTTCCTTGTGATGGACGATCGGCCCGACGATCAGCTGCGGGAAAAAGGTGATGAACAGCAAAAAATGGAGCACCGAATGGTCTTCCGCCTCGCCGCGGTAGCAGTCGACCAAATAGGCGATCAGCTGGAACGTGAAAAAAGAAATGCCGATCGGCAGCACGATGTTCCAAAATTCCACCGTGTGGCCGGTGAGCAGGATGTAATTGTTGATCATGAAATTGGTGTATTTGTAGTAGCCGAGCAGCGCGATGTTTTCCACAAGCCCGACGGTAAGCAAAATGCGCCGGGTGAGCGCGGCCCGCGGCCCGTCCGCTTTGATGATCAGGTTCCCGACGACATAATTGAAAAACACCGACGCGATGAACACGAGGACGAACCCCGCGCTGCCGATCGCGTAAAACGCCAGCGAGGCGAGCACCAGCCACAGTTTGGCCAGCGAATGCAGTTTGAGCACGCACAGCAGTCGATAACCGAAAAAGGTCACGGGAAGAAACAAAAAAATAAAGGCGTATGTAGAAAAAATCACCGGACCACACCTCTTTTTCGTGGGGTCACGTCTGGAAGACCGTGCCGCGATCGGTGAAAATCGCACAGCCTTCATTGTAGCATGCTTGTCCGGGATCGATCAAAGCGGTTCATTCCGCTGACGGTTCCGGTATTCGGACGGAACGGCGCCGAACGCGCGGCGGAACAGGCGCGTGAAGTAGACCGGTTCCATGCCGACGTGCGCGGCGACCTGGCGCACCGTCATGTCCGGCTGTTCGGCCAGCAGCATCGCGGCCGTTCGCAGCCTGAGCCGATGCAAATATTGCAGCGGCGTCATGCCGAAGGCGGAGCGGAAAATGCGCGTGAGCTGCCGGGAAGAATACCCGACATGGGCGGCGAGTTCGGTCATGCCGAAATCGCGCTGCAGATGGTCCTGCATGAAACGGACGGCGCTGTCGACGATGGACGTGCGGTACGAGGCGACGGGCGCGGTTTCCGCCGGCTGCCGGCGAACGAAGCTCTGTTTTTTCAGTTCCACGCAAAAAGCAAACAGCAGTTCCGTCGTCCGCCACAGGTCGAAATCGGGTCCGGAAGCGCGCCAGACGTCCTCGAGCAGCGAAAACAACCGGCCGGTGTCGCGCAGTTCGAGCATAAACGGCTCGGATCCGAAACCCCACCGTTCCAGCGGGGCTTCCTCCCCTTCCACAAACGAGACATAGCCGACGCACCACGGTTCCGTGCCTTGCGGCAAATATTCGTGAGGCATCCAGGAGGGGATGTACAAGAGCGTGTTCGGCTTGACGATGTCCCATTTGTGCTGTTGAAACTTTCGGAACACGCCGCTTCCGGAAAAGGTGAGAAACAGCTGTTTCGCCGAATATCCCCGCAGCCTGGTCACAGGCTGCTGCCATTCCGTGCCGACCGTATACACCGTCGCCGGAACCAGCCCCGGTTCGGGACGCTGCAAATTCGTTCTGAGCGGCAGCAGCTTCATTCGCAACCACCTCGCGCGAGAAGTCCGGATTGTCCGGGCTTTTGTCCGATTTGTTTCTATGTGGACAAGTATACCATATCTATAATGTAGATGGTGATAGGGCATGGCGGGTTTCGCGGAAGCCGCGCCCCCGGCGAGGCGGTGCACGCGCCGCGGCCGCAGGCCCGTAAGCAACGAAACAAAGGAGGAAGGTCATCATGATCCGGTTGCCCCGCTATTGGGAAGATCCGAAAACGCTTCACGTCAATCGGCTGCCGGCGCGCTCCCACTATATTCCTTACGCGGACGCCGCCTCGGCCGACCGGGGCGGACGGGGAACTTCCCCGTATTACCAGACGCTGAACGGCAGCTGGAAATTCCGGTACTGCCCCAGCCTGAAGGACGTAGATGAGCGGTTTTATGAAGAAGGGTTCGACGCCGGCGGGTGGGACGATTTGCTCGTGCCGTCCTGCTGGCAGACGAACGGATACGACCAGCTGCACTACACCAACGTCAACTATCCGTTTCCGTGCGATCCTCCTTTTGTTCCGGACCGCAATCCGGCGGGCCTGTATGTCCGGGATTTTCCGATCCGCGACACATGGGAAGGCCGGCGGAAGACGGTCGTATTCGAAGGGGTAAACTCCTGTTTTTATTTGTGGATCAACGGCGTGTTCGTCGGTTACAGCCAGGGCAGCCGCGTGCCGGCGGAGTTCGATATCACCGACCATGTGCGCGTCGGCGCGAACCGCATGGCGGTTCTGGTGTTCAAATGGTGCGACGGTTCCTACCTCGAAGACCAGGACGTCTGGCGGTATTCGGGCATTTTCCGCGACGTCTATTTGCTGGCGCGCGACGAGGCGCATGTGCGCGACGTGTTCATCCGCCAGGAATTGGCGGAAGATTTCGGCTCGGCGTCGCTGACGGTGGAACTGGAGACGACGGCGCCGCTGGACGTGAAGGTGGAGCTCAGGGACGCCGCGGGACGCACCAAGGGGACGGCGAACGCCCGCGTCGAAGGGACGGGAGCGGTCCGACTGGCGGTGCCGCAGCCGGAACTGTGGAACGCCGAGCGGCCGTATTTGTACCGGCTGTATGTCCATGCCGGCGGCGAGGTGCTGCGTTTTCCGGTCGGATTCCGCCGCATCGACATCGTGGACGGCGTGTTCCGCATCAACGGAAAGGCGGTCAAGCTGAAAGGCGTCAACCGCCACGACTCGCATCCCGAGCTCGGCCAGACGATTCCGGTCAACCACATGATCAAGGATTTGAAGCTGATGAAGCGGCACAACATCAACACGATCCGCACATCGCACTATCCGAACGACCCGCGCTTTCTCGATTTGTGCGACGAGTACGGATTTTACGTCGTGGACGAGGCGGATTTGGAATGCCACGGCGTCGGCGCCGCCGAACACTGGACGGAAGGCGCTTATCACCGGCTCGCCGCCGATCCCGAGTGGCGCGACGCATTTGTCGACCGCGCCGTGCGGATGGTGGAGCGGGACAAAAACCATCCTTCGGTCATCATGTGGTCCATGGGCAACGAATCCGGGTACGACCGCAACCATGTCGCGATGGCGGAATGGACGAAGCGGAGGGACGCGTCGCGGCCGGTGCATTACGAGGGAGCGGCTCCCCATAACAAAGGGCTCGCGGATACGAGCTGCCTTGATGTGGAAAGCCGGATGTATTCGTCCGTGGAATACGTCGAGGAGTACGCGCGCAACGAACAAAACACGAAGCCGCTGTTTTTGTGCGAATACAGCCACGCGATGGGCAACGGGCCCGGCGACCTGAAAGATTACTGGGACGTCATCTACCGGTACCCGAAACTGATGGGCGCCTGCGTGTGGGAATGGGTCGATCACGGCATCTCCGCCGAGACGGCCGACGGCACGAAGTATTACGCGTACGGCGGCGATTTCGGCGACCACCCCAACGACGGCAACTTTTGCATTGACGGGCTCGTCTATCCGGACCGCAGGCCGAGCACGGGACTGCTGGAGTTGAAACAGATTTACGCGCCGGTGCTGGCGGAGGCGGAGTTCGCGGAAGACGGCCGGCTGAACGTGCGCATTGCGAACCGGTATGATTTTCAGGATTTGTCGGACGTTTCGCTGCACTGGAAAGCGGAGCGGGAAGGGGAAATCGCAAGTCAGGGTTTTGTCGCCGACTTGGACGTTCCCGCCGGCCAGACCGCGGAACTGACGCTGGACGTCGTGTCGGCGGACGCGTCGGAAGGCGCTCAAGCGAAAGGGGCGGCCCGGAACGGCGCCCTGCGGCGGCCGCTGGTGGTGACGCTGTCGTTTCGCACGAAGCGGGAAACGCCGTGGGCGGAGGCGGGTTACGAAATCGCCTTTGCGCAAGTCGAATGGAAGGCGCAGCCGGAAGCTTCCGCGTCGTCCGGGCAGCACCCGAACGCGCCGGAGCAGCAGGCGCGGAATCAGATTGCGCCCGCGCCGTCGGCGCCGAATGTGCAGCCGCTTCGCACCGCGGGAGCGCCGGGCGGAACGTTGCCTTCCTCCCATGCGCTGCGCGTAAGCGAACAGGGAGCGGCGCTCGTCATCGAAGGGTTCGACTTCCGCCACGAATTCGACCTGTTTGAAGGCGTTTGGGTGCAGTTCGCGAAACACGGCGTACGCATGCTGCAGGAGCCCGTGTCGTTCACGGTATGGCGGGCGCCGACCGACAACGACATGAATCAAAAAGCCAATTGGGTGAAAGAAGGATACGACACGGCGGGATGGAAGGCGTACGCTTGCGAATGGTCGCAGCCGGACGCGCACACCGTGGACATCCGCGTGTCTTTCGCGCTGTCCGCTCCTTCCTTGCGGCCGCTCATGCGCGGAGAGGCGCTGTGGAGGGTCGGTCCGGACGGATCCGTTGCGCTGGACTTGCAAGCCCGCGTCAAGGAGAGCCTGCCGTTTTTGCCGAGGTTCGGACTTGCGCTCGTCATGCCCCCGGGCAACGAGGAAGTGGAGTATTACGGATACGGACCGCATGAAAGCTATATCGACAAGCGGCTCAGCGTGAAAAAGGGCAAATATCTTTTCACCGTCGACGACATGTTTGAAAATTACATCATGCCGCAGGAGAACGGTTCCCGTTACGGCACGGAGTGGGCGATCGTGTCCAACGAGCAGGGCATGGGGCTGAAATTCACCGCCGGCCGGCCGCAGCATTTTTCGTTCAACGCCGCGCATTACACGCAGGAAGATTTGACCCGGGCGGCGCACACGTACGAGCTCAGGAGACGCAAGGAAACGATCGTGCATGTCGATTACAAGATGAGCGGCGTCGGTTCCGGTTCCTGCGGACCGCAGCTGCGCGTGCCGTACCAGTTGAACGAAAAGGACATTTCCTTTGCGCTGACGATCACGCCCGTGTTCAAGGAAGACGAATAAAATTCCGCAAAGGGTTGCGGGGGAGGCGGCAGAGGGCGGCGGCATCCGGCGGAGCGCGCCGCCCGGGCAGCCTTGGTTACAACCAGCCGTACAACGGAATGGCGAAAAGCGATGTGACGATGCCGGCGGCGGCCATCGACAGCCCCGCCGCGCTGCCCTGCAAGTCCGACTCGCGCAGCACGCGCGGTGCCGATGCCGTGGGCGGCGGTGCCGATCGCGGCGCCGATCGCGATATCGCCGCGAACGCCGCACAAACGCAGCAGTTCCGGCCCGATGAGGCTGCCGAGCAGCCCGGTGAGCACGGTCAGCACCGCGCCGAGTTCCGGCATGCCGCCCAGTTCCCTGACGATTTCGATGGAGATCGGCGTCGTGGCGGATTTGGGCACCATGGCCAGCATCAAGTCGCGGCTGCCGTGCAGCAGGTGGATCAATGCGCCCGCACTGATCATGCTCGCGGCGGTTCCGACCGTCACTCCGGCCAGCACCGCCGCGAGCCGCCGCCGAATCCGGCCGGCGTTGCGGTACATCGGTACGCCCAGCGCGACCGTGGCGGGACCGAGCAGCAGGGAAATCATGTCGCCGCCTTCGCGGTATTCGTCGTAGGTCACGCCGGCCGCCATCAACAGCGCGATCAGCCCGCCGGCGGTGATCAAAATCGGATTCATCCATTTCCAGCGGCGGTACAGGACGAGCGAGACGGCGTACAGCAGCACGGTGGCGGAAACGGACACCGCGGGTTCTCCCAGGAAGTCACGGACCGTCATGGCGCCGCTTCCCCTCCTTCCCCAACCCCTTCACGATCCAGCCGGCGGCAAGCAGCGAAATCAGCGCGCTGCCGGCCAATCCTCCCACGAAGGCGGGCCACTCTTTTCCGATCAGCGGAAAAAACGACATCGTGCCCACCACAACCGGAACAAAGAACAGCATCATGTGCCGCGTCAGGAAATCCGCCGCCCGCTCCACCCGTTCCAGCTTGACGACGCCCAAGAACAGCGCGGCCGCAAACAGCAGCAAACCGATCACATTTCCCGGCAGCGGTATTCCCAACGCCTCTTTCAACAGCAGGCCAGCCAGATAAAAGCCCGCGATGATCGCAAATCCGTCCAATACGCTTCCCCTCCCAGCCGCGAATTCGGTGCACGACAAAACCGCAATTTTGTTTTTCGCATATCCATGCTCCAAAACCGCACATGACCGTGTTTGTCGTTGTCGCTTTCCAAACGTGCCACAACTCGAAATATACTATTGAACGGAAGCGTATTCAATGACGGAAATGAAATCGCATGCCGCCCCGCGGGTCCCCCACTACGGAATCACATCCATTGCACAACGTGCAGCTTTTTTGGCAAAAACCGCTCTTTTTCGACCAAGAGCCAAATGGCTGCACAAACGGCAACCGCTTTTTCGATTTATCCGTAGTACATGCAAGATGCCGCCGCTGCCCGATGCGGGAATGGTCCGACTTCCCCGCGAAGACTTCATGGAGTCGGTCCGACTTCAGGGCGGGGTACAGGGTACGACTTGCGCCGCTTGAACTGGAAATGGTCTGATCGGAATTCGATGGAAAAGTAGGCCATTGGACAGGGGTTCAATGGATAAAAGTCATATGACTAATGTCAGATTGTCGGAAGTCCGTTTAACGGCCTATCCGCTCCCCAAACGCCTCAAATTCCTCATCACAAGCATTCAATCACAAAACGTGAAAATACAAATATGGTGCCACACATTCAATCACAAACATTCATCACTAATCGACAAAACCAGACAAATAGACTATAATGGAATTGGAAAAAAGTTCATTGCTTCTTTAATAAGTTGCTTCCTTCGATTGTTCATGGGCAAACCATTCCGAAAGGATGGGACGCAAAGCCGCGGGCCTAAGGGGGACTATGGCAGCCGGGTTGCCGAACGGAGTAGCGAAACACTTTCAGGCAATATGCACGTTGCAGAAACAGCGTCAAACTCCTGTAAGGAACCCTTGCCGACAACTCCGAGAAAGCTCCGACTATGGAGCTTTTCTTGTTATGGCTGGCCTACGCATGGCGTGCCAGGTGACTTCATCCAGGAGAAGAGAGGTGTGTGTATGCGTGCCCGGGAAGCAAGTGAACTAAATCCATTGAACAAAAAGGAGGGATCGATTGCTGGACAAAAGCACTACCGGGTGACGGAGCGGGAACTGCTGAACGCCCTGGAAGACGGCCGGTTCGAACTGCATTATCAACCGCAGGTCGATCTGCGGCGCGGCAAAATCGTCGGTGTCGAGGCGCTGCTCCGATGGCGTCATCCGGTACGCGGACTGATGCTGCCCAACGACTTCATCCCTTGGGCGGAACGGCATAAAGTGATCGGGAAGATCGAGGAATGGGTTCTTTACGAAGCATGCAAACAAAACAAAAAATGGAGTGAAGCCGGTTACGAGCCGATCGTCATTTCCGTGAACATTTCCCCGATACAGTTCACACAGGGCAGATTGCCGGAGACGATCCGGACCGTGTTGGACCGTACGGGACTTCCGCCCGACCGGCTGGCCATCGAGATTACCGAAACGATGATGATCGATGTGGAGCCGGCGATCGCCCGACTGCAGGAAATCAAGCGGCTGGGCGTGAAAATCAGCATGGACGACTTCGGCAAAGGGTACAGTTCCCTTTTTTATTTAAAGCGTTTTCCATTGGATTTTTTGAAAATCGACCGGTCGTTCATCCGGGAATGCACTTCGGATTTCAACGACGCGACCATTGTGAAAACGATCATTTCCATGGCCCATCATATGGACCTGCAGGTGATCGCGGAAGGGGTGGAAACGAAGGAACAGCTCATTTTTCTGCAGGAAAATTTGTGCAACGGCGCCCAAGGATACTTGTTCGGAAAACCGGTTCCGGCGCCGGAAATCGAGTCCGTGTTCAACCTGATCGACACGACGTTCCGGCAGCAGGGCGTGCTTGCGGATCGAATGGAAAAAATTTGGATGGAACATCAACTCCATCTGGCGAGGTTGGACTTGGAGGAAACGCTGCGCAAACAGCAGGGAATGACGCTGAAGTTTTGCGAGCGAAACGGTCGTTTTATACATACGATGGCGGACGGGGAACTGCTGTACCGCCTCGGATTTGTCCCGGAACAAATTATCGGAAGACAACTGCGGGATTTTATGCCGGCGGACGCCGCCAACGAACAGGAAATTTACTACCGGCGCGCATGGAACGGCGAAACGGATGTCACCTACGAACAAAACATTAACGGGATTTGGTATATGGCCTCGCTTCGTCCGGTCCATCGGGGCGGGCGGGTCGTAGAGGTGATCGGTTCCTGCATTGACATTACCCGCCGCAAACAGGCTGAAGAGGAATTGATACATACGAAGCAGCTGCTGGAGTCCTTCATCCAAAACACCCTGGACGCGATTTGCATTATGGATACGGAAGGACGGGTGATGAAGGTCAACCGCGCCTTTGAACAGCTGTACGGCTGGACGGAAGAGGAACTGCTCGGGAAAGAGCCGCCCAATGTTCCGGCACATCTGCAGGAAGAAATGAGATCGATGAACGATTCCGTCAAAGCCGGCCACGCCGTCAAAGGATTGGAAACGGTCCGGACTCGCAAGGACGGCGGAACGGTGCGCATCAGTCTGAACCTTTCCCCGATCCGCGACGAAAACGGCAAGGTCGTCAGCATCGCCAGTTCGGCCAGAGTCGTATCGGAAAAAGCGGTCATGTGCGGACAATAGCAGCGCCTATTTGCGATTTGCCGCGGGGAAGTTTTCCGGCCGGGAAGCCCGCTCTGATCGGGAGGTCCCCCGAGGGAAACCGCGGGGGACCTGGCCGGAAGACCGGCGGCCGGCGCAGCCAATATGCAAAGACGTTAGGGAGTGCGCGCATATTAGGCGGAGGCCGCGGCCCGCGGATTTATTCGCGCGACATGATGATTTCCAATTTGCCGTCGATTTCAAAAGAAGCTTCGCACGCGGGAAGCAGAAAATGATCGCCTTTCAGCAGCTGGAAACTTTTTTCTCCCAAATGGAGTTCCCCTTTGCCGGAAATGACGCTGTATATGGTAAATGCTCCGGGGCACGTGAACGTGGTGCTGCCGTTGATGCGCCATTTTTGGACCGTGAAAAAGGAGTTGGACACCAAAGTGGTGATCAACGCGTTTTCTTTCGTTTCGGCGTAGTAGTCCAGACCGGGTTCCGTGTGAGGAACGGTCGTCACCTCGATCGCTTTGTCCAGATGCAGTTCGCGCAAATTTCCTTGCGCGTCCCGGCGATCATAGTCGTAGACGCGGTAGGTCGTATCCGAACTTTGCTGCGTTTCCAGCACGACGATGCCTTTGCCCAAGGCATGAATCGTTCCGCTCGGAACAAAGAAAAAGTCGCCCTGGCGGACGGGAACTCTTCGCAGCAAACGGTCCCACTGCCCTGTGCGAATCATTTCCGACAGCTCTTCCTTGGTCGTTGCCGTATGGCCGAATACGATTTCCGCCCCCGGCGCGGCGTCGAGCACGTACCAGCATTCCGTTTTTCCGAGCTCCCCGTTTTCATGGGCAGCGGCGTACTCGTCGTCGGGATGCACCTGCACGGACAGGTCGTCGGACGCGTCGAGAATTTTGACGAGGAGCGGGAACGTTTTCGCCTTCGATCCGGCAAACAGTTCCGGATGTTCGGTCCATAGTTGCCCCAGGGTTTTCCCGGCGAACTTGCCGCCCGCCACGACGCTTTGTCCGTGCGGATGCGCCGAAACCGCCCAGCACTCCCCGGTATGATCCGACGGAATCGCGTATCCGAACAGTTCCTGCAGTTTCGTGCCTCCCCAAATTCTCTCCTTGAAAACCGGCCGCAAAAAAATCGGTTCGATCGACACCGACATCCAGGTTATCTCTCCTTTTCTACGATGCCTTTTTAGTCCGCATTGCTTCCGCATAACAGAATAACACAAACGGCCGACAAATGAGAAGGCCCTTCCGCAGCCGTTTGCGGTTGCAATCCCGGGCGGAACATGGTTTACTTCAAACAGCGGGTATCGCCATCCGGTGAAACGGTTGCGGCATTATAACTGCGTCATCGACGGCTGCGATCCGCACGCGGATGCGGGAAAATCGCTGCGGTGCATATACAACTTTGATCCGGCGAATCGAAAGACCGGCGGCGGTGTCGTGTACGGTTTTGCTCCGGTGGAGAAGGCGGCGGACTAGCTGCAGTGTCATCGATGGCTGATCGGTCGGATGGCGAATAAGCGATAGCGAGGTGTGCGAGAGGATGTTCGAACAACTGATGGAGGCCGTGAAAAACGGGGATGTCACCGCCATGCGCGTCATTTTGGACAGGCAGCCCGAACTGGCCAATGAAACGGCGCCCGACGGGGAAAGCCCGCTCATTGCGGCGCTGTACCGCAACCAAATGGCTGCGGTGGAGCTTTTGCTCGAACGCGGAGCGTCCGTCACGATTCATGAAGCGGCGGCGTTGGACGACGCGGACGCCGCGGCGCAATTGCTGGACCTGGAACCCGGACTGCTGCGGGAATACAGTTACGACGGGTGGACGCCCCTGCATTTGGCTTGTTTTTTCGGCGCCTACGATACCGCCCGGCTGCTGCTGGAACGCGGGGCCGACGTGCACGCGCGCTCCCGCAACGGGATGAACAACTGCCCCATTCACGCCGCGGCGGCCGGCAAACGGACGGCGCTCGTCCATTTGCTGCTCGAACATGGAGCGGATCCGAACGCCCGCCAGCGGGGCGGATGGACGCCGGTGCACCAGGCGGCGGCCCACTGCGACGCCGGCATGGTCGAACTGCTGCTGCATTACGGAGGCGATCCGGATCTGCGCCAGGATGAAGGAAAGAGCGCGCGTTCCATCGCGGAGGAAAACGGGTTTTCCGAAGTGCTGGCCGTGCTCGAACGAGGTTGAGCTTCCCAGGCGGGGGAACCGCCTGCGCTTCTCTTGCGGCCCGAACCGTCGATCTGCGCGGACGGCGACGGTCCGCAGGATGCCCCGGTTCCGCTACGCCGCGGCATCCTGCGAAGCCGACGAATGGGTCAGAAATCCGAGGCGATTATATGGATGCTTCTCCCAAATACTCCTCCAGCGTGATCCCCTGTTTCGCGATGTCTTCGGCCGCTTCTTTGCCGACATACCGCAGATGCCACGGTTCGTACTGGTATCCGGTGATCGACTCTTTTCCTTTGGGGTACCGGATGATGAACCCGAACCGGTGCGCGTTGTCTTCCAGCCACTCCGCTTCGGGAGTGCCGGCGAAGCAGTCCTCGGCCGCGCATTTGCCGTCGCTGCCGGAAACGTCGATCGCCAGACCGGTCTCATGTTCGCTCGTTCCCGGCAGCGCGCTGTAGGTGCGCGCTTTTTCGTATCCGTCCCGTTTCACATAGGATTCAAACAGCGCTTTTTGATACGCGTGGGAACGGTATGCGGATACGCCCGCCAAATGAATGCCGTCTTCCTCGGCGGCGGCAAACAGTTCTTTCAGCGCCTCCGCCGCTTCTTTGCGCATTTTTCTCTTCTCCAGCATTTCTTCAAATATAAACGGAACGTCGGCGTAAACGAGGTCGTCCGGCGCATAGTCTTCCGGCAGCGAAAATTTCTTGTTGACGAGCACCGTTATGCTGTCCGGGTCGGCGACCACCTGCAGCGATTCCTCGCCCTGTTCATCCGGGCGGTCCGGCCGGGCCGGACGGGCATCCCCGCGATCATCCTCTTCGTCCGGATCGGTTTCCGTTTGGCTGCCGGACTCCCCCGCATCGTCTTGGCCGGGAACCGCTTCGCCGCCGGTATCGGACGTCGGCGGTACGGATTCGCCGGCATTTCCGTTCGACGGGGACGCTGAGGCGGCATCGTCGTTCCGCGCGCCACCGGCGTCGCTTCCGCATGCGGGAAGCAGCAGCAAGGACGCGGCGAACAGTCCGATGGCCGTCCGGCGCAAACGGGCGGAATCAAACATCTCTGTAATATTTGAAAGTTTGGGCATGACTTTACCTCCGTATGAAAAATCAAGATGAAGACCGTACCATTGTACCATCATGGCTTCCGATTTGCATCATGCACGGGCGGCGCTCGGGAGTCGGGATGCCGTCACGACGGCGGCCGGGAATGCCTTCGGGCGATAAGCCGAACGGATTTGGCGCCGCATCTCGGCGAAATGACGAGGGACGTTGGATGCCGCGCAATTATAGACGACGCGGGGCGGGAAAAGGTTCCCGCACGGTCGGGGATCGAAGGAGGGCCGCACTTGGTTTCGCGTATGGAAGCGCCGGCCGTTGGGAACGATGGGTAAAAAAGTCATCCGCAAACTGAGAAGACAAACTTGGAGGACCTATGATCGCATTCGGTCGCCTTTCCTTCCGGCTCGATAACATCTTTCGCGGCAAAAGCCGGCGCTCGTCCGCTTCCGCCGCGAAACCGGCGTCGCGCGCCATATGGAGCGCGCCTTTGTCTGTCGTATTGGCCGCTGCCGTTGGTTGGGGTTCTTTTCCCGATGCCGCGTTCATGCGGGGGCCGATCGTCACCGAAGCGCAGGAACCGTTCCGGACGGAAAACTCCGCAGCCGAAAGGGCGCCCGCTCGGGACCGGGTGCTGCTGGTCGTTTCCGTTCCCGGCCTGTCGTTCCTGGAACTGACCGATACGGCGTTGGAGCAGATGCCCCATTTGCGGAGGCTGATTCGCCGCGCCGCCATCGGCGCCATGAACATGCGCACGCCGGAACGGGGAATCGAGGACAGCTATTTGACCTTGGGCGCCGGCGCTCCGGCGATCATCCGCAAGGGGATTCCGCCGCTGGAACGCGATGAAACTTGGCTGGGCGAATCGGCGCCAATCTTGTATCGAAGGCTGAATGAAAGCGCCGCTGCCGATGCCGCGGATTCGTCTTTTTCGCCTCGCATCGTGTTCCCCGCCATCGGCTCGGTCCGGCACCAAAACGAACAAGCCCATTACGGCGCGGTGCCCGGTCTGTTGGGAGAAATGCTGTCGCAAAACGGCGTGAATCGGTATGTGTTCGGCAGCAGCGCCCATTCGCCGGCGGCGCCGTCGGAACTTGCAGCGTACGTGAACGCGGATGCGGATTGGACGGCGGATCATCGTCCGGATGTGGAATGGATGGCGGGGAATCCCCCGGATGCGGGACGGCCGGATTCGTTGATGGAACGTCGGGAAGGGGACGCGGAAGGCGATGCGGCGGATTCGAGCGCCGCGGAGCGTGCGGACGCAGGGCTGCCCGGCGCGGTAAGCGGCGATGAGGACGGACGGTTTGCGCCGCTTTTGCTGATGGATTTCGCCGGCACCGTGCCGTACGGCCTGATGGGCGGGCAGCTGCAGCGGCGGGATGCCGGCATGCCGCACGGGCTTGCGACCGATTTCGACCGCCTGTGGCGGCAGGTGCGGCAGGTGAAAAGGCCGGCGGCCGTCATCATGGAAATCGGCGATTTGCATCGGCTGTACGAGGAGCAGGCGCTGTATGATCCGGAAGCGTTCCGGATCGCCAAGCGGAAAGTGCTGGCGGAAATGGACGCGTTCCTGGGAAAATTGTACGCCGGGCTCGGCGAGGATGACGCGCTGTGGCTGTTTTCGCCGATGCCGAACAAGGACGCGCTTAAACAAAACCGGCTGCTTGCGCCGTGGGTGATCATGGAATCCGGCGCGTCCGCGCAGCGCATCTTGATGTCCCCGAGCACGAGACAGCCCGGCATCGTGTCCAATCTCGATTTTGCGCCGACGATGCTCGATTTTTTCGACGTGGAGCCGCCCCCTTCCATGACGGGAGAACCGGTGAAGGCGTCCGTCCGGCCGGACGGATTCGCCCGGCTGATGGACGATCTGGAACACATCCGGAACGTATATACGGTACGGCCGCGGCTGCTGTATCCGTACGTCAGCTATGAAATCGCCGTGCTGCTGCTCGGGCTGCTTGCCGCGCTGACGGGATGGCGGCGGGCGGCGCGCTGGCTGCGCCTGCCGCTCCTGTCGCTGCTCGTCGGACCCGCGGTCATGCTTCTGCTCGGTTATTTGTCCTGGTGGAAGGAGCCGGCGGTCGTGGCCGGATTTGTGGCCGGCACCGCCGTTTTGACCTGGGCGGCCGGCAGGATGGGCGGACTGCGGCCGCTGCTGGCGATTGCGGCGCTGAATGCGGGGTTGATTTTGCTGGACGGGCTGGCGTTCGATGCGGCGGGGATGAAGCGGTCCGTGCTCGGCTATGATCCGAATTACGGCGCGCGCTACTACGGCATCGGCAACGAATACATGGGCGTGCTGGTCGGATCGGTCGTGCTGTTTGTGTCGATTTTTCTGCACCATTGGTCGAAAAAGGCGGACGCCGCAAGGAAGGAACGCGCCGTCTCGATGGCGGTGGGCGCGGGCCTGGCCGCGGTGACGTTTTATCTTGCACTGCCGATGTTCGGGACGAACGCCGGCGGTGCGATCAGCGCGGCGGTCGCGTTCGGGTTCGGTTGGATGCGGTGGTTTACCGGCACGCGCGGCCAGCCGATCCCGTGGCGAAAGCTTTCGGCGGTGGTGGCGGGTTTCGGCGCGCTCGCGCTGGCCGTCCTGTGGATATCCAACATGGCGATTCCCGCCGCCGCCGGGCAGGAAAGCCATATCGGCAAGGCGATGCGAAGACTTTTTTCCGGCGACATCGAAGCGATCGGATTGATCGTCATTCGAAAATTGGAAATGAATTTTCATCTGATCAACGTGTCGGTATGGAGCCGTCTGCTGGCGACGAGCCTTGCCGTCATCGCGGTGCTGGTGCTGCGTCCGCTCGGGCTGTTCCGCCGCTGGCAGGAGCGGTTTCCGCTGATCATGCACGGTTTTTCCGCGAACGCGGTCGGGGCCATTACCGCGCTGTTGGTCAACGACTCCGGCATCGTATCCGCGGCGACGATCATCATTTGCGTGGCGGCGCCGATGCTGCTGTTCATTTTCGACAGCCGTCAGTCGGACATGCACGCCTCCCATTCCTCGTAAAGCGTCTGAAGCTTCCGTTTCATTTGGTCCAGCTCTTCCGTCAGGGCGCGCAGCCGTTCGTGGTCGCTGAACACTTCCGGCAGCGTCAGCGTCTGTTCTTCTTGGGCGATTTTCTGTTCCAGCTCGCCGATTTCCCGTTCGAGCTGCTCGGCGCGACGCTGCCGCATGCGTTCTTCGCGCCGCGCCTGTTTTTCCCTCTCGTACGCTTCGGCGCCCTTGGCGGGTTCTTCGGCGGAAACGCCGGCGGACACCCCCTTGCCGGCCGGGCGGGGGGAGGCGGAGGTTTGGCCCGGTTTCCTTCCGGCTTCTTGTTCCTGCTCGGCGGCCGCCAGACGCTCCCATTCTTTTTTCTTTTCGACATAATCGTCGTAATTTCCCGGGAAATGGCGAACGCCGTCCGGGCCGAGCTCCAAAATGTTGTCCGCCATCCGGTTCAGAAAATAGCGGTCGTGCGAAATGAACAAAATCGTGCCTTCATATTCGGCCAGCGCCGATTCCAATGCTTCTTTGCTGTAGACGTCCAGGTGGTTGGTCGGCTCGTCCAAAATCAGCACGTTGGCGTTCAACAGCATCAGTTTGGCCAGCGAGACCCTCGCCTTTTCGCCGCCGCTTAAGGAGGACACTTTTTTCAGCACATCTTCGCCGCTGAACAAAAAGTGGCCGAGTGCCGTGCGGATCGTCACTTCCTCCAGGTGCGGATAAGCGTTCCAAACTTCATCGAGCACCGTGTTGTTCGGATTCAGCGACCGGTGTTCCTGGTCGAAATACCCGATTTTCACATTGGCGCCCCATTCGACCTGTCCGCTGTCGGCGGACTCTTCCCCCACGAGAATTTTGAGCAGCGTCGTTTTGCCGATGCCGTTCGGGCCGATGAGGGCGCTGTTTTCGCCGCGCCGCAGCTGGAAGCTCACCTGGTTGAACAAGGTGCCCTTTTCGGGCCATGCTTTGGAAAGGCCGGCGACTTTCAGCACATCGCGTCCCGACCACCGGTCGATCGTAAACGACAGACGCACGCGCTTTTGTTCCCCTTGCGGCTTTTCCAGCCGTTCCATTCGTTCCAAAGCCTTTTTCCGGCTCTGCGCCCGTTTGGTGGTGGACGCGCGCGCCAAATTCCGGCGAATGAACTCTTCCATGCGGGCGATCGTTTCCTGCTGCTGTTCGTAGCGCTTGCGCTCGATTTCCAGCTGCGCCGCCTTCAATTCCAAAAATTTCGTATAATTGCCGGGGTATCGCTTCGCTTCCGTCCGCTCGACTTCGACGATGTCTTGCACGACGGCGTCCAGAAAAAAACGGTCGTGCGACACGACGACGACGGCGCCGGGGTAGTTTTTCAGAAACGATTCCAGCCACGTCATCGTCGGGATGTCCAAATAGTTGGTCGGCTCGTCGAGCAGAAGGAGGTCCGGGCTTTGCAACAGCAGCCGGGCGAGGGCGAGACGCGTTTTCTGCCCGCCGCTCAGATGGGAGGCCGGCGTGTCCGGGGGAAAGTCCCCAAATCCCATGCCGTGCAGCATGCCGCGAACGTTCGCCTCCACGGCGTAGCCGCCGGATTGTTCGAACTGTTCGGACAGCGACGCGTACTTTTCGAGCAGCGCGCGGGATGCGGCATCGTCCCGCGTCTCCGGAGCCTCTGCGATGCGCCGTTCCAAGTCGCGCAGTTCGCGCTCCATGTCCAGCAGCGGCCGGTACACTTCCAACAGCGTGTCCCGGATCGTCTGGGTCGGCTTCCAATCGCTGTGCTGCGACAAGTAGCCGATGGACGTCTCCTTGGCGACATACCGGATGCCTTCATCGGGTTCGACGAGTCCCGCCATGATTTTCAAAAGGGTCGATTTGCCGGCGCCGTTGACGCCGATCAACCCGATGCGGTCCCGTTCCTGCACTTGGATATGAACGTTCCGGAGCACGGTTTCCGCGGCAAAACTTTTCGAAATACCGGACAGCTGCATCAGCATCGTTCATCCCTCCGTTTGTCTCCAGCATTCCAGTTTATCATACCGGACCGCTTCGCACATCTCCCGTGTCGATCCCTGTGTTGAACGTCTGTGATCATGTTTCTTCGATTTGGCCCATTTTCGTCAAAAGAGCTGCACCAAGTGCAACTGTGGCACGGTATGGAGCGGTGATCAAGGCAGCGTATCATTTGCGCCAATACACCCCGGCTGCGGTTCCGCTTCACGTATGCCGCGAAGACCCGGTTCCGACCGACGAATGGGGACAGGCCGGGTCGACCGTCTCCATTAATTACCGGTATCGCGTTGAAAGCGCTTCATAGTAAGATAAAAATAAAAAAACTTCGATCGAAATCCATTCGGGGAGGTGCGACCGCGGTTGCGCGGAAGCGTTTCCCGGCGCGGAATGGATACGTTTCGAGCGCCAAGCCGATGGGTTATCAAAACGGGGGGACTTTCCATATTCAAAAGGAGCCGCGCCATGCGTAAAACGGTGCTCTGGAATCCCGTCGTTGCGATTGCGTTTATCGGCCTTTTTCTTTCTGTTATAATGAAATCAACGCACAATATGGAGAATAATAATATGGTATGGGGTCAATACGCCGCGATGAAAGGTGCGGGTTTCGGAGTGGAGCAGCTGAATCTCAAGGTGATGACCTACAATATCCGTCACGGGCGCGGTATGGACAACAAAGTGAACTTGGACCGTATCGCGGAAGATATCCGGAAAAGCATGGCGGACATTGTGGCGCTCCAGGAAGTGGACCGATTCAATTTCCGCAGCGGTTTCAGGGACCAGGCCAAACTGTTGGCCGACCGGCTCGACATGCACTGGTGTTTCGCCACCAGCATGAGATGGGGATTCATGCAGTACGGCAACGCCATCCTGTCCCGCTTTCCCATTGAACACAGCGAAGTGTACACCTTGCCGGGAATGAAGGAGCGGCGCACTTTGCTGAAGGCGGTCGTCCGTATCGGCGACAGGCGGGTTAACGTTTATACGACGCATCTCGGCGTAGGTTTGCAGGAAAGGGAGCTGCAGCTGCCGATTATCGCCGACATTTTGGCGGAAGATGAAGGGCCTTCGATTTTCATGGGCGATTTGAACATGGAGAGTTCCCATGTGTTGGTTTCGTCTCTGTTGAGCGATTGGTACAAACTGGGGCTCACCGCGAAAACGGGCACCGTATTGAGCGGGCTGGAAATCGATCACATTTTCGTGAACCCCATGCCGTATCAGGCTTCGGCCTGGACGATGTCTTCGGTGGCGTCGGACCACAATCCGGTCGTGGCGGAACTGCTCTGGTCCGCACAAAGCCGGGCCATGCTGGCCGTGGCCGAATAACGCCTCCCAAAGGTTCGCCGCCGCGCCGCATGCGTTTTTTTGCAGACGGTCCGGCGGCCGTCCTTTTGTTATGGACGGGAGTGTGGTACACTCGAAACAGCGGATGCCGTCCGCGTATCGGCGAGAGTGCCGTCATGAATACGGAAATGGTGGAAATGAGTCGGTGGAAGATGACGCTGGGCGAGGAAAAAGCGGCGCTCCGCGCGCGCATGCGCGCCGTGCGCGACCGTTTGGACGAGCGGGAACGCCATATCGCGAGCGAGAGCATTTGCCGGCATTTGCTCGCACATCCCTGGATTCGCGGCCGGATGGACGCCGGGCATGAGCACGGGCGAACGCCCGCGCTGCTCGCCTTTTGCGCGATCCGTTCCGAACCGGATATGTCGGCATTCGTCCGCGAGGCATGGAAACGCGGCATGCGGGTGCTGTTTCCCCGCGTCGACCGCGGCGCGTCCCGGCTGACGCTGCACGCCGTGAACAGCGAGGCGGAACTGGTACCGGGCGCATGGGGCATTCCCGAACCGAGCGCCGAGGCCGCCGAGTGGGACGTGCGCGTGCCTCCCGATCTCGTGCTGGTGCCGGGGTTGGCGTTTGACCGCAGCGGCGGCAGGCTGGGTTATGGCCGGGGATTTTACGACCGGCTGTTGGCCGAGTGGAGGGCGCCGACGCAGGGGACGAGCCCCTTGGCGGACCCGCTGCTGGTGGCGCCGGCGTTCGAGGCGATGCTCGTGGAGCGCGTGCCGTGCGAGCCGCACGATGTGAAGGTCGACTTGATCGTGACGGAATGCGGGCCGGTGCCGGTGCAAAATTCATAATATTGTTAAGAACGATTGACGAATTCACCGCGTTTTGGCGCGAGGATCGAGTAAAATAGAGATATCCCCAAGGCGGACGACGACCGCGAACGGTCGGCGCGCCGGGGAATCGTCCGTCCGTGCTCGCCGTTCGCGAGCCTCTTCGGATTGGACCGCCATCGGCCGCCTTTCGGGCAAAAGCGACGGTCCCGGAAGCGCATCTTCCGCGCGCGGGACGACTGTCACAGGCAATTGCGCAAATGAAAGGGGAAGAAGCATGTTAAACAATATCGGTTTTCCCACGCTGATTTTGATTTTGATTTTGGCGCTGCTTTTGTTCGGGCCGAACAAGCTGCCGGAACTCGGCCGCGCTTTCGGAAAAACGCTGAGGGAGTTCCGGAGGGGAACCCGCGACATCATCGACGAAGCCGACGACGCGCCGTCGGCGGAGCGCAAGGACAGCCGGCTCGAAGGACGCGGCGCGGATCAGGATGCCGCCGATGCCGGGAGCAGCACCCGCCGGCTGCCCGAATGACGTTCCCCGCGGATGACGGAGCGGGACAGCGGTTGGTGAATGAGACATGACGAATCCCAAAAGAAAAGCGACCGGAACGTTCGTCGAGCACCTGGCGGAGCTGCGCAAGCGGATTCTGCTGGTGCTCGCCGTTTTGGTGCTGGCCATGTTCGCCGGTTTCTGGATGGCGGATCCCCTTGTCGAACTGTTGAAGCGGTCGCATCCCGCCAACGGCATGGAGTGGCACTTGTTTTCGCCGTGGGACTCGCTCAGGATTTACATGAATATCGCCTTCGGGATCGGGGCGCTGATCACGCTTCCGTTCGCGTTGTACCAGCTTTGGGCCTTCGTCAGTCCCGGGCTGCGCGAAGAGGAGCGGCGCGCCTCGCTGCTCTTTGTGCCGGGGGCGTTTTTGCTGGCTTTGGCGGGGCTGGCCTTCGGCTATTTTGTCGTATTTCCGATGACGTTTGCGTTTACGCAGTATCTTGCCAAGCTTTTGGATATGACGGAAACCTACGGTGCTTCCCAATACATCGGGTTCATGTTCAACATTTTGATCCCGCTCGCGGTGTTTTTCGAACTGCCGCTGGTCGTGCTGTTTTTGACCAAACTGGGGATTATCAGCCCGCAGCGGCTGCGCAAATTTCGCAAATACGCGTATTTTTTCATGTTTGTGATCGCCGCCGCCATCACGCCGTCGCCGGATTTGGCTTCCGCGGTGCTGGTGACGATTCCGATGGTCGCGCTGTATGAGCTCGGCGTCTTTTTGTCCGGCCGCGCATTCCGGAAAAAAGCGGCGAACGCGGCGGATGACGGGAGGGAGCCCGCCTCCGCGACGTAAGGCGCGGGAAATCGCAAACGGCGTTTCGCCGATCCGCAAGCGGTTGTTGGAACAGCACAGCAGCCGCTTTTTGCCGTGCTCGCAACACGCATGGGTTGTTTCTACAGTGCTTTCTGCTTGCCCTTTTAAGTTTTGCTTTTTGCAGTTTTGCTTGATTGCAATTCTTGCTTTTTTGCAGCTCTTGTTTCTGCAGCTCTTGCCGCTGCGGTTCTCGTTTTGGCGGCACTCGCATTTGGCCGCTTGCGCACCCGCGCTCATGATAAAAAATCAAAAATGGATCTTGAAAATCATGGGTAAAATCTATATTATAAGAATTGTTGTTAGCACTGTCTTCAGTCGAGTGCTAACAGAGTACTGAGACCACATCCTAATTCAAGGAGGTAACAATCATGATCAAACCTTTAGGAGATCGCGTCGTCATCGAACCGATCGAAAAACAAGAAACGACCGCGAGCGGCATCGTGCTGCCTGACACGGCCAAGGAAAAGCCGCAAGAAGGCAAAGTTGTCGCCGTGGGCAGCGGTACGTTGAAAGACGGTCAGCGTATTCCGCTGGAAGTCAAAGAGGGCGATCGCGTGATTTTCTCCAAGTACGCGGGAACCGAAGTGAAATACGAAGGCCGCGAACTGTTGATCATGAGAGAAAACGATATTCTCGCCATTTTGAGCTAAGGCGCGGAAACGAAATAAATAAGGAGGAATCGCAAGCATGGCTAAAGAAATCAGATTCAGCGAAGACGCCCGCCGCGCGATGCTGCGTGGAGTAAACGCGCTGGCTGACGCGGTGAAAGTGACGCTTGGCCCGAAAGGCCGCAACGTGGTGCTGGAGAAAAAATTCGGCAGCCCGTTGATCACGAACGACGGCGTGACGATCGCCAAGGAAATCGAGCTGGAAGATCCTTTTGAAAATATGGGCGCCCAACTGGTCAAAGAAGTGGCGACGAAAACGAACGACGTCGCGGGCGACGGTACGACGACCGCTACGGTGCTCGCTCAAGCGATGATCCGTGAAGGTCTGAAAAACGTGACCGCCGGCGCCAACCCGATGGTGGTCCGCAAGGGGATTGAAAAAGCGGTCAAGGCTGCCGTCGATGAGCTGAAAAAGATCGCGAAACCGATCGAAGGCAAACAGTCGATCGCGCAAGTGGCGACCATTTCCTCCGGCGACGAAGCTCTGGGCGAACTGATCGCCGAAGCGATGGAGAAAGTCGGCAACGACGGCGTCGTGACCGTCGAAGAATCCAAAGGGTTCACGACGGAACTGGAAGTCGTCGAAGGCATGCAGTTTGACCGCGGCTACCTGTCCGCTTACATGGTGACCGACACGGACAAAATGGAAGCCGTTCTGGAAAATCCGCTGATTCTCATCACCGACAAGAAAATTTCCAGCATCCAAGACATTTTGCCGGTGCTGGAGAAAGTGTTCCAATCCGGCCGTCAGCTGCTGATCATTGCGGAAGACGTGGAAGGCGAAGCGCTGGCAACCCTCGTCGTCAACAAACTGCAAGGCAGATTCATCTGCGTCGCGGTGAAAGCGCCCGGCTTCGGCGACCGCCGCAAAGCGATGCTGGGTGACATCGCCGCATTGACCGGCGGCCAAGTGATCACCGAAGAGCTCGGCCTCGAACTGAAATCGGCGACGCTCGATCAGCTCGGCCAAGCCCGTCAAGTGCGCGTGTCCAAGGAATACACGACGATTGTCGACGGTGCCGGCGAGAAGAAAGACATCGAAGCGCGCATCCAACAAATCAAGGCGCAACTGGAAGAAACGACGTCCGAATTCGACAAGGAAAAACTGCAAGAGCGTCTGGCGAAACTGGCCGGCGGCGTAGCGGTCATCAAAGTCGGCGCCGCAACCGAAACCGAGCTGAAAGAGCGCAAGCTGCGCATCGAAGACGCGCTGAACTCCACCCGCGCCGCAGTGGAAGAAGGCATCGTTTCCGGCGGCGGTACCGCGCTGGTGAACGTTTATAACGCGGTGGCCCAAGTGAAAGCCGATTCCGATGACGAACAAACCGGCATCAACATCGTGCTGCGCGCGCTGGAAGAGCCGGTTCGCACGATCGCGTCCAACGCGGGTCTGGAAGGTTCCGTCGTTGTCGAACGGCTGAAGAAGGAACCGCTCGGCGTCGGCTTCAACGCGGCTACCGGCGAATGGGTGAACATGATCGAGGCGGGCATCGTCGACCCGGCGAAGGTGACGCGTTCCGCGCTGCAAAACGCCGCATCCGTTGCCGCGATGTTCCTGACCACCGAAGCGGTCGTCGCCGACAAACCGGAGAAGGAAAAATCCAACGCGGGCCCCGGCATGGGCGGCGGAATGGACATGATGTAATTTAGGCGATAAGCCTGTAATATTATACGAACGGGCACTCGTGAGAGTGCCCGTTCGTTCTTTCGTCGATGATCGAATTTGCGACGCTCGTTGTGTTGAACCCATCCGTTACATTCAATAGCTCAGATCAATAACTCCGATTCATTGGACAGCCAAACGCGCCGGCCCATTCCATACAAAGTGGAATTCCGCCGTTGGACTTACATTTCCCTGCGCGGGATATGATAAAATAAGAATATCGACATGAAAGGGAGGGGTACCCAATGACGGTACGCAAGGCGATCATACCGGCTGCGGGCTTGGGGACGCGTTTTTTGCCTGCAACGAAAGCACAACCGAAAGAAATGCTTCCCATCGTGGATAAGCCGACGATCCAATTTATCATCGAAGAAGCTGCCGCTTCCGGCATTGAAGATATTATTATTGTCACGGGGCGCGGAAAACGTGCAATTGAAGACCATTTCGACAAATCGTTCGAACTGGAGGAAGTGCTCGAGCAAAGACAGAAACACGAGGAACTCGAGCAAATTCGCGCCATTTCCGAAATCGCCAACATCCATTACATACGCCAGAAGGAACCGCGGGGGCTCGGCCACGCGATCTGGTGCGCGCGCAAATTTATCGGCGACGAACCGTTCGCCGTGCTGCTCGGCGACGATATCGTGCTGTCGCAAAAACCTTGCCTGAAGCAGCTGATCGAAGTGTTTGACAAATACCATTCCTCCGTTGTCGGCGTGCAGGAAGTACCGGCGGAGGAGGTGTCCAAATACGGCATCATCCAGCCGCGCGGCGGTGAAATCGAAAAAGGCGTCATGCACGTGGAAACGCTCGTGGAGAAGCCGGACGTCGGCAGCGCGCCGTCCAACTACGCGATCATGGGCAGGTATATTTTGCGCCCGGAAATTTTTGAGATGCTGGAAAACCAGGTGCCCGGCGCCGGCGGAGAAATCCAGCTGACCGACGCCATCAAGGCGCTGAACGAACACAAGGCGGTGCTCGCCCTGAATTTTGAAGGGACGCGGTACGATCTCGGCGACAAATTCGGGTTTATCAAGGCGACGATCGATTTCGCGCTGCGGCGGGACGACCTGCGCGACGAAGTGTCGCGTTATATTCGCCAACTGGTGGAGACGGAGCTGTCGGTCAAAGGGTGACGGAGCTCCGGAAAAGTGCGGAATTTGTCGGCAAATCATGAATTTTTTCCAATTGTATTGTGCACCGTTGTCCTTTTTGGTATAGTAGTTTGTGTAATTGCGGCATAGTGGTTGATGTGATTTTTCTTTGCATGGCTCAATAGAATAAGGTCATTTAGTGGGTGGAGTCTGTCAAATCGGGGAATCTGCGTCCGCGCAGCCGATTTTTTGGCAGGCTTTTTTTGTTGGGCATGCCAGGTGGTGAAACCTGGGCCCGTACGATTTGAACTGCGTAATCTGAAACCGCAAATCCGGATGAAGCCGTTGAAAGGGGAACTCATCATGTTTATTTTGGAACTCGGAATCATCATTTTGGCTTCAAAACTTGCGGGAGAACTCAGTGTGCGACTGGGGCAGCCGTCCGTGCTCGGAAAGCTGCTGGCGGGCATCGTGCTCGGGCCGACGGTGCTCGGTTGGGTGAACGATACCGATCTTCTGCATCAGATCAGCCAGCTCGGCGTCATTCTGCTCATGTTTATCGCCGGGTTGGAAACGGACATCGATGAATTCAAACGTTCCGGCAAAGCGTCCGTCTTTGTCGGTTTGGCGGGCATTGCCGCTCCGCTCGCCATGGGCTATTTGGCCGGTGCGGCCATGCAGCTGTCCGTGTTCGAATCGCTGTTTATCGGCCTGCTGCTGTCGGCGACCAGCGTCAGCATTTCCGTGCAGACGCTGAAGGAACTGGGCCGGCTGAAATCGCGGGAAGGCGCTGCGGTTCTCGGAGCCGCGGTCATTGACGATGTGGTCGTGGTCGTTTTGCTTGCTTTTGCCCTCAGTTTGTCCGCCGGCGACGTGTCGCTCGGCAGCGTCCTGTTGAAAAAAGCGCTGTTTTTTGCGGTGGTGCTGCTGCTTTCTTGGAAAGTCGTGCCTTGGCTGTTGAAGCGGTTTGCCCCGATGCGCGTGACGGAATCGGTCGTGTCCGCCGGGCTCATCATCTGCCTGCTGTTTGCCGCGTTTGCCGAATACACGGGGGTGGCGGCGATGATCGGCGCGTACATTGCCGGCATGGCGATCGGCTTGACGAACTATCGGCAGGAAGTGGCCGAAAAAACGGAGGCGATCGGATACTCGTTCTTTGTTCCCGTCTTTTTCGCGTCGATCGGGGTGAGCGCGCAATTTTCGGGCGTCTTGGACCAACTGTGGCTGATCGTGGCGCTGTGCGCGGTGGCGATCGTGTCCAAGTGGATCGGAGGCGCGTTGGGCGCAAAAGCTGCCGGTTTCGGCTGGCGCTCGTCGTGGGGCGTCGGAGCCGCCATGATCTCCCGTGGGGAAGTTGCGCTCATCATCGCGGCCATCGGCCGGGATTCCGGGTTGATGTCGGAGGAGATGTTTGCGGTATCGGTAGTGGTGGTGCTGGTGACGACGCTGGTGACGCCGCCGCTGTTGAAGGTGATGTTTGCGGAAAAGGTTCAAGGGAATACGGAAAAGATCGTGCAATCGAAGGCGGAAGGCGCGTAACCCGGACGATCCGCTGACGGGGTCCGGCTTTTTCACGCTTTGCTGTTGTTCGGTTCTCCCGTGACTGTGGTCCGTTTGCCGTCGACGATGGTAAATTCCAGGCTCGTGTTGGTGTTGTTGGCGATGGCGCGTTGGATTTCCTGTTTGTAAATTTTTTGCTTGATAAAGGCGATGGTCGCATATTTGCTGTCTTCGGTCGGATGTTCCTCGAAATACAGTTTGCCCTGTTTGCTGTCCAGTTTCTTGATTTTCTTGAAGTTGACCAGATTGGTCTTGTCCGTCAGCTCGAAGCCGAAGCGGTACAAATGTTCTTCCAGGTCGGACAGCGTGGAAATGTGCTCATATCGGCTGTCCAGCGTATGGTAAACCAAGTGTCGGTTTTCTACACAAATGTAAATGACGTCGTTCAAATCCAACAGGACCAATTCGGTGGAGCCGTTGTCTTTGTTTTGCAGTACAGGGATCAGCATATAGGCCCTCCTCGAATCTTTATCCAACTTTACTTTAATTTTACAAATTATTCTACAGATTTGGCAACTCCAGTTTTGTTACAAATGTTGGATGGATGCGATCGCGCGCGCCCTCCAACATGTCTTCTCCACCGCCAACCCCTTTCTCCATTCCGTTTCGGTCGGCTCATGCCTTCCCCTTTCGTCCCAAGTTGCCGTGATCTCCAATGTTTTGTCATGACGCATGACATGACCCCGAGATCTCGGAACAAGCTGCACGATGACTCTGCATGGCTCAATGGCTGCACGCAAGCTACGGTTACGCATGGTGCTGCGCACGGATACATGCACGGATACATGCACGGATACATGCACAGATACATGCACGGATACAGCGCGTGGATACGCGCTTGACAAAATGGCGCTAAGCCATTATTTTTTTATTAAGCAATAAAATTTTCCCTAGTGCAAAATATTTGTCCGAGGACATCATTTTGTCGCGGCCTGTACGGGTCGGAAAGACTGCAATCATGACGGTGGATGGATAACGGAAGGAGAATCGTTCAATGGAAATACGGCGGAGCAGAGGTATAACCAAGTTGTGGGTCATGGGAGTGACCCTGGCGCTGCTCGTTTCCGCTTGCGGTTCGGGAGCGGGCGAAACGCCGGACGTTACGAAGGACGGTGCGGTCGGCGCAAAGGATGCGAACAAGGTCAAAGTGGTGACGACGATCGCGCAGATTGCCGAGCCGCTGTCGGTGATCGGCGGCGAGCGGCTCGAAGTGCGGGCGTTGATGGGACCGGGCGTGGACCCGCATTTGTATAAAGCGACTCAGAGCGATATTCGCCGCCTCGAGGAAGCGGATGTGATATTTTACAGCGGATTGCATCTGGAAGCCAACATGCTGAAGGCGTTCGAGGAAATGGGCAAACGAAAGCCGGTCGTCGCCGTCGCGGAAGCCGTGCCGGAGGAAAAACTGCTGCGGCATGAAGGCGGTGCGGTCGATCCGCACGTTTGGTTTGACATCGATTTGTGGAAAGAAGCGCTGGATGCGGCGGTGGAGCAGCTGAAAACTTTCCTGGAAAACGAGGCGGACGGGAAAGAGGCGGCGGAAGAACTGGAGGCGAACAAAATCGCCTACTTTGCCGAAATGGACGCGCTGAAGCGGGAGGCGCTGGACAAAATGTCGCGCATTCCGCGCGAACGGCGCGTGCTCGTCACGGCGCACGACGCCTTCGGTTATTTCGGGCGCATGCTGGACATCCGCGTCGTCGGGCTGCAGGGGCTGAGCACGGAAGATGAGATCGGTTTGACGGATATTGAAGACACGATTGCGATCTTGGAAGAGTATCGCGTGCCGGCGGTGTTTGTGGAAAGCAGCATCAATCCCGACAAGATCAACGCCGTCCTGGAGGGGGCCAGGGAGCGGGGACTCCAGGTGCGGCTGGGCGGCGAACTGTTTTCCGACGCGATGGGAGAAGCCGGAACGGCCGAGGGCACGTATTTGGGCATGTTCCGCCATAACGTGGATACGATTTACAACGCGCTGAGCGGGGAAGAGAAGTAGCGGCGGGGAAGAAAAGCAACAACGTGAAAGTAGATGCGGCAAACGTGAAATAGAAGCGGCAGCGCGGAAGATGAGCCGGCAATGTGGAAGAAGAAGCAGCAATGTTGAGAAGAAGCAACAATGTTGAGAAGAAGCAACAACGTGAAAGTAGATGCGGCAAGGTGGAAGAAAAACAACAACGTGGTAGAGAAGCGACTTGTAAAGCAACGGAATTCGGGTGATCACCGCTCAAACGGAGCTGCGAATCGGTTCGGATACGTTGGACCATGCGAAAAGAGGAGGGGACGAAGTATGGATCGGCAGTCGGTATTGCGCGTGAGGGAAGTGTCCGCTTCCTACCGGAAAAACAAAGTGCTGGACAAAGTGAGTTTCGAAGTTCAGCCGGGAACGCTGACCGCGATTGTCGGGCCCAACGGGGCGGGAAAGTCCACGCTGCTGAAAGTGCTGCTTGAGCTTCATCCGAAGCTGGAAGGGACGGTGTCTTTTTTCGGCGCCACGTATGCCCGGGCGAAAACCCGTGTCGGTTACGTGCCGCAGCGCGGTTCCGTCGACTGGGATTTTCCCACGGACGCGCTGGATGTCGTGCTGATGGGGCTGTACGGCAAAATCGGCTGGTTGAGGTGGCCGCGGCGAAAACATCGGGAAATGGCGATGGAAGCGCTGGACAAAATGGGCATGGCCGACTATGCGAAACGGCAAATCAGCCAGCTGTCCGGCGGCCAGCAGCAGCGGGTGTTTCTCGCCCGGGCGCTCGTTCAGGAAGCCGACCTGTACATGCTGGACGAACCGCTGGCCGGCGTCGACGCCGCCACCGAACGGGCGATCATGGACATGCTGAAGACGCTCAAAAACGCAGGAAAAACCGTCATGGTCGTGCATCACGATCTGCAGACGGTCGAGGATTATTTCGACCACGTCCTGCTGTTGAACCGGACCGTCATCGCTCACGGGCCGACCGAGTCGACGTTTACCGGACAGCATATCGGCCGGACATACGGCGGTTCGCTTCGATGGCTGGGGGTGAAGTCGGGATGATCGGTTTTTTGTCGCACAACGCCCAATGGGTGCTGTTCAGCACCTTGATTTTGGGCATGGCGGCGGGCATCGTCGGCTGTCTCGCCTATTGGAAAAGGCAGAGCCTGATGAGCGACGCGCTGTCCCACGCCGCGCTGCCGGGCGTGGTGATCGGGTTCGCCGCCGTCGGAGACAAAATCATGCCGGTGATGCTCGCCGGGGCGGCGGCCAGCGCGCTGATCGGCGCGCTGTTCGTCAACTGGATCCGGTCGGCCAGCCGCGTCAAGGAAGACACGGCGATGGGCATCGTGCTGTCCGTTTTTTTCGGGTTCGGCATCATGCTGCTGACGATCGTCAGCCGTCTGCCCGGCGGCAATCAGAGCGGGCTGGACGGGTTTATCTTCGGCCAGGCGGCGGCGATGGTGCGCGACGACGTCGCGACGATGGCGGCGGTCGCCCTGCTGGTCGTTCTTGTCGTCTTCATTTCGTTCAAGGAATGGAAACTGTATTTGTTCGATCCGTCGTTTGCCAGAGGACTCGGCATTTCCGGGCGGTGGATGGACGCCGTGTATACGGCGGTGCTCGTGCTCGTTATCGTGACCGGCATCCAGGCGGTCGGCGTCATTTTGATGGCCGCCATGCTGATCATTCCCGCGGTCAGCGCACGCTATTGGACGCATTCGTTCGGCGCCATGACGTTGTTGTCCGCGCTGTTCGGCGGCGCGTCCGGCGCCGTCGGCACGCTCATCAGCACGTGGGGCAAAGGGTGGCCGACCGGACCGTTTATCGTCCTGGCGGCGGCAAGTCTGTTTCTCGTCTCCCTGTTTTTCGGATCCGCCAAAGGCGTTGTGGTGCAGTACGCGCAGCGTAAAGCGCACCAACGGCGGCTCCGGCGGTCGGTGGCCGGAAAGGGCGTGCTGGAAAAGGGGGGGCTGACATGAGCTACGCGGGCTGGATTTTGTTGACCGCTTCGCTGGTCGGGCTGTCCTGCGGGCTGATCGGGGCGCTCCTGATTTTGCGCCGGATGGCGATGATGGCGGATGCGATCAGCCACACCGTGCTGCCGGGCATCGTCGTCGCGTATTTGGTCACGCGCGAACTGAGCGGCGTGCACATGCTGGTCGGCGCGGCGGCGGCCGGACTGCTGACGGCGGTGCTCGTGCAGTGGCTTCACGCGCGTGGCGTGCAGCAGGAGGCGTCGATCGGCGTCGTGTTTACCGCACTGTTCGCCATCGGCGTCGTGTTGATCGCGACCAAAGTCGGCAACGTCCACCTGGACGTCCAGCACGCGCTGATGGGGGACATCACGTTTATTCCGTGGGAGCGCACGGAGCTGCCGTGGATCGGATCGGTGCCGGAAGCGGTCGTCGTTTTGACCGTGGTGTTCGTCGTGCTGTTGGCGGCAGTCCTCTTGTTTTATAAGGAATGGAAAATTACGTCGTTCGACGCCGCGCTGGCGGCCAGCCTGGGCATCCCCGTCGCGTTGATGCACTATGTGTTCATGACGCTCGTTTCGATGACGGCCGTCGCCGCTTTTGACGCCGTCGGCGCCGTCATGGTGGTGGCGATGCTGATCACCCCGGCGGCGGCCGCGTACTTGTGGACGGACCGGTTGTCGGTCATGATGGCGATCAGCTGCGCGTTCGGCGTTTTCTCCGCGTTCATGGGATATTACCTGGCGTTGTGGCTGGATACGTCCATCTCCGGCTCCATGGCGTTTTCGACCGGGATCGTGTTTTTGGCCAGTTTTCTGTTTTCGCCCAAACACGGCCTGGCCGCCCGGCGGCTGCTGCACCCGCGCCCGTCCCGCCGGCGTGAAGGGAGCGCATCCTAGCGACATCTTTACGCATACATCCAAACCCTTTCTCCACGCGATTTCATCGTTTCACTGCCGGTTCCGGCTTGCGCATCAAGCCGGACCGGCTTTTTTTCTTGTGCAGGGGATCTCGCTCGAGAGACGGCAAAAATCATTTACAATTGGCAGGGATATGATATACTGAAATTGAAACATCAGTTTTATATATTGAAACTCGAAAGGGGGGTTAAGCGAATGACGATTACGCTGCCTGACGATGTCGAAACCCCCGCTGTTGTCATCGATCTCGATATTCTCGAAGCCAATCTGAAATTTACGGCCGACCTCGCGGCAAAAGCGGGGGTCAAGCTGCGTCCGCATACGAAAACGCACAAAAGCGTATGGATCGCCAAGCGGCAGCTTGCATACGGCGCCAGCGGCATCACCGTCGCCAAACTCGGCGAAGCGGAAGTGATGGCCGACGCCGGCATCGACGACATCCTCATTGCTTACCCGATCGTTGGCAGAACGAAGCTGGAACGTTTGCGCCGGCTGATGGAGCGTGTCAAGGTGGCGGTCAGTACGGACGATTATCAGGTGGCCAAAGGATTGTCCGACCTCGGCGAAAGCATGAACCGGCGAATTCCGCTGTATATCGACGTCAACACCGGATTGGACCGTTGCGGCCGGGAACCCGGCGAGGAAACGGCCGCTTTGGCGCTGGCGATCGGCGCGCTGCCGGGAGTGGAAGTGGTCGCATTGATGACTCACGCCGGTCACGCTTACGCGGAAACGAATGCGCATGGCCGCCGTGAAGTGGCCGTGGCGGAGGCCGAGGCGCTCGTCAGCACGCAGCAGCTGCTGCTGAGAAAAGGGATGAGGGTTCCGGAAATCAGCGTCGGATCCACGCCGACATCCAAACATATCGGCGACGTCCGCGGAGTGACGGAGATGCGTCCGGGCGCCTACGTATTCGGGGATTGCTCGCAGCTGTTCGCCGGCATGATCGATGAAAGCGCTTGCGCCATGCGGGTGTATGCGACGGTCGTCAGCACGCCCCGGCCGGGAACCGCCATTATCGATGCCGGAAGCAAGACGCTGACCAACGATGTGTGCGCTCATCGCCCCGGTTACGGCTACATCCCGGAAATTCCGGGCGCTGTCATCGAGCGGCTCAGCGAGGAACACGGCAAAGTGAAACTGCCCGAAGGGGCCGAACTTCGTGTCGGAGATATCGTATCCATTATTCCGAATCATTGCTGCACGGTCACGAACCTGCACGACCGCCTGCTCGGCTTTCGCGGCGGCCGTCTGGAGCGGCGGATCCACGTGGACGGCAGAGGGCGGGTTCATTGATTTTGGATTCATTCCATTCATTTCATATGAAAGGAAGTGTCGTATGTCTCAAGCCATTCATGCGCCGGGAGCGCCGCAATTTCCGCTGCCTTTTTCCCATGCGATCCGGTCGGGCGATTTCGTCTATGTGTCCGGACAGGTGGGAGTGGATCCCGTCACCCGCGAGGTGGTGGGATCGACGATCGAAGCGCAGACCGCCCAATGTTTTCGCAATATTGAAACGATATTGGCGGCGGCAGGACTGACGCTCGATCACATCGTGAAAGTGAACGCATATTTGTCGCGCGCCGAAGATCTTCCGGCATACAACCGAACATACGAAGCGTTGTTGAACAAGCCGTTTCCGGCGCGGACGACGCTCGTTTCCGGCATCGGAAGCTATTTGATCGAAATCGACGCGGTCGCCTATGCGCCTTCCCGCAGAGGGGAAGCGTGACTAGCCCGAGGACTGCGAGACTCCAGTGAGGGAGGAGAGGCATCGTGAACATGAATCGCACATTGCGCATTGCCGTGGCCGGCATTTATCATGAAACGAACACGTTCGCGCCGGGTTTGACCGGGATCGACAGTTTTCAGGGCGAATGGGTCGAGGGCAGGGAGGCATTTCTCCGCAATTACCAAGGGACGAGGACATCGATGGGCGGCGTGATCGAAGCGGCGCAGCGGCATGGGGCCGAACTTCTGCCGGGTTGTTACGCGGCGGCGACGCCGAGCGGCATGGTCCGCGCGGAAGCCGCCGACGAACTGATCGACGCCGTGGTCGATTCGATCGACGATTCCGCGGACGGACTCGTGCTGATCATGCACGGGGCGATGGTATCGCAGCAATATCCCGATTTGGAAGGGGAGTGCTTGCGGCGGTTGCGGAACCGGCTTGGCCGGAATTTTCCGGTGGCGATGACGCTCGATCTGCATGCCAACATCAGCCCGACGATGGTGGAACTGGCCGACGTGATCGTCGGTTACGACACGTATCCGCATGTGGACATATTTGAACGCGCGGTGGAAGCGTTCGACATCCTTGTGCGCATCGTTCGCGGCGAGGTCCGCCCTGTCCGGGCGTACAAGCACAGCGGCATGCTCGTCGTGCCGCAAGGCATGATGACCGAGGAGGGCAGCATGAAGGAATTGATGGACTGCGCCTTCGCCATGGAAGAACTTTCCGGCGTGCTTAACGTCACCGTCGCGGGCGGTTTTCCCTACAGCGATGTGCCGGACGCGGGCATGTCCTTCGTCGTCACCGCGGACGGGGACCGCGAATTGGCGGAACGCTGCGTGAACGAACTGGCCGAACTGGCGTGGAAACGAAGAGACTCGTTCAACGTGCCCTATCTGGAACCGCGGGACGCGATCCGGGAGGCGCTCTCCGAACCGCAAGGACCGGTCATTCTGAGCGAAGGATCGGACAATGTCGGCGGCGGCGGGCCGGGCGACGCCACCCATTTGCTCGCGCATATGACCGATCTCCCGGTCAAATCGCTGATCGTCATCCGCGACCCGGATGCGGTGCGGGAGGCGTTTGCGGTCGGCATCGGCGGAACCTTTGCGATGGACGTCGGCGGCAAAACGGACGATGTGCACGGACGGCCGGTCGCGGTGCGCGGCACGGTGCGCCTGCTGTTTGACGGCCGCTATCGCTATGTGGGTCCGTATATGACCGGCAAGCATGCCGACATGGGGCGGACCGCCGTCGTCGAATGCGGAAACCTTACGGTCGAATTGACGGAGAAACGGGTCGGTCCATATGATTTGGGACATGTTCTCTATGCGGGATTGTGGCCGGAGGATTTTCACATCATCGTCGTCAAATCGGCCATTGCCTGGCAAGCGGCGTTCGGCAAGTTTGCCCGCCGGGTGATCAACGTGGATTCTCCCGGCTGCTGCAGCGCGAACTTGCGGCATTTTGAATACAGGCAGGTGCGCCGGCCCGTGTATCCGTTGGAGTTGACGTGAATCCCATCCTGCAAGGAGAGAAAAACATGGCCTCATATGAACAATCGAAAAGAAAATGGAACGAATCCCGGAAATATTTGCCGGGAGGCGTGGCCAGCACGCTGCGGGTAACGATGAAGCCGGTGCCGCTGTTCGCCCGGTCCGGTTCCGGCGCGCGCGTGCGCGATGTCGACGGCAACGAATATGTCGACTATTTGCTCGCCTACGGTCCGCTCATTTTGGGCCATGCGCATCCCGCGATCACCGAAGCGGTGTGCGCGGCCATCCAAAACGGGGCGACGTTCGGGCTGCAGCACGACGGCGAGATCGAGCTGGCGAGGTTGATCGTCGAAACGGTGCCGTGCGCCGACATGGCGGCACTCAGCGGCTCCGGGACAGAAGCGGTCATGCTCGCCTTGAGGCTCGCCCGGGCGTATACCGGCAAGCGGAAAATCGTCCGTTTCCACGGCCATTACCACGGTTGGTCGGATTCGATCTTCACCTCGTTTCCAAGCGCGGATTTGCGTCAATCTTCGGTGGCCGCCAACGCGGCGGTTCCGCCGGGCACCGGAGGCCAAAGCGCAAGCAGCCTGTCGGACATCGTGCTGTTGCCGTGGAACGATACGGAAGCGTTGGAGAAAACGCTGCGGGCGCATAAGGACGACATCGCGGCCGTCATCTCCGAACCGGTCATGTGCAATTCCGGCTGCATCGCTCCCAAGCCCGGTTATTTGGAACGCATGCGGGAACTGACCCGGGAACTCGGCATCGTGATGATTCTCGACGAAGTGATTACCGGATTCCGGCTCAGCCTGGGCGGAGCGCACGGGCGGTTCGGATTGATGCCGGACCTGGTGACGATCGGCAAGGCGATGGGCGGAGGATTTGCGGTCAGCGGCGTGGCTGGACGCGCGGACATCATGAAGCTGATCGAGGACGGGACGGTCAATCACCTCGGCACCTTGAACGGCAACTGCGTCGCGACGGCGTCGGCGCTCGCCACCATCCGCACGCTGGCGGAGAACGGCGGAGCTTTATATACACGTATGGAAGCGACGGCGGTACGGCTGGCGGACGGCATTCGCGGACTGTTGTCCAAGCACGGCATTCCCGGCGTTGTCAACCAGGTGGGCCCCGTGTTTCACATGATGTTCATCGAGCAAGAGCGGGTGGAAGATTTCGACACCTTCAACCGGAGAGACGCGGCAAAGTATGCCTGGTTTGCTGAACGGATGCTCGATGAAGGCGTGCTGCTCCGGCCGAACGGATTGTGGTACGTCTCCGCGGTACACGGGGATGAAGAGGTCGAAAGGACGCTGCAGGCGATAGACAGGGTGTTGCCGAAACTGACGGCCGCAAAGGAGGGCGAACGGTGAGACTGCATGGAAAAACCGCCTTGATCACGGGGGGATCGACCGGTATCGGCAAAGCGATCGCCTTGCGGTTCGCCCGGGAAGGCGCGAAGGTGGCGATCACCGGAAGAGAACAGGCGGCGCTGGAGGAAGCGACACGCGAAATTGCCGAACAAGGCGGAGAGGCGATGTTTATACAGGGCGACGTGCAGCTGGCGCAAGACGTGCGGCGCATGGTCGACCAAACGCTGGATCGCTGGGGCGCGATCGACATTCTCGTCAACAACGCGGGCATCTGCAAACCGGCGCCGTTTTTGGAAATTGAGGAGGCGGAATGGGACCGTCACGTGGCGATCAACCTGAAGGGGACGTTTCTTGCCGGCCAGTACGTGGCGAGGGACATGGTGCGCCGCGGCATCAAGGGATCGATCATCAACATGTCCAGCGTCAACGGTCTCGCCGCGGAATCCGATCAGGCGCATTACAACGCAACCAAAGGCGGCATCAACTTGTTGACGATGTCCATGGCGCTGGAACTGGCGCCTTACGGCATTCGGGTCAACGCGCTGTGCCCGGGTTTTATCGAAACGCGGTTGACCCGACCGCTGATCAACAATCCCGATAGAATCGCGCCGTATTTGAAGACGATCCCGATGGGACGCGTCGGCTTGCCCGAGGATATTGCCGACGCGGCGCTGTTCATGGCCTCCGACGAGTCGCGGTATATGACAGGACATTGCTTGGTCGTCGATGGAGGACAGCTCATCAAACTTTCCTGATCGTGCTTACGGTTTCCTGCAAAAAGATATGTCGACGACGTTTCTCATGTTGGGATGAGGGATGATTGGCGAGAGGGATGATTTTCATCGCGATCAATGAATCGTGGAGGCGATCGTCATGCGTTTGAGCGATGATCAGAAACGTTTTTACGCGGAAAACGGGTATTTGACCGGGCTTCCTCCCGTGTTTGATCCCGCGGAACTGATGGCAGGTTTTAAAAAAATCAAAGGAATGCTGGTGCAGGATGAAGAGCCTTCGGACATCATTCATTGGCACCGCTGCAGCCGCTGGTTATACGATTTGTGCACGAATCCCGACATTTTGAACTGTGTCGAGGATTTGCTCGGTCCCGACATCATCCTTTGGGGAAGCGAATTTATTGTGAAGGCTCCGCGTTCGGAAAAGACGGTTCCTTGGCACCAAGATGCGTACTATTGGCCTTTGTCCCCGCACAATTCGGTGACGATCTGGCTCGCCTTCGGCGATGTCGATGAAGAAAACGGCGCGATGAAAGTCATCCCGGGCACGCATCGGGGAGGCATCATCAAACATCGTATCGCAAATGAAAGCTCAATGCTTTCGTTTGAGCTGGAATCCGGAACATACAGCGAAGCGGACGCTGTGACGCTGACGATTCCCGCGGGCGGGTTTACGATTCACGACGATGCCCTGATACACGGTTCGCCCGCGAATTTGTCGGACCGGTGGAGGATCGGCTTCGTCATTCGTTATTCCAGCACGGACGTGAAATGCGATCTGTCCAAAAATCCCGACTTCGTCGCCTATCTCGTTCGCGGGAAAGACGAATACAAACATAATCCGATGGGCATTCCGCCGACCGAATCTTTTGCACGGCCGCCATACCGCAAGCGCGTCCGCAAAACCGTATAGCGCCGTAATCTCATAGCAAAGGGGATTGGCTACGGATGTCCGGCAACAATTGGACTTTCAATAATGATGACCGCAGATTGGTGGAGGAATTCCTTACCTTCCTGCCTGACCGGGTGTTTGATTTTCATGCCCACATCTACCGTCTGCCCGATTTGAACATTTCGCCAGTCGCGGCGGGATTGTGGGGGGAGGGGCCGGAGGAAGTTTCCGTCGACGTTTGGAAACGGGATGTGTCTGTCCTTTTGGGAAATCATCGGGTCAGGGGCGGTCTGTTTTTTCCCGTTCCGCTGGCGACCGCGAATGTTCGCGCCCAAAACGATTACTTGATTCGGCAGTTGGAACGTCATCCCGACAGCAGGGGATTGATTCTGGTGAAGCCGGACGACTCGCCGGAGGATTTGGCCGAAATTCTCCGGCATCCCCGGATTGCCGGGTTCAAAATTTATCATGTGTACAGCCGGGAAAAGCCGACCTGGCAGTCGTCCATCGCCGGATTTTGCCCGGAATGGATGTGGGAAACCGCCGATCGGCGCGGTCTGGTCGTGATGCTGCACATGGTGAGGGATTTGGCGGTCGCCGATCCGGACAATCTTCGCGAAATCCGCACGCTTTGCACCCGGTATCCGGGCATGAAGCTGGTGCTGGCCCATGCCGCGCGCTGTTTTCACGCTCCCAACGCCGAGCGGGGAATCGAGGGAATGCGCGGGTTGGACAACGTCTATTTCGACACGTCGGCGATCTGCGAACCGGAACCGTTTAAGGTGATCCTTGAACAGTTCGGGCCGCGCAAACTATTGTGGGGCACCGATTATCCGGTATCGCAGACGAGGGGCCGGCCGGTGACCGTCGGAGACGGGTTCGTCTGGCTGGAGCCCGACACGTTCGATTGGAAGCGCTTCGCCCATCTCGGTCGGCCTGTCCTCACCGGTCTGGAATCGCTGCGCGCACTCCGGTCGGCGGCCCGCGACGTCGGGCTCAATGACGAAGATTTGCGCGATATTTTCCATGACAACGCGGTCAGGCTGCTGGCGCTGCAGGAAGCGGAAACGGGCGGCAAAACGCAGCAACTTTACGCGCATGCGAAACGGCGCATTCCCGGAGGCGTGCAGCTTTTGAGCAAACGGCCGGAAAACATGGCGCCCGGCCGGTGGCCGGCTTATTTTCGAGAAGCGCGCGGCTGCGAAGTCTGGGACCTGGACGGCAACCGTTATTATGACATGTCGACAAACTCGGTCGGCGCGTGTTTGCTCGGATACCGCGATCCCGACGTCACCCGGGCCGTCCTCCGGCGCATCAACCTGGGCAGCATCAGCACGCTGAATGCGCCGGAGGAAGTGGAATTGGCGGATTTGCTGTGCGACATTCATCCGTGGGCGGAGCAGGTCCGGTTCACGAGGAGCGGCGGCGAAGCGTGTGCCGTGGCCGTCCGCATTGCCCGGGCGACGACCGATCGCTCCGTGGTAGCGGTGTGCGGTTATCACGGTTGGCACGACTGGTATCTGGCGGCCAATTTGGGCGAGAGTGACGCGCTGCGCGGCCATCTTCTGCCCGGCTTGGATCCGCTCGGCGTACCGCGCGAACTGCGCGGCACGACGGTGACGTTCAAGTACAACGATCGCCAAGCGCTCGAGTCGATCTTCAATCAATATGGCAGCCGGCTGGCGGCGGTGATCATGGAGCCTTGCCGCAACGGGGACCCGGAGCCCGGTTTTCTGGAATTCGTGCGTGACGCGACGCGACGTTGCGGCGCGCTGCTCATTTTTGACGAAATTACGATCGGCTGGAGGCTTTGTTACGGGGGGGCACATTTGCGGTTCGGCGTCGTGCCGGACATCGCCGTCTTTGCCAAAGCGCTGGGGAACGGGCATCCGATCGGCGCGGTCATCGGCACGGCCGAGGCGATGCAGGGGGCGCAAGCGTCGTTTATCAGCAGCACCTATTGGACGGAGAGCGTCGGGCCGGCGGCGGCGATCGCCACCCTTCGCAAAATCGGGCGGTTGGATGTTCCACGCCATGTGGAGCGGATCGGCCGCCTCATCATGGACGCCTGGAAAGCGTACGGTGAAAAACACCGGCTTCCGGTGTGCACGGACCAGGCGTATCCGTGTCTCGCGCATTTTCGTTTCGAGCATGAAGCCTCGGAACCCCTGCGCACCCTCTACACGCACATGATGCTCGACCGGGGGTTTCTGGCGGGAACGTCCATCTATCCCACCCTCGCGCATACGGATGAAATCGTCGATCGGTACGTCGCGGCGATCGATGAAGTGTTCGGTGAAATCGCCGAGGTGCTGAGAACGGGCGACCTGGACCGAGCATTGCCCGGCGGTGTGGCGCACAGCGGTTTCCGGCGACTGTTGTAGGGAAAGAAGGGAACAGCATGGGAGCATCACTGAACTGCGGCCGCCGTTCGGAACAGGACAAAACTCCGCAAAGGGTGGGGTAAACCATGACGGTACGGAAGCGATACCCGTCTACGGTTTTGGCCACCGCCTGTATCCCTTGGGATGAGCACGGAAGGTTTGACGAACCGGTCTTCCGCCGACAGGTGCGCGCTTTGCTTGCCCGCGGCGTCAACCATGTGTACTTGTTCGGCACGGCGGGGGAAGGGTATGCGGTGACGGAAGATCAATTCGTGCAAATCGTGCGGACGTTCGCGGAGGAAATGAACGGTCCGGACCGATACCCGATGGTCGGTCTGATCAGTTTGTCGCTGCCGGAGATGATGCGGCGCATGGAAATCGCCTACGCGCACGGGATCCGCGACTTTCAGTTCACGCTGCCGAGCTGGGGGGCCCTGTCCGACCGGGAACTGGAGCAGGTGTTTCACACGGTCTGCGGACGGTATCCGGACTGCCGTTATATGCATTACAATCTGGCACGCGCCAAACGGGTCGTCACCCCTGAAGAATACGTCCGACTCGCGGACGACATCCCGAATCTGGTCGGCGCCAAATACACGACGAGCGACAGCCGGCTGATTTACAAGCTGATTGCGACGCCGAGTCCGCTGCAGTTTTTCTTGGGAGAAACGGGCTTTTTGATCGGCAGCCTGTTCGGCGAATGCGGACTGCTCGTCTCTTTGGGAGTCAGCCGACTTTCCCGCGTTTGGGAAATGTTCCATGCGGCGAAAAACAAAGATTTTCCCCGGATGCTGCAGTTTTACGGGGAAGTGATGGGCATGACGGATGGGCTTTTCTCGATGGTGGGCACGGACATGATCGACGGAGCCTATGACAAAATGTTCATCCGCACCGTGGACCCGTCGTTTCCGCTGCGGTTGCTTCCGCCTTACACGGCCGCCACGGAAGCACATTTTGCGCAATACGTGGAATTTTTGCGGGAACGGTATCCCCAATGGCTAGAGCATCAGGTTCCGGGGGATGATGGCGGCGCATGCGATCACCGATAACGACGCCGGTTCTTTATTCGCATATTTACGCCTTCTTATACACCGCCTTTCAGACTTTGACGACCGGCGTGTTTCTCAACGAATATTTGCTGCGCGCCGGTTTTACGGAACCCGATTTCGGCGTCCTGTACGCTTTGTTTTATGTCACGGGGATCGTGGCGTTTCCGTTTTCCTTTTACGCGGAATCGATCCGAAGCAAAAAAACGTTTTATCTCCTTTTTCAGTTCGTGTCGCTCGGCTTTTTTCTGCTGTTCGTGTCCGCCCCTGCGTTGTTCCCGCCGGGATCGCGCGCGTTGGTGCATGGGTCCGTCATAACGATGGGCTTGTTCAGCATTGCGGCGGGCATCGGACGGATTGTTCTCATCCCCTGGATGTACGCGGTGATCGGAAACCGGAAATGGGCCCGTTTCTTTATGGTGCGCATGATTCTCATGTCCATCGTGCCGATCCTGTCGACGCTCGGTTTCGCCTGGGTGCTCCGATTGCCGGGCTTGTGGCCGCTCGGCAAACTGTTTTTGTTCGCATTGGCGACGGCCGTCGGCGCGATCGTCAGCATGATGTTCTTTCCGGATCCGGAGGCAGACGGGCAGAATCAAGGACGGAGGGCGGGGGCGGCGCAACGCGGCAAACAGACGCGCGCATTGATCGTCCGCATGGCGCGAACACCCGGTTTTCCCACCCTGCTGGTGTTTTCTTCGCTGCTGTCGCTCGGTATCGGTCTGTTTGCGCCGATTTCCTATCCTTATATGATTCAAAGGCTGGGAGTCGACAGTTTTACGCTTTCGCTTTACCAGATCCTGATGACGCTGGCCAGCATCGGTTCGCTTTATGCGACCACGAAAATATGCGAAAGGAAAGGAAACGCGACCGCGCTTATCCGACTCAGCGCGGCGTTATGGACCGTACCGGCGCTGTTTTTGCTGTTGCCATACGCAGGGACCGCTTTGCTGGGGCCGTTGTTCCTCTTGGGCGTGGCGGACGGAAACGGAATCGTGTTCGCAGGGGTTTTTCTCGCGATGACGAACTTTTCCCTGCAAACCACTCCGCAAGAGCACAAGACGGTTTACCTGGCGGCGGTCGAATTGGCGAAAGCGATTTTCATGTCGGCCGGTTCTTATCTCGGCGGCGCGATGGCCGGGCTGGAGCGGCTGTACGTCGGATCGTTTTCGCTGACCGGTTATCAACTGTCTTTTGCGTTGTCTCTCTTGTCCATGTTGGTCGGACTGGCCGCGGCGGTCCGCATGAAACGCGGTGACGGTCGCGTCACCGGAACCTTCGGATCGATTTCCACAGGATCGATTTCTGCAGGCGGAGCGGATGAAACGCGCGGCGGCAACGCGTGAGTGAACCGTGTGGCGGCAGCACCGGGAGCAAAAAAAGCCTGACGGCAGCTCTTGACGCGGGGGAAAGGATGGTGGCAGTTCCCGGCTTGTAAGCGTCTTCGGCCAATATTGGAAAACCCAATCGATGCGTGAAAGGAGAGGGAATATGGCACAACTCACAGCGATTGTGAACGGAAAGCTGGTCACGCCGCATTCGGTCATTCGCGACGGGGTCGTCCTGATCGAGGGCGACATGATTGTGGCGTGCGGTCCCCGCGGCACCGTCGCCATTCCGGTACAGGCGGAGGTGATCGACGCCGAGGGGCTGTACGTGGGACCGGGATTCATTGACATTCATTGCCACGGCGGCGGCGGATGCTGGTCGTGGGAGGATCCTTACCGTTTCGCGCTCGCGCATATGAAGCACGGAACGACCGGCATTTTGCCGACGATGGTGTACAATCAGAGCCGGGAAGACATGTACGAAGGCGTGCGAAACGTGCTGGAAGTCATGGATGCGGCGGACAAACCGTACCGTACGGCCATTGTCGGCATTCATATGGAAGGACCGTATATCAACAACAAATACGGCGCGATCACGTCGCCGATCCGGCCGGTCGACCCGGATGAGTATGAGGCGCTGCTTACCTTGGCCGGCGACCGGATCAAGGTGTGGACGATGGCGCCGGAACTGGATGGGCAGCGGGAGTTTGCCGAAGCGGCGTCCCGATACGGCATCGCGCTGTCCGTCGGGCATTCGGAGGCCGACGCGGAAACGATCTTTTCCTTTGTGCCCAAAGGGCTGAAAATCGGATGCCACTGCACGAACGCGTCGGGAACGACGCCTTCGCCGTCCCGGTTTGGCGGCACGCGCGAGGTCGGCGTGGATGAAGCGGTGCTTGTGCACGACGACATCTATGCCGAAGTGATCCCGGACGCCGGCGGCATCCACGTCCGTCCGCTCATGTGCAAACTGATTTTGAAGGCGAAAGGCGTGCATCGGGTCATTATCATCACGGATGCGATGCCCGAAGCGGGATTGCCGCAAAATCCGGACACCGACAAAGGCGTGGAGTTCGGCGGCGCCGTTTATCACGATGTCAAATTCATCGAAGGGCTGGGGCTTTCCGGCAGCAAGCTGACGATGGACCAAGCGGTGCGCAACATGATGAACCATACCGGCGCGGGCATGGTCGAGGCGTTCATCATGGCGTCGCTGAATCCGGCGAAGGTGCTGAAGATCGATCACCAGGTCGGCAGTCTCGAAAAAGGAAAGCGCGCCAATCTGGTCATCGTGAACGATTCGATCGAAGTGCGGCGGGTCATCTTTGAGGGACGAGAAGTGAATTTCGGTGAGGTGGAAAGCAAATGACCGCGTCAGGGGAAATGAACGTACGGCCATTGGTGACGCGCGACGAAATCCGCATCGCCATGATCGGCATGGTGGACGGAAACGGCCATCCCTATTCGTGGAGCGCCATATTTAACGGATATGACCCTGAAGAAATGGCCAAATGCCCTTATCCGGCCATTCCGAAATATTTGAACAAACAGCCGAAGGACACCTTGCAAATCCAGGGCGCCCGGGTGACGCACATATGGACCGACGATCCTGCCGATGCCCGCCGCGTGTCCAAAGCTTCCCTGGTACCGCATATCGTGGACCGGCCGGAAGACGTGATCGGACAAGTCGACGCGGTGATCGTGGCGACGGATATCGGATACGAGCATGCGGAACGATGCCGCCCGTTCGTGGAAGAGGGGTTGCCGGTGTTCGTCGACAAACCGCTGACCGACAACGAACGCGATCTTCAGACGTTCTGCCGCTGGGTGGCCGAAGGGAAGCCGCTTTTATCCTCCAGTTCCATGCGGTACTGCAAGGAATATGCTCCGTACCGGATGTCGACGCACAATTTGGGACAAATCCGTTTTGCCAGCATTACGTCGCCGAAAAGCTGGGAACGCTACGGCATCCACGCGCTGGAGGGCATTTATCCGATCCTCGGACCGGGCTTTGTCAGTGCGCGCAATACCGGAACGCCCGAACGAAATGTGGTGCATTTGAAACACGAAAGCGGCGCGGATGTCGTCGTCGCCGTCGTATCGGACATGTACGGATCGTTCGGCGTTTTGCAACTGTGCGGTACGGAGGATCACGCCGTCGCCGTTTCCGCCGACTCGTTTTATTCATTCAAGGCGCAGTTGCAAAGTTTTGTCGACTATTTGCGGACGGGTGTGCGGCCGTTTCCTTTTTCGGAAACCGTGGAGCTGATGAAATTGGTCATCGCCGGCATTCGCAGCAGGGACGAGGGCGGGCGGGAAGTGTTTCTCGATGAAATCAAAGCCGGGGAGGCGTAACGATGGAACGGGGATTGCGGCAAATGCGGCCGAGCCGCGTATTGGCCAAGCTGCGCGCTGGCGAAGCGGTGTTTTGCACGAAAATCAATTTGGCGGACTCGCGCGTGGTGGAAATCGCCGCCTTGTCCGGCTTTGACTGCGTCTGGGCGGACATGGAGCATGTCGCAACCGACTGGTCCGCACTGGAGAAGCAAATACTCGCGGGCAAGGCTTACGGCATCGATACGATCGTGCGCGTCGCCAAAGGCAGTTACAGCGACTATATCCGGCCGCTGGAGTTGGACGCCGCGGGCGTGATGATTCCCCACGTCATGAGTTTGGACGAAGCGCGGGAAGTCGTCCGGCGCACGAAGTTTCATCCGCTCGGTCTTCGTCCGGTGGACGGAGGCAACGCCGACGGGTTGTTTTGCAATCTGGACTTCAACGAGTATTTGCGGCAGGCGAACGAGCAGCGGTTCAACATCGTGCAGATCGAAGATCCGGAGCCGCTCGGCGAACTGGAAGACATTATCCGGCTTCCCGGTCTGGACATGATCTTTTTCGGTCCGGGCGATTTCAGCCAGGGCATCGGCGCTCCGGGTCAGATGGATCATCCGAAAATTATCGACACCCGCCGCAAGATTGCCGAACTCGCCGTCAAACACGGCAAGTTTGCCGGAACGGTCGGCGGTCTCGGAAACGTGCGGGAACTGCTGTCCATGGGCTACCGCTTCATCAGCGTCGGCGCCGATGTCGTCGGTCTCAGCCAATATTTTCAGCAAGTGATGGCGAAGCTGTCCGAGCACGCTATGCCGGGTCCGGGCGGAATTTATGGAGGGGATTAGCATGAACAACATCCTCGAAGCGTTTTCGCTGAAAGGCAAAGTCGCGGTCGTCACCGGAGGAGCGGGAATGTACGGGAAGCAGGTCGGTCTGGCGCTGTGCCAGGCCGGAGCTACAACGTACGTCACCTCGCGAAACCGAGACAGCCTGCAGTCCATTGTGGAGGACTACCGCCGCCACGGCTGCGACGTTCGCGCGCTGCAGCTTGATCAGAGCGACGATGCGTCGGTGGAAGCGTTCAAACGGCAAGTGATTGATGAAAGCGGACGGGTGGACATTCTCGTCAACAACGCGGTCGGCCGCGTGATGAAAGATTGGGACGATGCGGAAGGATTCGCCCGCAGCATGCAGATCAACGCCACGGGGCTATATCTCGTGACTCGCGCGTTCGGCGAAATCATGAAACAACAACGCAGCGGTTCGATCATCAACATTGGTTCCATCCACGGCGTGATCGGCCCCGACGCCAGCCTGTATGAAGGGCTCGGAATGGACGGCTACGTACCGGACTATTATTTTCACAAAGGCGGCATGATCAATTTCACCCGCTTTGTCGCCAGTTATTACGGACGGTACAACGTGCGCGCCAACTGCGTCATTCTCGGCGGCCTGCGCTCGGAGCGAAACTCGGAGGAATTTGCCGCAAGATACGGCGCTCGCACCTTTCTCGGGAGGATGGCCAACGACACCGATTTGATGGGCGCGATCGTGTTTCTCGCATCCGACGCTTCGAAGTATGTTACCGGCTCCAATTTGACCGTAGACGGCGGATATACCGCCAAATAATCGGACACGAAGTGAGGGATCGGAATGCAACAGATCAAAGAAAGCGGCATTCGCCTGTCCCGCATGACGTTGGGAACCGTGCAATTGGGTATGCCGTACGGCGTCGCCAACACGACCGGGAAACCGGATGAAACGAACAGCTTCCGCATATTGGACGAAGCGGTGCGTGGCGGGATCAATTGTTTTGACACCGCCATAGGCTACGGCGAGTCCGAACGGGTGCTGGGCAGCTATTTCAGCGGCAAGGAAAAACCGATCATTGTTTCCAAATTGTCGCTTGCTCCGGATGAAAATACGGATGAAGCGGATGTGGAGAAACGGGTGTTGTCCCAGTTGGAAGGTTCGCTCGAGCGTCTTGAGCTCGACAAAATCCCGGTCATGCTGCTGCATACGCCGCATGCGCTGCTCCGGTACGGCAGGGCGGTGACCAAAGCGTTCGAAAAAGCGGTTCGCGACGGCTATGCCGAGCGCATGGGGATTTCCTTCGGCGCCGAGCCGGAGGAACGGTTTCGGGAACTTTGGGCGTTCGCCCGGGAAGACGTATACGAAGCGGTGCAAATTCCTCTCAATATTTTCGATCATCGGCTGCTTCGCGCCGGCGCGCTGGAATTGATGCGCGATGCGGGCAAAACCGTGTTCGTGCGCAGCGTGTTTTTGCAAGGGCTGTTGACGATGGAACCGGATCGTTTGCCGGAACATTTGGCCGGGGCGGGGAAGTATCTCGTGACGCTGCAAAAGCTGGCGGACCGGGAAGGGATGAGCGTTCAGGAGTTGGCCGTCGCATTCGTTCGCGGTTTGCCTGGTGTGCACAGCCTCGTCGTCGGCGCGGAGACGCCGGAGCAGGTTCGCGCCAATGTGCGGATGATCGACGCGACACCGTCCATCAGCGAGGAAACCCGTCACGATATTTTACAAGCGTTCAGCCAAGTGCCGGAGTATTTGATCAGTCCGCATCTTTGGAATGCGCGAAAAACCTCGTGAACCCGTTACCCATGGATAAACAGCGTAAAACCTCATGGACCCGAAATCCATGGAATGAGCAGCGAGACCGGCGGGAATTCCGTCGGGGCTCTCGCTGCTTTTTTCTATCCGCGTGTTATCCTTTCAGCGCGCCGACGGAAATTCCCTTGACGAAGAATCGCTGGAATACGAGGAAGAAGATGAGCATGGGAATGAAGGCGATGGTCGCACCGGCCATGGACAGACCGTAGTTGGTGGAAAGCAGCCCTTGTGACAGGCGGGACACCGCGACCGGCAGCGTCAGCATTTTTTCCGCATCGGCGACCACCAGTTGCCACAAGTAATCGTTCCATCCCAATATGAACGCAAAGATGCCGATCGCGCCGATGGCGGGTTTGGCCAGCGGCACCACGACCGTCCGAAACGTCAGCAGTTCGCTCGCGCCGTCGATGCGGGCGGCTTCCAGCAGTTCGTTCGGCACGGACTGCATGTACTGTTTGATCAAGAACACGCCGAGGGGATAAGCGATGTAAGGCAATATATAACCGGCGTACGTGTTGTTCAAGTTCAGGTCGACGATCATCAAAAACAGCGGGATCAGGAGCACCTGATGCGGCAGCATCATCGTGCCGAGCATGAGCCAGAACAGAAAGCTTTTTCCGGGGAAATCCTTTTTTCCAAAGGCGTAGCCGGCCATCGTGCTCGTGATGATGGCTCCGAAGGATACGCAGGTGGCAATGAATATGCTGTTGAACAACCAGCGAAACGTCGGTTTGTCGAGAAACAAATTTTGGTAGTTTTCCAGTGTGGGTGATTTTGGGAACCACTCCGGCGGAAAACTCATCGCGGACATCTGGATTTTGAAGGAACCGGTAATCATCCAGTACAACGGGAGAATGGATGTGACGGCAAGCATTGTAATGAAGACGAGTGCGATGATTCGAATGATTCGCTCCGTTGTGCTCAATTGTTTGATCTCCAAAATGCGATCGCTCCTTTCTCAATACTCCGTGTCCGCGCCGAAGAAGCGAAACTGGATCCACGAGATGACGCCGATGATGATGATGAGGACCAATCCGATGGCTGAAGCGTATCCGAACTGGAACGTGTCAAACGCCATCTCGTACATGCGGTATACGATGGTTTGCGTTCCGTTGGCCGGTCCGCCCTTGGTCAGCAGCAGCACGACGACGAACACCTGAAACACGCCGATGACCTGGGTGACGGTGACGAACAGCGTCGTCGGTTTGAGCAGCGGCAGCGTAATTCTGAAAAAACGGGCGCGCGAATTCGCGCCGTCGATCATCGCGGCTTCGTACAGGTCGGCCGGAATGCCGCCGAGACCGGCCAAGAACAAAATGACCGGCTGTCCGATCGTAAACGTGACGACGACGGCCATGACGGACACCAAGGCCATCTTCGGCGTCCCCAACCATGCGATCGGTTCGAACCCAAACAATCCGATCAAATAATTGAGCAGACCGTGGCTCGGATGCAAAATCCAGAGCCAGACCATCGACAATACGACGCCGCTGGCGACGACGGGCAGATAAAACGCGACTCGAAACGCGGTCTGCACCCACTTGTACAGCGGAAATACCGTCACGGCGATCAACAGCGACAAGATAACCACGGTCGGCACGACACCGGCAACGATCAGCAAGGTGTTGACCAGCGCTTTCCAGAACACGGGATCATCGAAAAGCCGTTCGAAGTTGTCGAATCCGATGAACGTACGCTCCCGCAGACCGACATTGTAGAAGCTGAAACCGAGACCTTGCACCAGCGGGATCAACGTAAAAATGATGAAGAAAAAATACGCGGGAAACAGGAAGAAGTATGCCCACCGGCCGGCATAGATCCGTTTGAACAGTGTCATTCAGCGGCTCCTTTCTTCAAGAGAATAAGGGCTGGCGACTATCGGTTTCGCCGCCAGCCCGAATGTTGGTGCGCTTCCGGTTTACGGGATCAGTTCGCCGTCAAAATTTTCTTGACGGCCTCTTCGTAAGATTTCAACGCTGCTTCCGGCGTTTTGGACTTCAGCAGTACGGCCTGCACTTCCGGCTGCAGGAGCGGCCGGAATTCGGCAAATTTCGGATGGGTCAGCCCCATGTCTTCCACGCCGCGTTCGTTGATGATTTTTTGCAGCGTTTTGTAATTCGGGTCATCCTCCAACGGGACGCCGGCCGATTTTTTCACCGGGAACTGTCCGGCGTTGATGGCGTATTGCTTCTGGTATTCCGTATTGTTCAGGAACATGGCGAACTCGGCGACCATTTTGCGTTTGTATTCATCTTTCTGCTTGAAAATGGCCAAACCGGTGGGGCCGACGATGACGCCTTGTTCGACGCCGTTGGCGCTCGGCATGTGGACGAGCATCAGGTCGAATTCGGCGTTGGTTTTGCCGTCTTTTTTCGCGTTTTCCACCAGGCTGAACAGACCGAGCGTGTTGCCGTACGCACCGACTTTACCGGTGAAGAACAGGTTGTCGATGTCGCCCGGCTGCATGGAAACGGCGCCCGGCTGCAGCATTTTGGCGTCGTTCAATTTGGCGAGGAACTCCAGAGCCTGGGCCGCTTCGGGCGAATTCAGCGCGGTTTTGCTGTAATCGCCGTCTTTGAAAAACTGCGCGCCGAAACTGAAGAACAGGCTCAAGAGAGCGGTGTCGCCCTGGGAAGTGGCCACGTTGATGACGAACGGCACGTTGTCGCCTTGTTTAATGGCATTGAGCGCCTGTTCGAATTCTTCGATGGTCCAGTACGGATCGTCCGGCGTCGGCAGCAGATGTTCTTGGCCGACTTCTTTCCACAGCTGTTTGTTGACGACCAGTCCGGCAGCCCATGCGTAGGAAGGCAGCGCATGCAGATGGCCGTTGATCGTGTATTGTTCCAGGTAACCCGGAATGTAATCGTCCAGCTCTTCTTTCGGAACCAGTTCTTCCAGATTTTCCAGGACGCCCTGCTGCGCATACATGGCGGTTCTGCCCAAATAGTCGCGGAGAATGTCCGGCTGCGTTCCCGCCGCTATGGAAGCGGGCACTTTTTTGCCCAGGTCGTCCCAGGTGAGCGCCTGGACTTCAATTTTCACGTTCGGATGCAGTTTCATAAACTCTTCGGCCTGCAGTTTCTCCCAATCGCCGAAATCTTTCGTCTGGTCTTCCAGTCCTTTGACGAACTGGAAGCGAGGATCGACCCAATAGGTGATCGTAATCTCTTTTTCTTCGCTGCTTCCGGATGCGGTGTCGCCGTCGGAAGAAGCGCCGTTTCCGGAAGAACCGCTGTTGTTAGAAGACAAATTGCTTCCGGGTTCCTTCTTGTTACCGCCGCCGCAAGCCGCAAGGACAAGCAACAACAAGGTCAAACATGCAATGGCGAACTTTCGCGAGTTAAACACTGCGTCGTCTCCTCCTCATGATCATTTTCCATCGCTCGGACAATTACCGATGTTTCCGCTAGGTCGCTTGCCTGAAGTAGCAGACATGCCCCTGCGAACCCCCGTCGGTATTTCAAACCCATTCCATTGAAACGGGGCAACACCTCCGATGTATGGTAAAGTTATGTAAAAAAATATTACATTTCTCGTTAACAAGTGCACGCTCAAAGTTGAAAGCGGATCCATTTATTTTCAAAGAATGAAACCATTATTTCATTATTTGTATTTTCAAAATATCACAAGTTCACATCTTTGTAAAGGGAAAATCGGATGGAGCAGGATTTGTGAGCGTTTACTCGATTGCGGTAACAGGAAGTCGGCGACAAGGGGGCGGATGATTTCGGGTGAAAGATGCTTTGCGGGACAACCGATTGGCCGCAGGCGTTAAATCGAAAGCAGGTTGGGAACGACAGCAGAGCATGCGGTCAAGCGCTCAAAAGAGCTCATTTATGTGAAATAAAATAACATAATGAAACCAAGCAGGACCGGGGGATAAACCCCGGTCCTGATCGCGCTGAGGGGACATTTGCGGTTGTGATTACCAGGCGGTCCACCCGCCGTCGACCACGATGTTGGATCCGGTCATAAAAGTGGACGCGTCGGAAGCAAGCAGCAGCACCGCACCGACGATTTCTTCGGCCCGTCCGACCCGTCCGAGCATCGTTTTCCGGTTCAATTCTTCCAGGAAGGCGGCGTTGGTTTGCACGGCCGGATTCGGAAACGGTCCCGGCGTGACGCTGTTGACGCGGATCCCTTTGGATGCCAAGTGTGCGGCGCAGTATCGCGTCAGTTGAAGCACCGCCGCTTTGCCGGCGCCGTAGTTGGCCGGATTGTTGGCGCCGCTGTCGCCGTATATGCGGGGATCCGGAGAGACCATACCGTACATGGATGCGATGTTGACGATGCTGCCTCCCCCTTTTTCCTCCATATAGGGGATGACTTCCCGTATGCATCGAAATGCGGTGCCGACCGCTCCGTCAATGCCTTTAAACCAGTCCTCGTCCGTCATCCGGTCGACGGTGCCGAGCGGTCCGTACCCCGCGCCGTATGTGGCGCCGTTGATCAGCACGTCGATGCCGCCGAACCGCTCCTTAACTTTCTTGAACATGGCGCGGATCGAATCCGTGTCCGACACGTCGCACGGGACGAAGTACGCGGTGACGTCTTCGGGGGGATGCGACTTGTCCGCTACGGCGACGTTGGCCCCGTGTGCGGTCAATCCTATGACGATGGCGCTGCCTAGATAACCGCTGCCGCCGGTGACCACCACCGTTTTGCGCTCCATGGAAAACAGGTTCCGCATGCGGATTCTCCTTTTCGCAGTGTTTAATGAAACCAGGTTTTCATTTACAAAGAAAGGGAAATCCTCTAATATAGAGTTCATAGAGTTCAAATACAATTTTTGAAGGAAATAGGGAACGGGTGGAAAAATCATGAAACGCAAGACGGGGGATACCGGAGAACTACCGGAGAAGCATAACCGGTACGCCATTCAATCCATAGAAAAGGCGCTGGATGTTATTGAGGTATTGTCCGAGCACGACTCTTTAAGTTTAATCCAACTGGCGGAACTGGTCAATCAGCCCAAATCGTCGTTGTTCCGCATCATGCTGACTTTGGAAAAGCGCGGGTACGTCAGCCGGAGCGACGAGGACGGGCTGTACTGCCTCGGATACAAGCAGCTGGTGATCACCAAGAATTTGCTGGAGCGAAACCGGCTGCGCGCGGCCGCCACGACCGAAATGCAGAAGCTCGTCGACAAATACGGTGATACGGTCAACTTGTGCGTGCTGTCGGAAGGCGAAATTTTGTACGTTGAGATTATCGAGGGGACGTATGCGCTGCGCATGTCCGACCGCGTCGGCTCCAAGGCGCCTTTTCACGCCACCGCGACCGGAAAGGCGATTTCCGCCTCGCTGCGGGCGGAGGAGGTGCGCCGGATGGCGGAGCGGACGGGCCTTCCCCAGCTGACGCCGAATACCATCACCGATCTGTCCCGTTTGATGGATGAACTGTACCGTATTCGCGAACTAGGTTATGCGCTCGACAATGAAGAGTGCATTCTTGGCGCGAGATGCGTGGCGGCGCCGATTTTCAACATGTTCGGCCGGGTGGAAGGCGCGATCAGTTTGTCGGGGGCGAAGCACCGTTTCCCGGATGATCGCATCCCTTCCATTGCGGAAGACGTAAAGGCGGCCGCTGCAGCGGTGTCCAAGAAACGGGGCTATATTCAGCAATAAGCAGTGAGAAACCCGGCAAAAAACAATCGACAATAGGACGCAGCAGGGAACTGCGCGATTTCAAAGGCGGCTCGGGGGCCGCTTTTTTTGCTATGAACGGACGGCGGCTGTGCGACGGGTACCGAATGCGTTCGCTAATGGGCATCAGCTGCGCCGCTAATGGACATCGGTGTCCATTAGCGCCAATTTTTCGCCGAGTTCTTCGTGTAACGGACATCCATGTCCACAAAAGCCCCAAAAACTCGAAAATGAGCTTCCTGGGGGCGCTAACGGACACCGGTGACCGTTAAAATGGCAAAACTGCGGAAAATGGCCGTTAACGGACACGCATGACCGTTAAATTTTATGGCTGCCAAATTAACTTGCTTGGAAGCAAAATGGGGGCGTTTTGGCGGGAAGGTGATCGGAAGCCTCGCAGCAAAACGTTCGCCCCGTCCGGCTTTTTCGGACGGGGCGAACTCGGGGCCGGTCGGAATCATGAGATTTCACGTAGGCCACCTCGTATTTCGTGAAGCACGCCGCAACTCGCCGGCCAAGACGCGTCACGCGGGGTGACAGATAGACTGCGCCGCTCGCCGGATGGCGTTGTTCGAACAGTAACAAAGCTGCGTCGCTCGATCACGATAAATGCGGCTCATCCGAACAGCGATAAGACTGCGTCGCTCGGCCGAATGACGCGATTTCGAGCAGTAACGAGGCTTCGTCACATGATTGATGCTGGCACGCCTGAACGGCATATAAGCTGCGCCACCCGAAGAAAGCCGCCAAAGAAGAAAGTTAAGCTTCCGGGGAAGGCGTTCCCATCAGGTTGGCAACGATCAGGTCCACCGGCTGAAGCATGAGCTGATACAGCAGCGCGGCCTCCTCCTGGCGGGTAAGGGGCTGCCGGGAGCGGAAATCGGCCGAACCGTCTTCCGATCTGGTCACCTCCGGCCCGTGCAGGCCAAGCGCGATCATCATTTTCACCGCGGGCACGGCCCAGCTGTCGGTTTCGCCCGCCAGCGCAACATCGGCAAACAATTGTTCCGGATACTGTTTGCGGAACACGTTCCACACCATGACGGCCGCATCCTGGCGGCTTGCCGGACGATCAGGCTGGAATGTGCCGTCTCCGTATCCGTTCACCATCCCCATTTCAAAAGCGGTTTGCACATAGGGCGCCAGCGGATGTCCTTCCAGATCGCTGAAAGCATAGGTGTCCGACGCGGTGCCTTCCAGACCGCTGATGGCAAGCAGCCGATACACAAGCTCCGCTCTCGTTACCGGCTGTTCGGGATGGAACGCCGTCCCCTCATCGTTGGCGTAGTGTCCGAGCGATTGCAGTCCCAGGATGAACGGGGCGTAGCCGCTGTCGGCGTCCACATCGGTAAACCCGGCGGCAGGTTTTCCTTTTCGCGCGTATCCGAGCGGGTTGAGAAACGGGTCGTTCAGATAGACCGTCCCGTTGGCCTCGTCGATGCTGAAGGCAGTAAACCGCTGCGTCATTTCATCGACAAACAGCAAGTCGTCCACGTGCCGCAAATGGCGGGGACCGACCAGCGAGTCGGAAATCGTCAGGCTGCCGTCGGGGTTCACCGTGACGGACGAGACGAGTACCGGCAGCCGCAAGTCGGCGTAAAGTCCGGCCAACGCCCGCAGTTTTTCCGCCTCAGGCAGCCGCGTTTCCGCCAATTCGGCCGGCGCGACGTATTGCGGGAAAAACGCGGCCATAAATTGGCCGTAAAACAGTTCGCGCAGCGGACCGTTGGCGTTGTACGTCAAGAACACTCCCGTTTCCTGTTCCGGAATCAGCAGCAGCAACGAGCTGTTGCCGGGAAGATCGCCCGCTTTCGTCAACACGGCGTCGCTGCTTCCCGCCAGCGGGAGTTGGGACGCCGCTTCGAAACCGAACGTCGTCTCCGGCAGAAGCGGGTGCATGGCGTATCGGTACGCGCTCATCGCTTCGACGGACGATTCGGAGAGAATGCGCTCCGTTCCGGCGGCGCCTTCGTTCAGAAAGGCGGCGATGAATTTTCCCATATCTTCCGCGGTGGACAGCATTCCGCCGTGCGGCATGACGGTGGGATCGATCGCATACGGCTCCATCGGCTGAAGCGCCGCATCATATCCGGTCGCCAGCCGCTCCAGCAGCCGGGTTTCGGGTTCGAAGCTGCTGTCTTTCATGGCCAGCGGTTGAAAAACGTTTGTTTTCATATACTGTTCAAACGGCTCTTCGCTGACGTTTTGCACGATCAGCCCGAGCAGAAGGTACGCAAAATTGTCGTACATGTACGAAGTGCCCGGTTCGCGGACGACCGGCGGCATGCGCTTTTGGACATACTCCTCGATGGCAACATGCCGATCAAAATCCGTATGAATGTCCTCGGCCCGAGGGTCGCGGACTTCCAGCCCGCTCCGGTGCGTCAGCAGGTGTGCGACCGTCACGGGCGTGTCGAACGGATTGACGATTTCGATTCCCGGCAAATATGTGCGGATGTCTTCATCCAGATCGATTTTGCCCTGTTCGGCCAGCTGCATGACCGCCACGGCGGTGAACGTTTTGGATACGGATGCGACGCGGAAGACGGTGTCCGCCGGATCGACGGCGACCTGCGCCTCCTCATCGGCGAAACCGTACCCTTTTCGCGCGATCGTCTCGCCATCCTTGACGATAACGACCGCGGCGCCCTTATAGAACGGCTTGATCTGGTCCGAGGTGAAAAACGCGTCGAGAAACGCCTCCGCGGATTCCGGCGTCAGCGGCGGGACTTCGGCCGTCTCCTGCCCGGCCGCGAACGCCGGGACGGCAGGGAACAGGACCAATACAAAGGCCATTGCCAGCAGCATCGCGGCGCGAGGAACGGAACGGCGTGACAAAAGATTGGTGTGGATCATCAGCTTCTCCTCTCTACCATTTTTCTTGTGTTTTTCATGAAACCTATTTTTTCCTACGCAAGACGCCGCGCGAGGTTCCGTTTCATGGAACCGTGATGTGAAAAACATCACTGACGTCCCGGTTTCCGGCTGGTATGATTTGCTTAACAACAAGCAATAATAGGCGATGTTCTATCAAATTCCATCTCAACAGGTGATCGACAATGAAACTGCAGCAAAAAGTCGCGGTAGTCACCGGCGCCGGAGCGGGGATGGGCAGGGCGATCGCGATCTTGTTTGCGAAGGAAGGCGCGAAGGTAGTGGCGGCGGACATTCAGCCGGAGGCGGTTCGGGCTACCGTTTCCGAAATTGAAGCGAACGGCGGCACGGCGGTCGCGGTGGAAGCCGACATTTCCCGGGAAGAACACATTCAGCGGATGATCGATACAGCGGTCCAGTCCTTCGGAACTTTGGACATTTTGGTCAACAACGCCGGCATCATGGACAATTTTGTCCCGGCGGCCGAGGTGACGGACGAATTGTGGGAAAAAGTGTTTGCGGTGAACACCACCGGAACGATGCGCGCCATCCGCAAAGCGCTCCCGATTTTTTTGGAAAAAGGGAAAGGCGTCATTGTCAACGTCGCTTCCGTCGGCGGTTTGCAAGGATCGCGGGCGGGCGCGGCGTATACGGCATCCAAACATGCGGTCATCGGTTTGACCAAAAATGTCGCCTTCCAATATGCGCTCAAAGGCATTCGCTGCAACGCGATCGCTCCCGGCGGGGTGAACACGAACATCGGCGCGACGCTGCGGCAGCCGAATGCGTTCGGCATGGAACGCGCGACCGCGGGAATCGGCCTCAACCCGAGGGCCGGCGAGCCGGAGGAAATTGCAACGGTCGCCCTGTTCCTCGCGTCGGATGACGCCAGTTTTGTCAACGGCGCGGTCATCACGGCCGACGCCGGTTGGACCGCTTACTGAAGCGAACGTCAATCGGAACTCCGGATAATCCAGATGCGCTCACGCTGCGCGTGAGGCATCTTTTTTTTGGGGGAACGTTCACCCGGTAGACAGTCCGTCCATCGTGTTGAAAGCGTTTTCAATCGGCATTCGGGCAGTATCCGGCAGGATCCGGGAGGATATATAAGCATACGACGGCTGACCTATCCTCATGCTGGGGGAGTACCCGATGTTCCAGAATATGGGGGATTATGCGTTTTGACCGGCCGTTTTCATTTTTCCTAAACTTAAAAGGGAGCGGTTCGGCCGCAGTCCTGAGGCGCAGGGCGCCGGGATGACCTGCCGAAGCGATTCAAACGATGGAAATGAGGGGGATGAATACCGTACACCGAAAGGAGGATGCCGATGGTCGTATTCGACAATGTCAGCAAAACCTACAAAAACGGCTTTCAGCCCGTCAAATCGTTAAGCTTCCGGGTCAACCGGGGGGAATTTCTCGTATTGATTGGCCCGAGCGGCTGCGGGAAAACGACCACCCTGAAGATGATCAACCGGTTGATCCCGCATACGAGCGGCACGATCACGGTGGACGGCAAAAATATCGCAAAGCAAAATACGGTGGAGTTAAGACGCAATATCGGATATGTGATCCAACAGATCGGACTGTTTCCCCATTATACGATTGAGGACAATATTGCGCTCGTGCCCGCTCTGAAAGGTTGGGACCGCCGAAAGATTCGCCGACGCGTGGAGGAGTTGCTCCATCTGGTCGGGCTGGATCCGGCGGTGTTTGCGCGGCGTTTTCCGAAAGAGCTGTCGGGCGGACAGCAGCAGCGCGTCGGCGTGGCAAGGGCGTTGGCCGCGGATCCCGCGCTGATTTTGATGGACGAACCGTTCGGCGCGTTGGACCCGATCACGCGCGAACAGCTGCAGGACGAATTTTTGCGGCTGCAAAAGGAAATGCGCAAGACCGTCGTCTTCGTCACCCACGACATGGATGAAGCGATCCGCCTGGGCGACCGCATCGCCATCCTGAAGGACGGGGAACTGCTGCAAATGGATACGCCGGAAAAGCTGCTGACGAATCCGGTGCACGGTTTTGTGGAACAATTTATCGGAAAAAATCGAATATTCCAAAATCCGGAACTGCTCCCCGTCTCCGAGGTGATGCGTTCCGATCCGGCTACGATCTATCCCCATCGATCCCCCGAACGCGCCATCACTTACATGCGGCAGCGCCGCACGGACACGCTGCTGTGCGTCGATGAGCAGGGCAAGCTGCTCGGCCTCATCAGCGCCTATGATCTGCAGGGTGATACAGCGCGAATTCATACCGTCAGTGAAATTATGCAGCCGGTTGCGCCGGTGCTCCCCCTCTCCGCTACCGCCAAAGATGCGCTGATCAACATCGCGGAATCCCGCTTCGGTTTGATCCCGGTCGTCGATGACCACGGCAAATTGTCGGGCGTCGTGACCAAAGGCTCGCTGATTTCCGTCCTCGCCGGGCGCTGGAAGGACGACGAAGTCGAGGTGAGCACATGAACAGACGATCGTTATGGGAACAAATCGTGCAGCAGCTGGAGATGAGGTATGCGGAACTGGGCATGGCCGTCGTACAGCATATCAAGCTGGTCGCCATCTCCATGGGCATCGCCATCGTGATCGGTGTGACGTTGGGCATTGCCGTCAGCCGGATTCGCAAATTGGAAGGTCCGGTCCTCGGAACGGCCAGCACCTTGCAAACGATCCCCAGTCTGGCGCTGCTCGGATTCATGATTCCGCTGTTCGGAATCGGAGTGACGCCGGCCGTGGTCGCGCTGTTCCTGTACTCGCTGCTGCCGATCATCCGCAATACGTTTACCGGCATTACGAATGTGGACAAATCGGTGATCGAGGCGGCTTCCGGCATGGGGATGACGGATGCGCAAATTTTGTTCCGCATCCAGTTGCCGCTGGCGTTTTCGGTCATCATGGCCGGCATCCGGACTTCGGCGGTCATCAATGTGGGTACCGCCACCCTGGCGGCATTTATCGGCGGCGGTGGCCTCGGCGATTTTATTTTCCTGGGCATTTCCCGCAGCATGGACGCGCTCGTGCTGATCGGCGCGGTTCCGGCGGCGCTGCTGGCGCTGTTGATCGATTTTCTGTTAAGCAGGCTGGAACGGGCTGTCACGCCGAAAGGGTTAAAAATTTGATGGGCAAGTTCAACGTTTGATGGTAGGCCATTTTCATTTTTGACGGTGTGCAAGTTTTCATATTGGAGGAAGTGCAGGTTTCCCTTTTTGATGATGAACCATTTTTCTTTTGGATGAACCATTTTTCTTTTGAAGGATGACGGGAAAGGAGTCGTGATGGATGAAAGCTGTTCGGACGCTGTCGGCTATCGCTATCGTGCTGATGTTGGTGCTGGGCGGATGCGGCGGCGGAGGCGATCGTAACGGCGGAAGCGGAGGATCGGGCAAAATTACGGTCGGTTCGAAAAATTTTACGGAAAATATCCTGTTGGCGCATATGATGGCGATTCTGATTGAAGAAAATACGGACATTCGGGTGGAACGGAAAGTCAATCTCGGCGGATCCAACGTCGCCTGGCAGGCTTTGCTGAACAACGATATCCAGCTGTATCTTGACTATACCGGCACCATCGTGGCGAATTACTATCAGCAGGAAACCGGCGACGCGGAGGAAACGCTCCAGAGAGCACAGGAACTGGTGAAACAGGACCATCTGAAATTCCTCGAACCGTGGGGGTTCAACAATACGTACACGCTGGCGGTCAAACAGGAGCTGGCGGAGGAACTCGGACTTTCCACATACAGCGATTTGGCGAAGGTGGCGGACCAACTGGTGATCGGTTCCGAATTCGAGTTTCTCGACCGTCCGGACGGACTGCCGGGACTCAAGGAAACGTACGGCATGTCGTTTAGGGAAGAAAAGGGCATGGATGCCGGGCTCAGGTATCCTTCCATCCAGGAAGGGAAGGTCGACGTGATCAACGCGTTTGCCACCGACGGCATGCTGGTCGTATATCAGCTGAAAATACTGGAGGACGACAAATCGTTTTTCCCTCCTTACCATGGAGCGCCGCTCGTTCGTCAGGATACGCTCGAGCAGTATCCCGAAATCGAAGATCTCCTCAATCGGCTGGCGGGGAAAATCGACGACGAAACCATGCAAAGTCTGAACGCGAAAGTCGATTCCGAGGGGCTGAAAGAGGAAGATGTGGCGAGAGAATTTCTCATCGAGCAGGGCTTGATCGAGGGATAGCGCCGTTCGCTTGACGCGGGATGCGCGTCTCTTGCCCGGTGCGAAGGTTTTTGGCCCATGTACGCAAGAAGCCGCTGCGGCCGCTCCGATATACTGCCTGTAAGATGAATCGTTTCGGTATTGTTGTCATCCCAAGATACGAAAAGGTTACTGCCCCCGACCTTAAGGCCGGGGGTTTTCCCGTTTGCGGTTCGACTTTTTTGCTTCCATTCTTCTTATCGCTCTCGTTTTCTGTCCGTTTCCATTGACTAGCCTTTGCGGAATCGTTAGGATGAATGACGTAGGGTTTGCATGGGCAGTGAAAAGAGAAAGAAGATCCCATCCAATTGTGGAAAAAGAACCAACACGATGACTCGAGGAGGAGCTGTATGTCCGAACAGATCGTCATTGGCATTGTCGGATACGGAAATTTGGGACGGGGAGTGGAAAAGTCGATAGCGCAAAACCCCGACATGCGCCTGGAAGCGGTGTTTACCCGCAGGAATCCGAGTGAAATCGATTCGGCCGCGCGTGTGGAGCCCATTTCCGAGTTGGAAAAGTATCGGGGAAAAATCGATGTGATGATTTTGTGCGGCGGATCGGCGACGGACCTGCCGGAGCAGGGGCCTTGGCTGGCTTCCCTTTTTCACACGGTGGACAGCTACGATACGCATGCGCGTATTCCCGAATATTTTGCAAAAGTGGACGAGGCGGCGAAAAAGTCGGGTCACGTCGGCTTGATTTCCACCGGGTGGGATCCCGGACTGTTTTCGCTGAACCGCGTGTTGATGGAGGCGGTGTTGCCGGCGGGGCACACCTACACCTTTTGGGGCAAGGGAGTCAGCCAAGGGCATTCGGACGCCATCCGCAGAGTGAAAGGCGTCAAACACGGCGTGCAGTACACGATTCCCAATGAGGATGCGGTGGCTCGTATTCGCCAAGGGGAACAGCCGCAGCTGTCCACCCGGGAAAAACACATTCGCGAATGCTATGTGGTACCGGAACCGGGCGCCGATCGCGAGGCCATCCGGCGGGAGATCGTGACGATGCCCCATTATTTTGCCGAGTATGAGACGATCGTGCATTTCATCAGCGAAGAAGAACTGAAGCGGGACCATTCCGCCATGCCGCACGGCGGCATCGTCATTCGCGGCGGATCGACGGGAGACGGGACGCGTCAAGTCGTCGAATTCAATCTCAAACTGGACAGCAATCCCGAATTTACCGCGAGCGTGTTGACGGCGTACGCGAGAGCGGTATACAGATTGTCCCGCGAAGGGCACACCGGGGCGAAAACCGTCTTCGACGTCCCGCTCGGCTATTTGTCGCCGAAATCGCCGGAGCAGCTGCGCACAGAGCTGCTGTAACGCATCGGAATTTACCCTAAATCGTGGCCGGACTCACCGCCCGCATGCGCAAACGTTTCTTTATTTGGCATGCTGAAGCGGTGCAGTCCGGCCGCTTGTTTTTATTCTGTTGAAGCACGCGGTTCATCGGCACAGTCCGACCGGTATGAATCGTTCGCTGGAAAGCGGCCCCATTACCGGACAAGCGCTTGTCATGGCCTCGCCCGGTGTGCGCCGGAGGTGTCGCGGTTGTTTGCGCCGTGCTTGAATGCGGGATTTCTAACGGCCACACCGTGTATGTGTTGTCGTCCGGTCACCTCACCCGGCGCACATCGGCGGTTCCCCGGTTGTCGAAGTCGTGTGTTCATGCGGGGCTTTGAACGGCAACGCCGTATACACGTGAATCGCCATCGTATCACCTTACCCGATGCACGCCGGCGGTGCCGAGGGTGCTGCCGATGATGCGGATCGGGACGTCCGCCGTTTTCACCGTACCGTTGGCATATTCCACTTCAAAACGCACGGTGTGAATACCCTTCGGCAAACCGGCGTCGAGCGACATCCACCGTTCGTCGTAAAGCTCGCCGATATATCGGCCTACGGCATCGCCGGGTACCAGCGCGGTTTGCGTGCGCAGCGGCGAACCGTCGATACCCGTCGCTTCCAGCCGCGCGATCACCCGCAAGGTGGGAACCGGCGAGGTGAACGCAGTCAACACCAATTTCTCCCCCGCGTAAAAATCTTTCGGATGCCGCTCCACCTCGTGGCCTTTGCTCACATGATATTCCAGCCAACCCGGCGTATGCGATACATCGCCCTCCAAGGTCAACGGCAGCGCCTGAATGGTCTTGACCGTCTCATGATCGAGCTTTCCGTCGGAGGCGTTCAGCGTCACCGAATACGTTCCGGGCAGGGAAAAACGCATCTCCGGCTCTACGGAGGTAAAGCTGCGCACCGCGCCGTCGGGCTGGCGCACCGTCCAGTGAACGGAGAGCCGGTCTCCGTCCGGATCCGTGGAAAGATTGATCAGCGTCACCGTGTCGCCTTCCCACACCGGTTTCGGCGTCCAGTCGAAGTCGGCCACCGGCGGGCGGTTCAACACAATCCGCATATATTTGCGCGCGGACACATCGGACCAATCATAGCCGTCAAACACTTGGGATTCCACCGCGTATACGCCTTCGGCCAACGGTATGCTCACTTTCCACGACGTGGCGGCCGATGTCACATCGCCGGATTGGACCACGATTGCGTTCGTCGAAGCATTCCGGATGACGATCCGGAATGTTTGCTGCGCGTCGCCGTCGGCATCCGCATACGTAAACTGAATCGTCGGCTGCGCTTCGTACAGTTCGGTCGGCGCGGACGCGCTCGTGCCGCTCGGCATCGTCACTTGCGTCACCGGCTTGCGGTTGACGATCGTGATTTGCCTCACCGCTTGCGCCGATTGGCCTTTCGAGTCGTACACGACCTGGCGGAAGTTGAACGTGCCCAGCGTCGTGAACGTCTTGGTCCAAGTCGTCCGGTTGTTCGACTGGAAGTATTCCGGACCACCATTGACGTTTTGCGCATAGTATTCATGCGGCAAATTCGCGCTGCCGCCGTCTTCCTTGTCCCACGCCGTCGAAGTCACCGTAATCGGCTCGCCGCGGTATGCCGTCGTCTTGCTGAGCGTGAATCCGGCGTGCGGCGGTTCATCCGGCGGCACCGGCTGCGTGACGGTCAACGTCTGCTCCACCCAATAGCTCCATGCCCCGTATTCGTCCTTGACCGCCATCCCCACGGAATACGTTCCGGCCTCGGTCGGGGCGACCAGCTTTTGGTCCACTTTGACGCCGCTTGGGGTGACGTAATAATATTTGCGCTCCAGAATGCCCCGCGTCGCCGCGTAATCGATGCCGGTCGGTTCGGTGGAGTAATTCGTCGGACTGAGCCAGCGGTCCGGATCGTAACTCGTATCCGTCCATTTCACCGTCTTATCCGGATTGAAACTGAGCGTGAACACCGCCACCGGGCGACGATGCACCGTGATCATTTGCTGGAACGGGTTGGACGATTTCCGGTACTCATCGAACACCATGCTCGGATACCGGTAACTCGGGTTCGGATCGTCTTTCGCTTTCAGCGTGACCACGTAATCGCCCACTTTGTCGAACTTGAGCTGTTCGCTGGAAAACGTTTTGCCGTGCAGCGCGGACACGCCCTGGTGGTTCAGGAAACGCGGCGTGTGCGTGTAACTCCACTCCCAATTGCCCGCTCTCGGGTCGTTTTCCGGATCCGCAAACGAGATGTTCTTGTACCGTACCGTCGCGCTCGCTTCGCCCTCTTCCCAGATCGCGTAGGCGGCCATCCATTCCACGGTGGGGGCGGACACTTCTTTCAGCGCCATGTTCCAAAACGCCACGTTCGGTTTGTCGCTGAACGGCCCGAGTTTTCCGCTCGCAAACGAGGAATCCGTCGCCGTCAGGTACGGCACATTGTTCAAATACACTTCCATCTGGTTGCCTACCGCAACCACTTTGAAGCGATATTCCGTGTTGTCCTGGAACGGGTAAGAACTTTGCTTCAAAACCGTTCTGGCGCCGTTCACGTATTTGGACAAGTAGAGATTTGTGCCGTCGGTTTCCACCGCGTACCGGTTGCGCGGATCGCTCATCCGGAACGAGAAGCCCGCGAGCTTGTTGTTCAGTTTGGCCGTGTGCATGTTGAAGCTGAACTCCAACTGGATGTCCGACTTCGTAAACGGCGACACAAACTGACCCAACGACGTAGCGCTGGTATTCACGCTTCCGCTGGTGGGTGTACCCTTCGTGATCGCATACGTGAACGTTTCATAGTGGTATCCGCACGTATTCGTGGTGTGCGCGGTCAAAAGCAGCCCGTCGCCGATGTACTGCCCGTATCGTATGCCGTCCGTAGACGTCGCACACATGGTGTTCATGTTCAAGATATAGTAAACTTCCCAATTCGCTAACGAACTGCCGTCGGGTTTCCACACGGCGGAATTGACCGTGCGCATATTGTCGGGGGTATAACTTCCGCCCGGTCCTAAGCTGCCGTCCCACCGCAATCCAAAATTCGTGTCCCACGCACTGAAATGATACGTCTCCCAATTCCAGTCTCTTTTCGCACCGGTATTGACATTGATCGCTTCGTAAAACCGTTGATAACCAAACCCCTCTATGTTGTAGCTGCGAACGACCATTTCGCTCCGGAACGGATCGTAAAAAGCGACAAAGTGATCGTCATACGGGATCTGGAAGCCCCAGTCCACCGAATTTCTGTACGTCGGATATCTCCCTTTCAGCTGCACGCGCCAGGCAAAGGTGAAATCCGCGTTGTATTTGGTGAACCAAGACTTGTTCTCCGTCATCGGGGCTCCCCCGGACTGATAACGACAGTCGGAGTATTCGTAAAAATAAAAGTTGCCTTTTTCGTCCCGGAACACATGGTTGTCTGTACCCATCCGGCAAAGGATCGTTTCATAATCTTTGGTATAGGAATAATCCGGCTGTGTGTTCAACATGCCTTCCTTGACTTTTTGCGCCTGCCGGTTGTACCTCACCGCTTTCTTGGGACCCCAATAATTTTGCATGGCGATCATGTCATCGCCGTGGGACATCAACATCATATTGTCGCTCAGCTCATAATTGTTCGGCTGGATTTGATTCGGGTCTTCAAACGAGCTGGCGATGAATTGCCCCGTATACGCGTCATAGGTTCGCAGTTCGTAAAAAAACAGATTGTCATAGGAACCGTCACTGAAGTTATATAGACACCGGCATTTCCATTCATAGGTGACGTACAACGTCCGGTCGGACAACGTGAAATCCTGGATGCCTTGCAGAAATCCGGTTTCCGTGATGGAACGGGGAACGAGTTGGCCGTTTCGGTACTCATACTGTTTAAATTGCCGGGATTGATTTCCCGCATTTGAAACACTGAACGTAAAATCGATGGGCGATCCGTCCAGGAATTGATATTCGAACCCCGTGATATAGCTGCCGTTGTGCGTGATATCGCCTCGTACTCTCCCGATTTTGGCGATATTCATCGCATAGATTTTGATGGATTCCGGATCATTGCTCTCCCGATACGAGTAGTAGATATACTTGTCATTGGCCTGCACTTTCGCCGGCTCAGTGATGGGTTGCCAATAACCGTAGCGGTCATGCAGCAGCGGTTGAACCCATAAAGGCTCATCGATGCTCTGAATGGCTCGAAACGGCGACAAGCTGTTCGGTCCATATCCGTTGTCAATGAACGGCGGATAGTATTGATAATAATAGTTGATTCCGCTTCGTGTGGCGCTCGTCGTGTTGTATTCCATATTGTTCGGCCGGAAGTTGTATCCGATACCGGCTTGCAGCACGCCGTTGACATGGAACCATTTCGCGTTTTTGAACAGCCCGGCCGAAGTGGAATTGACCCCGTAATATTGCCAGCTATTCAGGATGTCGATGGCGTTCAGCCGAACGGTATTGTCCGGATTGGGCTGTTCGTTTTCCCCTTCCATCCGGAACGACACCGACGGAGCCAGGTTGACCACATCCAGCGTCCGCTGCGCTTCCGGTTGGGTATCCGAAGCCCATGCGCACCGGCCGTATTCTTCACAAACCCACACGTCAAATACATATTTCCCGACTTTCGTCGGTTTGAACGTCGCTTTGGCCAATGTGCCGTCCAGATTCACCCAGGGATCGTCGTCGAAGCCGTTGTTTTCGTCGTCGTATTTGTACCGGTACTGCGCGCTGACGATGCGATCCTCATCCGGACTGTACGACTGGTTGAACACATCGACGTCCTGGTTGCGGATGGCCAGCGGCGGCACCCCGAGTTCTCCGATCGGCGGCAGATCCGGTTTGACGATGAACGTGCATTCCGCCGGCTGCAACGATTTCAGCCCCAGGGTGTCGTAAACATGCAGCGTAGCCTTCATGACGATGTCGGCCGTCGTGCCGTTCACATAGGACGGTTTCACGTTCGTCCACTCGTCCCGGGAATGATCGATGGCTCGTCCCGCCGGGCTGTAGCTGCGGCTCGCATCGAACAAGGATGGATCCACCGGCCGGTTTTCCTTCACTTCCGGCGGACAGATGGCGATCGGAATCGGGTTCGGCGGAACGACCGTCACGTAGGCCGACCGCGTTGCGCTTGCGCCCCAACGGTCCCGCATCGTCCCTTTAGCCGTTTGAAACCCGAGTTCTTCCATCGTGATGTTGTGATAACCGTTGACATATTCCTGGTACTTACTCGGGATGGTCTTGGCCCAAGCGGAACTGTCGGAAAAATCAAACCCGAGCCAATAGATCTCATCGCCGTCCGGATCGTAAGGCGGAGGGTTGTCCAGCAGGATGAGGTCCAATTGATCTCCCTGCACGACTTGCGTCACCGGCGTTTGCGTCGGGTCGTTCGGCCGCACCCAGGCGACTTGAAACACCGGCGGCGAGTTCACGGTCGGGCTTGTCATCGCCAGCGGTTTGGCGGCCACCCATCCCGTGGACGGTCCTTCTTTCGTGACCACTTCGATGTCCACGGTATGCGTACCGATGCCGATAACATACGGATACGTCGCATAGTTGAAAGAAATCCCCTCATTGATTCCGTAAATGCGCGGTGTAATGTAGGTGTTGCCGTCGCGCCGGATGCGGAACCGGTGATAGGAATAGGTCAGGTTGTCGGTTTGAATGTTTTTGGGAACGAGCGAAAAACTGTCCCGAAACGTCAAGTTTTGCCCCGGCAAAATGTCGAAGTCGGCGGACAATTCATTGGCCTTGATCGTCAGGGATTTCGTGACGACCGGCGTTGACTCTCCCGTATTGTCCGTCAGCACCATATCGATCGGGTACGTTTGATTGGTCGTGCTGCTGAAAAAGGACGGGTACTGGCTCACCGGAATCGTCCGGTCCTGGGCCGAATACGTGGTCACTTTGTGCGAACGCGTCCGTTCGGGATCGTAAATCGTGTATTCGATTTTCGCCACCGTACGGCCGGCCGGGATCTGGATGTCTTTCGGGTGCAAGGTGAACGAATCCCCGTAGCGAATGCTGCCGGGGATCACGTCAAAATCCGCTTTCAGTTCGCCTCTCACGTTCACTTGCTGCATAATGGAATACTGTGTGGCGCCGGTGCGCTCATTGTTGTGAAAGGATGTGTCCTCCATTTCAAAGGTGATCGTATACGTCCCGGACTTCACAAACGTATGCTCTACGCTGTGGACGGCGGTTCGCGTGGAAAGGTCCGGATAGAGCTTGTAATTGTTCAGTTTTTGGATGCGTCCGTCCGGACCGTCAATGGTCAGGTTCCATATTTGTTGCTGGGTATAAAAGATACTGCCGTCGCTGGTGGACAACGTAATCGTTACCGGTTCGCCGGCCTGGGCCTCCTTGGGCGCCGTCATGTGGATGGAGTGCCGGTAATCGGTGTTGTATCGACGGTGTTCTCTGAGCGTAATGCGATAATTGTTGCCGCCGTTAACCGGGACCCAATCCACATCCCCCGGCGCGCCGCCGGCATAGTTGGCCACCAGGGCATAAGGGTAAAATCTGTAAGTCTTACCCTCTAGAGATGTAAGGTCCACATAATGGTTTTCCAATTGTTTTGCCACATACCCGGTATATGTTGGATTCGAGGTCCGCCCGAAATACGCAATCCACGCTTCCAGGTCCGCGGCATCGATCAACAGGTATCCATTCGCGGTGTTATACTGAATGTCCACCATATTGTAGATGTACGGACGCCCGTTTACCTGTTCGGACGCATTGTCGATCCATACTTTGGCCACACGGACATCCTTACTTACAGTCCCAAAATAATATCCACTCGCCGTATACATTGGGGTTGAAGGTGGAATGATTTGAAACTGATCCAACAAGTCTGCCGCTTCAATGCCGCTGTAAGTATTATTGGCCTTGGCCGGCAACGGCGGCGGCAGGATGCCGATCAGGATGGAAAGCAGAAGAAAGCAGACGATGGTCTTCTTTCTCATAACCCCACGCTCTCCCGGTATTTATCAATGTCCGATCCATAAAAGAACTTGTACTCTCCATCCACCTTGTAGACGGCCAGAGAGTAAAGGACATATCCCCCTGTCTGTCTGTCGCTAATCCGGACTCCAAACACATAATGCGTTTCCGGATGAGTATCTTTGAAATAGACGTGATAGGTTCCCGGTTCAAACGGGGTTCCAAGAGCCGGCGCTGCCAGGATAATATAAAACTTTTTATCGTCATATTCCGGAATGGTCACGGTAAACCGCTGGTTTTTATCGTCCCTTTCGATTCTAACCTTGGCGGCCAACTTTCGCGCATCCGTAATCCGCTGCTGCAACACTTCGGCACTCCCGTAATCACTAATCCCAATCTTATTTTTCCATTTGGCCCAAAATGCTTCAGTCAACCATGGATCATCAATATCTTGAAATTTTCCCGACTGCATCGCCTTGTGATTTTCCAAATACTTCGGCGTATAAATGATCACGCGGCGGCCTTCGTTGTCCCATTGCACGTTGCAGCCGAGCGCTTCCGCCAGGTAACGCGCCGGGATGAACACGCGGCCGTTCTTGATCTCCGCCACCGTATCCATGACCACAAAGTCGCCATTCACGATGATTTCCCGTTTCCCCACCGTGATATAGACCGCCTTGTCGCCCGAAACGATGGCCGCCGTTCTGTTTTCCGCGTCCCACGCGATATGATTCTCATCGTTCGGCACCCCGAGCGCCGCCGCGAAAAACCGGATCGGGATCATCGTGCGGTCGTCCTTGTTGATATACGGCGCCGGTTCGCCCTTCGGAGCCGCAAACGCCTTTCCGTCGATGATGATGCTCGGAGGTGCGGCAGCGTTTGCGGTCAACGGAACGACAGCCAGCATCAGCGCGATACCGATCAAGGCGCGGATTACCTGTTTCATCATTTCTCACCTTTCATCACATTTTGTTCGGCGTCCGCGTTGGTCGCACTGTCCTGCATGCATGCCCGCATCGTCCTTCATGGATGCCGGGATGCCGTGATAGACCTATGGGTCCTGATCAGATGCTCCAAGCGGACACGCGAATTCCCGGTAAAAACAAAAACCGCCATTGTGCCGAATTACTCAGCCAACAGCGGTGCTTCCGCGGGAATGAAATTTCTTGATTCGTTTATACCATATTTTGGAGGAAGGCGTCAATATTTTTCAATAGTGAAATGGTTGCAGCTGCTATAAAGTTTTGCGCAACGGATATGATACAAGCAGTTCGGCTCCTCGGTAGCGATTCATTTCGAATGCACGGTTCTCGTAACATCGTTCCCGACATTGCGCCCCCGACCGGTGCGTTCTAACCCTTGCGCCCCCTACAGCAGTACTGCATTCCGATCGTTCAAATCGTTGCTGGACAGACATGCCCCGCCGTGCTACACTTTGCTATGTAAGTGACGCGTCACCGACAACCGCATAACTTGAAGGACAGGTGCTGAGCGATCAGCTGAAAAGGGAAGTCCGGTGAAAGTCCGGCACGGTCCCGCCACTGTAAGCGAGAGCGACCCGATATATGTTGCCACTGCCGCCACCGGGGCGTCGGGAAGGCGTCGGGAAGCGATGACCGCAAGTCAGGAGACCTGCCTGTTCTGTTAACACCGCATTGACCTACGAGGAATAGGGAGGTGTTTCGCGCGGCAGCGCTGTGGCCGCCGCGGTCTGTCCGTATTGTGTTCCCGCACCTTCCTCGTGGAAGGTGTTTTTTTGTGGCCCGGATGAGAGCGGCGCGATGACATGGCGCTTCGGGTGCGTCTTTATCGTGTTTTGGAATGACATCATGTTCTCGGTGCAGTGTCATGTGTTCTAGTTGCGTCGACATCATGTTTTGGGAGCGGGTCAACTCGCGCCGGGCGCGACGTCCCCATGACCATGGCAAATCGGCAAATACTTTGGGAGCGTTTGAGTGCCCAGGTTACGAAAAATCGGGTTTAATAAGCAACGAGTCTAAGAAAATGACGTGAATCGAGACAGGGGAGAGGAAGCGAATGTCGACGAAAATGCGAACGTTGATGATAGAGCGAACGTTGACGGAAATGCGATCGTTGAAGGAACAGCGGATGTTGGCGGGGAAGCGAACGGGGGCGTGGAAAAAAACGCTCGTATGGCTTGTCAGCGTGGGGCTGCTGCTTCAGTTGGCGGCCGGTGCGGTGCTGGCGGCGGAAGAACATGCCGGAAATGGCGCGGCCGACTTGTCGATCGCGGAAGCGCAGGTCGAACAGGCGATCAACGACGCCGCTGCGTACGTGCGGTCGGGGAACATGCTGTCGGAGTGGGCGGCGATCGGTCTGGCGCGAAGCGGCTACAGCGTTCCGGCGTCCTATTTGGCATCGGTGAAACGGGAGCTCGCGGACAATCGCGGAGAATACCGAAGGGTGACGGATGCCGAGCGCGTGGCGCTGGGCGTGTTGGCGGCGGGGGGCGATCCGACGCGCATCGCCGGCGTCAATTTGCTGGAACGCATCGTGCGCGACGAACGGCTGGACCGGCAGGGACTGAACGGCATCGTATTCGCCCTGTTGGCGGTGGAAAGCGCGAATTACGACGTTCCCGCGGACGCGGTTTGGAATGGGGACAAGCTGGCGTCGTATCTTGTGGACGCCCAAAATGAAGACGGCGGGTGGCCGATCGCGGCCGGCGAGCGGAGCAACATCGATATCACCGCAATGGCGCTGGCCGCTCTGGCGCCGTTCAAGGAATCGGAGCGCGTGGGCGCCGCCGTGGACAAAGCCGTGAATTATTTGTCGTCCGTGCAGCAGGAGAACGGATCGTTCCCGCTCGACAGCGCGGAATCGACGGCGCAGGTGATCGTCGGACTGACCGCGAACGGCATCGATCCCCAAGGGGAAAAATTCACCAAATCGAAAGGCAGCGCACTGAGCTACTTGCTGTCGCTGCGCCGGCCGGACGGAAGCTTCTCCCACCTCCCGGGGGAAGGTTCCGACCGGATCGCCACCGAACAGGCGCTGATGGCATTGGCGGCATACCGTCTGTATATGCGCGGACATTCGGGACTTTACGAGGGTCTCGGGGCGGTGCCGGTGCGCATCGTGGTGGAAGGCCCGCAGGAGACCGTCACTTCGGGATATGCCCGCGGATTGACGGCGCTGGAAGCCCTGGAGGCGCTGCTTGACACCCAAGACATACCTTACGAAACCGAACGGTTTTCCTTCGGTACGATGATCGATTCGGTGGACGGCATCGCATCGGGACTGTACGGAGGTTATGACGGATGGTTTTACGAGGTGAAACGCGGCGGCAAATGGGTGCATCCCGCCACGTCGCTGGACGCGTTCGAACTGCAGGCGGGCGACACGCTGTACGTGTACTATTCCGACAACACGAATTTGATCCACAGCGTCCGATTCGATCCGCAGGTGCCGCGGGCGAACGAACCGTTCGAGGTCATCGTGCACGAAACGTTCACGGATTGGGAAACGGGCGAGGAAATCGTGCGTCCGGCGGCGGATTTGGACGTCACCATCGGCGGCATCCGTACAAAAACCGATGAAAACGGAGTGGCGACCGTCGACGGACTGCCCTTCGGCGTCTATACCGTAACGATCGAGGGCCATCGTGAAAACGGCGCCCCGTCCGTGCTGAAAACCGCAGTGGAGCTGACCGTCGCGCCTTCCGGGCTGGAGGCGTTTGAGGATCAAGACCTCATATCCGGCTGGGCGGTGCCCGAGGTGGAGCGCGCGGTGGCGATGGGACTGTTTCGCGGCACGAACAAATCGACGCCGGTTTTCCAACCGAAGCGCTCCATGACCCGTGCGGAATATGCGGTGGTGCTGGCCAAAGCGCTCGGCGCGGACGATTACGCGGTCACCTCCGCCTATCCGGACGTGCCGGCCGACAGCTGGTACGGCGGAGCGGTCGCTTCGCTGCGGGCGATGGGGGTGCTGCCGGCGGAAGAGGAGACGTTTCGTCCGAACGACCCGGTTACGCGGGAGGAAATCGCCGTATGGACCGCAAACGCTTTTGGTTGGGCAGCGCAGTCGGAAGACGCCCCGTTCCGGGATGCGCATTTGGTGTCCGACGGCGCGCTGCCGGCGATCATCGCGGTCAACGAGCACCAGCTGATGACGGGTTATAACGGATTTTTCCGGCCGAAAGACACCGTCAACCGCGAAACCGGCGCGGCCATTGCGGTTCGCGTCGCACAGTTGGTTGCCGCACCGTGAGCGAGGGAAAAGCTTCCGATAGCCGGGACGGGCGTTATCGTGTCCGGATTGCTTGGGCTGGCGCTACCGCGCCGAATGATCATAGCGCGTTTTCAAATGCCTTTTGCCGAGGGGCGGGATCACCACGCCCCGACGACGCGTGAATCCGCGAATTGTCGAGGACGCTCACGGCCTGTGGGGGAGTCGCGCTCCAACGGCGCGGGAATCTGCGGAATTTGAGGGGCAAGTACCGCATCGCTGCGGCGGCATCGTGGAGAGAACGGAGGGACGATCGGTGGAGAAGGAACGCTGGCGGTTGTTTTGCCGGATCGGACTCTTGCTTGTCAGTCTGTGTCTGATGATCGGCTGCGGCGCAAAGGATATGCAGCCTGAACCCATTGCGGCGACAAAAAAGGATGCGGCGGACGTAACGGTCGGGTCGGACGAAACGAGTGCAGAGCGCGAAGCGGGTGCGACGGACGAAACCGTCACGGCGGGCGATCCGTCCGCTTCCGCGGATTCGTCCGGAAAAACGGTCGGAAACGGCGCTCCCTCCGGCCGACAGGACGCGCCGGTACAGACGGGCGATCGCCGTTCGCCGGCGGGTGACGGAACACCGCAAAGCGGGCCGTCTCCCCAACCCGACACCAAAGAGGCGGACGGAAAACTGGACGGAAAAGGGAAAGCGGACGGAAACCGGGACAAGGAAAGCGGCGCAAAGGGCGCAACAAACCCGGCTACCCGCTCGGCAGGCGGGGCTGCGGAAACAGACAGGACGAACGCGAACACGGATGCGGCGGAGGGCAAGTCCGGCGAAACGGCGGCGCCTCCGCAGGAGGAGAAGGTCACCTTGTCGATTCGCGCCGACGGCGATCTCGGGGTCATTTTGGAGGAGACGCCGATCCTGTGGGAAGAAGGCGATACGGTGCTGGACGTGCTGAAACGGGCGGCGAAGCAGCTGAACATACAGATGGAATATCGCGGGAGCGGCGCCTTCGCCTATGTGGAAGGGATTGACAATTTGTACGAATTCGATCACGGTCCGCGCAGCGGCTGGGTCTTTACCGTGAACGGCGAAGAAGTGATGCGGAGCGCGGGAAAAACATCCGTTCAGGCGGGGGATCGCATCGAATGGCGCTATTTGCTGGACATTTCGGACGGGGAGGACCAATGAACGACGAACTGCAACGCGGAGGCGGGGAAGAATCATGAAGCGTCCGATGAACGGGATGCGCAGCGGATGGCAGGCTGTCCACCCCGCCCTTTCCTTTTTATATTACGCCGGTCTCGGGCTGCTTGTCCTCCTGTCCTTTCATCCGGTGATTGCCGCCGGTATATTGGCGCTGTCCGTTCTGTTCAACGTGCTGGTCGGCCTCGGCCGCCGCACATGGAAAACGTTGGCCTGGTGTCTGGCGGCCGGAGTGGTGATCGTCGCCGTCAATATGCTGACGAACCACCGCGGCCGTCATGTGCTGTTCGTCTGGCCGGATCAGCCGGTGACGCTCGAGGCGCTGCTGTACGGTGCACAAAACGCGCTGATGCTGATTTGTGTCCTCTTGGTCATATTGTCGTATGCGCACGTGGTGTCCCCGCAAAAATGGCTGTATTTGTTTTCCCGGCCGTTTCCCAAACTGTCGCTGATGATCTCGCTGTCCGTGCGGTTTGTTCCGCTGCTCTTGCGTCGTCTTGCCGAGATATCCGACGTGCATAGGATGCGCGGCATTGCCGTTACGGAGGGAACCGTGCGCGAGCGGGCGGAATCCGCGATGAAGCAGCTGCAGGCGCTTTTGTCCTGGTCGCTGGAAGAGGCGGTGCAGACCGCCGATTCGATGCTGGCCCGCGGCTACGGCGCGGTGCGGCGCAGAGGAACGTACCATCCGTATCGGTGGACGAGGCGCGATACGATGTTAGCCGTCGTGCTTGGCGTGTGGCTCGCCGCTTCCATCGGGTGCTGGGTTTACGGAGCGGGCAGACTGGACATTTACCCGGTGATGGAACCGCTCGCGCCGACGGCGCAAGATGCGGCCGCCGCGCTGGCGGTATGGTTTTATGCTTGTGTTCCCGTGCTGGTCGAAGAAAGGGAGAGATGGCGATGGCGCAGCTGGAAATCCGAAATGTGAGTTTTCGTTATACGGGCGCTTCGTATTTGACCTTGTCGGACATCTCGTTTGATGTCGGGGAAGGGCAATTTGTCGTCATCTGCGGTCCGTCGGGCAGCGGCAAGTCGACGCTTCTGAAATTGCTGAAGCGGGAACTGCGTCCGGCGGGACAGCGTACGGGCGACATCCGATACAAAGGCCGCCCGCTGGACGAATACCCCTTGAGCGAGCTGGCGCGGGAAATCGGCATCGTCATGCAAGATCCGGACAACCAGATCGTCGCGGACGACGGGCTGCACGAGCTGGTGTTCGGCATGGAAAATCTCGGATTCCGCACTTCCGCCATGCGGCGGAAAACGGCGGAAATCTGCATATCGTTCGGGATGGAGTCGTGGCTGCACAAGAAAACATTCCAGCTTTCCGGCGGACAAAAACAAAGCCTGAACCTGGCCTCGGTGCTGATGACGGAGCCGAAACTGCTGCTGTTGGACGAGCCGACCGCCCATCTGGACCCCGTGGCGGCCAAGGAATGGCTTCACATGCTGCAGCGGCTGAACGAGGAGTACGGGCTGACGGTCATTACGGCCGAACACCGGCTGGACGACGTGCTGCCGCTGGCCGACCGGGTCGCGGTGCTCGATCGCGGCGAACTGGTTGCCTATGGTTCGCCGCGTGAGGTCATGCGGCGCATTTGGCATATGCAGCCCGCTTCTTGGCGGCGATTCGTCCCGGCGGTTCCGGCAATGTATCTGAAAACGGCGGCGCCGCCGGAGCAGGGCGTATATAGCGGCGGCGCCTCGGCGCCCGAGGCCGTCGATGCAATGGCGACCGAAGCTCCCGATGGGCCAACGCTAGAGGCTCCCGCCGCTCGAATTCCCGAAGTATCCACGCCTGAGTCCGCTTCCTTCGATGCGGGCATGCCGATCAACGTCAAGGAAGGAAAAGCGTGGGTCGAGCGCGCCTCGCTGCGCGTGGAGCCGGACGAGGAATTTGACGAAGGCGCCTGGGACGCGGATGAGCCGCTCGTCTCGTGCAGCGACGTGACGTTCCAATACCGTCCGGATGCGGACCCGGTGCTGTCCGCATGCGGGATCGAGCTTTTTCTCGGCGAATGCACGGCGCTGCTCGGCGGCAACGGGGCGGGCAAAACGACTTTGCTGAAATTGCTGTCCGGTTTGCTGCGCCCCGCAAGCGGCGAATTTCGATACCGCGGGAAAAAATGCCGTCCGCACAAGGAGCGGGACTGGAACCGGAAAGTCGGATACTTGCCGCAAAACCCGATGCCTTTTTTTGCGCATGAAACGGTGGAGGAAGAGCTGCGTTTCGCGGCGGAACGTTACACGGACAGGCGGCGGGACGCCGAGGCCAGGGTGATCGAGATGATCCGCTTTCTTGGCCTGGAAGAAGCGCGGGGCCGGCATCCCTACGACTGCAGCGGCGGAGAAAAGCAGAAGACCGCGCTCGGCTGCCTGCTGCTCGCGGATCCGGAAATCCTGCTGCTGGACGAGCCGACCAAAGGGCTGGATCCGGTGTCCAAGGCGGAAATCGGCGGTCTGCTGCGGGAGTTGTCGCGAAAAGGACGCGCGGTGCTGTTCGCGACCCATGATCTGGAATTTGCCGCGAGCTGGGCCTCGCGGTGCGCGCTGCTGTTCGACGGTTCGATTACGGCGGAAGGGACGCCGCGTGAGATGTTCAGCGGCAGCCTGTTTTTTACGACGTCCGTCAACCGCGTGCTGCGGCATCGGTGGCCGCGCGCCATCCGGCTCGAAGATGTGAAGGGGAGCGGCCCGAATCGGCATGGAACGAATGCAGGGAGATAAGGCGATGGCTTGGAACACGGTATGGCGAAAATGGCTCCCGATGGCGGCGGCCGGCGGCTCTGTGCTGGCGCTGGCCGCGTACGCGGCCATGTTTCGGGGGCAATACATGCTGTTCAGCGCGGTCTTGGCCGTTTTGGCCATGGTGCCGCTTTGGGTTCGATTCGAACTGCGGCAGACGCACGCGCGCGAACTCGTGCTGCTGGCCATGATGGCCGCGATCGCCGCCGTCGCCCGCGTGCCTTTCAGCGCGCTGCCGAGCGTGCAGCCGACGAGCTTTCTGATTATCGTCGCGGGGGCCGCGTTCGGCGCGCAGTCCGGCTTTGGCGTCGGCGCCGCCGCCGCGCTCGTGTCCAACTTTTTTTTGGGACAAGGACCGTGGACGCCTTTCCAAATGGCGGCCTGGGGCTGGATGGGCATGACGGCGGGCTGGCTGGGACGTCGCCGGGTGCGGGTGTGGAGCCTGGTGCTGATGGGCGGGGTGTGGGGGCTTTTGTTCGGATGGTTGATGAACGTCGTGACGATCCTGTCCTTGGCCGGAGGCGTTTCCTGGGAAGACATGCTGCTGCTGTACGGCGCTTCCTTTCCATTTGACCTCATGCACGCCTTGTCCAATATGTTTTTCCTCGGCGTTTTCGGATTGCCCACCTATAAGACGCTGGGAAGATTTGCGATCAAATACGGTTTGGGCGCCCGGCCCCGGCCGTGAGTGGTGTGCTGACCCTGAGTGGTACGCTTGTCCGTGAGAGTGGTACGCTTGTCCGTGAGAGTGGTACGCTTGTCCGTGAGAGTGGTACGCTGGTCTATTGAAGGCAAGGGTGAAGGCACGGGGGGTAGATTTCCGGAGTGAGAAAAGCAATGGACATGTTCCGGCACGTGTACGAGACGACAAAATCCGACAACTGCAGAACACCCCCGAAGCCGTGGCGGGAACGAAACAAAAAAGCGGATGGGCCATATGCCCTCCGCCTTTTTTCCATTAAACCGCGTTCGTATATCCCTGAAGGTTACTTCGATCGAAGTTTTTCTTATTTTTTCGCATATTGTGCGATGCGAAAATCTTTATATCCTTTCAAATACGTCAGCTGCATTTGAACGTTGGTAAACTTGCTGTAGTATTCCTGAATCAACTGGATCATACTTTCGGAATATTGGCCGTTGGTCGATTGCAGGCTGTTAATGATGTTCTGGTACATCGCCGCCAGCCCTTCCAATCTGGCAATTTCCTTGTCCAGATCCTCCGCGCGGATAAACTCCAGACCGGGCGTATCATACACCGGCTCTTGCTTCGGCTCTTCCTCCGGCTCTTCCTTTTTGTTCAAATACACCGTCCGGTTCTCATATTCGACATCGTATCCGAACAGTTCGGCGCTGACCCTCACCGGCAAATACGAAGTACCTTCAATGATGATGACATCTTTCGCGGCCTGTTGGCCGTCAATGACCAATTTCATCGTCGACGTCACTTTCTTGCCGACGGCGGATGCGATTTCATCGCCGTAAGCCTGTGCGGATACCGCCATGGCGGCAAAGATGGCAAGCCATATGGCAGTGATCGTTTTCTTCAAGTGATCGCCCCCCCATTCCCCGGGAAATTTTCGTTGTCCGCCGCTGTCATCGTGGTCAAATGGCACGGGCAGCCAGCTGTTGGGCGGGCGTTTCGGCGCGCTGCATACGGTAAAACTCCATGATCAATTTGTCCAGTTCCTGGCTCAAGCTGATGGCTTCCGAATCCAGAAAGCCTTTTTCCTTAACCACCGCATGCAATCTTCCCCGAATCAATTCCATTCTGGCTACCAACTTTTTCATTAGAGATTCACCCATAAGCTCGTATTTGTCGTTCGCTGTCATAAGATCGGACTGTGGGCCGGAGGAACGAATCGATGGCAAACGATGGAACTAGTTCCTGGAACGAATTGTAAACCTATTCTCTTTCCTTTATAATAGAAATATTTTTGGGAAATTTCAACAACCCCGTTGCGAGTTGAGACAAAATCCCTATGCGATCAGGGACTTTACGCCCGCTTCAAAGTCGGGGGAGAGGGTCCCAGGAACTGGAACAACTGCGCGTCCAAACGGCCGTCGCTCATTTTTTGTTTGCGGTCCGCTTTGCGCGGGAAGTAATGTTCCAATTGCTTGGCCGGGCTCAAAATAAAGGCGGACCAGGTTTCCAGCGACTGAAAGCGGGCCGCCAGCTGTCTCAACGCCGCATCCGACTCCCTGGACGCGCCCGAAGGCTCTACCTGGGGCAGATGGGTGGCGATGACGCCGTATTGTCCTTCCGCCTTCATTTTTTCGACAGGAAGCGATTCGTAGCGAATGTCGCCGCCCAGCCCGGCGGCGCGGGCGTAAGCGCGCGCCCTTTCCACCGCTTCGGGATCGGGATCGGAACCGGCCAGCTGCAGCGGCACGTCGTCGCGCACGAGGTCAAACGCTTCCTCCCGCGCGTCCTTCCACATCGACGGGGCGATTCGGGGCCAATGTTCGGAAGGATAGGTGCGGCGCAGGCCGGGCGCGATGTTCCAGCCGATCATCGCCGCTTCGATCAAAAACGTCCCGGATCCGCAAAAAGGGTCGTATAGCGGACGATCGGGCGTCCAGCGGCTGAGTCGGACGACCGCGGCCGCCGTCGTTTCCCTTACGGCCGGCGCAGCTTGCCGGCGGCGGTAACCGCGTTCATCCAGGGCCGCCCCGCTCGTATCCAGCGCCACCGTCGCCAAATCGTTGAGCAGCGACACATCGATGCGAAAACAGGCTCCCGTTTCCGGCAGCGATTCCTTGCGGTACTTCATGGCCAATTTATCCGCCGCCGCCTTTTTGACGATCGCCTGGCAGGCCTGCGCGTCATAGAGCGCGGATTTCGCGCATTCCACCGTCACCGGAAACGCGCCGTCTTCCGGAATCCATTCATGCCACGGCGCCGAGCGCACGCCTTCGTACAGTTCTTCCGGCGTCTTGGCCGGAAATTCGGCGATTTTCACCAGCACGCGTTCCGCGCAGCGAAGCCACAAATTGCTGCGGCAAATCGCCCTCTCTTCCGCGGCAAACGTAATTTTTCCGCTTTCCACCATGAGGTCTTCATAGCCGAGACGTTTCAATTCCCTGGCGGCGATCGCTTCGAGACCGGACGGCACGACCGCGATCAGCTGTATGGCGGACATTCAATCACCCCATTGATTCATGACCGGGTGGATGCGCGTTCGCCCCCCGCGCGGACAAGACTGCGCCATACCCACCATGCGTTGCCGGCGAGCATGAGTCCGCCGAGGAAAAACACAGCCTCCAAGCCCATCCAAGCTGACAAAAGCCCGCCGAGAACCGGACCGATCATGCTGCCGAGGGCCATGTAGCTCGTGTTGAAACTGTACGCCCTGCTTTCCATGCCGTCCGGCGTGTAGCGGCGGATCAGCGCGTTGACCGCGGGGGTCATGCCTCCCATGCAAATGCCGAGCAAAAAGCGGAGGAACAACAGCGTCGCGACGTTCGGCGCCCACGCCTGCGGGATCATGACCAGCGCCGCGCCGACGAGGGACAAATACAGGATCCGCTCCGAACCGCCGACGCGATCGGCGAGCCTGCCGAGCAGCGGCGAAAAAATAAAGTTGGAGATGCCGGTGACGACGCCCACGAGGCCGGCATAAAACTCGACCAGATGCGGACCGTGCAGTTGCTGGATGTACAGGGGCAGCACCGGCATCAGGCTCAGCATGGAAAACTGGATCAAGAACGTCACCGCAAACAGCGACGGCAGCTGCGGAATCGCCCGCAATTCCCGAAACCCTTCGAAAACCGAAGGGGAGGGCTGCGCGCGCGCCTCTTCCCGGTCAAAATATTCTTTCACTATCATCATTGCCAAAATAGTGGCAATACACAACATCAGGCCGGTCATCCAAAACAGCGGCCGAAACCCGACCCAGCCGGCGGCCAGACCGCCCAGAAACGGGCCGAGGATCGTGCCGCCGATGATGCCGGACTGCATCAATCCCATGACCGTTCCCATCTTGTGCTTCGGAGCGATGGACGCCATCAGCGCCAGAGAAGCCGGGTTGAAGCCGGCCACCGTGCCGTTCAGAAGCCGGAGCAGCAACAGCTGCCAAGGGGAAGTCGCAAATCCCATCATCGTCATGACAATGGCCATGCCGATGCCGGAGCGCAAAATCATGACTTTGTGGCCGTAACGATCCGACAGGCGGCCCCAGATCGGCTGCACAAAAAATGAAGTGATGAAATTGGCGGCAAAGATCAGTCCGGACCACGTGGTATTGGCGGCCGGATCGGTGATGCCCAGATCCTGCAAATACAGCGGCAGGAACGGCACGATCATCGTCATGCCCGCGTTGACCAGAAACAGGCCGAGCCAGAGCACGATCAAATTTTGTTTCCATACAGCCATGGGTTTTTCATCCACTTTCTTGGTGTGAAGACGATCTGCAGGGAAACGAGCGGTTTTCGTAAAAAGCGGCTATTCAATCCAACACAAAACCTCTGAAAGAGCTACCCAATGCATTTCTTCGCTTGTTCAAGCAAATGGGATATGTAATCGGCTTTTTCGTTCGAGTAAGAAAGGAGTGTACAATAACCTTTTCGAATGGCGTCAAGTTTTCTTTCGGAATATTGTTCGGCGATTTCCGGGTGATCTCTCAAGTAATCTCTGATGAGAAGGTTGTTCACCCATTGTTCGCCTTTCCAAATGACGACAGCCAGATTATAGGCATGTTCTCGGCGTTTTCGAAAATATAATCTTCCCTTTACACCTGCTTCTCCCAACCCTTCATAACCAAGTTTCAATAGTCCGTTGGTTACGGCATCGTTCAACGCCAGCGTTTTCACACCTATCAATATATCAATAATCGGTTTTGCGAACATTCCCGGTACCGACGTACTGCCGAAATGCCGGATGTCAACCGCGTCGTCCCCAAAAACTTTCATTAACTTTGCTCTTTCGTTTTGAAACAACGCAGCCCACTTTTCATCATACGGAACGACATGAATCGCCTCATCGAGTTCCATCGCGATTTCACCCATTTATTTGGTATTGTAACACAATGCAAGAAAAGTATCCGAGCAAATCTTTCTCATCGGTAAAACATTGAAAGATGCCGTCGGAACCCGGGAGCGCGGGCGGGTTTTCTTCTTTCCCCCCATCGAGTACAATAACAGACAAGGCAAAAAATCCCCAACTACGGATCGACATGACTTCGATAGAAACGGGAGAGAGAACCGGTGATTTCGAGAAAAGAAGCGATGGCGGCAAAAAGGCGGCGCAGGCAGCGGCATGCGCGCAAAATGTTGCTGCTGGCGGCCGCGGTGTTCGTTGCGGCTTGCGCCGCGCTGTGGGCGGCATACGAATTCGGATGGTTCGGCGAAAAAGACGCCTCCGGGAACACGGCGCAAAAGAACGATGGCGGCGGTCCGTCAGGCGACGGCGCGGGAGAACCGGCCGGCGAATCGGGTGGCGAAGACACCGTGGGCGGCGAGCAGGCCGAGGAAAGCGCTGACGGCGGCGAAAACGCAGGCGGCGGTCGGGACGAGGCGGGCGAAGGGGAGCGGCCGTCCGGGACGACGGAGCCGGCGGATGCTTCTCGCGACACCATCACGTTCACCTTCGTGGGCGACGTCATGATGGCCGGAAACGTCGGCCGGCTCGTCGCCGATAAAGGATACGATTATCCGTTTCAGCATGTGGCGGACCGGCTGCGGGCGGCGGACTGGACTTTGGCCAACCTGGAAACGCCGATCAGCGAACGCGGCGAACCCGAACAGAAGCAATACGCCTACCGCACATCGCCCAAAGCGTTGCCGGCAATCAAGGACGCCGGCATCGACGTCGTGAATTTGGCCAACAACCATGTGCTCGATTACGGACGGGAAGCTTTTCTGGACACGCTCGACCATCTTCAGTCGGCGGAAATCGGCTATGTCGGGGCGGGGAGAAACGAGGAGGAAGCGTATCGTCCGCTGTTTGTGGAAACGGAAGGCATCCGCGTGGCGATTCTCGGGTTCAGCATGGTCGTGCCCGACGTGTCGTGGAAAGCGGCGGGCGATCAGCCCGGCGTAGCGGAGACGTACGATTATACCAGGCCGGTGGAGGCGATTCGCAAAGCGGCGGAAGAAGCCGATCTGGTGGTGGTGATGGCGCATTGGGGCGAGGAGCGCAATCCGCACCCGGTCGCCAAGCAGACGGAAATGGCGCACCGATACATCGACGCCGGCGCGGATCTCGTGATCGGATCCCATCCGCACGTGCTGCAGGGGGCGGAAAAGTACAAGGACCGGTGGATTTTTTACAGCCTCGGCAACTTCGTGTTCACGACCAACGAGGTCAAGGAAACTTGGGATACGGTCATTTTGAACGCAACCTGCACGAAGGACGGCGCATGCGAGCTCTCGGCGGAGCCGGTCAACAACGCCTGGGCGCTGCCGCGGCCGCTGGAAGGCGCCGAGGCGGAACGCGTGCTTTCGCGGTTGTCGGAGATCAGCATTAACGCCCGGGTCGAAGCGGACGGGAAAATTGTCGCTCTGGATCACGCGGATCCGGACGGGATAGCCGCACCGTAGATAGCCGCACCGTAACACGCAGCCTTGTGGGAACGCTCCGGCTTTGGATAGCGGCGCGCCGTCGATCCCCAATCGAGGCGCCGCGGCCCGGCCCGATCCCCCTCCCCTAGAGCCGCGGCTCCGACGCAAAGTCGTCGGAGACCGCATCCCGGTACCGGTCGCGCACGGCAAGAAGATCCGGCAAACAGGACATCAGCGCGTCGACGACCCGCGGGTCGAAGTGCGCGCCGCTTTCCTTCTCGAACAGTTCCAACACGCGGGGAAGTTCCCAGGCTTTTTTGTACACCCGGTCGCTGATGAGCGCGTCGAACACGTCGGCGGCGGCGGTGATGCGGCCGTAAATGTGGATGTCCTCGCCTTTCAAACGGTTGGGATAGCCGGTTCCGTCCCAGCGTTCATGGTGTTGCTCGGCGACGACGGCCGCCGCCTTGAGGATGCGGCGGCGGGAATTTTTCAGCAGGTTGTATCCGATCGTCGTATGCGTTTTCATAATTTCGTATTCCGCTTCCGTCAGCCGGCCGGGTTTGGCGAGCACCGCGTCGGGAATCGCGACTTTGCCGATGTCGTGCATCGGCGACGCCATTTTCAACAGCTCCGCTTCTTCCCGGCTCATGCCCAGCGCCAGGGCGATGTGGTAAGAATATTCCGCCACCCGCTTCACATGGTTGCCGGTTTCCCTGGAGCGCATTTCGCCGATGGCGCCCATGGTGAAAATGATTTCTTTTTGCGTCTCCTCGATTTCGTGCGCAAGCATGGCGGATTCCAGCGACTTGCCGGAATAGGAGGCGGCCAGCGTCAAGTATTCCAAATCTTTTTCGTCAAACGGCCGCTCTCCCGAGCATTTGTTGATCGCCTGGTAGGCGCCCATGACGCCGCCTTCGTTGTCGCGAAACGGAATGACCATGATCGAGCGGGTGCGATACCGCGTTTTGCGGTCTGTTTGCAGCGCGCCGCTTTTCAGCACTTCGCGATATTCTTCATTGGTATAGGCGTCGTCGATAAAGATCGGCTTGCCGGTTTCGATGGCCAAACCGACCAGCCCCGCGCCGCGGGGGATCCGGATTTCGTCGACGCCGTGCGCCACGGGTGTCCACAGTTCGTCCTTCTGATCGTCGACGAGCCATACCGAGCAGCGGTCGGCCTTGACCATCTCTCTGCCCATGTCGGCCATCAGCATCAAAAGCCGGTTCAAGTCGCGTTCGTTGGCGATTTTGGCGGCGTATTCGAGAATGACCTTCAGCATTTCCTCCGGAGATAGCTCCCGATTGGCGTTCTCCGTTTTACCGTCGATTTTTTGCGGCATTCCGTCCGTTCACCCGCCCCGGAGATGTAGATTTTTCGTCGTTTGTGTCTATTTTTCTACAACGCACTCCTCGGCGCAACCATTTTTTTCATCATCCCGGCATGCGAAGAAAATGAACCTGATCACATTTCCTTTTTTTGGCGAACGACGCATGCAAGGTACCGCTCGACGACTTCCGCTTTCGTCGAGATTTTTAGCAAATCCTGTTTTCCAGGGACAACAAATTCATTTGACCGACATGGTGAAGTTTCGGATTTCAATGTTACGATGAGGGTAATCATATTGTGAAGCGTCTGTTCACGACGCTCGGAAGGAGGAACACCATGAATTTGTTGTCGACGTATCGAGGTTCCTTGACCGAACGGTTCTTTCCGGCAGGTTGGGACTTGGCGAAAATCGACGCTTGCTGTTCATCGGATCCGGAACAAATCCATGTTCCACAAAAGCATTGGCATCACGAATTTCAACCGGTCAGTTGCAAACAATTGAGCGATTTTGACGTAATGCTCGGACATGAAATTGCGCTGCAGATCAAAGCGGCTCGAGATCGTGGAGAAAAATTAGCGCTTGTGTTGCCGGTAGGTCCGATGGGAATGTATAGGTGGGCAGTCTATTTTCTTAAAAGTTGGAAAGTAAGCGCTTCCCATGTGTACGGTTTTAACATGGACGAGTGGTCGGACGCGCAAGGAAACACGCTGCCGCCGTCCAATCCCGGCTCCTTCCAATATGGCATGGAAAAATCGTTTTACGGACCGCTTGGAGAGTTGACGGTGCCCGAGTCGCAGCGAAATTACGCGACAAAAGAAAATCTTCCGCGGTATGCGGATAAAATTGCCGACCTTAAGGCCAAAGGAGCGAAGTTGATTGTCGTCTACGGCATCGGCCGTGTTTTCCATATCGCCTTTTGGGAGCCGCATTTCGCAGCAGAATACGAAACGGAGGAGCAGTGGAAAAAGGCGACGCATCGAATCGGTGCCGATCTGCATCCTCTGACCGTCGAACAAAACGCGCTCACCAGCTTCAAGAGCCGGACAACGCTCGTTCCTTGCCGCGCCAATACGATCGGTCCCGGAATCTTCCTGCAAGCGGATTACGCAATCGGCGGGGCGGACGGCGCGTTCGGCCGCGGGATGATGTGGCAGGGGCTTTCCCTGTGGACAACGCTTCGGCATGGACCATCGCCCTGGATTCCGTCCAGTTATATGCCGACTCTTCCCGGAAAACTGTTTTTTCTGGAAGAATTGGCTGGACCGCTCACAGCCGATTTGAATTAAGGAGGGAGGCCATTTCTCTATGATCGTAATGGCAATTGGGGCGCATCCGGACGACCTGGAAATATCTTGCGCGGGCACACTGGCCAAACTGAAACGAGCTGGTCACGAAGTCGTCCTATGTTACGCCAGTGACGGGGATAAAGGTCATTACCGGATACCGCCTGATGAACTGTCCCGCATTCGCAGACAGGAAGCGGCAAATGCAGGAGAAATCATCGGCTGTCCGGTGATGCCGCTCGGTTTGGCTGATGGGGAAATTTTCGCGGAACATGCCGGCACACGCCTTGCGTTTATCGAAGCGATTCGTGCCGTCCGGCCGGATCTGATCATTACCCATGCTCCGAACGACTATATGCCGGATCACGCTGCCGTCAGCAAGCTGGTGTTCGATACCAGTTTTCTGGCCACGCTGCCGGGTTTTGGCGATTCACCCGTCGCTCCAAAAGTGCCTGCCCTATATTATATGGACAATTTGGCCGGAATTGGGTTCGAACCGTCGGTTTACGTGGATATAACGGATGCGATGGATGTGAAAATGAAGATGCTCGAGTGCCACCAAAGCCAAATCGTTTGGTTGCGGGAACATGATCGGATCGAGCTGCCCGAGTTCGTGCGCACTCTGGGCAGAATGCGCGGTATCCAGGCAGGCTGTACGTATGCGGAAGGATTTATACAGCATATGGCTTGGACGAGGCCGAATACCGTCAAACTTCCGGTTTAAGAGATGGATCGTGGCGCCTTCTGTTTGAAGGCGCCTTTACGATCATATACATGGGAGAAGACTCTTTCACCTTACTGTCAGATTAAAATAATGACCTGTTCAAACGCTTCATTGCATGATGCTGCCAGCACAAAATGAGGGGATATCGCCGTGAAAGCGCTTCGTCGTCTGCGAGTTTCGCTGATGAATCGGTCATTCTTTACGAAACTTTTCGCCAGCATATGCTTTGTAGTCTTTATCGGCAACTTCGCGATGATCGCCGTTTATCAGTTCTATTTCCGCAAAACGATGGAAGATGTGGAGATGGAACGGGTTCAGCGCTCGATTGATCAGACCGCCTACAACCTCGATAGTCAACTCAAGCGGATCGTGAACGACATGAATTATTTTTTCCTGCAAACCAATACGGCGAATGAGATGTTGAAACTCGACGTGCGGAGTCCCGATTTTGCTCAGTCTGCGTTGAATATCGGCAAGTCGCTGGAAGTGTTCCGACTTCGTTATTCCAGCGAGCTCGAATCCGCCTTTTTTTATCGCGAAGACGAGGACCGCTCCGGCGGCCTGTTTTTCTTTGACGAGAATTTGAGCAGGAACAGGGAGATCGATTACCGCCAACAGGAATGGTATCGCATTTTCCGACAAAAGTCCTATCAGCTGTGGACGCGTCCGACAACGGACCACGTATTTTACCAGGATCGTTCGCTTTGGTCGCTTTGGCTGACCAAAGGAATATACGATGTCGACGGACGCAGCGGAATTTTGGTCGTTCGGTTGAATGCCAAAATGTTCAGCGACGCTTTTCGTCACATCGTCGGTAACGATTTGCGGATCGATCTGCTCAATTCGCACGGCGACATTATTTATTCTTCATATTCACCGCCGACGGCCGGTTTGATCCGCGTCCAAAACGCGGAATTATCCCAACGAGGCAGCACGGTCGAAAGCCGTGAAGAGGATAGCGACTGGCTTCCGATGGTGTCGAATTTGGAAAATGCCGATATTCTCGTACGCGCCCAGGTCAGCCGAAAAGCGATTGTCGACAGGGCCAACCGGTTGAACCCTTTTCATATCGCCGTAATGGTTGCGGTATTGGCAATGTCTTTTCTGATTTCCCTGTTATTGTCGATCATGCTGGTACGTCCGGTGAAAACGCTGCTCGGTCTCATGAAAAAAGTGGAAACAGGGAATTTCAATGTCCGTTTTCCCGTTCGGTATCGAGACGAAATTTCTCTGCTTGGAGCAGGCTTCAACAGGATGATCGAACGCCTGTCGGAACTGATTCGGCAAGTTTACGTCATTCGGATGGAGAAGATGGAACTGGAACTTCATCAAAAGGAAGCTACCATTTTGGCGCTGCAAAATCAGATAAATCCCCATTTTCTCTACAATACGCTGGAAACGATCAATTGTCATGCCATATTGAACGATTTGCCGAGTATCAGCCTTATGAGCAAAGCGCTGGCTGATTTTTTCCGCTATTCCATCGACAATCGCAGCATTGAGGCGACCTTGGGGGACGAACTGCATCACGTCATGACCTACTTGAAAATTCAGAGGGAACGAATGCCGGACATCGAGACGGTTTTCAATGTTCCCGACGATCTGCTCGATGCGCCTATTGTCAAACTCACGCTGCAACCATTGATCGAGAACGCTTACAAACATGCTTTTCGCGGTGATCGATATTATTACTTGCATCTGTATGCGACGCACAGCGGAGACGGGGTTTTTCAAGTCGTCATCGAGGATAATGGGGAGGGCATGGAGGAACAGAAAATACAAGAGATGAACCGTTTGTTCTCCGAAGCGGCGCCGTCCGAACTATCGGAACATCCCGATTGGCAGCGAAACAGCATCGGATTGCTTAACGTGCATTTTCGCATTCGGCTTCGATATGGAAAGCCGTTTGGCCTTTCTTTAGCCGAATCGGCTTCCGGCGGCCTGCAGGTCTGTCTGACGCTGCCGGATCGGAAAAAAATGCGTGAAACGGAACAGGGGGGCTTGCATGATGAAAGTGTTGGTGGTTGACGACGAGGAAATTATCCGCAAAGGTTTGTGCAAATTGTTGAAACAATGTCCCAAGACGATGATGGAAGTGAATGAGGCAAAAAACGGACGATTGGCGTTGGACATGATTGAACGCATCCGCCCGGATCTGGTCATTACCGACATTCGCATGCCTGTCATGGACGGATTGGAATTGACGGATTGCTTAAGACAATCCAATCCGGATATCCATATCGTCATATTGACGGGATATGCCGAATTCGATTATGCCCGGAGGGCGATCCGCAACGGAGTGTTTGATTATTTATTGAAACCCGTCACGCAGGAACAGCTGGACGAGATCATTTTGCGCCTTGTCATGCGCAGTCCCGCACCATGGATGGAAAGGTTTGATGCCGACAGTCTGCGTTATTTGCGGGACGGTGTGTCCGAATTGGTCAGGTGCGTCATGGCGGAAAACAGAGCCGGTGTCGATCATTTGATGAACAAGTGGCGCCATGCATGCAAGCAATGGAATCTTTCGTATGAGGAAGTGAAGCAGCTGCTTGCCCATATCAAGCTCATCTACAAAGCGGAAATGGCCATGGTACAGCACGATCTGCCTGCCGAGCCGGTTCCGACGTCTTCATCCGCCATGTCACTTGATCATTTGTTTGATCAGCAGGCGCAATACTACCATGCGCATATTTCCGTGTTGGCCAGCAAACGGGCACCGCGCAACAAACGGGTGGTCGATCTGGTCGTTCAGGAGATCGGGCGGCATTACGGGAACCCTGAGCTGAACATTCATTCGTTGGCGAAAGCAGTGGGCATATCAGCCGCCTACTTGAGCAAAATGTTTCGCGAAATCATGCATATGCCGATCACTCAATTTATCACCGATTTTCGGCTTGAACAGGCAAAAAACCGTCTTGAACGGGACGAGACGGTAAAGATTACACAGATCGCGGAGGAGTGCGGCTTCACCGATTACCCTTATTTTTCCAAAGTGTTCAAAAAGACGTACGGCGTTCCGCCCCAAGAGTATCGCGACAAGTATTGGTCGTCCGCCGTCCAAAACAGTTTTTGTATGACAAGAGACGGTTCTGGGCGACATGGATGAAAGCGTATTCGCACGATACAATGACATCAACCGGTTGCAACCAGTAGTATTCCATAAGCGAGGAGAGAGCAAATGAAGATCCAAGGGGTAAAATGGTTTGCGCTATTGATGTGCATCATCCTGACGGGTTCACTGGTCGTTGCGTGTTCCGGCGGCAACAATACATCAAAGGGCAGCAGTGACATGCAAAACCAAACCGGTGGCGGAAATGACACTCCAAACGACGACGCCCATGTGGACACATCCACGCTGGAAGGATGGGCCAATGGCATTAAACAGAAACATGGGGGAACGCAAATCAGCCTGGCTTTTGCCAGCCATCCGGCAACAGAAGCGTTTCAAAAAATGACGGAACAGTTTGAACAATTGACCGGCATTCGTGTGAAATGGGAAGTCATGGAGGAAACTTATCTGAAAAACAAACAATTGCTAGACTTTACCGGGAACACGGGGGCATACGACGTTTTTATGGTCGACGGGTTTTGGATGAGCGAATACGGCAGCAAAAACGTTCTGGTGCCGCTCGATGATTATTTGGCCGATGCCGATTTGACTCCGGACTGGTTCGATTATGAGGACATCGTACCCGCATACCGTAACGGAATCAGCAAATATGACGGAAAAATCTTGGGAGTGCCGTTCGCCGGTGAAACGCGCTATATCGCCTACCGGACCGATTTGTTCGAGAAATACGGCAAACAGCCTCCGAAAACGATGGACGAATTTTTGGAATTGGCGCGGTTTTTCAACGGAAAGGAAGATGGGCTGTACGGCGTGGCCATGCGCGCGCAGCGCGGTATTCACAATGCATCCGGGCTGATGACCATTATGTACAATTTCGGGGGAGGATTCATCGATCAGCAAACATTTGAAGTCACGATGAACGACCCGAACACCGTCAAGGCGCTGCAGTTTTATGTCGATCTGCTGCAGAACGCGCCGCCCGACGTCGCCTCCTATACGCATGAAGAAGCCATTTCCGCGTTCATGGCGGGCAAGACGGCGATGTGGCTGGATTCCACGGCACTTTCCACGCAAATTCTCGATCCGGACAAATCCAAGGTGTACGACAAAGTCGGCTTTGTTCCCACTCCCGAAGGTCCTGCGGGACGTGCGTCGGCGTTGGCCGGATGGAATATGTCGATTCCGCAGTTGGCCAAAAACAAGGAAGCAGCCTGGGCGTTCATCATTTATATGAACAGCAGGGAAAAAGCGAAGGAATATGTGTCCAACGGCGGCACACCCGTAAGAACATCAATTTATCAGGATCAGGAATTGATCGCCCAAAACCCGTCCTATCCCGTTCAGCTGGAGGCGTTGGAGGATGCGAACGTACTGGTGGAAAAAGGCATCTCTTGGATTCCCCAGCATGAAAATCTAGGACAAATGCTGGACCGCGTCGGTTATTACGGCAGCATGGCGCTGACAGGCGAAATTACCGTGCAGGAAGCCGCCGACAGGGCTCAAAAGGAATTGGAAGAGATCATTAACTAACGCCCTTTGAGGGGCCTCATTGTGCGAGGCCCCGATTCATTTCACCCTGAAAAGAGAGGTGGGTATCCTGCGTTCTTTCTTTCACCGAAAACCGCATCTGTTGTTTATCATGCCGGCTGTTGTGCTGATGGCAGTCTTGACTTTCGTGCCGACGATTTTTCTGTATGCGCTCAGTTTGACCAATTATGAACTCGGTTCTCCCTCTTATCGTTTCGTGGGACTGGAAAATTACGTTCGGCTCTTTTCAGGGGGAGATCCGGAATTTTGGAAATCGTTTTGGCTTAGCATCAAGTTTATGGTGATCGTTACCGTTCTGGAATTGGCGTTCGGATTCGCATTGGCTCTGCTCTTGGACCGCGAGTTTCGGTTCAAGTTCATCGTCTTCGCCTGTTTGATCGTTCCGATTGCGATGACGCCAAGTATCACCGGTCAGCTCTGGAAATTGATGTTGAATGCTGAATACGGTGTCGTCAATTATTTGCTGGAGAAGTCGTTCGGGTGGAAGGTGGTGTGGCTGTCGGAGTCTAACGCCTTTTTGTCTACGGTTCTCGTCGACGTGTGGCAGAACACGCCCTTTGTCGCACTGATTTTGTATGCCGGACTGAAATCTTTACCCGTCGATCCTTACGAAGCTGCGATGATGGATGGCGCCAACCGCGCGCAAATGTTGCGTCACATTACGCTGCCGCTCTTGAAGCCGATGTTTTTGCTTGCGGTCGTGTTTCGGTCAATGGATGCGCTGAAACTGTTCGACATCCCGTTTTCGCTCACCCAGGGAGGACCTGGCAGCGCCACCGAGTTTTTGAGTCTGCATGTGTATCGTCTCGGTTTTGCCCAAACCGGTTGGGTGGGCAGAGCTTCCGCGACGGCGGTCGTCTTGCTGATGTTGATCTCGATGATCAGCATGCTCCTGATCAAGGCTTTCCGAAAAGGGGTTGAAGAGAGATGAGCGCATGGCACCGTAAAAAAGCGGGAGTCTGGTCATTGCTGATGATTGCCGTAGTCTGCATCGTTTGCGTGTTTCCCCTGTTTTGGATGGTGCTGATCAGCCTCAAGACCAAGGCGCAAACTTACGATCCGACCATTTGGTGGTTCACGCCTACCTTGGACAATTACAAGCAAATCATTAAATTTCGCAACATTATGGAATATGTACGCAACAGCGCGGTTGTTGTTATGGTGACAACAGCTGTCTCGATCGTGATTGGCGGGCTTGCGGCTTACGGTTTCGCCCGGTTTTCCTTCCACAGGAAGGAAAACTTGGCGTTTTGGGTTCTCAGCTTGCGCATGCTGCCGGCGATAGCCACGGTGATCCCTTTTTTTGTCATGGCGCAAATGTTGAACGTATTGGACACGCAGTTGGTATTGATTATCGCGTATATGCTTTTCAACATTCCGTTTACGATCTGGATGATGCGCGGATTTTTCGAAGAAATTCCCCAGGCCATTGAAGAGGCTGCTCTGATTGACGGATGTTCGCGATTTCAGGTGTTTTCGCGCATTTTGTTGCCACTCGCGCTGCCCGGGCTGGTCGCGACGGCCATTTTTTGCATCATCCATTCCTGGAATGAGTTCGCGTTCGCGCTGTTTCTTACGAGTTCAGATGCACACACACTTCCGACGACCGTTACGCTGTTCTTGTCCGTTACCGGGGTAGTGTGGGGGGAAATGTCCGCCGTGGGTGTCATTACCATTTTGCCGGTACTCGTCTTTTCCATGGTTGTTCAACGTTTTATGATCCGCGGATTAACTTTCGGCGCGGTGACGTCCAATTAGCGGAAGATCTGTCTCTACAATCACAAAGAAAGGCGGTGACCTCCCGCCAGGTCTTTGCGGACTGGAGGGGAGAACATGACGATGTTGAAAATGGCGATCATCGGTGCGGGCACATGGGGAGACATCCACGCCCGCGTGTACCACGAGCATCCTCAGGTCGAACTGGTCGGAATATGCGACTTGAACATAACACGGGCGCAGGCGCTCGCTTCCAAATACGGGCTTTCGGAAACTGCGGTGTTCTCTGATCATCTAACCATGTTGCGCAGCACCGATGCGGATGCGGTTGCCATTGTGACCCCGGATTTTTCGCACTGCCGGTTGGCGGTCGATTGTGCCAATGCCAAAAAACATTTGATCATAGAAAAACCTCTGACGACCAGCCGTGAGGAAGCGGAAGCCATCGTGGAAGCGGTGGAACGCAACGGCGTTCGCATGATGGTGGATTTGCACGCCAGGTGGAGCCCGATTTACGCCATTGTCAAGCAGGCCATCGTTGACGGCGAGATCGGCGAACCTTACAGCGCGTATTACCGTTTGAACGACACCAAATGGGTGGCGACGGATTTGCTTCCGTGGGCAGCGAAGTCTTCCATCCTATGGTTCCTCGGTTACCACAGTGTCGATACTTTGCGATGGCTGTTCAACGATGAAGTTGAACGCGTGTATGCGGTCTCGCGTTCCGGCATTTTAAAACGATTGGGTGTGGACACGGTCGATATGTATCAGACGATTCTCGAATTCCGGCGAGGCGGCATTGCCACCATGGAGAACGGCTGGATTACACCGAACGCCAATCCGAACGTCAACGATATGCGGCTGAATGTGCTGGGCACCGAAGGGATGTTCAACCTGGATCCAACACACAGCCAGTTGATCGAACGGATTACGGATACAAAGTATGATAAGCCGGATGTCCTGGTTCGCCACTTCGTGCACGGCAGACCGAAAGGATTTGCCTATGAGAGCATCCGCCATTTTGTCGACTGCATCATTTCCGGTGAACCGTTTCTTGTAACCATCGAAGATGCTTACAATACCACGATGGTCATTCTGGCGATAATGGAGTCGGCCCGGAAGCGGGAGCCCGTCATGGTTGTTTACTGAAACGAATCTTGAAAACCGCAACATATTTCCATCTCGAGTCGGGAAGAATCCGACTCTTTTTTTACGGTTAAGTAGCCAAGCATCGGCAAAAAAACAACGAATTCGACAAAATTGAATGTTTCGCGAAACAGCGCCATCGGGTATTCTATTCATAAACGGAAACCGGATTCCGCGGGATTCGAAAAAAGGAAGGGCTTATGATGAACGAACAGACGTTGAATTTGTTTCGCACGTTGACGGAGCTGCCCGGCGCTCCGGGTTTCGAACATCCGGTAAGGGAATTCATGCGGCGGGAAATGTCACGGTATACGAAAGAGTTCGTGCAGGACCGGCTCGGCAGTTTGTTCGGCGTCGTGCGCGGCGATGATCACGGTTTGCGCGTCATGGTGGCCGGGCATATGGACGAAGTGGCGCTGATGGTGACGCAAATTACCGATCACGGCATGATCCGGTTTCATCCGCTCGGCGGCTGGTCCGCCCAGGTGCTGCCCGCCCAGCGCATGCGGATCATCACCGAAAACGGCCCGATCGACGGCGTCATTGCGACGACGCCTCCCCATTTGTTGAAGGATGGGCAAAAGCAGGAAACCGACATCGCGGCGATGCTGCTCGACATCGGGGCGGACAGCCGCGAACAAGCGGAGAGCTTCGGCGTTCGTCCCGGCCTGCCGATCGTGCCGGTATGCCCGTTCACGCCGCTGGCCGATCCGCGCAAAATCATGGCGAAGGCGTGGGACAACCGGTACGGCGTCGGACTGGCGATCGAGCTGATCAAGGAAATCCACCGGGACCCGCCGCCCCACATCGTGTTTGCCGGAGCCACCGCACAGGAAGAGGTCGGCCTGCGCGGAGCGGAAACCGCGGCGAGGCTGATCCGGCCGGACGTGTTTTTTGCGCTCGACGCGAGCCCGGCCGGCGACGCGGGCGGCGACCGCCAGGCGTTCGGACAGCTCGGCAAAGGCGTGCTCGTGCGCATTCTCGACCGCACGATGGTGACGAATCCGCGCATGGTGGAATGGATTCTCGATACGGCCTCCACCCACCGCATTCCGTATCAGTTTTTCGTGTCGCCCGGCGGCACGGACGCGGGCAGGGTACATTTGTCGGGCATCGGCGTGCCGTCCGCCGTCATCGGCGTTTGCGCGCGGTACATTCATTCGTCGGCCTCGATTCTGCACACGGACGATTACGCGGCGGCCAAAGAATTGCTGATCCGGCTCGTCCGGTCGCTGGACCGCGGCGTCTTCCGCAGGCTGATCGGCATAGAGGACGAGGCGCAAATCGTCGGCGACGAATCGCAGACCGACGGCGACGAAACGCGGAACGGGGGCGGGACGAACCGTTGACCGGCGGCCGCGGAGACGATACGTTCAACGGCTGGTCGGGAATCGTGTGCATTGCGCACATTCGGCATGAAATATGGTATAATGGAGTCCCTCCTTTTACCTCAAGCGTTCTTCATGCTGCAACTTGCCTTCCGGCGATGATGATAATCCTATTTTAGAAAGGATGATGTCCTTTGTACCACCTGAAAGAGCAGGAAATGATCTTTGTTTTCACCGGCCCGGACGGTTCGGGGCGCAAGACGGTCGCCGACATGGTCGGGAGCACGCTCGGATTGAAAAAAGTGCTCTCCTACACGACGCGGGCCAAACGTCCGGCGGAAGAGGAAGGACAAGATTATTACTTCATCACGCGCGAACAGTTTGAGCAGGCGGAACAAAACGGCGAGTTCGTGGAAAGCGTCGAGATCGACGGGGCGAAGTACGGGATCAAGCACGCGGACATCGAGCACACGTTCCAAAACCACGATTTCATCTACCTGATCCTGAACGCGCAGGGCGCCCGCAGGCTGAAGGCGCTTTACGGCGACAAGGTGACGCGCATTTTCATCTATGTCGACAAACAGACGATGATCGAACGGCAGAAAAAGCTGAACGCCGATGAAGAGACGCTGGAACGGCACATCCGCCACTACGAAGAAGACATGTCCTACAAAAACGAGTGCAAGTACGCCATCGAGAATCTGGATCTGGCGCACACGGTGTTTGCCGTGACCAACATTCTTGAGCAATACATGAACCGCGGTCTGGTGGAGAAGGATTGACAGGCGCCGGGCGGGGATAAGTCCCGGAATGAAAAGGCCGAGAAAAAAGAACACAGTGAAAAACACAGCGAAAATATAAAAAGCAGACAGGTGGAGGACACATGGCGTATTTTGACAAGGTGAACCGCATCGGTTACGAGGGGAAACAGTCGCAAAATCCGCTGGCGTTCAAACATTACAATCCGGACGAAATCGTGCTCGGCAAAACGATGGAAGAGCATCTGCGGTTCGCCGTGGCGTACTGGCACACGCTGACGGGCGGAGGAGCCGACCCGTTCGGAGCGCCGACCGCCGTTCGCCCGTGGGACCGGTTCACGGGCATGGATTTGGCCAAAGCGAGGGTGGAAGCCGCTTTCGAATTTTTTGAAAAAATTCGCGCGCCCTATTTTTGTTTCCACGACCGGGACATCGCGCCGGAGGGCGAAACGTTGGCGGAGACGAACCGCAACCTCGACGCGATCGTGTCGATGATCAAGGAGCACATGCAGTCGACCGGCGTCAAACTGTTGTGGAACACCGCCAATATGTTCACCCATCCGCGATACGTGCACGGCGCGGCGACGTCGTGCAGCGCGGACGTGTTCGCCTACGCGGCGGCGCAGGTGAAGAAGGGGCTCGAGGTGGCGGTGGAGCTCGGCGCCGAAAACTATGTGTTCTGGGGCGGCCGTGAAGGCTACGAAAGCCTGCTGAACACCGACATGGAACTCGAACTCGACAACTTGGCGCGCTTTCTGCACATGGCCGTCGATTACGCGAAAGAAATCGGCTTCCAAGGACAGTTCCTCATCGAACCGAAGCCGAAGGAACCGACCAAGCACCAGTACGATTTCGACTGCGCGACGACGATCGCGTTTTTGCAAAAGTACGGTTTGCAGGATCATTTCAAGCTGAACATCGAAGCGAACCATGCCACATTGGCGGGGCATACGTTCGAGCATGAACTGCGCGTCGCGCGCATCCACGGCATGCTCGGTTCCATCGACGCCAACCAGGGCGATCTTCTGCTCGGTTGGGACACGGACGAATTTCCGACCGACCTGTATTCCGTCACGCTGGCGATGTACGAAATTTTGAAAAACGGCGGCCTCGGATCCGGCGGAGTGAATTTCGACGCCAAGGTGAGGCGCGGTTCGTTTGAGCCGGAAGATTTGTTCCTCGCGCATATCGCCGGTATGGACACGTTTGCCCGGGGACTGAAAGTGGCGGCCAGGCTGATCGAGGACCGGTTTTTTGAAAACATTTTGGACGAGCGCTACGAGTCGTTTCGCAGCGGCATCGGCCTCGACATCGTGAGCGGCAAGGCGAATTTCCGCACTTTGGAAGCTTATGCGCACAGCCTCGGCGAAATCCGCACCCGTTCCGGCCGGTTGGAGCACATTCGCGCCCGCCTGAACGAATACTTGTTCGAGGGATGATTTCATGAGTTACGTCATCGGCATCGATCTTGGCACGAGCTCGGTCAAGGCGCTGCTCGTCGACAGGGATGGACACGTTGTCGGTGAAGCGTCCAGGCCGTATCCGCTCCTTCACGAGCAGCCGGGCTGGAGCGAGCAGCGGCCGGAAGACTGGGTACGGGAAACCGCGGCCGCGCTGCGCGAACTGCTGGACGGCGCCGCGGTGAATCCGGAGCTGATCGAAGGCGTCAGCTTCTCCGGCCAAATGCACGGGCTCGTGCTGCTGGACAAGGACGGCCGTGTGCTGCGCAACGCGATCTTGTGGAACGACACGCGCACGACGGCGCAGTGCAGAAAAATCGAGCGAACGCTCGGCGAACGGCTGCTGTCCGTGACGAAAAACGCGGCGCTGGAAGGATTTACGCTGCCCAAGCTGCTTTGGGTGCAGGAACATGAGCCGGAACTGCTGGCCAAAGCCGCGGTGTTCCTGCTGCCGAAAGACTATTTGCGCTATCGCATGACCGGCGGTCTGCATATGGACTATTCCGACGCGGCCGGCACGCTCTTGCTCGATGTCGCCGAAAAACGCTGGAGCGCCGACATTTGCGCCGCATTCGGGCTCGATCCGGCGCTGTGCCCGCCGCTCGTCGAATCGTTCGACTGTGTCGGCGGGGTGTTGCCCGAATTTGCCGAACAGAGCGGGCTTTTGCCGGGCACCAAAGTGTTCGCCGGCGGCGCGGACAACGCTTGCGGCGCGCTCGGGGCCGGCATCGTGCGGGAAGGCGCCGCGCTGGCGAGCATCGGCACCTCCGGTGTCGTGCTGACCTATGAAAACGATCGCACGCGCGATTTCGGCGGCAAGGTGCACTTTTTCAACCACGCGAAGCGCGACGCTTTCTACGCGATGGGCGTGACGCTGGCCGCCGGATACAGCCTCAGCTGGTTCCGCAACACGTTCGCCGCCGGCGAAAGCTACGACGAACTGCTGAAGGGAACCGGTCAAGTGCCGCCCGGATCGCGCGGACTGCTGTTCACGCCGTATCTCGTCGGCGAGCGCACGCCGCATGCGGACGCCGTCATCCGCGCCAGCTTCATCGGGCTCGACGGGGCGCATACGAGAACCGATCTGGCTCGCGCGGTCATGGAGGGCATCACGTTTTCGCTCCACGAATCGATCTGTTTGTTCCGCGAAGCGGGCAAAACGGTGGACCGCATCGTTTCCATCGGCGGCGGCGCCAAAAACGACGTCTGGCTGCAAATGCAGGCGGACGTCTTCAACGCCGAAGTGATCCGGCTGAAGAGCGAGCAGGGGCCTGCGCTCGGCGCCGCGATGCTCGCCGCGTACGGATGCGGCTGGTTCGCGTCGCTGGAAGCGTGCGCCGACCGGTTTGTCGCCGCGGACCGTTCGTTTTTCCCGCAGCCTGACGCGGTGCGCGTCTACAGCGAACTGTTTTCGGTGTACAAGCAGGTCTATCAACAGACGAAACCGCTGAACGAACAACTTCAGCGGTTTCGGAAATAAGGAATTCGTGATGGTGAATTCAGAATCCAAGAGGAACGGCCGGGCGAACGCCCGGCCGGTTCCGTTTAGTACGCCCAGCATGGGCGTCATCTCTACGGTGAAAGTCCGGAATGGGGGCTGGCGAGCGCCTACCATTAGCCAAGGGCAAGGGTGTCGGTCGCGAGGCCGAATCTGAAGGAAGCCG
>Ga0066871_100019_pt1 | contig 152730 bp, 164 predicted proteins | sample CeladaPassage60B_FD_62209 | JGI IMG/M metagenome (GOLD analysis project Ga0066871, IMG submission 62209) | Cellulose-adapted microbial communities from the Joint BioEnergy Institute, USA - Passage3 60B | ecosystem: Engineered > Bioreactor > Continuous culture > Unclassified | place: USA...
AAATTCAGAAATAAGGAGAAATTCCTGCTTCAAAAAAGGAATAAATAACCAAATAGTAAAGAAAAGAAACAGAGGCTGTCCCCAAAAGGTCGGTTTAACGACCTTTTGAGACAGCCTCTTTTTCTTCCTTCGTTCACACTGTGAATCCATAGGGAAAAGACGCGAAGCCATTTTAAAAAACAAGAACGAGCGAACCGGCGAGCATTGCATATTAACACAATGCAAACATTGAATACGTGAGTAGCAAAATCGGCCAGCATGACCACCGAAATCTACCAATTGAAAAAGCAGCTCGAACTTCAAAACGTAAGGGAAAAGCATATGCCCTATGACTAGCACATACACGCTAACTACTTGACTTATCCGCGCTTGCGGACGCGGAAATTGTCTTCTAACAGCACCCAGTTTTCCGGATACGGATACCCGAGCACCCAGTAGCTGATTCCACGCAACCTGTATTCTTTCACCAGCTCAAACTTCGCCAACGCGCTGCGAGCATCCTCAAACCATACTTCGTGACGGCGTCCTTGCTCATCCGTGTAGCGATAAAACGGCGAGGCGGCCACAGGGTCGTACTGAATGGATGCTCCGTAGCGAATGGCGCGCTCCACAGCTTCTTGCGGGCTGAACGTTTCTGCCTCTTGTCCTTGCACGTGCGGCAACACCCAATCACGGGCATAAATTTGAAACCCCATCATGATTTTCTCTCGCGGGATCGCCGTCACGGCATAATCAAGTACGCGCCGAATTTGATTCACCGGAGAAATCGCTTGCGGCGGTCCAAACCGATAGCCCCACTCATACGTCATGAGCACGACGAAATCGGCGATGCGCCCGTGAGCTGGATAATCGTGCGCTTCATACAGCAATCCTTTTTGTTCCGCGCTGACTTTGGGCGCGAGCGATGTCGATAGCAAATATCCTTCCGCGTGAAGCCGAGCTGCCGCCCGCCGCAAAAACGCATTGTACCGCTCACGGTCGGACGGGTAGACATTTTCAAAATCAACATTCAACGCCCGGTACCCTTTCGCTCGCATCACTTGAATGATATTGTCAAGCAACCGCGTTTGCAGTGCAACGTCAGCTAAAATCGTTTGCGCTAGCCGCGAGCCTGGGTCTTCGTACGTAAAATTCGTGATCGTCATCATCGGCACGATGCGCGCAGCAGAGGCGGCCTGAATGATCGCCACATCATTGATGGGATTCAGCCCACCATCAGCGCGCATCGTATAGGCAAACGGGGCGGCATATGTCAAATGGCGGCCAACTTCACGCACTTGTTCCGCCCCTTTCTCCCCCTGGTCGATCGTAAATGCATTCACGTCAATGATCGGTTTGGCTGGTGGAATGACAAGCCGCTGTCCGGGAACGATCATATTCGGATCGGCAATCGGATTAAACTCAATGATTTGCTGGACGCTGACCTGGTAGGCGGCGGCAATTTGCCCTAACGTTTCCCCCGCGCGCACCGTATGAATGCGAGCCGGGATCAACAATGCTGTGCCTGGATAAATGAGCGCCGGGTTGGCGATTCGGTTCGCCTGTACGATCGCTTCGACCGTCACTCCATACGAATGGGCGATCTGCCATAACGTTTCCCCTGCACGAACGGTATGATAGCGATACGGCACCGGAATGACAACCGCTTGCCCGGTAGCAAGCCGATTCGGATCGCTCAGCTCATTGGCAGCAATGAGCCGCTCGAACGGGACACCGTAGCGGCGGGCCAGCTGCCAAAGCGCTTCCCCGCGCTGGACGACATGAATAATCATCGCCACTCCCCCCTTCGTTTCTCCTCTCCTTTTATCACTATATTTTTCCTCCTCTTTTTTATGTAAAAAAACGCCGGTTTCACAATGGAAACCAGCGTTTGTTGCAAGTATATCAGTTCTGAAAATGGCTAATTTGTTTAAATTTCTTTTGAATATATACGTAAATGTTTATTTCTATTTCAAGTCGAGAGTTTTCATTTTATCTAATTCATTTTTTCTTTTCTTATATAGATATTTTCGGCCACTTTGCCATTCAGCAATAAGAAAAAGCAAACCGAGCAATAAATAAAGGACATACGCAATAGCATTTTCCATTCGCTCGGATATTAACATCCATGTTAACACCACAATATAAGCAACTGGCAGAATTGCCCCCCAATATGCACGATTCCTCGTCGAAAGGAAGAATTGAACTGCTAAAACACCAGCAACAATAAACACTCCGTAAGCTCCAAGGTCCATTATCTCTCCCCCTTTTCCTGTTTATATTTTTCAATAATTAATTTAGCTACTTCTACGCTTATTTGATCATCAATGGATAGACGCTTGATAAACTTAATAAACTCCTCATTTTCTAATGAATCATTCACTTTTATTTTTTCGATTAAACGATCAAGCCTAAGTCTTACGGTTGGATACGATACTTCATACATCTTCGCCATTTCTTTTAAAGAACCTGAGCTCAAAACAAAATTTTTAATAAATTCCAAATCCTCGTTTTCCAAGGATAAAACCCAATTTGGGATATGATTTATATCCATATTCTCCCTCCTCTCTTTTATATTATCAATTTAACTTTAACATACTTATTAAATAAATTAAAGTGTTTTTTTATTTTTTTAAATATATTATTAATGTGTTTTTTAAATAAAAAAGATTCAAACTGTATTACATTCAAAAGGACTCTTTTTAAAACAAAACTTCTCATTTTTGTTCAATAATAAAAAAACAACCTCTTATGTTTCACAATACATAAGAGGTTGTTTTATCGGACTTTATGATCAATGATCCAACACTTTAAATTTACATACTCAACCGATTACAGCCCGCATTTTAGCTGAGCGCCGCAGCTCGTGCATGTATTGCAGCCACCGATTTCTTCGATCGTCCCTTCGCGGCAAATCGGGCAAATGTTGCCAATTTCCGAGCCGATCGTCACATCAGTGGAGCGCACATCTTGAATCGTATCGACAAGAACGACAGTGCGTTTCTTCGCTTGTTCTTCTGTCTCTTCCGGAATGAGCTCCAGCTGCTCTTCGACCGTATTTTCTTCCGCTTTCAGCGTCAACACTTGCGCATCACGGCTGCCGTCAACATAGACGGTACCGCCTTTCGCGCCGCAGCGCCATAGCCGCTCATACACTTTTTGTACTTGCTCGACCGTGTAACCTTTTGGCGCATTGACCGTTTTCGACAAGCTCGAGTCGACCCAGCGCTGAATGATGCATTGCACATCAGCATGCGCTTCCGGTGACAAGTCCATCGCCGTCACAAACCAATGCGGTAAATGGTTCGGGTCGGCTTCCGGATGCTTGTCTAAATATTCTTGGACGATATCGGCCTTCACTTCGATAAATTTGCCGAGGCGGCCGCTCCGGTAGTATGCGAACGAGAAGTACGGCTCAAGCCCGGTCGAGACGCCGACCATCGTTCCGGTCGATCCCGTTGGCGCCACCGTCAGCAAGTGCGAGTTGCGAATGCCGTATTGTAAAATATCTTGGCGAATGTCTTCTGGCATCCGTTTCATGTAGCCGGTGTTGATGAACGCTTCGCGCAGTTGACGCGTTTCTTCTTCCGTCTCGCCGACAAGGAACGGGAAGCTGCCTTTTTCTTTCGCCAGTTCGATCGACGCTCGGTAAGCGGTTGTGGCGATCGTTTGGAACAATTCATCCACGAGTTGATTTCCTTCTTCAGAACCGTACTCTTTTTCACAGTAAATGAGCAAGTCAGCCAATCCCATAACGCCAAGGCCGATGCGGCGCTCACCAAGCGCTTGTTTTTTATTTTCCTCAAGGAAATACGGCGTTGCGTCAATAACGTTGTCTTGCATTCGCACGCCAATCTCGACGGTGCGTTTCAGTTTTTCATAGTCGACGACTTTCCGCTCTTTATCGACCATGTTCGCCAAGTTGATGGCGGCAAGGTTGCAGACAGAATATGGTGCTAAAGGTTGTTCCCCACATGGGTTAGTTGCAACAACTTTTTGTCCGTACGCACGGGCGTTCGTCATATCATTCGCATTGTCGATGAAGAAAATGCCTGGCTCGGCGGAGTACGTCGCGCAAATGTTGATCAGCTTCCATAGCTCACGGGCGCGGATTTTCCGGTAGACGCGGACACGGTATCCCATTTTTTCCCATTCGCGCACATCGCCAACTTCATGCCATTTTTCGTTATAAATGCGCATTTCTTCTTCGGAATAGGTTTCTACATCCGGGAAGCGCAGTGCATATTCATCGTCGTTTTCGACCGCCTCCATGAACTCTTTTGTTAAGCAGACCGAAATATTCGCACCGGTTAAAAAGTCGGGGTTATGGACGGTATATGTACCGCCGGTGCGCAGTTTTTCTTCGGCGTCTTTAATGATTTCTTCGGTAAATCCACCGTAGTCAGGCTCGTTTTTGTACCGGACAATCGCTTCGTACATCACTCGTTCCCGATCGGTAAGCGGCGTAAATTTCAGCTTATCGCGCGCCGCTTTTTGAATGGCTTCATCTTCGGTATTTTCGAGCAGGTAGCGCAAGATGCGTGGGTTTTGCATTTTCGAGACGATAAATTCGATAATGTCCGGGTGCCAGTCGGCAAGCATGATCATTTGGGCGCCGCGCACATTGTTACTCGCTCGCTTCTACGAGCGGGCTAGGTCATTTCTGCCTAGCTCTCCGCCTTTCGGTCGGAGATCAGACTATATCATCAGGGAAGAGAATATCTCGTATTTACGGTTTAACCTAAGGATAAGCCTGATTCGGGGTTTTGATATTAGAAAAACAGTTCTCGTTATAACGATATTTTTTACTGCTAACTTACCAGCCTCTCCAGGTGCTCTAGTTTGGAATACTCCTTGCTCTTTATTCCATCTCATTAAGGTTCCCCTGGAAATCCCCAACATCATGGCGATTTTAACGTGACGATATCCCTCTTCATGTAGATACTTCGCTTTTTTCATTATCTCTTCCCTGTCTCGCGCCTCGTATCCCCGTTGCCGCGGGATACGATTTACTCCTTCCATAGCCCTCCCCCACGAAACCGTGTTCGTTATCCTGAGTGTACCGAGGGCTGTAGGAAGTTTCAATAGTCGTTGAACCTTCATCTCCGTTTCCAGAGATGCTCGGCTGCTGGTTGCCCATTGTTGCATCCAACTTGTTTTCCAACCGTCACGTCTGCTGTCACCAGCTCCGTTGTGGTCAAGTTGGCTTTAGGGTGTTCCAGCAATTCGCGAGATTTTACTCCCGCCGTTTTGCGCCCTAGTCAACGGGAGCCACCTTGCTCAACAAGGTGGGTCAGTTTGGCAATATCATCAAGCCAAGAAACCGATCCAGATGATTTACCGTTTACCCCGCGCGCGAGCGTATGGCGTGGCCGCAATGTCGAACCGTTCGTGCCAACCCCGCCGCCGCGGCTCATAATTTCCATTACCTGCTTTCGGTGTTCGGAAATGCCTTCCCGCGAATCTTTCACAAACGGCATCACATAGCAGTTAAAATACGTCACTTCCTTGCCCGAACCCGCTCCGTACAACACGCGCCCGGCCGGGACAAAGTTCATGCTCGAGAGTTCCTCATAAAATTTTTGGAACCACTCGTTGCGCTTTTCCTCTGTTTTCTCTACAGCAGCCAGCCCAGTTGCGTTCCGTTTCGCGATTTGTTCATAAAAAATTTCCAGCGGCTTGTCGATAATGTCAAGCGAGCGGAGCACAATGCCCGTTTCTGCCTCCTCGCCTTCAAGCACATGCCGGTATTCATCATCAATCAACACGCGCGCTTTTTTCGCGTCCCAGTCGATATCGACAATAAAGCCGAGACCACGGGCTGGAAATTTCGGATCCTCCTTGATCGTCAATACGACAAAATCGCCCGGCGCCAACGTCAGCTTTTCCGTATCCTTAAACGAATACCGGTCAAGCATTACTAGACGGGACACGCCTTTATGAGTGATGTGCATGTCCGGCGTAATCGGATGCACTTGCGGAAACAAACGAATATCCTCGTTTAGCTTCTCAATATTAATTTTCATTTTTTCGGACGACGCCACCGTCATTCTCCTATCTCTCCTCTTTTATATAATCTCTCACGTTTTGGCAAAGTTGCCCTGTCTTCTCTACCTTACCATACAAAACAGAAAAAAACAATATATAGTATGATTTTTAAAGAAAATCATACTATATATTGTGATTTAGAACAAATGATTTCATTTTTGTCAAGCAGAAAAAAAGGCAAAAAACGGCGAAAAGCGGAGAAAACCAGATGGATGATGCCGTTTTTGCCGGAAAATGAATGATTTTCCACATTGCTGCTTAGCGCTTAAAGTTCCATTCATCGCTTTCGTACTTTGTCCGCGCCAGCTCCTCGACATACGCCAACTCTTCAGCCGTCAGCGTATATGGCTCCAACAAGATGTCCAAACCTTTTTCAAACCCTTTGTAAAACGCCTCTTTCGCTTCCTCAATCGTTACCGTTCGCTCCGTCAGCTCGTTGATCGCGACCGCCTTGTTTTTAAAATTGCGCTGCAGCCGCTCTTTCACCCGCTCATTCGGATATTTAAACAAGCTGAACAGCAAGTCTTCGTCCAAATCAAGCAAAATCGAGCCGTGCTGCAAGATGACGCCTTTTTGACGCGTTTGTGCACTACCGGCCACTTTTCGTCCTTCGACAACGAGTTCGTACCATGATGGTGCGTCAAAGCAAACGGCTGAACGCGGGCTGCGCAAATCCGCTTTTTCTTCTTCGGTTTTTGGCACGGCAAAATACGCGTCAAGCCCAAGGAAGCGAAATCCTTCCAAAATGCCTTGGGAAATGACACGGTACGCTTCCGTCACTGTCTGCGGCATGTCCGGGTGCGATTCTGACACGATCACGCTGTACGTTAATTCTTTGTCATGCAAGACACCGCGCCCCCCGGTCGGACGGCGGACAAAGCCAAGGCCGTGCCTTTTCACCGCCTCTAAATCAATTTCTTTCTCCACTTTTTGAAAATAGCCGATTGACAATGTCGGCGGATTCCAACCGTAAAAGCGGACCGTCGGCGGAATTTTCCCCGCGCTGTGCCAATCCAAGAGCGCCTCATCAAGCGCCATATTAAACGACGGCGAACAGTCGCCGGAATCGATAAAGCGCCACACTTCTTTTGCCATCGTTTCACCTTCTCTACGATTTCGAGCATGCGATATAGGGCGTTACAGCGGCTTGTCCGCAAGGCGGATTAGGCCGCCTTCTCTGTCACCTTTACTAGTTTAGCAAACAACGCCGGCTAAGGGAAGAAAAATGACATTATGAAAACACTTTGCTTCTAGGAGACAACTCTATATAATAGGAATAGTGGACGAAGGGAAAGGAGGCCTAACGGGTGGAAGCATTGCTTATTATTCTTGGCGCAATCCTCGTATATTCCGTCATCACCTATTTGTGGCAACGGAGAATTGTCAAAGCATTGACAGAAGAAGAGTTCCGCGCCGGCTATCGAAAAGCGCAATTAATCGATGTCCGTGAACCGGATGAATTCGCGGGTGGACATATTTTAGGGGCGCGCAACATTCCGCTCACTCAGCTGCGTATGCGCATGAAAGAACTCCGCAAAGACCAGCCCATTTATTTATATTGCCAAAACGGGCTGCGCAGCGGGCGGGCCGCACAAATGCTTTACCGAAAAGGATACCGCAATTTGTACCATTTAAAAGGCGGATTTAAAAAATGGACGGGGAAAGTAAAGAAAAATTCCTAGCTATTGCAAAAAAAGAGGCGCTCTGCTAGAAAAAAGCAGAACGCCTCTTTTCGCTTGCAGCGATTAAAGCGACGATTCAAATTCCGGCGGCAGAACGACCGCCTCTAATACCGATGCGGCTGCGCCAATGGCGCAACTTTTTTCTTTCAGCTCCGAGACAATCATGTACGGCTCATTTTCATTTTTGACGAGAATGCGCTCTTCCACTTCTTTGCGCGCTGCTCGGAGTATATAATCACCGGCGCTGGCGAGCGGACCGCCGATAATGACTGCCTCTGGGTTGTACGCATAAATCACCTGCAGCAGCCCGATACCGAGATAGCGGCCCGTTTCTTCCAAAATACGCGCCAGCTGGTCATCGCTTTCGGCCGCCAACGCCATCGCGGCGATGGAAAAGCGGTCGTCAAGCCACTCTACACGTCCCTCTTCCGCCAAACGGCGTTCAATATATTTTTGCGACGCGTACATTTCCCAGCAGCCGATGTTGCCGCAGTTGCAGCGGACACCGTTTAAGTCGATCGTATGATGGCCGATTTCACCCGCCAGCCCGTTCACCCCTCGATACAGCTGATGATGAAGGACGACACCGGCGCCGATGCCAATGCCGGTGCTAATATAAACAAAATGGGCAAACTCCTTGCCGGCGCCGAACCATTTTTCTCCGAGCGCCGCCAGCTTTGCCTCATTTTCGACGATGACCGGATATTGCGGCCACTGTTTTTGCAAAGCCGAGGCAAGTGACACATCGCCCCAGCGCAAGTTCGGCGCGAAAATGACCGTCCCGCTTTCTGTGTGAACGATGCCAGGGACACCGATCCCGATCCCCATCACACCGTACGGCGTTGCTGGCGCTCGACGGATAGCCGCCTCAATCAGTTCGACCATCTCACTCACAATTGCCTCCTGCCCCTCCTCTGGGCGGAACGAGCGCCGCTGCTCCCAAATGATTTCGGCATTTAAGTTCGTCAAAACAGCATATAAATAATTGACGCCAAGCTCAACGCCGATGAGCGAGCCGGCGTCGGCGTTAAAGCGAAGCATCAGCGGGCGTCGGCCGCCAGTCGAAACGCCGATTCCACTTTCGTGGACCAAATGCTCGTCAATGAGTTCATCGACGAGAGCGGAAACGGTCGCTTTGTTCAATCCGGTTATTTTCGCAATGTCGGCGCGTGAAATCGGATGTTGGTCGCGAATCAATTTCAACACAAGCTGTTTATTCATTTTTTTGACAAGAGTAATGTTTCCTGTCCGCACGTGACTAGTCATCCTTTTTTCGTTTAGTATGCCCCGCGAATGTGCGGATGCACTTCAGTCTCGTAAAACTGGCGAAGCCGCGCCATTTCTTCTTCACTGAACGATGGCACCGCCAACGCCGCCAAGTTTTCTTCGACTTGTTTCACCGTTTTAAATCCTGGAATGGCGCACGTCACTTCTTCATGGTCAATGACCCATCGGAGCGCCGCTTTCGCCATGCTGCCGCGCCCATCGGCAATCCAACGCAGCTTGTCGGCGAGCTCCACCCCTTTTTCAAACTCCAAGCCGCCGAACGTTTCCCCTACATTAAACTGTTCACCGTTGCGGTTGAAATGGCGGTGATCATCCTCAGCAAACGTCGTTTGCTTCGTGAACTTACCAGTCAGCAGCCCGCTGGCGAGCGGAAGGCGGACCAAAATGCCGACGCCGCGCCGTTTCGCCTCCGGAAGCAGACGCTCGAGCGGCTTTTGCCGCAAAATGTTGAAGATGACTTGCAGCGCGCTTGCCTGCGAATGCTCGATGACGTACAGCCCTTCTTCTATCGTTTCAACGCTGACGCCGTAATAGCGGATTTTTCCTTCCTGCTTTAACTTCTCTAACACTTCAAACACGGCGCCTTGCTTTAAAATGGAAAACGGCGGGCAATGAATTTGATACAAATCAATCGTCTCGCGGCCGAGCCGTTTTAAGCTTGCCTCACAATATGCGCGCACGGACGCTTCGGAATAGTTGTTTGGGTCATGGATATCGCCGGCGCGACAAAACTTCGTTGCTATGTAGATGCGGTCTTCCTTCCCTTTTGTCGCCTTCGCCAACAGCTCCTCGCTATGGCCGTTGCCGTACACATCAGCCGTATCAAAAAAGTTAACCCCCTGCTCAATGGCGTAGGCGAGGGCGCGCAACGATTCTTGATCGTCGACTTTCCCCCATGAGCCGCCGATCGCCCACGTACCGAAGCTGAGTTCGCTCACTCGAAGGTCGGTACTTCCTAACTGCCGGTATTGCATGTCTCACTCCCCCTTATTCATGGATCACCGCCATTAGTTTATATGATAAACTAACTAAACTTTTCTGTCAACGCTGCAATAGCGGCGCAGCCGGGCTAAACGAAACGGCCCGCCCATTTTTGGACGAGCCGCTTATCGGTATTAGTTTTTCGTTTTTTGATAGCGCAAAATCGGCTTGCGGGCCGCAGTCGTTTCATCGAGCCGTTTAACAACAGTCGTATGCGGCGCTTCTTGGACGATTTCCGGAGTTTCTTCCGCTTCCTTGGCAATTTGAATCATCGCATCGATAAACGCGTCAAGCGTTTCTTTCGATTCGGTCTCAGTCGGTTCGATCATCATGCACTCTTCAACGATGAGCGGGAAGTAAATCGTCGGCGGATGGAAGCCAAAATCCAGCAGCCGCTTTGCTATATCCAACGTTCTGACTCCAAGCTTCTTTTGCCGTTTGCCGGAGAGAACGAACTCGTGCTTGCAATGGCGGTTATACGGCAAATCGTAATAGTCGGCAAGTCGACGCATCATATAGTTGGCGTTTAAGACGGCGTATTCGCTCACCGCTTTTAAGCCGTCCGGCCCCATCGAGCGGATGTACGTGTACGCCCGGACATTGATCCCGAAGTTGCCGTAAAACGGCTTGACACGTCCGATCGATTGCGGGCGATCGTCATCGAGATAATAGCCGTTTTCTCCTTTGGCAATGACCGGCTTCGGCAAAAACGGGATGAGGTCAGCTTTCACCCCGACCGGACCAGAACCTGGGCCCCCGCCGCCGTGCGGGCCGGTAAACGTTTTATGCAAGTTCAAATGGACGACGTCAAAGCCCATATCACCTGGTCGCGCCTTACCAAGAATGGCGTTTAAGTTCGCGCCGTCATAATACAGCTTGCCGCCCGCCTCATGGACGATTTCTGCCATTTCGACGATCTGCTCTTCAAACAGCCCGAGTGTGTTCGGGTTTGTGAGCATAAGCGCCGCTGTATCCGGGCCGACAACGCGCTTTAAGTCCTCTAAGTCAACAAGTCCATCAGCAGTCGAGCGAACCGTAACTGTTTCAAAGCCGGCAACCGTTGCCGACGCCGGATTCGTGCCGTGCGCCGAGTCAGGAACGATCACTTTCGTCCGTCCGAAATCGCCGTTTGCTTCGTGATAGGCACGGATCATCATCAGCCCGGTCCACTCGCCGTGAGCGCCAGCCGCCGGTTGCAGCGTAACTGCATCCATTCCGGTAATTTCTTTTAAGTGCTCTTGCAAGTCGTACATGAGTTCAAGCGCCCCTTGCACCGTTTCCTCCGGCTGCAGCGGATGGATGTGAGCAAACCCGGCGAGACGGGCGACATTTTCATTGATTTTCGGATTGTATTTCATCGTGCACGACCCGAGCGGGTAAAATCCTGAATCGACGCCGTGGTTCCGCTTGGAGAGCGCGGTATAATGGCGCATTAAGTCCAATTCTGACACTTCCGGCAGCTCCGGCTCCTCAGTGCGAAGATAATCAGCCGGCACAAGCTCGCTTACATCAACAGCAGGAACGTCAAGTGTCGGTAAGCTGTAGGCAATTCGTCCTGGCTTGCTTCGTTCGAAAATGAGCGGTTGATCGTTATGCATGGCCATCCCCCAATTCGTTTACAAACCGATCGATTTCTTCCTTCGTCCGCAGTTCTGTGACAGCAACGAGCATATGGTTGGCAAGCTCCGGATAATCGAAGCCGAGATTATAGCCGCCGATGATCCCTTTTTGCCGCAGGCGGGCGTTGACATCATCGACCGGCTGGTTGAGCCGGATGACAAACTCGTTAAAAAACGGGCCGGCAAATGGCGATAATAAGCCGCGTTTTTGGAGCTCGCTTTTCGCATAATGCGCCTTTTGCATGTTCATCGTCGCCATCTCTTTCACCCCCCGCTTGCCGAGCGCCGAGAGCGCCACTGAAGCAGCCAAGGCGTTTAACGCTTGGTTTGAACAAATGTTCGATGTCGCTTTATCGCGACGTATATGCTGTTCACGTGCCTGCAACGTCAACACAAATCCACGGCGACCTTCCTCGTCGGTCGTCTGCCCGACAAGACGCCCCGGAATCTTCCGCATGAGCGGCGCTTTGACGGCAAAATAACCGCAGTGTGGACCTCCAAATTGCATCGGGATACCAAACGGCTGCATATCACCGACGACGATGTCGGCCCCAAACTCCCCAGGCGGGGTCAAAACACCAAGGGCGAGCGGATTGCTAGCAACAACAAATAAACTCTTCTTTTCATGGACGAGCGGCTCAATCGCTTTGAGCGGCTCAATCTGGCCGAAAAAGTTTGGATATTGGATTACAACGCACGCCACATCGTCTCCCATTTCGGCTGCAAGCACCTCAAGATCAGTGACACCGCCGTTATACGGAATTTCTTTCACCTCAAGCCGCTGTCCGTTCGCATACGTGCGCACGACTTCACGATATTGCGGATGGACGGCGTTAGAGATAAGCACTTTGCGGCGCTTCGTATGGGCCGCGCTCAGCAGCACTGCTTCTGCAAGCGCCGTGCCGCCGTCATACATCGACGAGTTGGCGACGTCCATGCCGGTCAGCTCGCACACCATCGTTTGGAATTCGAAAATGGCCTGCAGCTCGCCTTGCGAAATTTCCGGCTGGTACGGCGTATACGCCGTGTAAAACTCGGAACGCATTAAAACATGGTCGACGACGGCCGGAATATAATGATCGTACACCCCGGCACCTAAAAAAGAAACATATTGTCTCGCATTAGCGTTTTTGTCCGCCAGCGCACTTAACTCTTTCCACAGTTCCGGTTCCGATTTTGCCCGTTTCACATTCAGTTCACCGCGGAAGCGGACTTGTTCCGGAATGTCAGCGAACAGCTCATCGATCGAGGCAACACCGATCGTCTTCAACATCTCTTGTTTGTCTTCTTCCGTCATCGGCAAATAACGGTGGAGCACAGTTTTCCTTCCCCCTTACTTATGACTTGGCCCGCTTGTAAAACGGGGTCGGTACAATGGTTGCTTTCAATCGTTTGCCACGGATGTCCACTTCTACTTCTTGGCCAATCGCAGCCACTTCCGCTTTGACAAGAGCTAGACCGATGTTTTTTTTCAACGTCGGCGACTGCGTGCCGGTTGTGACGAAGCCAGCTTCTTCGCCGGCGGCAAACACGCGGTAACCGTGGCGCGGAATGCCTTTATCGATCATCTCGATGCCGACAAGCCGACGCGGCGGCCCAGCTTCTTTTTGCTGCTTCAGCACGGCTTGGCCGATAAATGGCGGCTCTTTTTCCGTTTTGACGGCAAAGCCGAGCCCGGCTTCAAGCGGCGAGATCGTTGCTGAGAGTTCTTGGCCGTAAAGCGGCAAACACGCTTCAAAGCGGAGCGTGTCACGCGCCCCTAACCCGCACGGGAGGACGCCGTCCTCAGCTCCAGCTGTCAAGATAGCCTCCCATAAAGTAATGGCATCTTCCGCTTGACAGTATAGTTCAAACCCGTCCTCACCGGTATAGCCGGTACGGGAAACGAGCGTCTTTACGCTGGCCACTTCCACACCATCTTGGAACGAAAACGGACGCAGCGCCGACAAATCCATATCGGTCAATTTTTGCAGCACGCGTTCGGCAGCTGGCCCTTGCAAAGCAAGCAACGCCGTTTCCGCCGACACATCCTCGAGTTCGACGTCACCATCTGCGTGCTCGCTTAGCCACGCAAAATCTTTTTCCGTATTTGCAGCGTTGACGACAAGCAAATAGTCGTCTTCCCCTTTTTGATAAATCAACAAGTCATCAACGGTGCCAGCGCTTTCATCACACATGAGCGTATATTGCACCCGTCCCGGCCGCAGCTTAGCGACATCGTTCGTCATCAGTTTTTGCAAAAAAGGGAGACTGCCACCGCCGCGGACGATGATTTCCCCCATATGGGAAACATCAAACAGCCCGGCGCGCGTTCTTACAGCATTGTGTTCTTCCTTGATGCTTGAAAATTGCACCGGCATTTCCCAGCCGCCAAATTCAACTGTCTTGGCGCCGTAACGGGCATATACCGGAAAAAGTGGCGTGCGCTTCAGCATCCGATTCCCTCCTTTTTAATCTGTGACGCAAAAAAAGGACAGACTCCACCCTTTATATAAAAGGGGGCTCTGTCCTGGCACCTGAAAGTTTCCCGTCGACCATCGATCGACACAGCCATTAGCCGTTGACGCTGGCCGAGCGGTTTCCTCTTGGGTGGTCCGCCTATGGGCAGACGCTCTCCAGAGCTGCGTCAAGCAAGAGTCTTTTTGCCTGAGAGATTCGCGTTTCCGCTTGCTCCTTCGGCGCTACATTCCGTAGTCTCTCCCCTTGCCGTCATCCGCCGATTCATAAATTTTTCCAAAGCGGGCATACTAAAAACGCCCTTATCAATCATTCATAAGAATGTTCTAAATTTATACTACCATTAACCACATAAAAAGGGCAATAGAAAATAATCGAACTTTCATAGGAATTAAATACAAAATTGTTCTTATTTTGTTTAACATATAACCTATCATCCACACAAATATTCGTAACAAGGGAAGGGGATGGCCATGGACATCGAGATAAAAATGGACGAAACATGGAAGGAGGAGTTTCTTGAGCGCGTCGAAAAAGACGGTCCATGGGCGAGCTGGGAAATGTACGAGTTAGCGTTAGAGGCCGCCCATCATTTAAGCGTGCCGGAATTTAACGGCTTGCAGGCACCGAAACATTTGCCGCATTTAACGATTCTGCCGCACCAGCTTGAAGTGGCGCGCCGCGTCGTCGAAGAGATGAATGGCAAAGCGATTTTGGCCGATGAAGTGGGTCTTGGCAAAACGATTGAAGCGGGGCTCGTCCTCAAAGAATACATGATTCGCGGTCTTGTCAAAAAAGCGCTCATTCTCGTTCCCGCCTCCCTTGTTTCACAATGGGTGAAAGAGCTGAACGAAAAGTTTTTCATCCCGGCCGTCCAGCAAAAAAAGAGCTATGTATGGGAACAATGCGACATCGTCGTCTCATCGATCGATACAGCGAAAAAACCGCCGCACCGCGACATCATTTACGAGCAGCCGTATGATATGATCATCATCGATGAGGCGCACAAATTAAAAAACAACAAAACGAAAAACTACGAGTTTGTGCAAAATTTAAAAAAGAAGTTTTGTTTGCTGCTGACAGCAACGCCAATCCAAAACCGGATCGAAGAAATTTTCAACCTTGTCTCGCTCCTGAAACCTGGCCATTTAGGCAACGCCGAACAGTTTGCGAAAACGTATGGCAAAACGCGAGCGGTGCAAACAAACGATCATTTAAAAGCGCTCGTCAACAAAGTGATGATCCGCAACCGTCGTGCCGACACACCGATCGAATGGTCAAAACGCCACGTCGAGCCGGTGTTGATCGAGTTTACAGACGAAGAACGCGAACTGTATGAGGCAGTAAAGGCGCTCCGCCATGAATCGTTCGCCGGTTCGTTTTCGCTTATCACGCTCCTTCGCGAAGCGTGCAGCAGTCGTGAAGCGTTGTTTTTAACGATTAAAAACATGATCGATAAGTGTGAAGGGGCGGTTCCGGAAGCGCTTGAACATGTGCTTGAAAAAATCAACGCTGTCACAACGAACTCAAAGGCGGAAAAAGCGCTCGAGCTCATCCGCTCCATTAATGACAAAGTGATTATTTTCACCGAATATCGGGCGACACAGCTCTATTTGCAATGGTTTTTAAAGCAGCACGGCATTTCGTCCGTCCCGTTCCGCGGCGGCTTCCGGCGCGGCAAAAAAGACTGGATGCAAGAGCTGTTTAAAAACCATGCTCAAGTGTTTATCGCCACCGAAGCGGGCGGTGAAGGGATCAACTTGCAATTTTGCCGCTACGTCATCAACTACGACCTGCCGTGGAATCCGATGCGCCTCGAGCAACGGATCGGCCGCGTCCACCGGCTCGGCCAAACGGATGATGTCCACATTTACAATTTCGCCGTCAAACAGACGGTTGAAGAACATATTTTAACGCTTCTGTACGAAAAAATCCGCTTATTCGAGCGAGTCGTTGGTGAACTGGATGACATTTTGGCAAAAATGAACCTCGCCAACCTCGAGCATTATTTTGAAGACGCCCTCGTCCATTCGCGGAGCGAAGGGGAAATGAAAATTAAAATGGAAAATATTATGGCCATGATCGAGCTGGCGGAGCAACTCGGAAAAAAAGGGGGCGAACGGCATGCAGCAACATGAAATCCGCCGTTTTGTCGAGCGTTACTTTACGGCGAACGGCTGCACCTTTTTAGAAGCAAACGACAACTATATGACGATCCAGCTGACGGCAGAAATGGATAAAGAACTGATGAATCGGCCGTTCTATTGGCATTACATCGAACGGACGGGCGGCGTTCCGCAACCGATGCAGCTGACACTGATCACCCGTCCAAACGAGCAGACGAACAAGCTAAAAGGAGAACGGCTTCATTTCGGAGCGCCACGGCTGCACCAGCTGTTCCGCTCGGCCCAAAAACGCGGCAGCTTTATCCGGCTGTACGAAGAACCAGAGTCCCCGCTCAATGGAAATGCTGCCCTTCATCCGTGGCTTGGCATGAACGTTGTCATTTCGTATGAATGCGACCGAAAAAAAGATGATCTCGTTTCACTTGGTCTTCATCTAATCAGTGGAACAATCATCGAATCGTTTCATGAACGGCTGCGTGAGCGGCGGTTGACGCCGAAAATCCCGGATTATTGCTTCACCATTTCTCCGCTCATTAAGCCACGAAGCGGCATCAGCCGCCTTGAACAATATATTCGCAGCCGCATCGCCGCTGACGACCACACATGGGCCGACGAAGCGCGCCAACGCTGGGCCGATGATTTGGCGCTGCTTGATGAGTTTTACAAAGATACAGAAGAAAAGCCAGAATGCTATTATATCGAAAAAGAAGCGCTTGAAAAGCAATATAAACCGCGCATCACCGTTTCTATCATTAACGGCGGCCTGTTCTATTTAATGCCCCGCTCCTCATGACCCCCCTATAACCGGGCAATCTGGCACCGTTTCAACCAAAAAACACCCGCCAGCCGACAAGGCCAGCGGGTGTCCGTCATGAGCGGCGCCGAAACAACAAGCGGAACGAAAGCGGCATCAGCCCGAACAGGCGGTAAGAGAGCGGAGGCTTCTCTTGTTTCCGCTCACTTCGCCGCCGTGTCCGTTCCTCTTTCGGCATATCCATGTATGCGACAAACTGCTGGGTGACAAATTTGACATAATCATTGACCGCCATCAAAGTCCCCCCTTTTCCTTTTAGTTTTTCCGTCTCTTTCCTTTTTTAATCGTTTTGCTCGCTCCACTCGGTGATATGGAGCGCTGGAAGCATGACCGTAAACACGACACTTCTTCTAAATCCGGATGACGAGCGGACAGACAAGGCGACACGGACGCTCGTTTCTCCTTCTTTTTCCCAACGGTAGACAGCCGTCCCGCGCGGGTACGTCCATTCCCCTTCGCGCACGGTCATCGTTGGATCCGACAGTGCGATTTGTTCTTTCACGTCAAACACGGCCATCTGCACGAGCTCATCGGCTTCGGCCGCCTGTCGATCGGCATGCGCCGCCTGTTGTTCCACTTCATACAAAAGCACGATGTGCGTGACGGAAAAAGCGAGCAGCAAAGCAACAACCGCTACAAGCGGAAAAACGACGCCGTCCTGACGTCCCATCTTCCCCTTCTGCTCCTTTCTCTTTGTTCCTCCGTCCTTTGCTCTCAAGCCGATACAGCTCGTCGCCCAAGCAAGCGAAAGGAGGTATAACGGCTGCTAAGAGCCGCTAGCCATTCAGTAAAAGATCCTCCCACTAAAACGCCCGCGCCACAAACGCTTCATAAACCATTCCATCGGTAGCTGTCACTTGCACAAACAGACCACGGATGCCCGTACTGTATGAAACAGCACGCACATGACGAAGTGCTGTTTCGTTGCCAGTGCCGTCCACTTGGCGGATGATGTTGGATTTTACTAACGAAAAGCTCACCTTGTCGCCATTCCATTTTTGCAAATAAAGCGTCGCCCCGTCCGTCGACCATCGTTCCGTTTCATGCAATTCGATTTGCAGTTGCTGCAAAAACAAACGCCACTCAAGGTGCGTAAACCCATCAACTGACACATCAGCACCAAGCGGGCGGACGGATAGCAGCGCCGGGATGATCGCAGCAACGGTCAACGCGGCCGCCAGCGCCAACAGCGCTTCCAAAAGCGTAAATCCGGACCCTCCCCCTGCTACCGCTTGCCGTACCCGCACCGTTCCACCTCGCGGCCGACGTAGTCGTTCCAACGCACGCATACTTTCCACATCTGCCCTCCTTCGTTGCGCGCCTGCAAACGAAACACCGTTCGTCCATCTGCCACCGCCGTTTCGCCGACAAGCGGCTCTTCATACAAAGCGATCGTTAACAGCCGGTGCGCTTTTTCCTCGAGCACGAGATTGTTTCGCTCAAGTGTGATTTGCATATACAAGGGAAGGAGGACAACAGCCGCCGTCCATAACAATGCTAGGGCAAACAACGCCTCAACGAGCAAAAATCCGCCGCTACATTTTTTGTACATAAAACCGCCCTTTTCCGAGCAAAAACGTCACTTTATAACTGTTTTCGCTACTTTTTACCCAAACAGTCCCGCCTTGTTCAATATTGCCGTTATCAGTAAAGACGACCGGATTGCGCAGCGTGCCAATCTGAAACCGCCATGGCGCCGGGAGCGTGCGGACGACGATCTGCTGACCACTCTCCGCATCAACCACCCGATACTCACCGCGTCCTTCGGTGAAAAACACGGATACTTTCCCTCGCTTGGCGATGGCATGCTGCTGAGCGCCATACAAATCGGCTCGCAGCAGCGCCAGCATATACGCTTCCTCACGCTGCTGCATGATCCCACCAAGCTCTGGGACGGCCAGTGCCGCCAACAGAAGCACGATCGACAAAACGACTAGCATTTCAAGCAGCGTAAACCCACCGTTACGAGCCAATTTCGCTCACATCGCCATTCTCGTTAATTTTGATCGCATGACCGTTCGGGCATTTGTCCGATTTAATATAACGGCCATCAAGCAATTGTTGAACGGTTGGAATTTTGTTATGCTCCATCTCATATGCCTTCACTTGCGCCTGTACCGTGCTCAAAAACGCCTCACATCCTTTGTCGTTAATCATGCCGTTATGCTTTGTGATGTTTGGAATCGCAACTAACAGCAACACTGAAATGACCATTAACACAATGAGCATTTCAATAAGTGTAAACCCTTTTTCGTTCATGGCAACTCCTCCTTCATATCGTCAGTCTCACCTCTCATCTTTAGCCGCCGCATATTCCTATGCAACTTTACAGCCCGTTCAACATCGAAAACATCGGCAGCAAAATAGCCAAATACATGCCGACGACAAGCACCCCGACTGCTGACAACAAGAGTGGCTGCACAAGCTTCAACGCTGTTTCAAGCTTCTTTTCGATCACTTGCAGCAAAAACTCACCGTAATGTTCGAGCTCTTTGCCAAGTTCGCCGTTCGACTGGCCGTGGCGGATGACAAGCGCCAGCTCCGGTTCATAATAGCGGACAACACTGACGAGATGATCAAGCGTCATCCCTTTGACCAACCCATCACGAATTCGTTTACCTTCCATTTGTAGAAACGGCCAAGAGAAAGGCTCACTGAAAACCCCGAGGGCTTCGTAGACAGACAACCCCGCTTGCAGAAGACGGCCGAGCTGGCGGGCCATGACATACGTAACCAACAGTTTCACAACCGAAGCGCACCATGGAATGGACAAGGAGAGCTGAAGCTGGCGGGCAATCGGCCAGCGGCGGAAGAAAACAGCGTAAAACAGCCAGGAGAATATGGCGAAGGAAGCGATGACGACCAACGCCATCGGAGCGTGAGCGATGAGCGCAATAAGTAGAGAAGTTTGTTCATTTTCAGGTGAAAGCGCCGCGGCGGTTCGCTCAAATTGCGGAAGCAGCCATCGTTCCATCAATAGTAGCATGACGATGAGCAAAGCGAAAAGAAAAAGAGGGTAGCGCCCAAAGCGGCGCAGCTGTTCACCGAAACGCGCTTTTTGTGCGAGCGCCGCCCCCGCCTCCGCCATGCCGCGCGGCAAATCGCCATGCCTTTCGGCAAAAAAGAGCAGGCTGACAGCAAGACGGTCGACAGGCAGCTCCTCGATGGCGGCAAACAACGGCAAACCGGCCCGCAGCTGCTGCAAGCAACGTTCAAGCTCCAACCGGCGCTTCATTGGGGCTTGGATGGCTAAAAATTCGAGCGCTTGTCCGAGCGGATAGCCGCGCTCAAGCAGCCGGCCAAGTCGAGTAAAAAACAATGCTTGTTCAGCAAGCGGCCACGTTTTCTTCTTCATCGTTCTCCCCCTCCGACAAGTTCAAGCGCGCGAGTCGGCAAATACCCGAGCGCGATTCCTTTGCGGATAAGGCGTGCTAATGTCAGATGCGGGCGGAGCCGTTGCTCGCCTTCCCCCGACAGCGAACGGATGACATCAAGGAGCGCTGAGCCGTAAAGCAGCTCATGAACGGCAGCACGCCGTCTTCGTTGAAGCCGACGACAAGCCGGATGGCAATTGTCACCGCATAGCGGGCAGCGAAGCTCAACAAGACGCTGCGCCGAAACAGCAAGCAACGTCTCAGCCAAGTCGCCGGGAGACACCCCGAACTCATGGAGCCGATACACTGCGCCGACTGCATCAGCAGCATGCATGGTCGATACCACCAAGTGCCCTGTCAACGCTGATCGTACGGCGATCGCTGCCGTATCATGGTCGCGGATCTCGCCGACCATTAACACATCCGGGTCATGGCGCAAAGCGGCTTTCAAGCTGGCTGCATACGTGATACCTGCTTTTTCATTGATCTGCACTTGCAAAAACCGATCATTCCGCTTTTCAATCGGATCTTCCAACGTGATAATGTTACGTTGTCTTTCCGCTTGGCAAACGTCGAGAAGCGTATACAATGTCGTCGTCTTTCCCGACCCGGTTGGGCCGGTCAGCAACACGAGTCCTTGTGCCTGCTGCATAAAGGAAAACAATCGTGCGGTGGAGTGGGAAAATAAGGATAGTTCACGAAGCGGCAGCGAAAAGCGCTGCGGTAGAAGGCGGATGACGAGGCTTTCATCATAAAGCGTCGGCAGCGTGGATAAGCGCAAATACACCGTTTCCCCGGACTCATTCACTTCCATCGCGCCGCTTTGCGGACGACGGCGTTCGCCAATATCCATGCCAGCCAAAAATTTGAAATGGACGATGACGCGTTCAGCGGTTTCTTTCGAGATTGTACCAACATCGATGAGCATGCCGTCAAGGCGGAGGCGAATGATCGCATCATGTCGGCGCGGGACGAGATGAAGGTCAGAGGCGCGGCGTTGCACCGCTTCGGCGAGGAGACGGTTCGCTACTTGTTCGATATCATCCAGAACATATTCCCTCCTTTCGACAGATTGCTTTGTATTTCGACAGATGTTGCTCGTTTTCCTGCTGCTTGTCGAAAAAATTTTTCGTGAACATTTTTTGAATTTTGTCCGACTCGCCGCCAATAGTGACAAAAATCATTCCTTGCTTTGACCCATTTCATTATAATAACCGTATCAATGATTTATTTAGGAGGGAAACCCGATGGAACAAACGTTAAAAATTACAAATGTGCTATCTGACCCAACAAGGTTTCATATTTACGAATACATGGCTAAAATACACCGCGAAGTTTCGGTTCAAGAGATCGCCGAAAAATTCCACATCCATCCGAACGTTGCCCGTCTTCACTTAACAAAACTTGAAGATGTTCGCATGGTCGTATCGGATACGCAAAAAACGGGAAAAGGCGGACGTCCGAGTCGATTGTACCGATTGTCGGACGAAGTAGTCGGGCTGTACTTTCCGTTCCGTGATTACAAGCTTTTGGCCCACATCGCCATTCAAACGATGGCCAAACTCGGTCCGATCGGGCTTGAAGCATTGCGTGAAACGGGAAAACAATTTGGCTATGAACTCGTTGCCAACCGCCTGCCGCATAACAGATCAACAAGTGCGCTTACCTTGGAGGAAAAAATCCGCATCATGGAAGAAGCAGCTGAAGCGGCCGGATTTCTTCCGCAAATTCACTATGAAGAAGACGAACAAATGCTTTACCTCGACATTTTCAACTGTCCATTCAAAGAAATCGCCGTACAGCAACCGGATACCGTTTGCGGAATGCACCATGCTTTTTTAGAAGGAATGGTGGAAGCGCTGTTTGCCGATGCCAAAGTGAATGAAACAGAAAATATGATGAACGGCAGCCGCCGTTGCGCCTACCGCATCGCCATCCGCCCGTAGCAGCGGTCCTTCTCCCCTTTTTTTCTTCATACGAGGGTGGCTGTTTGACGGCAGGCGCCCAATCTTTTTCTTACAGCCTGTCCGAAAGCGTTATTTACATTCCCAACTATTGTACATTATAATAAGTAAGGACAACTGGATTGCATAAAAGGAGGGATACATAATGGATCGCATGTTCCGCGTGCTTGCCTTTTGGACTGGCATTTTCGCCGTCATGTTTTACCTCGGCCATATGCATACAACCTCGCTCATCTTCTTTGGCCAAACGGTGTTTTTCCTGTTCCTTGGCTTTTTAAAGCTGACCGAAAGAATGTACATTTATATTTTCGGGGCATATTTAACGATTTTCTTTGCTGCGTTCACGTATTGGACAACATTTATGATGGTACCCGGCATGGGCGAATAAAAACAGGCAGATCCCTCTGCCTGTTTTTCTTTACGGCAAAAACTCCGGCGCCGCCCAAATATCCACGGCGGAAAGCCTTACTCCTTTTTGATGAATGAGCACATCAAAAAAGCGGCTGATGCCGTCATCGGTAATAAGCGTGCGGATCATTCGGTTTTGTCGACTCGCCGATGAAAACAACTCCGCGCTTTCGGAAACGACCCATTCGTTTAAGAGACCAGCCGCTAACAAAAACCGATCTTGGCGGACGAACGCCACTTCCTCCCACCCGGCCCGCCGGGCGTATAAACGAAGTGCATCCCATTGCACATGGGACGTCAAGTCCATCTCTCCCGGATGACAGAGCGGGTCTGAAATGAGCTGATGGCGGAAATAGCCGCGTAAACTCCCGTGCCGACGCGTTGGTGCCCCCAGCTGTTCATCCGTGTAACCGTAATCGATTGTTACCATCACTGCTTGACGGAACAGCGGGCTGATTTCGAGCCAAAACTGTTTCATCGCCAACGGCACTTCCAACCGCTGACCTTCGGAGAGAGCCAAACCGCGCTCATCCAAATAATGAATAATGTCCGGATTTCGAAGCGGTGCTTTTTCCTCAACGAGCCGACCGTTGCGGGCGGCGACAAAACATTCGTACAAAACACCCTGTTCCTTTGTGATGACATGGACTGGAAATGCATCAAAAAATTCGTTGCTAAACACAATGCCGGAAAACGGCCCGCACTCATCAAGCCAACGAGAAATAGCGTCATATTGTCTCACTCGTTCCGCAACCGGACGCAGCGTTTCCTGTTGGCGCCGGCGGTGAAACGGACTTTGGTCGATGATCGTATACGACAAATTTTTATATGTATGCGGGCTTTTTTTCTTCCATTCTTCCAATACGGCCAGCGCTAGACGCCCGTCTCCGCCCCCCCATTCGCAAACAGCCGGCGGCAGCCCTCCCTGTTCTACAAGTCGGATCAAAAACGAAGCAAGCGCTTTTCCAAACGCCGGCGCCAAAGAGCTGTTCGTGAAAAAATCGCCTTCCTTTCCTATTTTCTCCCGTTCACGCGTGTAATAGCCGAAGCGTTCATCATAAAGGGCCATTTGCATATAATCCGCATATGACACTCGTCCGTCCGGCGCTGCGGCAATTTCCTTGTACAGTCGCTCCATCATTCATTCCTTCCTCAAGGTTTCTTGTTTTTTACTATTGACATAGTAAAAACAATCGTATATCGTTATATTAGTAGCTCAACTATATCCCCTCCCATGATGGTGAATAGAACATCCCCCGAAAACCCTTCTTGGCACGACTAAGGAGGGTTTTTTCTGTTTTTACAGGCAGACGGTCGTCTGCCTGTTTTTCATGATGCGAACATCGGTTAACTCCATGCGTTGCTTTTCTTATGAAAACCCATGCAAAAACGGATTTGTGTCCATTTCTGCGCCAATCGTCGTCTCCGGCCCATGGCCAGAGAGGACAATCGTCTCCTCAGGCAGCGTGAGCAACTCGTCATGAATGCTGTTTAGCAGCTGTTGATGATTGCCGCCTGGCAAATCGGTACGCCCAATGCTGCCGGCAAACAGCGCATCACCGGAAAATACAATTTGCGCTGCTTCGCAATAATACGAGACACTGCCCGGTGAGTGGCCCGGCGTTTCGCGGACGTCAAACACAAACGGGCCAATCGTCAGCGTCGTCCGCCCTGCGATGCATGTCGGTTCGCAGCGGACAACGACCGGAGCCCCAAAATAAAGCGAGCTATTTAACGCTGGATCTTGTAGCCACTGTTTTTCGTTTTCATGCAAATAGACTGGAACATCCCAGCGGGCGAGCACATCCGGAATGCCGCCGATATGGTCAAAATGGGCGTGCGTCAATAAAATTGCCAACGGCGTCAGCTGTTTTTCCTCCATTCGGCGAACGAGCACTGCTCCTTCCGCTCCGGGGTCAACGATGACGCATGAGCCGTCTTCGGCTGACAAAAGGTAAGCATTCGCCTGAATCGGGCCGACAGGAATGCGCGTCCATTCCATAACCGTTTCCTCCTTTATTTGGCATGGCCAATGCATGTTTAGCTTTATTTTACTGTTTTTTCCCACAAGATGAAAGGAAAAAATAAAAAGGGAATGGACCTCGACAAATGGAAGAAAAAAGATTACAATGAAAAAGAATGGACTCGTTTGTACATACTGTTTCATGAGGAGGGAAAACGATGGGTACAGTGATTATTTTCGCGCTCATCTCGTTGCTTGCCCTTTATGGAATGCTTCGGACGTTGCGCGAGAAAAACGTGCTCGGGTTTTTGTTCGGACTTGGAACGGCGGCTGTATTCGGCTGGTTTACGATCATGACAATTTTGCATAACGGAATTCCGACCGGCACACATTAAAAAGGCAAGAGGCAAATCGAGCCTCTTGCGTTTTTTTACGCCATTTTGAGCGTTGCTAAGAACAGGCCGAGGGCCTCTTGGTAAATTTGCGCAAATTGTGAGAGCGGCAGCGGATTGACGCCCTCTCCGAGCTCGACCGTATAGCCACGCCGCTTCCACATCTGAATGAACCAATCGCGATAGCCGGCATGGCTGTCAATGTAGCGGATAGCCTTGTATCCGCTTGCTTCCGCCATCGCCTTGACGGTCGCTTCCGCTTCGAATGGTTCCAATCCTTCATATCCCCAGTAAATTTCTTTTCCTTGTGTATGAAACGCGACAACCATGGCAAAATCGCTTGTTTCCGCCAACGCTGCCATCGCCTTCGCCTCCGGCTCAGTGAGGGGGGCAAAGCCTGGAAAATCACGCGGTGCCGGTGCTTTTGGCGGTTTGCGAGCCTGTTCAATTTCCCAGCGAGCCGGAAATTGATTGTTTAAATCAACGCCGCGAATATTCGCTTTCCATTGTGAAAAATCGAGCGAACCGCCGTTGATGCGGACGACGTCGTTTCGGTATGTCTCCTCTTCGGGCGGGCCGTTAAGCACGAGGTTGACACCATCCGGGTTGACCATCGGCACGATCGAAAGGGTAACTTTATGGTAATATTCAAGCACCCGATGGCCAGCAAGCACGGCATCATCGACAAGCGCTCGTAAATAATCATCAATGAGCGCCATTAACACCGCCGTTGTAATCCACTCATTAGCATGGAATGATCCGTTCATATGGATGCGCACGGGCCCGCGGCCAATTTGCAGCTCGACAAGCGGCAAGCCGAGCACGCTATGACCGATCGTCCGTCGGCGCACAAATGGATAGCAGCGGATAATCGCTTCAATATCTTCGGCAAGAGCGGCAAAATCATAAGGCTGGGCGCGACGGACAACAGGGGAAATGATCCGCTTCGGCAGCGGCACTGTTCCGTTGATGACCGCCATCGCCCCCGGCAGCCGCCGCAGCGCCTCGACCGGCAGCGACAGGCAGCTAGCGAGCGCTTCCCACGTATCCATCATGTCATATCCTGGAATAGCAACCGTCTGTCCCGGGCATAGCCTTCCCTTTTCAACGTGCAAATTGGCGTCCATGATTAACTCGGTCGGCACACCAAACCATCGCCCATACTTCTCAAACGTATCTCCTGGCCATGCTTGAATGTGCATGCGCCGTCTCTCCTTCCCATTCTTCTATCTCCAACATATGTCAATGGACGCCAAAAAATGAAAACAACGGCTGGCTGCCATATGGCAGCCAGCCGTTGTTGTTTTAGGCACCGGCAAGCGCTTTGGCCAGCCAGGCGCCGCCGATGACACCCGCATCATTGCCGAGCGTCGCCAAGGCGATCTCAGCTCCAGCAGCGACGCGTGGAAAAGCGAAACGACGGAAATGGGTGGTCACATGCTCAACGAGTATATCGCCTGCTTTCGAGACACCGCCGCCGATGACGATTTTCTCCGGATTGGTTACATTGGCGGCGTTCGCCAACGCCAAACCGAGGTAGTGCGTCACTTCGTCAACGATTTGTAGCGCGAGCGGATCACCTGCTTTGGCGGCATCAAACACAGCTTTGGCGGTGACCTCTCCGCCGCGCAGCACGCTTGGCTGCTCGTCAGCGGCCAGTTTTTCGTTAGTGATCCGCACGATTCCGGTCGCCGACGCAATCGTTTCAAGACAACCGGTTTTTCCGCAATTACATGGCGCGCCTCCATCGACGACCATCGTCATATGGCCGAGCTCCCCACCGGCACCGTTCGTCCCGCGCACGATGGTGCCATTGGAGATCACACCGCCGCCCACGCCGGTGCCGAGCGTGACAAACAGCAAATGGCGTGCACCGCCCCCAGCTCCTTTCCACATTTCACCGAGCGCAGCGATATTGGCGTCGTTATCCACAGCCACCGGCAACATTGTTGCCGCTTCCAATTGCTGTTTCAAAGGATAATTCGTCCATCCTAAGTTGATGGCCTCATACAGCGTCCCCGTTTCCTCTTGCACCGGCCCCGGGGCGCCGATGCCGATTGCGAGCAATTGCTCTTTCGTCGCATTAAGCTTGACGAGCGTCTCATCAAGCGACCGGGCAATATCAGCGACAATATGCTCCCCGCGATTCGAAATATTGGTTGGGATCTCCCATTTATGCACGATATCGCCGCTAGTTGTCACAAACGCCATTTTGATCGTTGTACCGCCAAGATCAATACCTACCAACCATTGTTGCATTTCGTCCTCATCCTTTTGTCATTCGTTTTTCTCGCTCGATTTGCGCTTCATGCCGCAAAATGAATAGTGCGGCCTGCAACTGTTTGGCATCGATCAGCTGGGACTCGTACAGTTCTTTCACTTCCTCTTCCATCAACTCTAAATCGGCAAGCCGGTCGCCGACATAAATAATCGTGCCAAACTGTTTGAGCAACTGTTGCACATCATATACTGTCTTCATCGTCTTCTAAGCTCCTTTTCTCTCTTTTTAATGTAGCGGCAAACCACCGTGACAGTCAAGGCAAAAAAATGCAGGCGCTGCTTCTATCAGCGCCTGCGTTAACGATCGGGGTCGCGCGGATGGAGAATAGCCGGCCGCCGGTTTTTCAACGGCATCGGCGAACGGATGAGCACATCACGCATCCCCCGGTAAGAAAACGGGATAAACGGCCATAAGTATGGAATGCCAAATGACGACATTCTGGCCAATGCAATGATCCAAACAGCAATGCCGAGCACATAGCCAAACAGGCCGAACAAGCCCGACAAAATGAGCAAAGCAATACGGACGAGCCGGTTTGCCAAACTCATTTCATAGCTCGGCGTTGCAAATGTGCCGATCGCAGCAACCGAAAAATATAAAATGACCTCATTGGAAAAGAGACCAACTTCTACCGCAATGCCGCCGATCATGAGCGCGGCGACAAGGCCAAGCGCAGTGGCCAGCGAAGACGGTGTATGAATGGCGGCCATCCGCAACATATCCATCCCCACTTCAATCATAAGAAGCTGGGCAAAAAGTGGAATATCACCTAAATTCGCCTTTCCTAAAAATTGCAACGCCCCCGGCAACAGCTCCGGCTCTGTCATGAACAAGTACCAAAGCGGCAGCAAAAACACCGACGCCCAGACAGCTAAAAAACGGACAAGCCGCAAATACGCTCCGACGATCGGCTTGTTCCGATATTCTTCGGCATGCTGCAAATGATGCCAAAACGTCGCCGGAGTAATCATGACGCTTGGCGATCCGTCAACAATGACAAGCACATGCCCTTCATACAAATGGGCGGCCGCCGTATCGGGACGTTCCGTATAGCGGACAACGGGATATGGATTCCAATGCCGCCCAGAAACAAACTCCTCGACCGTTTTTTCCGCCATTACGAGTCCGTCCGTGTCAATGGCGGCGATCGATTCACGAACACGGCGAACCAGCTCCGGATCGGCAATTTCCTCGATGTAGCAAATACAAATATCGGTTTTTGAACGACGCGCCACCTGCACATATTCCATGCGCAGCGACGGGTCGCGGACGCGGCGGCGGATGAGGGCCGTATTAAAGACGATCGTTTCCACGAAGCCATCGCGCGCCCCGCGCACCACCCGCTCGGTATCCGGTTCTTCCGGTCCGCGCACCGGATAAGTGCGGGCATCAATCAAAATGATATGTTCAACCCCATCAACGACGAGTGCTGTCGGTCCTGCAAGCACCGCGGCGGCTGCTTCTTCGAGATCGTCTGTTTGCCCGATTTCAACGTAAGGAAGATGTGTCTTTAACAACTTCTCGAGCGGATGGTTTTTAAGTTCATGTTCTTCAAGACCAGATAAATATTCCATTAAATAGTGCAACATATCGTCTTTGACAAATCCATCGATCATAAACAACGCCATGGCCCGGCCGCCATACTCAACGTCAAGGCGAATGACATCAAAACTTTTGTCGACCCCAAGCCGCTCCGATAAGTAAGCAGCATTGTCATGAAGGCGGCGGGAGGCTGGTTGTTTTGGCACTCGTTTTTCCATCATCATCCCCTGCAGCTCGTTCACTATATACTCCTCATCATAGACAATGAAAAGGAAATTCATACATAAATGTTCCTTGCGATGCATATATTGGTGACAACCTTGTCCAATCCAGGAGGATGTCATGAAAAGATGGGTGATCGTTGCCGCGCTGCTTGTCGTCATTATGGCCGTCGCGGCTCCTCTCTTCTCGTGGTGGGAGCGCCATCGCACCGTGGAAACGATCAAATTTTTCCCGCTCGACCGTGAAGCGGTATTCACCGAAGCGAAAACAACGCTTGTGCTCGGCGCCAAAAAAGAGCGCGAACGCTATACGTTGCGCTGGTCAACCACCTCGACGTTAAATCGCCGCGCTTATTTGCGACAAGATATCTCCTTGCTGTTTGCCGATGGCCGATTAATTGATGTGTTATCCAAATGGGAAACGGATGTGGATACGATCCGGATGGAGAAGACGGTGATGACGCATGACAGCCGTTTCTTCCAAGCGATTACGTTCCATCATGGCGAACTGCATAAAGGGGAAATCATTACGAGCAGCCAGACGATGTCAAGTACGTACTTATATGTCATCGACTCGCCGTACTATCCGCTCACATCGTTCCGGCGGCCGAAAACAGACGACGAGCGCGAATGGCAGCGCGTCTTAAACAAAGCGGCCAACGAGTTTCTCCGTCATAAAGCAGACGAGTTGCTAGATTATTTTTCCTTATCCAAAGACGACTATTACGCTCTTTATTTGCCAGAGTTGGTTGCCTATACGGAACAGCCGCTGCCCGGCTTATCGACAGCAAAAACGCAAACGATGATCGGCCGTCTATGGGAAGGGTTATACAAGTCGTATGTGCTCGGCATAAAAAAAGAGGATGGTTCCATCCTCTCGCCAATCGGCAGCACGATGCCGCTCATTTTGATTCAAAAAGATTATCGTAGAATCCTCATCTTGCTAGAGGCGAAAAACGGCGAAAAAGTGATGCTTATCCAAGTCCCTTAGCGAAAACCAAGCCATAAACCGGCGGCGGCCAACAACGCGGCAACAACCAACGCCTTCATCTGTCTTCCCCAAGCGACACGCTTCGGTAAATGGACAGCGCCCGCGGCCAAAAAGCCACCGACTAGTCCGCCGATATGGCCGGCGTTATCAATGCCAGGGACAAGCAGACCAAACAGTAAGTTCACAACAATTAAGCTGATTACGTTCATCCCCATTGTGCGAAAAAACAAGTGCCGATATACCGTACCAAAATAAAGAAGCGCCCCAAACAATCCAAAAATGGCGCCAGACGCCCCGGCAGAGATAGAAGGGGTAAACAAAAAACTTGCTAACGTCCCAAAAAAGCCGGCTGTTGCATAAATGAGCAAAAATCGAAGCGAACCATACAGCCGTTCAACCGTTATTCCTAAATAATATAAAGCGAACGTGTTGGTCAGCAAATGCAAAAACCCGATATGTAAAAACATCGGCGTTAAAAAGCGCCACCATTCCCCCATTTCAATGAGCGGGTTAAACTTAGCGCCATAACGGATTAAGACGCTCGGGTCCGTACTGCCGCCGCTCCATTCGAGAATGAGAAACATCACCACTTGCACAACGATCAACAGCCTTGTGAACAAGGGTTTGCCGTATTCAAAAATGCGTCGTTCTTCTTCCTGCTCACGGCGCCATTCCGTTAGCACTTCATATTTCAAACGCTCGGCGGTGGCAAACGGGTCGGCTCCCTCCGTGAGCGGCTCCGGTCGGATCGTGGCGCCGGTCATGTCCGCAAGGCGCGGCAACATCTCAGCTGTGTTGCTGCTATGAATGAGAAGCGTATGAAACGCGCCATCCGCTGGCTCGGAAAGTGGAAGCGGTTCATCTACAAGAAATTCCCAATCGTCGACCGGCGGATACGCCATCACATATACATTGACGACATGGCCTCCTTTGCCGATTTTTCGTCCATTCATTTGCCGGACAAATTGCCATGTATACTCGATATCGAGGCGCAGCGACCGGCTCCAATCAAAATCGGCGCGCACAAGACGGACAATCGTCGGACGCCGCCAGTGGCCCGATTCAAGCCATATTTCATCGCCGCGCTCAGACATCTGTGCGATGCGGTAGCCGCTATGGATTAAAAGACGAACAAGCTGCCAAAACAATACATCCATCGTTCCGATCACGTTCTCCTCTCCCTTTCTCCGACGAGGCCAAGCCCATTGAGCAGCAAGGCGGTCAATTCGCCGACCGTCCGACACACTGGGACGGACGAGCCGGTGGGAGCCGGTTGCCGCGGTCGAAAATACACAGCCTCCCAACCGGCGCCAAGCGCTCCCTCTACATCCAATTTCCACGAGTCGCCGACATATACCGGCTGCTTGGACGGTTGCTTGTTTCTAGCATAGTGAAAAATCGCCGCCTCCGGTTTTTTATACCCAACTTCTTCAGAAATAATCACGGCATCGCCGCGGAAAAAGTTATGAAGACCGCAGGAGGCCAGTTTCCCGCGCTGAATGGCACCGCTGCCGTTCGTAATAACCCCCAGAGGCACGTTGGCTGCGCGCAATTGGCAAAGCAAATCGGTTATGCCCGGCAAGGCGACAGCAAACCGGCTGACTACCCCGTCAAAATACGTGTGAAACCGGTCGGCCATCTCCTCGTCCGCTTCGATTTGGCAGGCGCGCGCCGCATCGAGAAAGCGGAGCCGACGGTAAGCACGACGCGTCAACGCTCCGGCTTCGTAGTCGGCCCAATATCGGTCGCACGCCTCTTTGAAAATGGGAAACCAAACGGAAAACGAAACGGGAGCAGCCGGAAAAAAGCGATGAAAACAATGGCGGATGGCGGCGCAAAACGTCTGCTCATAGTCAATGAGCGTCTCATCCACATCAAACCAAACGGCTTCCCACCGTTTCATCGCTGCCTCACGGGCGCAACATTTGCGAGATAAGAGCACCGCGTACCGCAGGAATGTTGAGCGCAAACCGGATGAGCTGTTTTCGCAGCGACGGAATGCGCAATGCCCAGTCGGCCATCCGGTAACGGTAACGGTAGGCAAGCCATCCGACAGCAACAACCAATAGTGAATACGCCCATTTGTTCATTGGTGCTCCCCCTTCATCATATGATACGTTCGTTATTCTTTTTCCCTTTTTCTCCTTAATTATGAAGCGCATTCATCAGCGCACGAACACGAACGCAGCGGCGAGCACCGCGCCAATGATCGACAACGCGTTGACTGCATCGTTGTCAAGCCAACGCCATCCTTTCACATGGATCGTCCTTTGCCCACAATGCCATTTCCGTTCTGTGGCTGCCCCACATACCAGGCAGCGGTAGGCGGACTGCCAAGCGGCACCAAGCCATGTGTCCAGCCAGCTGCCGAACCAGCCGAACAACGCAATCGTTAAAAATGGCGTAGTATGCAGGAAATGTGCACCGGCAGCAGCGATGAACAGCGCCCCAGCGAGGGAAGCAACCGTGCCAAGGAGCGTCACCGCTCCCGAAGTGCCAGCTTCCACCGGCTGAAAGCTCGGCCATGCCCGCGGCGGCCGTCGGCTCAAGGCGCCGATTTCCGATGCCCACGTGTCAGCGTTCGCTGCTGCGACGGCAACAACGAACAGCTCATTCCATACCGGATCAGGACGTAACAGCGCCAACAGCGCCAAAACAGCTGGCACTCCGCCGTTGGCAAGCACCTGGACAGCATCACGCCGCCCACCTTTGGCCAATTTTCCAGCCATCTTTGCTTTTTTCCTCTTCCCGGCGTTGCTAAAGAAGCTGGAGCTGGCAAAAAAGAGCCCTAACAACCATAATCCGCCCCAAGAAAAGCCGCATCCGACCAGCGTGCCGACGACAACGGTCGCCGCTGCCCCTGAGACAGACAGCGACCGCAATAGCCATCCGCCACCAGCTGCGATGACAGAGGCAGCCGCATACCACCATTCATCGCCCACAATGAATAACCCCTTGATCGGTAATCATAAACTCGACCGGCACATCGTGATCCTCGACAGGAATGTCTTCAACCACTTGAAACGAATAGGCGAGCGCCGCGGTCGTCGCCGTTATCCCCTGCAAATACCGGTCGTAATACCCGCCCCCATAGCCGATTCGGTAGCCGGTTTTCGTGAAACATACGCCCGGAACGATGATGAGATCAAACTCATCGCGGCCGAGCGCCGTTGTTTGTTCTTCGATCGGCTCGAGCAATCCGGCATACGCCTTCTCAAGTTGGGCGAACGATGCAATTTGCCGGAACGTCATCGTTTTTGTCATTGGATTGCATTTTGGCACACCGACCGTTTTTCCTTCTTGCCAAGCTCGTTCGATGATCGGCACAGTGTCCACTTCCGTCTCTTTTGCTATCGTGATGGCAACGACTTTGGCCTCTTGCCATTGCCGCCACCGGTATAAATAAGCGGCAATTTGCCGATCATATGCCTGTTTCTCGGCGGGTGAAAGCTGCCGAAGGCGATCAACCATCCGGCGGCGCAGTTCCCGTTTGCAATCCATCGTCTTCCCCCTTTTCAGCATAAAGATAAAAGCAGCAGGAATGATCTTCCTACTGCTTACTTCGTTTCACGGTGCAACGTGACTTTGCGATCCCGCGGGCAATATTTTTTCAGCTCCAGACGCTCTGGATTGTTGCGTTTATTTTTGGACGAAATGTAATTGCGTTCGCCGCATTCTGTGCATGCTAATGTAATGTTCACGCGCATCTTTTTCCCTCCAAACGTGCTTTATATAATCAGACCTTTCTATGATAGCATTTTTTTGTGGTGATTTCCACCTCTAAATTTTATCTTTTTCAATAAGACTGGCCACAAACAAAGATTGATATGATATAGTGAAAAAAGGAGGGATGGACAATGGTAGAATACGCAGTCATCGCTTTAGCGGTCTTATCGATTCTTTTGCTCATCATCTCGTTTTTTGCCAAAGACGAATTAAAACCGCTCGAAGAACAAATCGAGCAGTTGACCGTTTCGCTCGCCCAAGAAACGTACCAAATGAAAAAGCGACTGCAAGTCATTGAAGAAGAGCTGCTTATCCCCGAGCGCCGGCGTTCAGCTTCACCTCGCCGTGGGGGAGCATTATCGGCGACCGATCGACGCGTCTTGCTTTTACATAAACAAGGGTTTCCTCTCGATGAGATCGCGCAAGAAACCGGCTTGACTGTTCCTGAAGTCGAGCGGGCGATAAGGAGATTGCAGCGATGAGAAAGCGGACGATACGTTCTTTCGCCTTTGGCTTGCTTGTTTCGACGTCGATTATCGGCGCCGCATATTACACTTCCCCTCCGCCTGAGTCGACCGATGTGGACGTCAAGGCGTACCTTCAACAACATGAGCTCGTCGCTGTCACGAAGGACGAATACGACAAGCTCTTAAGCACCCAATCGAAGGCGTCGGTCGAACAGCCGCCGAAACAATCGGTGCAAACCGTTTATGTGTACCGCCTTGTGATTGAAAAAGGGGATACGCCGGAAGCGTTCGCCAAAGAGCTTGAGGCTGCCCACATCATCGACAGCGCTCGCTCGTTCAATGACTATTTGCAGAAGCGTGGGCTGGCGCATTTGATCCGCCCCGGCGCCTACAATGTGCGCAGCGATATGGATTATGCGGCGATCAGCCGCCTCATTACCAGCCCATAATTCAGCCAAAAGGAGGCGCCTGCCAGGACGCCTCCTTACATTTATACTGTCAGTCATTCAAGTCGTAATGCTTCCCTTTGACAAGGTAAATGAGATGTTCAGCAATATTGGTCGCATGATCCGCCGTCCGCTCCATATATCGAGCGACGAGGGCAAGCACGTTCATTTGCGCCAGCGCCTCTTTGTCCGTTTTCTCCATCTCAAGCAACGACTTCATCAGTTCTCCGTACTGTTCATCGACTTGATGGTCCATATCGGCAATTTGTGCAGCCAACGACACATCTTCCTGATCGTACGCAGCAATCACCGTCGATACCATGTCTGTGGCCAGGCGATGCATCAACACGAACGGGCGAATATCAATCACAAACGGCTGGCCGCCGATGCGGATGCATGCCTTAGCGATATTCACAGCAAAATCGGCGATTCGTTCGATATCGCTCGCGATTTTGATTGCGGCGACGATACGGCGCAAATCAGTCGCGACCGGCTGCTGTTTCGCAATGAGCCATAATGCGAAATCATTCACTTCCTCCTCGAACTTATCAATTGAACCGTCTCCGTCAATAACCGCCATCGCCAACTTTTTGTTTTGCGTTTGAAACGATTCAATCGCCTGTTGCAGTGCCACTTCTGTTAACCGTCCCATTTCGATCAGCTTGTTATGCAACGCCCGTAAATCATCAGCAAACGTTTCACGCATTTCTTTGCTTGCCTCCTTTGTTTTTACCCGAAACGGCCGGTAATGTAATCTTCCGTACGCCGGTCGGCAGGATTCGAAAACAGCTTGCTCGTCTCTGCGTACTCAATCACTTCCCCGTTCAAGAAAAATGCTGTTTTGTCTGAAATGCGCGCCGCCTGCTGCATATTATGGGTCACAATAATAATGCTGTATTGTTTTTTCAATTCTTGGATAAGTTCTTCGATTTTTAGCGTCGAAATCGGGTCGAGCGCCGAAGTCGGCTCATCCATTAAAATGACGTCCGGTTCGATTGCCAAACAGCGGGCGATGCACAGGCGTTGCTGCTGCCCTCCAGATAAACCGTAAGCATGATCGCGAAGCCGGTCTTTTACCTCATCCCAAAGCGCCGCCCCGCGCAAGCTTTTTTCGACAATTTCATCGAGCACTTTTTTATTGCGGATGCCGTGAATACGAGGACCGTAAGCAATATTGTCGTAAATCGATTTCGGAAACGGGTTTGGCTTTTGAAACACCATGCCGATTTGTGTCCGCAGCTGTTCGACTGGATAGGACGGATCAAAAATATTGCGCCCGCGGTAGGCAAGATGGCCGGCGATGCGGACGTTCGGCACGAGTTCAACCATTCGGTTCAACGTTTTAATATAGGTCGATTTTCCGCATCCCGATGGCCCGATAATCGCTGTCACTTTATTTTCGTAAATCGTTAAATGAATATGTTTTAGCGCATGGTGCTCTCCATACCATAAATTCAAATCTTTCGTCTCGTACACGACTCCTTTCGCTTCGCCACTCTCGGCCGTCGGCATCGCCGCGGCTGATCCGACAGTCAGGGGAGCAACCTTTGTTTCTTTTGTTTTTGTTGCCATCATCTTATCGGTCTCCTTTCGCTCATTTCCCGTTCATGAAATTAAAATCGCTTTTGAAATTTGTTGCGAATCAACACTGCGACCGAATTCATCATAATGAGAAAGCCGAGCAAGACGACAATTCCTGCGGCTGCCACATGTTGAAATTCTTCCTGCGGCCGCCCTGTCCAGTTATAAATTTGCAGCGGCATAACGGTAAACGTGTCTAACACGCCGCTCGGCAGGTAGGCGATAAACGTCGGAATTCCGAGCACCACAAGCGGTGCGGTTTCCCCGACAGCACGGGAAAGCGCCAAAATAGCCCCCGTCAGCATCCCTGGCAGCGCCGCTGGCAGCACAACCCGGCAAATCGTTTGCCATTTCGTCGCTCCCATGGCATATGAAGCTTCCCGCAACTGCTGAGGAACCGCACGGATCGCCTCTTGGGCAGCGACGACGATCACTGGGAAAACGAGTAAACTCATGGTCAATCCGGCAGCGAGAACACTGCGCCCAAGCCCGAGCTCACGGACGAAAATCGTCAATCCGAGCAAACCAAACACAATCGACGGTACACCGGTCAGATTGGAAATATTCGTTTGAATAAAAGCGGTAAATCGGTTTTTGAGCGCGTATTCTTCCAAGTAAATGGCGGTTCCGACTCCTAAAATAAACGAAACCGGTGCAACGATCATCATCAGCCAAAGAGAGCCGATCAGTCCGGACTTCATCCCAGCCTCTTCCGGCCGACGTGAAGGAAAGTTGTTTAAAAAATCACCATCCAGCCAGCCAATCGCCTGCATAACGACATGGGATAATAACAACATAAGAGCAATTAACCCCAAAACGGTTGCGAAAAAGAAAATGGCTTGCAAGATGGCGTTTTGCACCAGCCTTCCTTTCATCCTCTTCGAAACGAGCAGTTTATCCATTTTTTAATACTCCTCCCTAAACCGACGGGAAATGTATTGCGCTAATATATTCATCACCAATGTAAAAAGAAAGAGTGTCATCCCGACCGCGTAAATGCTGTAATAAATCGTTGTCCCGTAGCCGGCGTCGCCCGTTGTCACCTGGACGATATAAGCCGTCAATGTTTGAATCGACTTCGTGACATCAAACGTAAATTCCGGCGACGATCCGCCGGCTACCGCGACGATCATCGTTTCACCAACCGCCCGGGAAATGCCTAAAATCACTGAAGCGATCACTCCCGAAGCAGCGGCAGGAAGCACGACCTTAAGCGCCACTTCGAGCTTTGTCGCGCCAAGCGCAAGAGCGCCTTCGCGAATCGAATTCGGCACGGCACTCATCGCGTCCTCCGACAGCGAGGCAATCATCGGAATGATCATAATCCCCATCACAAGTCCCGGACTGAGCGCATTAAAAATCTCTAGGTCTGGAATGACGTTTTGCAATAACGGCGTTACGATCGTCAGGGCAAAAAAGCCGTAAACGATGGTCGGAATGCCCGCAAGCACTTCGAGTGCCGGTTTGATGATTCGCCGCGTCCGCTCCGATGCGTACTCGCTCAAGTAAATGGCCGAAGCGAGCCCAATCGGAACAGCAAAAAGCATAGCGATACCGGTTGTCAGCAACGTGCCGGTCACAAGCGGAGCCACCCCGAACGATCCGTGTTCCTCGTTCCACGGAAGCCACTCTTTGCTCGTGACAAACTCAACGATCGATACCCGGCGGAAAAATTCGATTGTCTCAAAAAGAAGGGTAAACAAAATACCAAGCGTCACGAGCACGGAGAGTGCCGCCAATGTAAAAAGGAGCTTGGGCGCGATCTTTTCCATCCTTTTCGGCCAATGTTGCCGCCTTTGATTTTCGACAATCATCTCCCGCACCGAGAACGGCTGTTCTTGATTCGTTGGAATCCCCATAAATCGAAAACTCCTTTCCGACATATTCCAACCGCAGTCACAAGTCTAGGCCGACAGACATCCGTTGTCGCCGGCCTAACGAAACTTATTTCAACCCTTGCAACGTTTCAAGTTGTTCCTTATACTTTTCCTCCGGCAGGCGGACATAACCGACTTCTTCGGCTAAATCCCCAGCTGTTTCCAACAAGAACTCCATGTAATCATACACTTGCGGTTTTTCTTTCAAAGATTTGACGTTCACATACGTAAATAGCGGACGCGAAAGCGGAGTATATTTTCCCGTCTCAATCGTCTCGTTCGTTGGCTCGATCGGACCGTTGCCGGCATCGATTGGCACAATCTTCAGCTTATCTTTATTTTCCAAGTAATACGCATAGCCGAAGTAACCAATCGCGTATCGATCCCCTTCGACTCCACGAACGAGGATATTATCGTCCTCAGAAAGTTGAGCGGTTTTGACCATTTCTTTTCCTTCAAGAATCACTTCATCAAAGTAGTCGTACGTTCCGGAATCATGACCAGGCGAGAAAAATTGAATTTCCTCATCCGGCCATCCCGAGCGGATATCCGACCATTTTTTCTCCTTGCCGTCTTCCGTCCACATTTTTTTCAGCTCATCTACCGTCAAGTAGTCAACCCAGTCGTTTTCTTTATTGACAACGACAGAAAGCCCATCATAAGCGAGTTGAAACTCTTGAAATTCGATGTCGTTGGCAGCGGCTGCTTGTTTCTCTTCCTCTTTGATCGGACGGGAAGCGTTTGAAAAATCGCTTTCCCCTTTGCTGAATTTTTCAAATCCACCGCCCGTTCCCGACATGCCGACAGACACTTTCACATTCGGCTGTTCAGCCATATATTCTTCAGCGGCTGCCTCCGCAATCGGATAGACAGTCGAAGAGCCATCCATGATTACTTCGCCTGACAGTTCCGATGCAGACTCACCTTCGGCATCATTTCCCCCTGCTTTGTTCCCTCCGCCACAGGCGGCAACGAACACCATCATCCCGCTGAGCACACCGGACAACATGAGCCGTTTCCATTTGTTCATCGTTTTTCCCCCTACACCATTCGTTTTCTCTTACATGTCCTATCATAAGTGAAGGCTATTAACGAGGTTTAAACGGAATGTTAAGATTATATAAACTCCAATCGTTCTCATCAGATCGGCTCCCCCTCTTTAAATACCTCCCCCCATTCGCCCATGTTCTAATGCTCTTTCGCCGAGCAAGAAAATAAAAAAAGCCGATTCGACCGGAAAATCTCCTGATCGAATCAGCTTCAATGGTCATTGTTCGTTTGTCTCTGCATCAGTAGCCGTCGTTTCCCCAGCCGTTCGTTTCGCCTTCAAGTCAAAATAAGCATCTAAAATGCGACGGCCGATCCGGTTGTTAATGCCATCGCTATCCCCCTGCGTCGCCCATGGGACAACGATAGCGAACGATACTTGCGGGTCGTTATACGGTGCATAGCCGACGAGTGTCAAATTGTATGTCGGATCATTGCGTCGGCTTTTAATCGGCCCATCATAAAACGCTTCGGCCGTCCCTGTTTTACCGGCTGGCTTGTACGAAGCATTGGCGAAATACGAATACGCCGTTCCGCCCGGCTCTTGCATGACACGGCGGAATCCTTCCTGCACACGTTGAATGTATTCAGTCTTCATATCAACGCGGTTTAAGACGACCGGCTCAAACTGTTGAATAGTCCGGCCAGGCGTTTTTCCGTCAATGGACGGATCGCGGATTTCTTTGACAAGGAGCGGCTTCATCCGGTAGCCGCCGTTGGCGATCGTTGAGACGTATTGTGCCAACTGCATTGGCGTATACATGTCATACTGACCGATCGACAAGTCAAGCAAAAGCCCGGCACCCGTGCTTTTTCCTTGGAAGCCGCCCAATTCGTTCGGCAAATCGATGCCTGTTTTGACGCCAAGGCCGAACTGGCTGAAATATTTGCGGATCGTCGTAAACGCCGCCGGATTGATGCTGAGCGGTTCATGCGGGCGGTAGACGCCGCCGCCGATGGCGATCGCCGTTTTAAACATGTAAACGTTCGATGACTGCTTGAGCGCCGTCAGTTCGTTAATCGTCCCCATCGTCTTCCACGATTTTTTCACTGGGGTATCTTTAATATATATCGGCTCATCCCGAATATACGTATTCGGATGGAGCACCCCGGTTTGGAAGCCGGTGAGGACAGTCGCCCCTTTCACCGCCGAGCCCATCGCATAGGCGGATGTAATGTTGCCGATAGCAAAATCGACAAACTCGCCGTCTTGAAGCATTTTTCCGGCCATCGCCAGCACTTCGCCCGTTTTCGGGTTCATCATGACGACAAACGCCCGGTCCAATAGCGGCGAACGGCCTTTTCGCTTCGTCGCCAAAATTTCCTCTTGAATAATTTGTTCAACTTGTTTTTGCAACTCGGCGTCGATCGTCAAGACGAGATCTTTGCCGCGCTCGCCGGGATACACTTGTTCGACCGATATGACATGGCCCGATTTGTCGACGACATTTTTAATTTTGGCCTTTTTGCCGTGCAGCACTTCTTCATACTGCATCTCCAAGTAGCTTTTGCCGACGCGGTCGTTGCGACTGTAATCGCGGGCTAAAAAGTGGTCGAGCCGCTCGCGCGGGACGCCCTCATCTTCTTCTGTCACGCTTCCGAGCACAGAGCGAAACGTGTTGTCATAGATGTACTTCCGCTCCCAGTCAACGGTAGTGTTGACACCAGGCAGCTCGCTCAAATGCTCACTGACGACCGCATATTCGCGGTCAGTCACCCCTTTGCTTTTCACTATTTGCGGCGTCAGCGCATAACCGCTTTCCATCTCATGCTTAATGGCGATCACTTCAAGTTCTGCTTTGGAAATTTGCTCTAGATCTTGCTTCGTAATGCGATCGAGCGTCCACTCATACACTTTTTTGTCGATCTCTTTTTGCGTCAACCCTTGATCAGCGAGCGCTTTTCGTTCTCGTTCGCTCACTTTCTTTTTCGCCTCGTCTGGGTGAGTCAAAATCCAATAGTCTTTCATATCGCGCTCGGTCACTTTTTCTTCTGCATCTGGAATATCGATATATTGGGCGAGCTTTTTCGCCACTTCCAATATTTCTTCCGGTTGGGTCGTTTTTGAGCGCGTGTACGTAATCGCTTTTTGCGGCGTATTATCGACGATCACCTGGCCGAACCGATCGTAAATTTTGCCGCGTGGCACCGGCGTGCTGACAATCTGATCCTGCGTCCGTTCCACTTCGCGGCGGTAATCCTCCCCATACACAATTTGCACGACGCCCAAGCGTAAAATCAGCGCCGAAAACAATAAAAAGACAAAGAAAAACAAAATGTTTAAACGAATCGGTACTTGCGCCCGCTTTTTCCGTTTCATCCCCCGGTCCTCCTTTCCCTCTCCCTATTGTAAAAGAAAAAGGCAGGCATGGCTAGGGAAAAACATGGGCAACCCTTTTACCCCGACGGACCGCCCCGTTCGCCGGCCAGTTTCGTCCGAAGCAGAAGCGGCTCTTGTCGATCCCGCTCCGGGTGGCCATCCGTGAAGCGAATGCGACGGACAAACCAGTAAATCACCAAATGTCCAGCCCCACACACAAACATGAGAACGCGAATGCCGATCTTTTCCCCGAAGAGTGCCATTGCCGCTAAAAAGGCTAAAATCGATGCCACCCTCCCAACGTTCAAAAACAGCTCGCGGACGACAATGTACTCAACACGCGCTTCTGCTGATTTCCAACTTTTACCTATCACATCAAACGTTAACGATGAATACGGAACGAGCAAAAGCGGGTAAGCGATGGCGATCGTGGCAGCATAAATAATCAAGCGGGGGTAAGACGGCTGAAAGACAATAAGAAAAATGGCTGCATATAGCAACAGTCCACCTAATAAAATGGCTTTCATCCGATATTCCCGTTTCATCAGCCGGGAAACCGCATAATAGGCGACAAACGATGTAAATGAATTGACGAGCCCATACTTGCCAAGCGCCCATTCGCTGTTCGAGGTGACATACACCAACACCGAAATGACGAACACAAACGAACCTTCACGCAATCCTTGAAAAAAGTGCGCATTCGTAATGAGCCGCCAGTTCCGGTTTTTATTGCGTTCCTTTAAAATGCGAACAAATAAATATTTTCCCGTCGCTGTGCGACGTTTGAGAAAGAAGCTGAGCAGTACAGCGATAATAAACAAGCCAAGTGACAGCGAGAAAACGAGCGTATACCCTTTCAGACCGGCGAGCGATGAGATCATATAACCGGCGGCAATCGGTCCGATCATGCCGGCTGATGATGTCAGCACTCCGAAGAAACCGTTAAAAAAGTCGCGCGTCTCCGGTTCCGTAATTTCAAATGTCAACACGTTAAACGCCAGCCAATAAAAGCCATAGCCGATCCCCAACAGTGCGCCGAGAAAGAGCAAATATTGATGGGCGCGAGAACCAACAAGCAAAACGGTGACAAAAAAAACGGCTAAACACGACACCCCAAGCCGTAGGATGAGAATGCGGTCGATCTGTTTCGCCAGCCGGCCGGCGAATATAAACGTCAGCGGCTGCATGATGACGACCGCCAAATTATACAGCGCCAAGTCTCGAAAATCACCGGTCTGTTTCCATAGATAAATGTTGACAAACGTATTTGACAGCGATACAGCAAGCGAATAAAACCCACCGATAAAAAGAAGCAGCAGCAAATCACGGTCCACCCGTTCTTGGCCAGTCAATTTTTCAAATAATGACATCGCAAACTCCCCTTTTCATCTATCCGGTAGTGTGACCATTTCCGCTGCTGCTATGCACTTTTAAGTTAATGAAAAAAACGGGGCGACTCATTCGCCCCGCTTTTTTCATCGTGGATCTACTTATTTTGCTTTCGCTTCGCTGTATCGTTTCGCTACTTCGTCCCAGTTGACGACGTTCCAGAACGCCGCGATGTATTCCGGACGACGGTTTTGATATTTCAGGTAGTAAGCATGCTCCCAAACGTCCAAACCGAGGATCGGCGTTTTGCCTTCCATGATCGGCGAGTCTTGGTTTGGCGTGCTCGTAATTTCCAGCTCGCCGTTGTTGACGACAAGCCATGCCCAGCCGGAACCAAAACGGCCAGCGGCTGCTTTCGAAAACTCGTCTTTAAACGCCGCAAAGCTACCGAATTTTTTGTTGATGGCTTCAGCCAGTTCGCCTGTCGGCTCACCACCGCCGTTTGGAGACAAAATCGTCCAGAACAGCGAATGGTTCGCATGGCCGCCGCCGTTGTTGCGCACCGCAGTGCGAATGCTTTCAGGAAGGGCTTCCAAATTGCTGAGCAATTCTTCAAGCGATTTGTTTTGCAAATCAGCGTGTCCTTCAAGCGCTGCATTTAAGTTCGTCACGTACGTGTTATGATGCTTCGTGTGGTGAATGGTCATCGTTTCTTTGTCGATATGCGGCTCGAGCGCATCGTACGCATACGGCAATGCCGGCAGTTCAAATGGCATGCAAATCTCCTCCTTTTGTTATGTAATGCGGACGTAGTGCCGTCCATGTAAAATTAGCTTACCAAAATTGCCACAATGTTTCAATGAATTTGCTTGTCTGCTGATGGCCGAAAGCACTCACAGTTGAATTCCCTTTTCTCAACATATACAATGGAAAATGGAGAAAAGGAAAGGTGTGGCCATGATGAACGTATTTGTCCAATTATGGAAAAGTCTGTATTCCCCAAAAGATATCGCTCGTTTTCGATTTCAAGGGATTGGAAAAACAATTGGCTATTTGTTTTTACTGACGCTTTTGTCCGTTCTTCCGACTTTTTACTATGCTTCGACGTCACTAGCCGAGAGCATTCGCACAACGAGCGCTTTGCTGCGTAACGACCTCCCACCCTTTTCGATTGAAAACGGGGAGCTTCAGTCAGCAGCAACCGAACCGATCCATATTGACCAAGGCGGGTTTACAATCATTTTTGACAGCACGGGTGAAGTGACGAGAGAGGAAGTAGAGCGATTTCCAAACGCCATCGCTTTGTTGAAACATGAAGCTGTGCTCGTCGCCAGCCACCAAGCGCAGCATTACAGCTATGCGACTTTTCCCGACGTGACCATCACTGATGAAGATGTGCATACGTTTATCACCAGCTTGCAGTCACTTCTCCCCGTGCTTATTCCACTTTTCGGTCTTGTCTTATACGTGCTCGCCTGTTTGGGGAAATTCATCGGTGTGTGCGTATTCGCCTTGTTCGGTCTCCTTTTTGCCGGCATGTTAGACAAAAAGCTTCGCTACCGCCATACATGGATCATGGCAGCTTACGCCATTACGTTGTCGACCATCTTTTTTACTTTGATGGAAACTGTTCAAACGATCGTGCCTTACAGCACATTTATTCATTGGTTCGTTTCGCTCGCTGTCCTCTTTTTGGCCATTAAGGAAGTGCCAGCCGCGCGGGCGAACAGTTAGCCGCCAAGCCTATCCTTGGCGGCTTTTTTATCCGTCCATTTCAAACTGTGCGATACCTTTCCCCCCACCATTTGACCGAGCCCAACGATCTTAATCCGATCTACGCATCGTCTCACGTTTCGCTTTTACATACAACATCGCGCTAACCGTCCCGACTGAGGAGAGCCAAATACTGACAAATAAACTCATTAGCTCATCTTTCCGAATGATTGCCTCATGACTGTCCTCGTCTCCTCTTCCATTATGTCAATCCATCTCAACGCCGCCTGAACATTTTGTAACGTTTTACGGAATAGCTCTCATATTTTGAACGGACAAGCATACATTTCATAAAAAAAGCGTTGGGGGATACAATGAAAAAGTGGTTTCTGTTGCTTATCGTCTTCCTTGTTGGCTATATTGCGTACAAAGATTTAACGGTCGGAACACTTCCAGTGTCATCGAAACCTCTGGCTGTTCAAGAGAGGACAAGCATCCCCGCCTATAAGATGGTCAAAATCAAAGCCGGCGACACGCTCTTATCGATTGCCGAACGCGAACAGCAAGGGCCGATCCCCGTTTCCATTGAGACATTGATTCGCGACTTTGAAAGGCTAAATCCTGAAGCAAAAGCAAATGCTCTTCAAATCGGGAAAACATACAAAATTCCGATATACGAAAAATAAACGTGGCGAATTTCTTGTCAATGCCCATCACTATTGATAAACTTAGTGCAGAAAAGCACTCGTTTTTAAAGGAGCGAATTTCCGTGAGTGAAATCATCCATCGTTCAAAAACAAGGCCAGTCCGCGTCGGGTCGCTGACGATCGGCGGCAACAATGAAGTCATTATCCAAAGCATGACAACGACAAAAACGCACGATGTCGACGCGACCGTAGCCCAAATTCACCGGCTTGAGGAAGCGGGCTGCCAAATCGTCCGCGTTGCCTGTCCGGACGAACGGGCGGCTGATGCCATACCAGAAATTAAAAAGCGAATTAACATCCCGCTTGTCGCCGACATTCACTTTGACTATAAATTGGCGTTAAAAGCGATCGAAGGCGGCGTCGATAAAATTCGCATCAACCCGGGCAATATTGGGCGCCGAGAGAAAGTCGAGGCGGTCGTCAAAGCCGCAAAAGAACGTGGCGTGCCCATCCGTATCGGTGTCAACGCCGGGTCGCTTGAGAAACGCATTTTGGAAAAATACGGATATCCTACAGCCGAAGGCATGGTGGAAAGCGCCTTATACCATATCCGCATTTTAGAGGAGCTTGATTTTCACGATATTATTGTCTCGTTAAAAGCGTCCGATGTGCGTCTCGCCATTGAAGCATATGAAAAAGCGGCGCGCACGTTTGACTATCCGCTTCACGTCGGCATTACCGAGGCTGGAACACTCTTTTCCGGTACGATTAAAAGCGCGGTCGGGCTCGGTGCCATTTTAAGCAAAGGCATCGGCAATACGATCCGTATTTCCTTAAGTGCCGATCCGGTCGAAGAAGTGAAAGTGGCGCGTGAAATTTTAAAAACGTTCGGGCTTGCCTCCAATGCGGCGACGCTCATTTCCTGCCCGACGTGCGGACGGATTGAGATCGATTTAATCAGCATCGCCAATGAAATCGAGGACTATATCGCCAAAATTAAAGCACCGATCAAAGTCGCCGTGCTTGGTTGCGCCGTCAACGGACCGGGTGAAGCGCGCGAAGCCGATATCGGCATTGCCGGCGCCCGTGGCGAAGGCCTGTTGTTCCGCCACGGCAAAATTGTCCGCAAAGTGCCAGAAGAGCAGATGGTCGAAGAATTGAAGAAAGAAATCGACAAGCTGGCTGAGGAATATTTTGCGAAACAAAAGGAAAAAGAAGCGGCTCTAAAAGGGAATGCCGTGGAGTAATCGAAACACGGTCAAAAGAACAAAAAAGGGCGTCCTCGCTTGAGGACACCCTCGCTTTTTTTACGTATAAAACGGCATAATGAACAAGCGGACGAGAATGGCGATAACGCCGATCCCGATGGCCCACGCTCCAAGCGTCTCTGCGCCGCGCCGACGTGCGATAAAACCGACAATAATGCCGGCCGCTCCTAACAAAATCGGCCACATAAACAAAGCGATAATGGACAACGCTAAAGCGGTCCATCCAATCCCGGCGCCGCCTGCTCGCTCTTCGTTCCGCTCATCGCGTCGACGGATCGGCTCAGCGATCTCCGCCGCTGTTTCTTCCATGAAAGGACGTTCTGGTTCCTCTTTTCCGATCGATTGCACGTAACTTTCATTATACGTGCGCTCGCGGTTGTCTGCCATATGCTTCCCTCGCTTTCCTAAAGTAAGGAGCATTATTAGTATGAGAAACCGCCGTCATTTTATCAGTGTGAATATTTTCTAAAAGGGGGATAAGGCGATGAAGCGACAACGCCTCGGTATTGACATTGACGGTACCATAACATGTCCAAGCACATTCATCCCATACTTAAACGAATCATTTGGCAAACCGCTCACATTAGGCGACATTACACAGTACAATTTGGCACCGCTGTACGACGTAACGGAAGAGGAAATGGATCGCTGGATGGAGGAAAATGAAGCGGAGATTTATGAACGCGCCCCGCTTGCCCGTTATGCGCTTGAGGTGATCGATAGTTGGAAAGACAAATACGAGCTATTTTACATTAGCGCTCGCGGCCGCCATTTGTATGAGCTCACTGAACGTTGGTTTCAGCGGCATGGTGTCCATTACCATCATATTGAGTTGATCGGATCACATGATAAAATCGACGCCGTCCGTCGCTATCAGCTCGCGGCTTTTTTTGAAGACAAATACGACAACGCCTGCGCCATTGGCGAAGAATGCGGCATCCCGGTCATTTTGTTCGACACCCCGTACAATCAAGGTTCGCTTCCAGATAACGTTATCCGCGTAAAAAACTGGCTTGAAGCAAAGCGCGAAATAGAACGGCGGTTACAGCCATAAAAAACCTCTCCCGCCTTATATCGGGAGAGGTTTTTGGCATTGCGGACACGTGCCGTAAATTTCAAATTTATGGTCAGCAATTTCATAGCCATCGAGCTCTGTGCCGATCCCGTCCATCGGGCACGCATCAATTTCCTTTGTTTTTCCACACTGGATGCAAATAAAATGGTGGTGATGATGGCGGGCATCACAGGCAAAGCGGAAATGCTTTTCTCCGGACAGCTCAGTCATTTCCAAAATGCCAAGCGTAGCGAAGAGTGACAAATTGCGATACACCGTGTCAAAGCTTAAGCCTGGATACGCCGGGCGAAGCGCTTCAAGCACTTCTTTTGCTGTCAAATATTTATCGCGCTCGGCAAACAGCTCGAGCATTTGCTTTCGTTTTTCAGTATATTTAAATCCGTTTTCTTTCATTAACTGCAACGCTTCGCCGATCTTCATCACTACCGTCCCCTTTTCCATTTTTTCCATCCCAATACGAGAAGCAAAATGGCGACTGCCAGCATGACGATCGTCCCGCCCGGTGCCCAATCGAGCTCATACGCTGCCAAAAGCCCGATGATGACCGACAGCTCCCCGAAGAAAATGGAAAATACGATCGCCTGTTTAAAACTTTTGGCGATGCGAATGCTCGCTGCCACCGGCAGCGTCATCAGTGAAGAAACGAGCAACACACCGACGATGCGCATTGATGACGCGATGACAAGGGCGACAAGCACAATAAACAAAAAATGAATGAACTTGGCGCGAACGCCGGAGACGCGGGCGTATTCTTCATCAAAGGAAAGGAGAAACAGCTCCTTATAAAACGCAAAAATGATGGCAGCGGCAATCACAGCCACCACGAACACTGCCCAAACATCATCGCTGCTCACGGCGCTGACGCTGCCAAACAAATAGGAAAACAAATCGGCGTTAAACCCGTTAGCGATTGAAATCAAAATGACACTTAGACCAATGCCTGCCGATAAAATAATTGGAATGGCAAGTTCTTCATAATGGCGATAAACAGAGCGCAACTTCTCAATGAGCAGCGAACCGGCAACGGAAAAGCCCATTCCGATGTAAAGTGGATTCCAGCCGGCGGCAGTTGAAACTGACTTTCCGATCAGCAGTCCGGCGGCAATGCCGGCAAGCGCCACATGGCTCAACGCATCAGCGATGAGCGACAACCGCCGAACAACGATAAACACCCCGAGCAACGGCGCGGCAAATCCGGTCAAAATGCCGGCCAAAAACGCATTGCGTAAAAATTCATATTGCCAAATGGCTTCCCACACATGTCATTCCTCCACAATCAACCGTTTCTGTTTCGCCCGCTTAATGCTCGTGGGAGAGAACGTGAAGCGGATGGCCGTAAAACCGTGAAATCGCCTCATCACCAAGCCGTTCGAACTCTTCCGCGTTTCCATGGAAATAAAGCCGCTTGTTTAAGCAGGCGATATGGGTTACCCGATCCGTGATCGTCCCAATATCGTGCGTCACAAGCACAAGCGTCAAACCGCGGCGGTTCAAATCGCCGAGCAGCTCATAAAACTCATGCACATGGCGAGCATCAACACCGACGGTCGGCTCGTCTAAAATCAACAAATCCGGCTTGCTCGCCAATGCGCGGGCGATAAACACCCGCTGCTGCTGGCCGCCGGACAGTTCCCCGATATTGCGCTTCGCCAAGCCGCGCAAACCGACCGCCTCCAACGCCGCTTCGACCGTGCGGCGGTCGTCTTTCGTCAACCGGCGAAACAAGCCGCGTTTCGCCGTCAATCCGCTCGCTACTACTTCCTCGACGGTCGCTGGAAAACCACGGTTAAAGCTGTTCGCTTTTTGCGACACAAATCCGATCCGATGCCATGCTCGAAACGACTCGATCGGCTCACCGAACAAGAAAATGCGGCCACGATCCGGCTTTAACAAGCCGAGCATGCATTTTAAGAGCGTCGATTTCCCCGAGCCGTTCGGTCCGACCAGCCCTAAAAACGCTCCTTTTGGCACCGCCAAATTGATGCGTTCAAGCACTTCCTCTTTTTCATAGCGAAACGACACATCCTCGATTTGCACGACAAGCCTGTTTTCCATGACCGTTCTCCCCTGCTAATTCAGAATCGTTACGATTTATGCCTGTGTGCAAGTATAACCGATCACGCTCATTTTGTAAACCTTAGTGAATTGCCGATTTAAAACGGGCTCCGCGCACTTCATGGGTCGCCATAATCGTAATAAACGCATTCGGATCAATTTCATTAATGATCGATTTCAACTTGGTCACTTCCAGACGCGTAACGACAGCATAAATGATTTCTTTTTGTTCGTCCGTGTAGCCGCCTTTGCCAATTAACTTCGTCGTCCCACGGCCGAGACGGTGTAAAATAGCACTCGAAATTTCTTCATAATGATCAGTAACAATAAAGGCCGCCCGTGTCTCATCAAGCCCTTCGACCACCGCATCAATCATTTTGGAAGCAATGTAATACGTCATCACCGAATACATCGCTGGCTCGAGCCCGAGCACAAACGCTGCCCAACCGAAAATAAACACGTTGACAAACATGACGAACTCGCCGACGGAAAATGGAATTTTCTTTGTCAATAAAATGCCTAATATTTCTGTCCCATCAAGCGATCCTCCATGGCGGATGACAAGCCCGACGCCAAGCCCGAGCGCCAAGCCGCCAAAGACGGCTGCTAAAATCGGCTGATTCGTCAGCGGGGCAAAATGATGAAAATATCGCTCAGCGCCCCCGAGAATAACGACCCCTAAAATCGTTGATAACATAAACGTTTTACCAATTTGCTTATAGCCAAAATACATAAATGGTGCGTTTAAAATAATGACGAGCGTGGCAAAATTCAACAGTCCCCATTCATCAGGAATTAAATAGTCCAAAATAAGCGATACACCGATAATGCCGCCATCGATCATTTTATTTGGAACAAGCAGCCGCTCGATAGCGAACGCCGCCAAGCAGGCCCCAATGATGATCATTAATACCCGATACAACACACGCTTCAATGGTTCTTTTTTATGTTGTTTCGGCGCCAAACTTCCACCCCTTCTCTTTTACTTTGCATTTTCATTATACTATACACCTCTCTTCCGTTCGCATCATATGATGGAACAGAAACAAGGAGGGAGCTGCCATGAACTTTTACCAACAGCTCGTGAAACAAAAATTAAAAACGATCACTCCGGAAGAACTCGTTGCGTACAGTCGAGATTACGGTTTGCCAATTACGGTCAATCAGGCGAAAAAAATTCTTCATCTTGCCCGAACGAATGACATTAACGTCTTCGACCCCGAGGAGCGGAAAAAATGGGTGCGCGAACTAGCCAAAATCACGTCGCCGGAGATCGCCAAGAAAGCGAACGAACTGTTTTTAAAATTTGTACAGAAAAAGTGAAATAAGGCTGGAATCTCTTTTTTATTGCGTATCAGCAACAATTTTTTCCAGTAACTGATCATCAAATGTCTGTGCCCGCAGCATAGCGATTTCATGTTTGTACGGCGGTTTTTTATTGTTTTTATCCTCTCCAACATACGGCGTTTCTAAAATTTTCGGAATGTCCGCAAGCTGCGGGTGATGGACGATGTAATTCAGTGCACGAAATCCGATATGACCGAAACCGATGTTTTCGTGGCGGTCTTTCCGGCTGCCGCGCGGGTTTTTGCTGTCATTAATATGCAGCACTTTCAGACGTTCAAGACCGATCACCCGGTCGAATTCGGAAAGAACGCCGTCAAAATCGTTAACAATGTCATAGCCGGCATCATGCGTATGACATGTGTCAAAGCAGACGGACAGCTTGTCGTTATAGGCAACGCCATCGATAATATACGCCAGCTCTTCAAACGTGCGCCCGCATTCCGATCCTTTACCGGCCATCGTTTCAAGAGCGATTTCAACTGTCTGCTCGCGCGTCAACACTTCATTCAGTCCACGGATGATCTGCCGGAGCCCGGCTTCCGCTCCAGCGCCGACATGGGCGCCCGGGTGCAACACAAGTTGCTTCGCCCCGATCGCTTCCGTTCGTTCGATTTCAGCGCGCAAAAAATTAACGCCAAGCGCAAACGTATCGGGATTTTTCGTGTTGCCGATATTGATAATATACGGAGCGTGGACGACAATGTCCTCAATACCGTGCGCCTTCATATGCTCGTGCCCGGCTTCAATATTCAGCTCTTCGATGGCTTTGCGCCTTGTGTTTTGCGGCGCTCCGGTGTAAATCATAAACGTGTTCGCTCCGTACGATACCGCCTCCTCACTGGCGGCGAGCAGCATTTTTTTGCCGCTCATCGAAACGTGTGAACCGATTTTTAACATGTCCTTCTCTCCCTTTTATCTCCATACACAACGAAGACTACGATTTTTTGAAGCGGCTCAGCCGCTTTTTCTTCTTCTCAAGCTCGGCGCGCAGCTTTTTCTTATAGCCCGGTTTCACTTGTTTCGCTTTTTTCAGCTTCGCAACAAGCAGCGCGAGGTCATCTTCCTTCTCACCAGCTCGCTTGCTCCGCCGATTCCAAGGTGGAAGATCCTTCCATTCACCACGCACGAGGTCGCGATGAACAAATGAAATCCCCATTTTTTCCAATCGAGCAATCGCATCTTGGTCGGTCGGTTCGTAAATGGTCGACGCAATGCCGCTATAACCGGCGCGTGCCGTCCTCCCAGCTCGATGAATGTAAAACTGTAAATCATCGGGCAACTCATAGTTGATGACATGGCTCACGCCTTCGATATCAATGCCGCGCGCCGCCAAATCAGTGGCAACGACGTATTGAAACTCCAAATCGCGAATTTGGTTCATCATCTTTTTCCGCTCGCGCGGCGTCAAATCACCGTGCAATACACCGACTTTCAGTCCTTGTTCGGCAAGCTGATCGGCGACTTCATCAGCCCTCTTTCTCGTATTCACGAACACAATGGCTAAATATGGATTGTAGCTGACAAGCACATCATAAAGCAGCTTGACCTTTTCACGGCCGCGTAGTGGAATGAGCACATGCTCAATGTTTTTATTCGCTGTCTGTTTCGGCTCGACCTGGATGAATGTCGGATTTTCCATATATTTTTTCAAAAATGGCTTCAGCTTTTCCGGAATCGTCGCCGAAAAGACAAGCATTTGCAGCTCTTTCGGCATCCGGGCCGCGATTTGGTCGACATCGGTGATAAACCCCATATCGAGCATTAAATCGGCTTCATCGACGACGAGGGTGCGCGCCGTGTGTACATCAAGCGCCTGCTCGCGGATAAAATCGTTAATGCGCCCAGGCGTACCGATCACAATATGCGGCTGCACGTGGAGCTTTTCAAGCGCCTTTTGCTTATCCGTCCCACCGATGAAACAGCGAGCGACAATCATCCGGTCTTTCGGGCAAAATTTCGTGATCTTTAACGTTTCATGGTAAATTTGCGTCGCCAACTCGCGCGTCGGCGCTGTAATGACTGCCTGCACTTCAGCGCGCTCCGGGTCGATCTTTTCGATGATCGGCAATAAATAGGCGTGTGTTTTTCCCGTCCCAGTCTGCGACTGGCCAACCATGCTTTCCCCACGCAATGCTCTCGGAATGATGCGCTCTTGAATTTCCGTCGGCTTATAAAAACGAAGCGCTTGAATCGCCTCGATCACAAATGGCTGAAATGGAAACCGGGTAAATTGCGTCTCTGCCATCAAGTACCACTCCCTTCTATATAGGCCCTTTGTACGCTCCATCATTATAGCGAATATTTGCGGCCCACCGCAACTAAAGACGATGGCAGCTGAAAAACCTTTCCCACTCTTCCCGCATATTTTATGAAGGAGGACGATTGTTCATCTGTACGATGGAAAGGAGGCAACTGCCATGAGATACAGTCGGCCGCCGATGGTCCCTTCCCGGTTCGTCGGTATGCCGCCCGCCCCGTTCCCCCACATGCCGGCTGGCGTTCCCCGCCCTGGCGGCGCCGGTGGTCTACTGGCCCGTCTATTTTCTCGCGGACAGCCGCCGGTCGCCGCTTCATCCCCGTGGGGATTACCGTTGCTGCAAAACACCGCCGCCAATACCGCTACAGCAGCGAACACAAGCGGTGGATTCATCGGCATGTTAAATAACGTACAAAAAATGCTCAGCGTCGCGCAAAACGTCATGCCAATGGTGCAACAATATGGCCCGCTCATCCGCAACCTTCCAGCCATGATTCGCATTTTCCGTGAGTTGAAGACAGCCGATGAAGAAGACGGAGAAACGAAATCGACAGAAAGCGCACCGGCAAAAGAAACAAAACAAAAGCCGGCCGAGCGGGAGGCCAAAAAACGCCCTGTTCCGCAGGCCAATCATGAAGATTCACAAGAAAAACAAATACCGACCACACCGAGACCATCAACGCCAAAACTGTATATATAAACCTCTCTCCCGCCCTCTTAGGGCGGTTATTCTTTGTCTTATCTTGTTCTCTCGGATATAATGAAAAAGGAAAACCGCCACGGATCGGCGGCAGGGAGGGAAAACAATGGAAGTGATTAAAATTACCCCTCGCGGGTATTGCTACGGAGTTGTCGATGCGATGGTCATCGCCCGCAATGCGGCATTAGACCCATCATTGCCGCGGCCGATTTACATCCTCGGCATGATCGTCCATAATAAACACGTTACGGATGCGTTTGCCGAAGAGGGTATCATTACGCTGGATGGAGAAAATCGGCTGGAAATTTTAGAAAAAATTGAGCGAGGTACAGTGATTTTCACCGCCCACGGCGTGTCTCCAGAAGTGAAAAAACGCGCGCTCGAAAAAGGGCTAGTGACGATCGATGCAACATGCCCGGACGTCACGAAAACGCATCGGCTCATCGATCAAAAGCTCGCTGATGGTTACGATATTATCTACATCGGCAAAAAAGGACATCCGGAACCGGAAGGAGCGGTCGGCATCAATCCGGAGCGCATTCATCTCGTCGAAACGCCAGACGATGTTGAGCGGCTTTCTCTTAAAAACGAACGTCTCATGGTTACAAACCAAACGACGATGAGCCAATGGGATGTAGCCGATATTATGGCGAAAGTGAAAGAAAAATACCCGCATGTCGAAATGCATAAAGAAATTTGCCTCGCGACCCAGCTTCGTCAAGAAGCGGTTGCCGAGCAAGCGAAGGAAGCGGATGTGACGATCGTTGTCGGCGATCCGCGCAGCAACAACTCAAACCGCCTTGCTCAAGTATCGGAAGAAATTGCCGGCACGAAAGCATACCGTATCGCTGATGTAACGGAAATTGATATCAACTGGATTAAAAACGCGAAAAAGGTGGCTGTCACAGCTGGCGCTTCCACTCCGACGCCGATTACGAAAGAAGTAATCGACTTTTTAGAGCAATTCGACCCGAACGATCCGGCAACATGGGAGCGGGAACGGAAAGTGCCGCTGCAAAAAATCTTGCCGAAGGTAAAAACAAAGAAAGAAGAATAACAGCCGTTCGTCCATAAACAAAGGCTATCCTGAACAAGCGGTTGAACCGCTTGCAGGACAGCCTTTTTTCATCTCCGCTCACACGAACTGAAACGGATCGGTATGGACGTTTGAAACGATGACCTCCGCCTCCCACTGCCGCTTCGTGAGTTCGGCGGTTAAATAACGGGCGACGCCTTGTTTCATTACTTTTTCGACGTTATGTCCGGGATCGACAAGATGGAGACCGAGCGCTTGGGCGTCATGGGCGGTATGATAATACACATCCCCGGTTACATACACATCAGCCCCAGCCGATGCGGCGGCAGCGACAAACTTATTTCCGTCTCCGCCAAGCACGGCAACAGTTTGCACAAGGTCATCAAGCCGGCCGACAACACGCACAGCCGGAACGGAAAATGCTGTTTTCACTTGTTCGGCAAAGGCGCGTAACGTCACCGGCTGCGGCAACCGACCAATGCGACCGAGTCCGAAGCGACGCCCTTCGTTGTCAAGCGGATAAATGTCGTACGCCACCTCTTCATACGGATGGGCGGCGAGCATCGCCTCGATCACTTGGCGCTCAAGCGAGGCCGGAACGATCGTTTCAATGCGAACTTCCTCCACTTCCTCAAGCCGCCCTTGCTCGCCGATAAACGGCTGGGCCCCTTCTTCCGGCAAAAACGTTCCGATGCCGCGGCTGTTGAACGTACAATGACTGTAACGGCCAATATGACCGGCACCGGCATCGCCTATGGCCGCCCGCACCGCCTCAGCGTGGCTCGTCGGCACATAGACGACAAGCTTTTTCAGCGCTTCCGTGTATGTTGGCACAAGCACGGTCGTTTCATGTAAACCAAGCGCTTCAGCGAGCCAGTCGTTCAATCCGCCAGCGGCGACATCTAAATTCGTATGAGCAGCGTACACGGCAATGTCGTGCTTGACGCATGCCGCGATCATCCGACCATGTCCGTCATCGGTCAACAGCTGTTTCAGTGGTCGATAGAGCGGCGGATGGTGAGCGATAATTAAATCGACTTGTTGATCAACAGCTTCAGCGATAACATCTTCGAGCACATCAAGGGCAACCATCACTTTTTTGACCGGCTTGTTCAACGTTCCGATTTGCAGGCCGATCCGGTCTCCCTCCATGGCTAATGACTTCGGGGCGAGCTGCTCGAAAAGCTGAATGACCTCGTAGCCGTACGGAATGCGGCTCATGCCAACGCCTCCTCTACCAATTGGACTTTTTTCTCCAGTTCACGCTTTTTCTCCCGAGCCGATTCACTTTCTCCCTTCTCCGCTAAATCGGCAATAATCCGCTTCCAATGCTGGAGTTCACGCTGCCATTTTTCGCGGAATACCTCGCTATTTTCTTGGAGCAAAAACGGCCCTAAAATCAGTTCCGCCTCCAAATTGCGATACGGCCGCCGAGCGTCACCGCACTCAGCAACAAGCACTTCATAAATTTGCCCATCTTCTTTCAAAATGCGTTCGGCCACCAGCTCCCATCCGTGGTCAAGAAGCCAGCGGCGGACAAGCTCGGCGCCAATGTTCGGCTGCAAAATGAGCCGTTTGACACCGGCCAGCTTTTCTTCTCCATCCCCCAAAATCCGGGTAATCAAGGCGCCGCCCATGCCAGCGATCGTGATGCAATCAGCTTCCCCCGGAGCAATGACAGCCAGCCCGTCTCCTTTGCGCACGGAAATGAGATGGGAAAGCCCGGACTTTTCCACTTGCTGCTGCGCTGAACGGAGCGGCCCGTCCGCCACTTCGCCGGCGATAGCTTTGGTCGCATAGCCGTGCAAACAGGCATAGCAAGGCAAATAGGCGTGATCTGAACCGATATCAGCGAGCACTGCCCCTTTCGGGATAAAGGAAGCGACCGTTGCGAGCCGTTTGGATAGGTGAAATTCGTTCATAATCCACCAAGGGCGCGACCAACCTTCTCTCAGCTGCCGTGCGAAGGCGGCCCGCATTTCCCTCCTTTTTTCAAATTTGCTTGCCTTTATTGTACTCCCACCTACACTCACGATGTGAAGCGGGAGCTTTGTAGTTGGAGATGATAAAACATCCCTTCGCCAAAGGCAAAGGGACGTCAATCATCATTATTTTAAGTCGGCCAACCATTTCGTCATCGCATCGATGTTGTCAGCCGGCACAAGCCCGCCCGGCATGCCACCGCGCCCGTTTTGAAGGACGTCTTTCAGTTGGTCCGCCGACAGACGTTCGCCGACTCCTTTTAATGCCGGACCCATGCCGCCTTCATAATTTTGTCCGTGACAGCTGGCGCATGTTTGCTTGTAAAAATCCTCCGGATTAAATTCGGCGGTCTGTTCTGTTTTTTCGCCGCCTTTTTTCTCTTCGGCCATCTCTTTCGCATCGCCTAGCCCTTTAAACGACAAGACGAACGTCAGCACAATCCCGAATGCCATAATGATGAAAAACGGGATGAGCGGATTGCGGTTCATCTTTTTTACCTCCCTTATGTATGATGAAGAACGATGCAAACAATTTTATTGTACTGTAAATAGTGGACAAGGAAAAGCCCTAAGTTTCCAAAACGGGAGCAACCGGCTTCATCGCCACCAAACGATCACCGCCATAAGTATCCCCCCGACAACGGCAGCAAGAGAAAAATAATGAAGACGAAACAGGCGGCCAATGGCGAGCCAAACACTGCAATTAGCCAACACTGTCGCCGTGAGCACGCCGTTTTGGCCGGGAAAGTAATGGCTGCTGCCAGCGATAGTCCCTAAAAGCAACAGCCAGGCGCTGCCAATCAACGGAAAATGAAGGAGCTGCCGCTCTTTCCTCCATCGCCAAACAAGCAACAAGCAAACCACCAAAAAAAGTGATGCAAGGAGCGTTTGCAAAACGAATGACAATTCAGTAAAATAAATGGCAAGAGCAGCAGCTACCAACAACACACAAAGACCGGCGACAAGTGAACCGGTCCACTGACGGCCGCACGTGCGGCTATCGCCCTCCGTATAGAGGGCAAGCAAATAGTCGCAATATTGTTCTGGAAGAAGTCGTGAACGCTTCCAATATTCAATTTCTCGGATAATCGTTTCCCGTCGTCGCCGATTCATTCGTCAATCACCTTTCATCAGGTAAAGAAAATAGTTTACTTCCGAAGAAGTAAACTACGAAAAAAGCGATCATTCTAAAAAGTCTTTCAGCCGTTTGCTGCGGCTTGGATGGCGGAGCTTGCGTAACGCCTTGGCCTCGATTTGGCGAATGCGTTCACGTGTCACACCAAACACTTTCCCGACCTCTTCCAACGTCCGCGTCCGACCGTCGTCCAGCCCGAAGCGAAGGCGGAGCACGTTTTCTTCACGGTCTGTCAGCGTATCAAGGACATCTTCAAGCTGCTCTTTCAACAGCTCGTACGCAGCGTGTTCCGACGGCGATGTCGCTTCTTGGTCTTCGATGAAATCACCAAGGTGCGAGTCGTCTTCCTCGCCGATCGGCGTCTCGAGCGACACGGGTTCTTGAGCGATTTTTAAAATTTCCCGTACTTTCTCCGGCGTCAAGTCCATTTCCTCGGCGATTTCTTCCGGCGTTGGTTCGCGCCCGAGGTCTTGGAGCAACTGCCGTTGAACACGGATCAGTTTATTGATCGTCTCAACCATATGAACAGGGATGCGGATCGTCCGCGCCTGATCAGCGATCGCTCTTGTAATGGCTTGGCGAATCCACCATGTCGCATACGTGCTGAATTTATAGCCTTTGCGGTAGTCAAATTTTTCAACCGCTTTGATCAATCCCATGTTTCCTTCTTGGATCAAATCAAGAAAGAGCATACCACGGCCAACATACCGTTTGGCAATGCTGACGACGAGACGGAGGTTCGCTTCTGTCAGCCGGCGTTTCGCTTCTTCGTCGCCTTGCTCGATCCGTTTGGCCAGCTCGATCTCTTCTTCCGCCGACAAAAGCGGAACACGGCCGATTTCTTTTAAGTACATGCGCACCGGATCATTGATTTTCACACCAGGAGGAACGGACAAGTCGTTTAAGTCGAACTCTTCCTCCTTCACCAGTTCATCAATATCCGGATCGGTCTCAATGTCAGATTCGCTGATCACTTCAATGCCCTGATCAGCAAGGTATTCGTAATATTCATCCATCTGGTCGGAGTCCAAATCAAAGCCGGAGAGCCGCTCGGCGATCTCCTCGTACGTGAGGATGCCGCGTTTCTTGCCGAGCTCGGCGAGCTGCTCTTTCGCTTGCTCAAGCGTGTCGGCAGCAGCTTCCGCCTGCTTTGATTGGGCTGGTTTTTCCGCCATTTCATTACCTCCTTTAAAAACTCATACCACCATGTTATGAAGAAGATAACATTTTTTTCATTTCAATCATTTCTTTGGCGATGCGGGCGGCCGTCAAAAAGTCTTTTCTTCGCTCCGCTTCAATTTTTTCTTGCTCTTTTTCCTTTAGCATTAACCATTTCGGGTGATTCAACACATGTTTAATATAATCGGCGAGCTCTTGCTCGGAGACGTCATCCGTCACCAACAGAAGCGACAGCTCACTCGCTAACGACTGCAACTCATCAGGAAGCCGAATCATGAGCGCGCCGACGTCAGCTTCATGCCCTTCTTCATAAAAAGCATAAATATAAGCGGCTAACGCCCGATGCTCCTCGATGTTAAAACGTCCGCCGACCCGCTCTTGAACGAACAATGCCACATCGCGGCTTCGCATCATATGAGCAAGCAGCAGCCGCTCTGCATTGTGGAAAGCCGGTAGCAGCTTTTTTGTTAACGTCGGCCGTGAGGTCTTTTCGTTGGCTGACGTTTCCCGCGGCTTTGACGTTTCCTGCTTGTAGCGGGACAGCTGCTCATTGAGCGCGGAGAGCGACAAAGAAAACTCATCCGCGAGCTGACGTACATAATAATCTTTTTCGACAGGACTCGGCAATTTGCCGATTTCGCGGAGCACTTCCTCAATATAACGAAGCCGGTCGCCTTCGTGCTGCAAATTTTTCCCCCGTCGCAAATGGTTCATTTTAAACGCCATAAGCGGCTGAGCAGCAGCAATTTCGCCAACAAACCGGTCCTTGCCGTAAACGCGTATATATTCATCCGGATCAAGGCCGTTCGGAATGGATGCCACCTTGACGCGGCATCCGAGCGCGCTCAGTTGCTCTGCGGCGCGCCAAGCGGCTTCCATTCCGGCGTTGTCACCATCGTAGCAAATCGTGACCGTTTCCGCATGGCGGCGCAAAATGCGTGCCTGCTCCTCGGTCAGCGACGTGCCCATCGTTGCCACCGCATAATCAATGCCAGCCTGCACGGCGGAAATCACATCCGCAAACCCTTCAAACAACAACGCCTCTTGCCGCTTGCGTATCGGCACCCGCGCCTCATGAAAGTGATATAAAAGCATGCCTTTACGGAAAATCGGTGTTTCCGGGCTGTTAACATATTTCGGCTGCCCCTCACCGAGCAGACGGCCGGAAAACCCAACCGTCTCACCGCGGTGATCAAGGATCGGAAACATAATCCGATTTCGGAAGCGGTCGACGTACCGTCCGTCTTCTTTTTTCGTGACCAAGCCCGCCTTTTCCAGCATCGGAAGTGAAAAGGAATGGCTATCGAGCAACTTGGCCGCCGCATCGGGCGCATCCGGCGCATAACCGATTTCAAACCGGTCGATTGTTTCTTTTGTCCATCCGCGCGCCTGCAAGTAATCAAGCGCTGCTTGTCCTTCTTTTGTATAAACAAGCAAATGGTGGTAAAAACGTTTCAGCAAGGTGTGTGCTTCAATCATCACCTTAGCCTCGCCGGCTTTGCCATCATCATGCCCGCGAACATTCAGCTGATAGGCAGACAAGTCAATGCCTGCTTTAGCCGCAAGACGTTTCGCCGCTTCCACAAACGGAATGCCCTCTATATCCATTAAAAACGTAAAGGCATTCCCTCCCGCCCCACAGCCGAAGCAGTGGAAAATTTGTTTCTCCGGGGAAACGGAAAACGATGGCGTTTTTTCTCCGTGAAACGGGCACAAACCAAAATAGTTGCGACCTTGTTTTTTCAGTTGAACATATTCGCTAATGACGTCAACAATGTCGACGCTGCGGCGAATCGCTTCAATCGTTTCTTCAGGAATACGATATCCCATATGAACAACCCCCTGAACCTCCTTGATGGCTAAAGCCATGGGGGTCTTGTGTACTACAGAGCTTCTTCCATGGCTTCACATGGGTAACCGACTCTTATTCCACAAGACTTTCATAAGCAAATCCCTGCCCGATGCTTAACGGCCTATTCCCCGGTTCAAGAGTGCTTTTGGTTGTTTAACCCCCGTAGTACTTTCATCCCAGCAACTGAAGCCGCAGACTCATATAAATGTTCTCGTCACATATTTATTCTCGGCGGCAAGCCCATTTCCCTTTTGATTTCGACAAATTTTTTCAATATCTCCGTTTCGCCTTCCCCCTTGCCTTCAAAATCAAAGGCTAAGCAACCGGGCTGTCCGCTGTCCCCTTCGTCCTGCTAGCCCAGCAGAAATCAATGACAGCAACACTATCCGAAAACGCACTCGGTATATTATATTTCAGCACCGGAAAGAAAATTTCACTTTTTTCTTGGCACGTCGTTGCAGTGAACTGACCTGCTGTTACGGCAAGGGATGTCTTTACACCCCCTATTATTCTACACCGTTCTAAAAAATCCTTCTTTAATATTGTGGGCGTTCGACATTTTTTGTCGAAAAAACTTTTTTCACGGCACTTGACAAGCAGCTATAAATAGTTTACTCGTCTCATGACCGCTCTAAACCTATACGGGGCATTTTTCTCACAATTTTTTATTATAATATAAGCTGCAGCAATATGCCATAGAAAAACGCACGATTCCGATCAGGAAACCGTGCGGACAAAACGGAAACAATGACGTAGTATTAACGTTTTAACTTTTTCATAATAATGCTCGCTGTTTCTTCAACAGCTTTATTCGTTACGTCAATGACATCGCAACCGATTTTTTTCACCACTCCGTCAAAATAGGCCAGCTCCTCTTTAATGCGATCCATATTCGCATAGATGGCTTGATCGTTCAAGCCTAGGGATTTCAAGCGCTCGCGGCGAATCGATAGCAACTTGTCCGGGCTGATTTTCAAGCCAAAGCATTTGCTTGGACCGACTTGGAATAGCTGTTCGGGCGGTTCGACCTCCGGAACGATCGGTACGTTCGCCACCTTCAGCCGCTTATGAGCTAAATATTGCGACAGCGGCGTTTTTGATGTGCGCGATACGCCGATCAACACAATGTCGGCGCGCAAAATGCCTCGCGGATCGCGGCCATCATCGTATTTTACGGCAAATTCAATCGCTTCGATTTTTTTGAAATAATCTTCGTCAAGCACACGCACCTGACCCGGCTCATACCTTGGCTTCAGCTGGAACAAGTCGCTCATCTTTTCAATGAGCGGGCCGATGATATCGTAAGCGACAACCCCTTCGCGTGCCGCTTCAGTGAGCAAAAACTCCCTCATCTCCGGGACAACGAGTGTAAAGGCGATAATGGCTTGGTTCATTTTCGCCAATGCGACAACTTCAGCTAATGTTGTTTTGTCCTCTACGTACGGGACGCGTTTTACTTGAACCGGCGAGGCGTAAAACTGGCTGGCCGCCGCTTTCACGACAAGCTCGGCCGTTTCCCCACCCGAATCAGATACGACGTAAACGAGGCGCTGATTCATGTGTCTCCTCCTTTTGGACTCATACATCATCTTTCGCTAATGAAACAAATGCTTTCGTCATATTCGTTTTCGTAATGCGACCGACCACTTCATATCCTTTTTCCGTTTTGCGCACGACCGGCATGGCATCAATTTGCTTTTCGATCAGCTGCTCGGCTACGTCAATGAGCGAATCATCTTTATAACAAACGGCGATGTTCGGCATTCTAGTCATGATAATATTGACCGGAATCGCCGTCAACTCTTGTTTGCCGATGCTCGCACGCAACAAATCTTTGCGCGACAAAACACCGACAAGCAGCGACTCATCATCGACGACAAACAGCGTGCCCACATCTTCCAGGAACATCGTAACGATCGCATCATAGACGCTCATGTTTTCGTTGACGACGACCGGAATCGATTGATAATCTGCGACTTTCATTTTTTTAATTTTATCAGCCAACAGTTGCGTGCCTGTCTTTCCAGTATAAAAATAGCCGACGCGCGGCCGTGCTTCCAAATAGCCGGCCATCGTCAAAATGGCTAGATCGGGTCGAAGCGTCGCCCGGGTCAAGTTCAGCTTTTCAGCGATGCTCTCCCCCGTGATCGGCCCGTAGTCTTTTACAATTTGCAAAATTTGCTCCTGGCGTTTATTCAGTTCGATCGTCGCTCACCACCTTGCAAAAAAGGTCCCATACGCTATGACTCTCGTTCATATTATACTACACACCGCGTTTACAAGGAAAATTAGTTGTTGCGTCCATCGCCTTGGTCAAGCGTGCCTTTCAGCTCGCCGATTTGCTGCAAAAAGCGCTTTGCCTTCAGCGACAGGCCAGCATATTCATCATAGTAACTGGACAATACAGCCCTTAATTCTGCTTTGGTGCCTTCTTTTACCGAAATCGCTCCGAGGCGCGTGAGGTCAATATGGTAAAACAGGCGCAACAGCCGAATTGAGGCCGGCGAAAGCGGAAAGCGGTGCGGATCGGCCGACTCGCAACGATGGCAAAGGAAGCCTGCTTCCTTGACCGAAAACGAGAAGCGCCCTTCCGTCGCCCCGCAGCGGGCGCAGCGGTCGAGCACAGGCGGGATGCCGAGCACCGAAAGCATTTTCATTTCATAAATAAAGGTCATAATCTCTAAATCGCGACCTTCGCTCATATATTGTAATGTTTGTAGCAGCAGCTCAAACAAGTACGGATTACGTTTTTGCTCCTCCGTGCTTTTATCAGTGAGCTCAACAATATACGCCGCATAAGCGGCGGCAAACAAATCTTCACGCAGCACTCGCATCGAGTCAATAAGCTCCCCTTGATGAAGAAGGCCGACGCCGCGGCTGCGGCGAATCAAGTAATGGCCGTAGGCGAGCGGCTGCGTAACAGCAGAAAGGCGGCTGCTTGGCTTTTTCGCTCCCCGTGCCATCGCAGCCACCTTTCCCCATTCTCGTGTAAACAATGTGACAATTTTATTTGTCTCGCCATAATCGATCGCCCGTATGACGATCGCTTCACACTTTTGAAACATTCGATCACCACCGCTTTAGCCAACAACAATACTAGGAGATCGGTTGGTCGATTTCTTCCTGTTCGGCGTTTTGCTCCTTGCCGTTAAACCGCTGTTCACGTTCGAGCTCTTTAAACAGAAGGTACGTATCAATATTGCCTGTTTGGCTAAACAACTTCCACGTAAACTCAAGCATGGAATGACACCTCTTTCCGCCTGCAGGCATTGCGTATTGGTGGTCTACCTATAGGTTGGCTCGGGCAAAAATGGTTTATGTCGCGTAAAATTTTCTAGCCTTCAATACTCGTCTTCTCGAAACCCGAAGTCACGCAGCTGCACAAGACGGTTGCGCCAATCTTTTTGCACCTTCACCCACAGCTCCAAAAACACTCTTGACCCGAGCAGCGCCTCAATGTCAGCGCGCGCCCGCTGCCCGATTTCCTTTAGCATTCGGCCTTGTTTGCCGATGATGATCCCTTTTTGTGAATCACGCTCGACAACGATGACAGCGCCGACGTATACTGTGCCCGTCTCCTCGCGCCGCTCGATGCGTTCCACGACGACAGCGATCGAATGCGGAACTTCCTCGCGCGTTAAGTGAAGCGCTTTCTCACGAATGAGCTCGGCAATAATAAACTGTTCCGGATGGTCGGTAATCTGATCCGGTGGGTAATATTGCGGCCCTTCTGGCAATCGTTGTTTAATTTGCTCCAACAGACGCTCGACATTGTTCCCTTCAAGCGCCGAAATTGGCACGATCTCGGCAAAAGGGTACAAATCCTTGTACCGGTCAATGATCGGCAGCAGTTCATCCGGATGGACGCGGTCGATTTTATTGATCACTAAAAACACCGGAGTATTGACTTCGTTCAACCGCTCAATAATAAACGCTTCGCCGCGCCCAAATCCTTCCTCCGCATTGACCATAAACAAAATCAAATCGACTTCGCGAAGCGCATTGAGCGCCACTTTCATCATAAAGTCGCCGAGCTTGTGTTTCGGTTTATGAACCCCTGGGGTGTCGATGAAAATGATTTGGGCTTCATCGTCCGTATAAACACCTTGAATTTTATTACGCGTCGTTTGTGGCTTGTCGCTCATAATGGCGATTTTTTGCCCAATGACGCGGTTTAAAAACGTTGATTTTCCTACGTTTGGTCTTCCGATAATAGCAACAAATCCTGATTTGTATCCCTGTTTATTCATGCATATCCTCCGCTGCAAAAGCTTCTGGCAGTAATTCGTTAACAGTGACTATTTTGATATCTCCGCTTAAGTTGGCCAAAATGACCTTCATATCGCCGGGACAAAGTTCGGCGATCACTTGGCGGCATGCGCCGCACGGCGGCACCGGACGAGGGGTGTCAGCGATGACCGCAAGCGCAGCAAACTCCGTCTCCCCTTCCGAATATGCCTTAAACAGCGCGGTTCGTTCCGCACAATTACACATGCTGTAGGCAGCATTCTCAATGTTGCAACCACGATATACGCTGCCGCCTTTCGTCAATAAAGCGGCGCCAACTTTAAACTTTGAGTACGGCACGTAGGCGAGTTCGCGCGCTTTTTTCGCTTCGACAATGAGCTGCTCGATTTTCACCAATAACTCTTCCCTTCCTGAAAGCAACCACTGCTTTCTTTTATTTTACAAAAAAACAGCGTAAATTTCATCATCTGAAACGAAAATGTAACAGAAAAATTAGAATTTTCTTTCTTGTTCACTTAGCGAAGATGCGGCCAAAACAACAACACTCCGATGATCACAGCGAGCCCGGCGGCCACAAGCACAGCGGCCGCAGCGATATCTTTCGCCGCTTTCGCCAACGGATGAAACTCGCCCGTCACTAAGTCAACAGCACGCTCAATGGCCGTATTGACAAGCTCCAGCGTAATGACCGCACCAACTGTCAGCACCAACACAATCCATTCCCACCGTGACAGTCCAACGATACCAGCGGCCGCAAAGGCAACAACGGCGGCCGCCAAGTGGAAACGCAAATGCGCCTCCTCCTTCACCGCCGCCTTCATTCCTGCCCAAGCCCAAGCGAAACGATCCCGTTCCCGTATGCCTCGCATGGCTATCTCGTCAACCCGAACCGTGTTAAGATTTCCTCTTGCTTGGCAAACATGACTCTCTCCTCCTCTTCCGTCTCGTGGTCATAGCCAAGCAAGTGCAAAAAGCCGTGCACGGCCAAAAATCCGAGCTCGCGCATGAACGAGTGCCCGTATTCTGCGGCCTGCTCCTTCGCCTTCGGGATGGAGATGATAATATCGCCGAGCACCGGTGGCACATCAGCACCGATGATGTCGATTTCTCCTTCCCCCTCCTCTTCAAGGGCAAACGATAGCACGTCCGTGGGAGCATCTTTGCCTCGGTAATCGCGGTTCATCACACGAATGCGTTCGTTATCCACGAACGAAACGCTTACTTCCGCCCCCTCCGGCACGTTCTCGACGGCCGCCGCTTCGCGAATCAGTTGCTCGAGCGTCTCGATTTGCTCGGCCGTCACTTCGTTCGTCTCATCGATAAAATCGATTTGAATCGTCATGCATGCTTCACCTTTTCCTTTCGTACTTCCGGATATTCGATGCGCGAATGGAAGACACCGTTTAACGTCTCACAAAGCGAACGAGCGACGATTTCCAGCTCTTTCAACGTAATGTCGCATTCGTTCAGTTGGTTGTCTTGCAGACGGTCAGCGATAATCGCCCGCACGATCTTTTCAATTTTTTCTTGCGATGGATTGGATAACGAGCGAACGGCCGCCTCGACGCTGTCGGCAATATTGATGACCGCCGCTTCTTTTGTCTGCGGCTTCGGGCCAGGGTAACGAAACTCCGCTTCAGAAACAAATTCGGTTTGCTCGCGCGCCTTATGATAAAAATACTTGAGCAACGTTGTGCCGTGATGCTGTTCGGCAATGTCAACGATCTCCTTCGGCAGCCGGTGCTGGCGAAGCAAGGCGGCGCCATCAGCAACATGGGCGATAATTATATTTTTGCTCAATTGCGGCGATAAATGGTCATGCGGATTGCCACCCATTTGGTTTTCAATGAAATAGCGCGGCCGCTTCGTCTTACCGATGTCATGATAATAACAGGCAACGCGCGCCAGCAAGCCGTCAGCGCCGATCGCCTCGCACGCCGCTTCGGCCAAATTGGCGACCATGACGCTATGATGGTACGTTCCCGGCGCTTCGGTCAGCAACTTCCGCAGCAACGGGTGGTTCGGGTTGGACAATTCTATGAGCCGGAGCGGCGACAAAATGCCAAACGTCGCCTCAAACACCGGCAACAGTCCGATTGTCAAAATGGCAGAAACAATGCCTGAAGCAGCTGCCATCACAACAAAGAGGCTGATCTCCATCAACGAATAACGTCCATTTTTTAACAACAACAATGAAAGGAGCGAAACAATATTGACCGCAGCGACGAGCACGCCGGCCCGCCATATTTTTGCTTTCGCCAACTCCTTAGATAGAAAAAAAGTTCCAGCCATTCCTCCAGCGAGCAGATAGATAGCCAAGGACACAGACACCGCACCGGCTGCTCCAACTTCCTCATTGAACAGTAGGCTGCCGCATATGGCTCCGATGACCGCTGTCATGATCGCGAGCCGCTCGCCGAGCAGCACGCGGACAAGCATCGGCCCGAGCGCTGCTGGAACGAGGTAGCCGACTGAGACGGCACCACCGGACGATAGAAGACGGATAAGCACCATCACCGTCATCATAAACGTAAAAATCGCGGCATAAAGCGACAGCTTTTCATTCGTCGTTTCGGCGCGGAAATAGTAAACGAGCGGTGAGAGCAGAAGCAGCACGAACAAAAACAGCCCGACCGCCGGCCAAGGGGTGCGACCGCCGTTGAGCAGTCCGACAAGTTCAAGCTGATGATAAATATCGCTCGTAATAAACTGCCCCTCTTCCACGATCACTTGTCCTTGCAAAATTTTCACCGGTTTCACTTCGTCCATCGCCTGGCGTCGTTTCTCCTCGGTCGCCGTTCGATCGTAAACGACGTTCGGAATGACCGCCTGCCGGCAAAGCTTGGCAACCGCTTCACGAAGCGGGGGCGACAGCGCGGCATATTCGAGCTCTTTCGCTGCTTTCGCACGCGCCTGTTCAAGATCCGCTTGGGAAATGCGTTCTCTCATAGCCGCGTGCACGACTGTCAACGCAGCTTCTTTCGCCGTTTTGAGCTCATCGGGAGAAGCGCTTAGCAACCGTTGCCATTCGTCGGCAGACAAATAGGCGAGCCACTCCGGCGGCAACCGTTCTTCAAGCTTAGCCGCCAGTTCGCTAGGCGAGCTGTCCGAATCCGCCTCATTCTGTACGCTCTCGATGGCAGCAAACAGCGAGGAAAGAAGATCGACTCGGTTTTCGGCATATTCTTTTTTCAATGTGTACACGTCCGCTACTTTGGCAGCTGCTTCTTCTTTTAGTCTCGCCGTCGCTTCCTTATCCTCCACCGTCACCGGGGAGCGGATCGTTTCCTTCGCGACGTCAAACAAGCGCAACTCATATTGGCGCGGCTTCACTTGCCAATACAGGACAGTAAACAACAGCGCAGCCAAAAACAAAAACAGCCAAAAGCGGGTGAAGCGGACATCTTTTGTCCGCTCAAGAAAAAAACGAAGCCTTCCCACCGGTTTTCCCCTCGCTTTTCAAGAAAAGACCATGGCTTTCAGTCTTTTTTCTATAAACCAGCCTCATCATAAGCATCAATAATTTTTGCAACGAGCGGATGGCGAACAACATCGGACTGCTCCAAAAACACAAAGGCGATGCCGCTAATAGGCGACAAAATGCGCTTGGCAACGGAAAGTCCTGATTCAACCCCTTTCGGCAAATCGACTTGCGAAATGTCGCCAGTAATGACCATTTTCGATCCAAAACCGAGTCGGGTTAAAAACATCTTCATTTGCGCCGGTGTTGTATTTTGCGCTTCATCAAGAATGACGAACGCATCCTCCAGCGTTCGGCCGCGCATGTAAGCGAGCGGGGCAATTTCAATTGTGCCGCGCTCGATCAACCGCTGTGTATATTCCGCTCCTAATACATCGTCAAGAGCGTCATACAGTGGACGCAAATACGGATCTACCTTTTCTTTCAAGTCGCCGGGCAAAAAGCCGAGGCTCTCCCCCGCTTCGACGGCCGGACGGGTGAGGATAATGCGCTTGACGTTGCCGCTTTTCAGCGCTTTGACCGCCATGACAACAGCCAAGTACGTTTTCCCGGTGCCAGCCGGCCCAATGCCGAACGTCAAATCGTGCTGTTCAATCGCCGTAACATAATAGCGCTGGCCTAATGTTTTGACACGAATCGGCTTCCCTTTGGCATTTTTCGCGATCTCCTCGTCATATAGCTGAACGAGGCCATCAATCGCCCCTTTTTTTACCATCTGAATGGCGTACATGATGTCGCGCTCACTGATCGCCACCCCTTTGCGAATGACGATCAACAAATGGCGCAACAGCTCATCCACAAGTTGGACTTGCTGCGGCGTACCTGAGACGTTAACCGTTTCTCCGCGCGTCACAATCGACACGCCAAGCTCCTCTTCAATCCGCTTTAAATGGGCATCATGGACGCCAAAGAGCGCCGATGCTTCCTGCTGATTGCGCACGTGTTGGCTGATCGTAACAAACTGCTCTGACATTCTCAATCTCCTTGAACGATTGGTTGTGGTACGGCAATATTTTCAATGACTGTGTAATGCAATTCTACCCTTACTTTACCACTCTCTTTGCTCTGATGCAAAACTTTTTCGCCACGAATGGTTGCCTCCTCCGGCAGCTTGGCCTGCAATTCACGGCGGGCGATCTTTTTCGCTTCCGCGAACGCTTCTTCCCACGTATAGCTTCGCTTCACCGCTTCCGCCTCGCGAACGATGACGCGCTCATAATAAAACGGCAAGTCCCATTTCCAAAAACGGAACGGCCGTTTTTCTCTCTCGATAACAGTATGAGTAAACGTCGGTTTCTTCCATCCCCAAACCGGAAGGGAAAAGCGGCCGATTCCGATATAATGGCGCTCAATCGATTTTCCAGTCAACACGTGAAATGTCGTCTCGAGCGGCAGGACAACAGTAGACTTGTACCATGTTTCGCCAAACACCTTCCCCGTGGACGGCACAAATTTCGTCCGCCCTTCGACGCCGATAATGCCAGAAACAAGCAGTTGGCCCTTTTGTACATAATCGTTGACAGACACAAGCGGTTGTCCTTCTTCAACAAATAAGTCAGCTACCACCGCCTCTTTTTTGGCGACTAAATGGCGTGGTGAAGCCGGCTGTTTCGGCTTAGGAATCTCTTTTTCGACAACGCGGAAGTGAAGCGATGTTCCCTCCCATTGAACACCGACCCACGTAATGTCATGAATGCGTTCGGTCAACTTTTTTTGCAGCGTTTCCGGGTCGTCAAGCAGAAACTGGAACGCACCGCGCTCGACTCCCATTCGTTTCAGTTCGCGTACAATTTGATGTTCTGTCTCGGGGGCCGCGCCTTCGATGTCAATGTTCCAAACAATGTTGGACAGCAAAAACATAATGGCTATAAAAACGAACAGACCGAGCCAAAACCCGCTGTTTCGCCACGCGCGGCGCCAAAAAAACGGCAGCCCGGTTCTCCCGACAAACGAAAGCTTGCATTCGCTTTGCCGGGCGATATGGCGCAGCCGTTTCACATCGCTGAGCTTAATAAAAAACGTTGCGGTATCCCGGCTATGTTTTTTCACGTTCCACACGGTGATGCCGTTGCGTACACAGGCGTTGATCAGCCGTTCCGTCCCCTTTCCTTCCGCCTTGACTCGCACGCTGCCGGTAAACGTGTCAACCCATTCGTTTTTCATCGTTTTTCCTCCTCTATATAAACGACTTGGCTAATTTTCCCTTCGAGTAAAATTTCTTCCGGCAAAATCGTTTTAATGACAAATTGTTCGCCGCGGACAAGCAGCTGCCCGTTCCGCAGCAAAAGGCGGAGCTCTTTATCGCTGAACGCAAGCAGCCCACGGTGGTTTTCGATGTAAATATGTATTTGTCCAACCATCGTAATGCGGGGCAGGTCCATCATGATGTCGGCGGGAAGTTCAAGTTTTTCCGTCATCCACCGCTTCATCTGCTGGCGCCACTTTTTCATCATTAAAAAGAACCCCCTTTCATCTCATATGTATGAGACAAAAGGGGGTTCTAGCACCGCTTTTCAAAAACAACGAGCCCGCCTGTCGGCAAGGCCCATTGCATTTTATGAAAGCTGTTGTTGGACAAGTTTATTGACGAGCGAACCATCCGCTTTTCCTTTCACTTTCGGCATGATCGCACCCATCACTTTTCCCATATCCGCTTTCGAAGAAGCGCCGACTTCCTTGATCGTCTGCTCGATCAGTTCGCGCAACTCATCCTCCGTCAGCGGTTTTGGCATATACAACTGAACGATTTCAATTTCGTTTTTCGCTTTTTCGACAAGATCTGAACGGCCAGCGTTTTCAAATTCTTGGAGGGAGTCTTTACGCTGCTTCAGTTCGCGAGAAAGAACCGTCAGCTCTTCGTCTTCTGACAGCGAGCTTTTGCCGAGCTTGATCGCTTCATTTTGCAACGCCGCCTTCAGCATGCGGAGAACAGACAGCTTTTCTTTCTCCTTGTTTTTCATTGCTTGCTTCATATCGTCATTCAAACGATCGAGAAGACTCACCGATTATACACCCTCTTTAATGCATGCTCTTAGTGCTTGCGCTTTCTAGCCGCTTCAGATTTTTTCTTCCGTCTGACGCTTGGCTTTTCATAAAATTCGCGCTTTCTCACTTCTTGCAAAGTACCGGTTTTCGAAACGGCACGTTTAAAGCGACGAAGAGCGTCATCGATCGACTCATTTTTGCGAACGATCGTTTTGGACATCCTGCTTCCCTCCCTCCGAACAACAACCATTGCATATTGTACTTGTCAATTATAATACATGCCGACGGAAAAGGTCAATAAAAAAAGCATGGTCGCGCTCAGTCCGTTCTGTCCCACTTCCCTAAAAAACGGTCATTCCCCGCGGACAAGGCCCATACATATTAGGATGAAAGGGGAGAACGTCCATGGGGCCGCTTTTGATGCTGTTTGCCATTTACACTGCCGTTTTTCTGATTGGCATGTTCATGATGAAAGCTGGGTTTTACACCTTATCCGGCCATCGGTTGAAACGATGGCTCATGCGGTTTACTGCCACACCGTGGCAAGCGTTTCTCACCGGCTTGGCGACGACCGCGCTTGTGCAAAGCAGTTCGGCAGTGATGGTGATGACTGTCGGCCTCGTTGCCACTCGCTATTTATCATTCCGCCAATCGATCGGTATCATTTTAGGCAGCAATATCGGCTCAACAATCACGACTGAGCTAATAACGCTCGATATCGGCGATGGCGCCATTCCGCTCCTTCTTGGCGGCGCGCTGCTCGTCTTTATCGGACGCCACCGCCTCGTTTACAGCCTTGGGATGATTGCTGTCGGCCTCGCCGCTTTGTTGTTTGCCATGGACGGCTTCAGTAGCCTCGCTAAGCCGCTGGCTTCCTATCCGCTCGTTGATGCTTGGCTGCAACAGACAAACGGTTCAACGGCAATCGGCCTTCTCGTTGGCATCATTCTGACCGCTCTTGTTCATTCAAGCGCGGCGACGATCGGCATCGCTATGGGATTTTTAAACGAGCAATTGTTGACACTGCCAGCCGCCATCGCTATTTTGCTTGGTGCCAACATCGGCACGTGCATCACCGGATTGTTGGCGTCTATCGGCTCAAGCAAGGAAGCGCAATTAACCGCCTACACCCATTTATGGCTGAACGTCGTCGGCGTGGCCGCATTTCTTTTTTGGATCGAAGCGCTCGCCCGCCTCGCTGTGATGCTCAGTCCGGCGCCTGACGTGCAGCTCGCCCATGTAAGCGTCTTGTTTAACGTCATTTGTTCTGTCGCCGCCTTGCCGTTTGTCAGCGCCATTGAGACGGCTATTTTATTTTTGCACGCCCGCAGGCGGACTTAATAGTCAGCGCCGCCGGTTTGACCGCTGACGATCGCCACCCCGGAGCTCGTCCCAATGCGCGTGGCCCCAGCTTCAATCATCGCTTCGGCTGTTTTTCGGTCGCGGACGCCTCCTGAGGCTTTGACACCTGCTTTATCGCCAACTGTCCGGCGCATCAGCGCCACGTCTTCGACCGTCGCTCCGCCGCCTGAGAATCCGGTCGACGTTTTTACGTAATCGGCGCCCGCTTTCACCGCCAATTGGCAGGCGCGCACTTTTTCCTCATCAGTCAACAAGGCCGTTTCGATGATCACTTTCACAAGCGCTTTCCCGGACGCCGCCTCAACAACCGCACGAATGTCGCGCTCAACGAGTTCATCGTTACCACTTTTTAACGCGCCGATGTTGATTACCATATCGACTTCGCGGGCGCCGTTTTCGATAGCGTTGTTCGTTTCAAACGCCTTTGTTTCCGGCGTCGTCGCCCCAAGCGGAAAGCCGATGACCGTGCAGACGCGGACATCAGTGTCGGAAAGCTCGCGTGCCGCTGTTTTCACCCACGCTGGGTTGACGCACACCGAGGCGAAGCCGTGTTGCTTTGCTTCGTCGCATAGTTGAATGATTTGCTCTTCCGTCGCTTCTGGCTTAAGCAACGTATGATCGATCATTTTAGCAATATTCACCGTCATGGAAAGTCGCTCCTTTCTCCCGCTCTTTCATTAAACAAAGGTCTGACGTCTACCATCATACCATGTCCTTGCAACAAAAACTAGCCACCATCTATATTGTCTCCTATTTCGGCTCTCAGCGAACTTTTTAACCCGATACCATTAAATGAAATGGACGGAAAACGAAAAACCCAGCCTTTAGGCTGGGTTTTTGAGTCGGTCACACTTCTCCTGAACCGATCATTTTGCTTATGAGCTTAATTTCACCGAACGGACAGCCTCATCCGACACAACGCGGACAAACTCGCCTTCGTTATACGGATAGCCGGCCTTCGTAATTTTCACTTTAACAAGTTCGCCGACCATCTCTTCTGTCGCCGGGAAGCGCACTTTCAAATAGTTATCGGTATAACCAATATACATTCCCGGCTCTTCCTTATCGTGCTCTTCCGGAATAACCTCGAGCACTTGCCCTTCGAACCGGGAGGCGTATTCTTTCGCCAGCTGGTCGGAAAGGGCAATTAAGCGGCGGACGCGGTCATGTTTCGTCTCTTCATCGATTTGGTCCGGCATGCGAGCTGCCGGTGTGCCGGTTCGTTTCGAATATGGAAAGACGTGCAGCTCAGAGAACCGCTGTTCGCGGATAAAGTTGTACGTCTCCATAAATTCTTCTTCCGTTTCACCTGGGAAGCCGACGATGACATCGGACGTCACTGCGAGTTCTGGAAACACTTCACGCAATCGGGCGAGCCGCTCAGCAAAAAATTCGACCGTATATTTGCGGCGCATCCGCTTGAGCACCGTGTTTGATCCCGATTGAAGCGGGATGTGCAAATGGCGGACGATTTTATCCGACCGTCGCAAGACATCGATGACCTCATCGGTCAGCTGGCTTGCTTCGATCGATGAGATGCGGATCCGTTTGAGCCCTGGCACTTGCTCGTCCAAATCACGCAAAAGCGCAGCAAAATTGTAGTCTTTGAGATCAGTGCCATAGCCACCTGTATGAATGCCGGTCAAAACGATTTCTTTATAGCCGGCGGCAACGAGCTGACGCGCTTGACGGATAATTTCTTGCGGATCACGCGAACGCATCAAGCCGCGCGCCCACGGAATGATGCAAAACGTGCAAAAGTTGTTGCACCCTTCTTGGATTTTGAGCGACGCCCGCGTCCGGTCAGTAAATGCCGGCACATCCATTTCTTCGAACACGCGTGTTTTCATAATGTTATGGACAGCGTTGATCGGCTGCCGTTCACGCTGAAACTGCTCGACATAGTCTAAAATTTTATGCCGGTCTTGCGTACCGATGACAATATCAACACCAGGAATCGCCATCACTTCCGCTGGCGATGTTTGCGCATAGCATCCGGTCACGCAGACGACAGCGTCCGGATTGCGGCGCACCGCACGGCGGATAACTTGGCGGCTTTTTTTATCGCCGGTGTTCGTCACCGTACACGTGTTGATCACATATACATCAGCATGGCTTTCAAACTCTTTCCGTTCATAGCCGGCCTTTTTAAACAGCTGCCAAATCGCTTCCGTTTCATAATGATTGACTTTGCAGCCCAATGTATGGAAAGCCACTGTTGGCATATTCTTCACCTCACTCTGCACCACCGCTGATCGCCAGCGAGGGCTAGATGTTTTATGATAAACTCCAAATCGGCTACGTTACTCTCGCTCTCTCTTAGAGCCTGATTCACAAAGCTCCCATTCGTACGAAGCGGCGGCAAGCAAGTAGAGCGGCGCCGTTTCCGTCCGCAAAATACGCGGGCCGAGGCTGCACGGCAAAAAGCCGCTTTGCTTGAGCTGTTCCGCCTCCTCACGGCTGAACCCGCCTTCCGGCCCAAAGACGGCTAAAAGCGAGCTGCCGGGCTGAAGGTCGGCAAGGAGCGCCGGAAGTGAGGCATGCCGCCCTCCGCGCGCTTCTTCTTCATAGGCAAACAGCCGGCTATCAACCGTTTCCCCGAAAGCGATCAGTTCCTTAAGCGAAAGCGGCGCCCGCACGATGGGCAACAACGTTCGTTCGGCCTGCTCGGCCGCCTCTTTCGCAATTTTTTTCCACCGCTCCACTTTTTTCTCTGCTTTTTTGGCATCCCATTTAACGACCGAACGAGCGGCCACAAATGGAAGAAAGCCGGCAGCGCCGAGCTCCGTTCCTTTTTGGATGACGAGCTCCCATTTTTCTCCTTTTGGCAGCCCTTGGGCGATATAAATGCGCACCGGCAATTCGCGCCCTTCTTCCTTCCATTGTACAATACGGGCACATACTTGCTCATTGGCAATTTGTTCAATTTGGCACACGGCCGTGCGTCCATCCGGAAATACGCAGGCAATGGCGTCTCCCGGCTTCATGCGCATAACGCGGGAAATATGATGGGCGTCATCGCCGCTGATAACGACGTTTTCGCCTTGGCGCTCCCGGTCGGAAACGAAATAACGCTGCACCAAACATCCCTTCTTTGCTTACGGTTTGATGGCGACAAACGCCACCCAGTCTTCCATCACATTGACTTCTTCAATGAAAAATCCAGCAGCAAGCAGTCCGTCCTTGACATCTTGCTTCTTCGCCTGAATGATGCCAGACGTGATAAAGCGGCCGCCCGGTTTCAATAGCCGGTAGGCGTCAGCCGTAAAGCGCAAAATGATTTCAGCTAAAATATTGGCGACGATCACATCGGCTTGCTCATCGATATGGTCAAGCAAATTGTTTTGCGCGACCGTGACAACGTGTTGCACTTTATTGAGCTTGACGTTCAGCCGCGCGCTGTCGATTGCCACTGGGTCTAAGTCGAGCGCCCGCACCGAATGGGCGCCAAGCATGGCAGCAGCAATGCTTAAAATGCCGGAGCCGGTGCCAACATCAATGACATTGTCTCCAGGATGCACATATTTTTCGAGCGCCTGCAGGCACATGACCGTTGTCGGGTGGGTGCCGGTGCCAAACGCCATACCCGGATCCATTTCGATGATCAGCTCATCGTTGGAAGCCGGCTCATACGTTTCCCATGTCGGCACGATTGTAAACTTTTCCGATACTTTTACCGGGTGGTAATGCTTTTTCCACGCCGTTGCCCATTCTTCCTCATTCACTTCGCTCAACGTAATTTTATTTTTGCCAAGATCAATATCGTATAACCATAAATTGTTAATTGCCTGCTTGATTTGTTCTACCGTTTCACCCAGAAAACTATTGACCGGCAAATACGCCTTAATGACGACGCCTTCTTCCGGATAATCGTCCGGATTGAGCTCGACGATTTCGCCATACCAGTCGTCGCGGTCTTTGACAAGATCGTACGGATCTTCGATAACAACACCACCGGCGCCCGCCTCATGCAAAATGTTTGAAATCGCCTCGACCGCCTCGTGCGTTGTATGGATGCTGATTTCTGACCATTTCATCGCGCTCACGTTTCTCCTTTAAATGCCTTTTTTACTTTTTCAAAAAAACGGCCGTGCGACCCGTCGTGCATCGTTTCCCCACCGAGTCGGTCGAACTCGCGCAATAGCTGTTTTTGTTTTTCTGTCAGCTTCGTCGGCGTCACAACGCGGACGATGACGTGCTGGTCGCCTTGGCCGTAGCCGCGCACGTTCGGCACTCCTTTTCCTTTTAAGCGGAAGCGCGTGCCCGTTTGTGTGCCAGCCGGAATTTTCAGCTTTACATCACCGTGGAGCGTCGGCACTTCAATTTCATCACCAAGCGCCGCCTGAGCGAACGAAAGCGGCACTTCACAATAAATATCATCACCGTCGCGTTTGAAAAACTCATGCGGTTGGACGCGGAAAATGATGTACAAATCCCCTGGCGGCCCGCCGTTGACGCCCGGTTCCCCTTTGCCGGCGACACGCAGCTGCTGGCCATCGTCAACACCAGCCGGAATTTTGACATGAATTTTTTTCCGCTTTTTGACGTGCCCGGTGCCGCCGCACGTCGGACATTTTTCCGGAATGTGACGGCCCGTGCCGCCGCAAACCGGACATGTCCGGCGGTTGACAATGCGGCCAAACGGCGTCGCCTGTTCGCTTGTCACTTGTCCGCTACCATGGCAATGCGGGCACGATTGCGGGCTTGTACCTGGCTTCGCTCCGCTGCCGTGGCACGTATCGCACGTTTCTTCATGCGGAACTTCAATTTCCGTTTCTTTTCCAAACGCTGCTTCCTCAAATGTGAGCGTCATCATATATTCCAAGTCGGCTCCTTTTCGCGGCCCGCTTGCCCGCCGGCGTGAACCGCCGCCGAAAAACGTCTCAAAGATATCTTCAAAGCCGCCAAAACCGCTGAATCCACCAAAATCAAACCCGCCACCTTGGAATCCACCGCCGAACGCCTCGTTCGGGTCGGCGTGGCCAAACCGGTCGTAGCGAGCCCGTTTTTCATCGTCACTTAATACTTCATACGCTTCTTTAATCTCCTTAAACTTCTCTGCGGCGTCCGGCGCTTTGTTAATGTCTGGATGATACTGCTTCGAAAGCTTTCGATACGCTTTTTTAATCTCGTCTTTCGTCGCGTTTTTACTGACGCCAAGAACTTCATAGTAATCACGCTTCGCCATCGTTGGTCATCCACTCCCGATTCACTCACATAAAGATAATTTTATCATTTCCCTTTATTTTATGGCAATATGTGAATGCTAGAAAAAAAGTCAAAGCCAAGGCAGGCCTGACTTTGACTTTTTTTCATTATTTGTCGTCATTGACTTCTTCAAATTCCGCATCGACCACATTGTCTTTCTTATCGGCCGCGCCGGATTGCGCCTGTTGCGCTTGTTGCGCCGCTTGTTCATACAGCTTGATCGATAGCTGCTGCACCGCTTCTTGCAGTGCATCTTTTTTCTTGCGGATGTCATCAAGATCGTTTTTCTCAAGCGCTGCTTTCAATGCATCTTTCGCTTCTTGCGCTTTTTTGATTTCATCAGCGCTCACTTTTCCTTCGAGCTCTTTGACCGTTTTTTCCGTTGTAAAGATGAGCTGATCGGCTTCATTGCGCAAATCGGCCGCTTCTTTCCGCTTCCGGTCGGCTTCGGCGTTTTCTTCCGCCTCTTTGATCATGCGCTGAATTTCCTCTTCCGACAGGCCGGATGACGATTTGATCGTAATGGATTGCTCTTTGTTCGTTCCTAAATCTTTCGCACGCACATGAACGATACCGTTGGCGTCAATATCGAACGTGACTTCAATTTGCGGCACACCACGCGGCGCCGGCGGGATGTCAGTTAACTGGAAGCGGCCAAGCGTTTTGTTGTCAGCCGCCATCGGACGCTCCCCTTGCAAAACGTGGATGTCGACCGTTGTTTGATTGTCGGCCGCCGTTGTGAACACTTGCGATTTGCTCGTCGGAATCGTCGTATTCCGCTCGATCAATTTCGTAAACACGCCGCCCATCGTTTCAATACCGAGCGACAGCGGGGTAACGTCAAGCAAGACAATATCTTTCACTTCACCGGCGATGACGCCGCCTTGGATCGCCGCTCCGATGGCCACGACTTCATCCGGATTAACGCCTTTGTGCGGCTCTTTGCCAAGCTCACGCTTAATTGCTTCTTGCACGGCCGGAATGCGAGTCGAACCACCGACTAAAATCACCTTGTCAATATCCGCAGACGTCAAACCGGCATCTTGCAACGCTTGACGGACTGGCCCCATCGTGCGCTCAACGAGGTGCGCGGACAGCTCTTCAAATTTTGCCCGAGTGAGCGTCGTCTCAAGGTGGAGCGGACCGTTTTCGTTCGCACTGATGAACGGCAGCGAAATTTGCGTCTGCGTCACACCAGACAGTTCTTTTTTCGCTTTTTCGGCCGCATCTTTTAAGCGTTGGAGCGCCATTTTGTCTTTGGACAAGTCGATGCCGTTCTCTTGCTTAAACTGGCTGACTAAATAGTCGATAATGACTTGGTCAAAATCATCGCCACCTAAATGGTTGTCCCCAGCAGTCGCTTTTACTTCAAACACACCGTCGCCAAGCTCCAAAATCGAGACGTCAAACGTTCCGCCCCCCAAGTCATAGACGAGAATCGTTTGGTCCTCGCCTTTGTCGAGGCCGTAAGCAAGCGCCGCAGCCGTCGGTTCGTTAATGATGCGCTCAACTTCCAAACCGGCGATGCGTCCAGCGTCTTTCGTCGCTTGGCGCTGCGCATCGTTGAAATACGCCGGCACGGTGATGACAGCGCGCGTCACCGGCTCACCCAAATAATCTTCAGCGTACGATTTTAAATATTGCAAAATGATCGCCGAAATTTCTTGCGGCGTATATTGCTTTCCTTCAATCTCGACTTTGTAATCCGTGCCCATGTGGCGTTTGATCGAGATGATCGTATTCGGATTCGTGATCGCTTGCCGTTTGGCAACCTCGCCGACTAAACGTTCACCGTTTTTAAACGCCACAACCGATGGGGTTGTGCGGCTCCCTTCTGGGTTTGGAATGACTTTCGCTTCGCCGCCTTCCAACACAGCGACGCAAGAGTTTGTCGTTCCTAAGTCAATGCCGATAATTTTGCTCATCGCTCATCGCCCTCCGTTTCCATTATTGGCTCACTTTTACCATAGCGGGACGGAGAATGCGGTCTTTTAACTTATAGCCTTTTTGCAGCTCCTCCACGACCGTATTCGGCTCATAGCCGCCTTCATCCGTCTGCATAACTGCTTGGTGTAAATGGGGATCAAACGGTTTGCCAACCGCTTCAATCACCTCGACACCTTCTTTTCTTAACGCGTCAAGGAGCGAACGGTACACCATTTCTACCCCTTGCAAAATCGATTTTGCTTGTTCGTTTTCCGTCTCTATTTTCAACGCACGCTCAAAGTTGTCGAGCACAGGAAGCAAATCGCTCGCCAAACTTTGGGCGCGGTATTTTTCAGCCGCTTCCATCTCTTGACGTGCCCGGCGGCGGAAGTTTTCAAAATCAGCGTACAGGCGAAGATAGCGCTTTTCCATCTCAGCTAACTTCTCTTCCAATTCAGCAACTTGCGCCTTGGCTTTGGCCAGTTCTTCCGCCTCAACCGACGTTTGCTCGGCAGGATCAGCTGTCGTAGAAGCTGCCTCCGGATTCTCGCCGGCTTGTGCATCTGCATGCTCCGAAGCGGCGCCAATGGCTTCGTCTTCCGGTTGCGAATCTGCCCCTTCTTTCGAAACCGGCTGTTCCGTTTCCAGCTCATTGTATGTAGCTTGTTTGTCTCCTTGTTCCATTGCCTTCACCTCCCTATCAGGGTTTGCGATTTATGTATCAATGGCCACAAGGAAAGGATGGACGCGCATCCATCCGTTAACCAATATGGCCATCCTTACTGATTTTGATACCATTTCGTCAATGCAGCCGACAAATCGGTAGCAACGCGGTTTAACACGGTAATGACGCGTGAATATTCCATGCGCGTCGGACCGAGAATAGCGATCGTCCCGAACGGTTCATCGCCAATCGAATACGTAGCCGTAATCAAACTGCAGTTTTCCATACCGCTCAGCTCGTTTTCCCGCCCGATCGACACTCGCACCCCTTTTTGACTTTGCTTGCGGAGCAAACGGTAAATGTCCTTTTCTTGCTCGATAATGTTCAAAAGCGGGCGCACCTTTTGGATGTCGCTAAACTCTGGCTGGTTAAACATATTCGTTTTTCCAGCAAAAAACATTTTTTCCTCTTCAGGAATATCGAGCGTGTCGATCAGTGTATTGAGTATACTGTCGTAGTTGCGAATATGCCGGCGCAGCACGTCGGCTACTTCCGTCTCGATTTTTTCTTTTAAATCGATAAGCGGAACGCCATTCAAACGCTCGTTTAAAATATTGACCATCTTTTCGAGATCGCCGGCATTGACGGTTGTCGGGACTGTGATGACCCGGTTTTCGACGTGACCGGTATCCGTCACCACAATGGCAACAGCCGTCTGTTCAGTGAGCGGAATGATCTGCATCCGTTTCAGCTTGCTTTCCTTAAACGCCGGACCGAGGGCAATCGACGTATAATTCGTCAAATCGGATAAAATTTGCGCCGACTTTTGCACCAATTTCTCGAGCTCGTAGATACGTTCAGCGAACACGGAGCGGATTTTTTGGATATCCGTCCTCGTCAACCGCTGCGGCGGCAATAAGTGGTCAACGTAGTAGCGGTACCCTTTTTCCGATGGCACACGGCCCGAGGAAATGTGCGTTTTTTCAATATAGCCCAGCTCTTCCAAATCCGCCATTTCGTTGCGAATCGTCGCTGAACTGAACGAGATTTGGTGCTTTTTCGATAACGTCCGCGAACCGACAGGCTGCCCGGAACGAATGAAGTCGTCGATAATCACCTGCAAAATCAACAGTTGGCGGTCCGTTAACACGTTTCTCACCTCTGTTAGCACTCAAACAATTCGAGTGCTAAATCTACTATTAGGGTAGCAAATCGCCCGGTAAATGTCAATCTTTACATTTCTCCGAGGAAGGCAGCAAACACTTCATTGCCAAGCAGCTTGCCGCGTTTTGTCAAGCGGACATGAGTCGCCGTCTCCTCGAGGCGCCCGTTTTCGATTTCACGGCGGATTGCCTCGCCAAACATGTCGCTCATCTCACGGCCAAACTTTTGCCGAAAGCGTGCTTTCGATACGCCTTCTGTCTTGCGCAACCCTAAAAACATCTCCTCCTCCATCTGTTCACGGAAGGTCAGACGGTGCACGTCGCGATGCGGCCATTCGCCGCGTTCCACTTTCTCGATGTAGTGGCGGATCGGACCGATATTGGCACGCCGCACTCCATCGATATAGCTGTGCGCCCCGGCACCGATGCCGTAATACTCTTCGTTGTTCCAGTAGACCAAATTATGCTGGCTTTCAAACCCTGGGAACGCGTAGTTGCTAATTTCATATTGCTGATAGCCATGAGCTACGGTTCGTTCCATCGCCGCTTCATACATCACCGCTTCCGCTTCTTCGCCTGGAAGGCGAAGCCGACCGTTCCGCCATTCGTTGTAAAAAATCGTCTTTGGCTCGATAATAAGTGAGTAGGCGGAAAGATGTGGTACATGAAGCGAAAACGCTGTTTCCAAATCGGCGAGAAACTGCTCGAGTGTCTGTCCCGGCAAGCCATACATAAGATCGAGACTGATATTTTCAAAACCGGCTTCCCTTGCCATCGCCACCGCCCGCTCGGCATCACCGCGCCGATGCGTACGGCCGATCGCTTGAAGGAGCTCATCATCAAACGCCTGCACCCCGATGCTCAACCGATTCACTCCAGCATCGCGCAAAATGGCGAGTTTTTCTTTCGTCAGCCCATCCGGATTGGCCTCGACCGTAAATTCGGCCGTTTGCGGGTGAAACTGAAAATGTTTATGAATGCTCTCTAGCAGACGGCCAAGCTGCACCGGCTCCAGCACCGTCGGCGTGCCTCCTCCGATAAACAGCGTCTTAAGCTGACTGCCGAACTCGGCCGCTGTCCATTCCATTTCCTTGTCCATCGCCTGCAAGTAGTCGTCAATCGGCTGGCCTGCCGCAAACACTTTGTTAAAGTCGCAATAGTGACAAATATGAGCGCAAAATGGGATGTGAAAATATGCCGATGTTGCCATGACTCTCCTCCTTTCGGCTGCCGGCGCAACGGTGCATGGCACCTTCATCTTTTTGCCGACATCGCATCGTAAGAAAGAAACAAGGCCATCCCCGAAGGAGACAGCCCTGCTCATTATTTTTTCTGGTCGTCGATTTTCAAGACAGCCATAAACGCTTCCTGCGGCACTTCGACCGAACCGATTTGTTTCATCCGTTTCTTTCCTTCTTTTTGTTTCTCAAGCAGTTTCCGTTTCCGCGACACGTCGCCGCCGTAACATTTGGCGAGCACGTTTTTACGCAGCGCCTTGATCGTCGAACGGGCGATGATCTTATTGCCGATCGCCGCCTGCACAGGCACTTCAAACTGTTGGCGTGGAATTAAATCTTTCAGCTTCTCGACGATCACTTTGCCGCGCTCATAAGCCGAATCGCGGTGAACAATAAACGATAAAGCGTCAATTTTTTCGCCATTCAACAAAATATCCATTTTGACAAGATTGGACGGCCGGTAACCGATCAATTCATAGTCAAACGACGCATACCCTTTCGTGTTCGACTTTAACGCATCGAAAAAGTCATACACGATTTCCGACAGCGGAATATCGTAAATCAACATGACCCGCTTTTCATCTAAATATTGCATGTCAACGAACGTGCCACGCTTTCCTTGGCACAGCTCCATCACCGGTCCGACGTAGTCGTTCGGCACCATAATCGTCGCTTTTACATACGGCTCTTCGATGCGGTCGATTTTTTGCGGATCCGGCATGTTCGTCGGGTTGTCGACATCGACTTCCGTTCCGTCCGTTAAATATACTTTGTAGACAACGCTCGGCGCCGTTGTAATTAAATCGATATGAAATTCACGTTCAATCCGCTCTTGGATAATCTCCATATGAAGCAAGCCGAGAAACCCGCAACGAAAGCCAAACCCGAGCGCCTGCGACGTTTCCGGTTCAAAGTGAAGCGCCGCATCGTTGAGCTGCAGCTTTTCTAACGCTTCGCGCAAGTCGTTGTAGCGCGCCGTGTCGATCGGGTACATGCCGCAAAACACCATCGGATTGAGCTTCCGGTAGCCAGGGAGTGGCTCAGCAGCCGGCCGTTCGGCATCGGTAATCGTATCGCCGACGCGCGTATCTTGTACGTTTTTGATCGACGCAGTTAAATAGCCGACATCACCGACCATCAGTTCGTCGACAACTTTTGGTTTTGGTGTAAACACGCCGACTTCGGTCACTTCAAACTCTTTGCCGGTCGACATCATTTTAATGCGCTGGCCCGGCTTAACCGTTCCATCGACGATACGGACGTAGGCGACAACGCCGCGGTACGGGTCATAAAGTGAATCAAAAATGAGCGCCTTCAACGGCGCGTCCGGATCGCCTGACGGAGCAGGAATTTTTTCCACGATTTGTTCTAAAATGTCCTCGACGCCGATGCCGACTTTCGCGGAGGCGAGCACCGCTTCAGAGGCATCGAGGCCAATGACGTCTTCGATTTCTTGGCGGACACGCTCCGGCTCGGCGCTTGGCAAATCGATTTTATTAATGACTGGTAAAATTTCTAAATTGTTGTCAATGGCCAAATACACGTTTGCGAGCGTCTGCGCTTCAATGCCTTGCGCCGCATCGACGACTAAGATCGCTCCTTCGCAAGCAGCCAAGCTGCGCGACACTTCATACGTAAAATCGACGTGGCCCGGCGTATCGATCAAATGGAAAATATACTCTTCCCCGTTTTTCGCTTTATATGTCAACTGGACCGCATTCAATTTGATCGTGATGCCGCGCTCGCGCTCGAGCTCCATCATATCGAGCGTCTGCTCGCGCAACTCGCGCTCCGACAGCGCACCTGTTTTTTCTAAAATGCGGTCCGCAAGCGTCGATTTTCCGTGGTCAATGTGAGCGATAATCGAAAAGTTGCGAATCCGTTCCTGCCGTTTCAACCGTTCTTCCCGGTTCATTGTCTCTCACTCCTGCTTCTTCGCAAAACTACACTAGCTTTGATTATAGCAACAGTGCGAAGAAGATTCAATGACCAAGACAAAAACAAAAAAACCGCCAGACTTGGCGGGACGGATATCTTTTTCAGCTGTCTGGAAACCGGGAAACCGGCTAATCAAACGCACGGCCGATGAGCGAAAGCAACGTTTCCATGAACGCTGTGGCTGCATCAGCCAACTGCCGGCCGAGTTCAGAGAAGAGGTTAAACGTTTTTAGTTCCTGAATCGTTTCCTTCTTTTCCTGCAAATCGCTCGCTGCCACTGTCTGCCCGAACACCGCCGCCTCAAGCTCTCCGTTTCCGTTTTTCTCGATCTGGATGACGGAAGGAAACGACGGATCGGCATAGCCGCGCATCCGTTCCATGCCGTGATGCGCCTGTTGCATGCCAAACAGCACACCGAAAAAAAGAAGAAACAGCGCTATGCTAAACCGAATGAACCATTTGACCATACAAGACGCCCCTTTACTTTTCCTCTGCCGGAACCGGTGCTTCGACTTTTTCCGCCTGCCAATAATATTCGCTGAACACATCAGCAAAAGCAGCTGCCGAACGGAACAGTTCAGCAAACGTATTGTCGACACCGCCAAATTCAACTAAAATCGCGTTCTCGGACAAATCTTGATTAAACTTTCCGTCCGTTCCCGCCCCTTGCTTCTTAATGACTCCACGGCTTAATCCCGGATATTTTTTTTGCAGCAAATGGTGAAGCTCTGTCGCCAGCTGCAAGTTTTTCTCATATTCCGCGTTCTCACCGCCGACAATAAACGCCACACGCGCATAATCAACGCCATTGATCGTCGTCGTCGTATGTTTTCGTCGGTGTGCATCGCGATGAATATCGATGAAATATTGTAAATCACGGTTTTGCTTCATCGCCGCGACGACCGTTTGCCGCGACATATTGTACGCTTGGCCGTATTTCATCCCTTTTTTCAACAGTTCCGCTTCAATATCGGTCTTGTTAACTTGCGCGCCAATCCCCCGCTTCTCTAATTCTTCCATTAATTTTTCTCCGACTTTTGTAACGTTTACGTTGCGATGAAATGCTAAATCCGGATCGGTCACGCCTTTTAAGGCCGGCAAATACGACTCACGCGTATGTGTATGATAAATATAGACGACTTTTCTCCCTCCGGTCGTCTGCGCCGGCGGCGGAAGCGGCTTTTTATCTTGGTTTTGCTCCGCTTGCTGCAGCTCCTCAACCGAGGCTTGCCGCTCGGCGAGCATCACCTCAAGCGGAGGTGCCGATTCGTATGGAATGTTCGTATAATCTGTTCCTTCGCCGGCGATCAAAATTTTGCTGTCATACAAGGCAAAGCCCGGCAGCTCGCTACCGAGCAGACTGCGCGGATCATCGGGGTTGATGCTTGTCGCTAAGCGGAACAATAGCGACGAGTAATTCGTCTGTTGTCGCTCTTTCGGCAACAGCTGAGTAAAATAACGGTTTTCAAGCCCGAACAAACGAATGAACGTTTCTTCCGGAAAATGGGCCGCCATATCGTTAAGCGATGATGAAGATGGGCGGTATTCCGGACGCAGCGACGTAAGCGCTCCGACGAGCATAAACATCATCATGCACCCAAGTATGACGAGCATAAACAATTTTTTTAAACTGGCTCCTGGAACAGTGATCACGACGTTTGGGGAGCGCCTTCGTTTCATATTCTCACCCTTTCCCGGCTTGTCCTCTCACTTTAACGTATGGCCAAGCCGGAAAAGATAGAACCGTTTTTTGCCTAATGGGTGTAAGAGCCTGTATTGCTTTGATCAACTTGCCGGTGCAGCGCCGCGTTTAAGCCACTGGCCAATAAATTCGCCATATCGCCGATGAACGAATCGACCTCCTTTGGCGTCACCATTAAGTTATGACCAAGCGGAGCGAGCACTTCGTAAATGAGACGCCGCTTTTCTTCATCATCAAGCGTGCCGACCATGCCAAGAAACGCCGACCGCTCTTGCTGCGACGGCATATCTTGTTCCGTCAACTTCTTTTTGCGTCCAAACGTCCAGCCGGCCGGAGCGAGAGCGCTTGACGGCCGCTGACCTTCGCGCATCTCACGACCGAAATGTTTTAAAATGAAGTCAATCGTATCGCTTGTAATCGAGACGGCATCAACAACCGTCGGAACGCCGATCGAAATGACCGGGATGCCAAGCGTCTCATAGCTCAGTTCTTTCCGCTTGTTGCCGACTCCGGAACCAGGGTGAATGCCGGTGTCAGAAATTTGAATCGTCGCGTTGACACGTTCGATCGAGCGAGCCGCCAACGCGTCGATGACAATGACAAAGTCCGGCTTCGTTTTCTGAACGACGCCATGGATAATATCACTCGTTTCAATACCGGTTGTCCCCATCACTCCCGGCGCGATGGCGCTGACCGGTCGAAATCCTTCTTCAACGCTTTCCGGCTGCAATTGAAACAAATGTCGAGTGACGAGCACGTTTTCAACTGTCAACGGCCCGAGCGCGTCAGGGGTGACGTTTTGGTTGCCGAGCCCAACGATAAGGCAGCTCGCTCCATCTGGAATGCGAAGCTGCTTGAAAAAAGCGCTCAGTTGCTCGGAAAAAATGCGCTGCACTTTTTGTTGCAATTCCGTGTTTTGTTCACGGATGCCTTGCGCTTCGATCGTCAAATAATGGCCTGGCTTTTTCCCGATTGACGCCGATCCTTGCTCCGTCACGTGTACATGCGACAACTTGACGCCATCGATCTCTTGATCGTGAATGATGACTCCCTCAATCGGCGACGCGCTTTCTCTTTTTTGCTGCAAGCGCTCCTCGACCGCGATCTCATGAGCTTCGATCGCCAAGTCGGTGCGCACCGAGTACATGCGTAAATCGAGCGGCTGTTCCATATCGTTCCTCCTCGTTCATGCCGTTTTCTTTTATTGTCGCCGCAATAGGACTCGATCATTCATGTTTCGTAAAGGATTTTCGCTTGAATCCTCTTGCATAATCAAAACACGTTTGATAGAATAACATTTGTTCTTCCTGTTGTTCACAGCGAGAATAGGAACGGTAATGGAGGTGAACGGACGTGGCTAACATTAAATCGGCGATCAAACGCGCGAAAACGAGCGAAAAACGTCGGGCTCACAACGCCTCGATGAAATCGGCTATGCGCACGGCGATCAAAAAATTTGAAGCGCTCGTTGAATTGAAAGACGTGGAAAAAGCGCAAGAAGCGTTCATTATCGCTTCGAAAAAATTAGACAAAGCCGCAAGCAAAGGCCTTATCCATAAAAATGCCGCTAGCCGGCAAAAATCGCGCTTAGCGAAAAAATTAAACAGCATCCAAGCTTCCTAATGAAAAACGACCTGGCGCCAGGTCGTTTTTTTGCTTCCTTAATGAAATGAATGAAGCCTCGCTAGTTAGTCCATGTCATCCAAGAGAAAACAAGCTTTGCTTATTGAGCGCACAGTGAAGGGCGCTGGCTTTTCTTTATTGCCGACCACCCCACCGCATAAGCAACAGCTCCACCGCCAAACGGCGATCCATCGCTCCGCTTTTCACTTCGTAATCCGCAGCGGCAAGTTCGTCAATCGCCTTGGCCAGCTCCTGCTCAGAAAAACGAGCTGCTTGACCAAGGGCGAGCTTGACGCGAAACGGGTGTACTTTCAGCGCTGAGGCGATTTGTGTCTGTCCATAGCCCGCTTGAGCGAGCCACTTCACTTGCGCCAACAGACGAAAATGGCCGGCGAGCAACGCCAAAATTTTGATCGGTTCTTCATTGTTTTCTAGCAAATCATAAAATGTCTGCAACGCCGCGGGAATGTCGCGCTTCGCTACTTGCTCGACAAGAGCGAACACATTTTCTTCCGGTGTGCGGGCGACAAGCTGCTCGACTGCCTCTGCCTCCACCGTTCCACCCGGCCCGGCAAACAAGGCTAGCTTATTGATTTCGTTCGCCAATGCGGCCAGCTGCGTTCCAGCTCGCCGCAAGAGTACATCAATCGCTTCGTCGCTAATTTGCGCTCCTTGGCTCTCGATCCGTCGCCGCACCCAAGCGCGCAACTCCCCTTCAGCGAGCGAGGCGGTGACGACGACTTCGCTATGTTCTTTGGCGAGTTTTGTGATTTTTTTTCGCTCATCGAGCTTGTCATACGGTGCGAAAAAGACGACGATCGAAAACGGTGCCGGCGCTTTGAAGTACGCCTCAAGCTTCGCCAAATCGTGCTCGATCTCCTTGTCTTTTTCGGCTGTAAAAAAATACGGATGTTTAATAAGAATGACGCGCCGTTCCCCGAAAAACGGCACCGTTTCCGCCTCTTCAAGCGCCGCTTGTACCGGCGTTTCCTCGCAGTCGTACACCGCTAAGTTCCATTCGTGTTCTTCCTCCCCAAGCGCCGCCTTCACTAATCGCTCGTACGTTTCCTGTAATAAAAATGACTCGCTGCCATATAATAAATAAAGGGGAGAAAACCGCCGTTTTTCGATGTTTCCCCATACTCGTTCCAGCATGTTCCCTTCTCCATTCTCTAGCAAGATTCCCTGCTAGAAAGATACACCGTTTTTCGCCATTTTACAAGGGAACCGGCTGTCGAGAAAACCGGTTCCCCTTTATATAAACGCCGACCAATAAGTCCTAGGATCTTACTGGCCAGCGGGTTATTTTTATGTTTTCCCGGCCGTTTGAAAGTATTTGTGTCAACTGTTGTCAAGGAAGGAAAATGGACAAGCGGCGGTAGATTTTTTTATTGTTTTCGTCTATACTAAAAATGATTGCACGAGGAGGGGGAAAACGATGAACGTATTTGAAAAGGAAGTGCAAAGCAAACGGAATGACGCCGTCGATTCCGCCGTCGGTTTTATCGTATCGTTCGGCTTTTTCGCGACGATGTTCATCATCGCGACGCTGATCGAATTTTTCGGCCGGTAAAGGATTGCTTACATAAGCAATCCTTTTTTCTTTTTGTATGATATGCTATGGTTTGATCGACCGAAAGGTTCCACTTTTTTTACGCACTATATACTATGGTTTCATCACTTGAAAGGTTCCGCTTGTTCTATCGTAAAGATAACGAATGGCGCCATTTTCATCTGTCCGCCAAATGACCGCCCCCTGTTGCTTCAGACGTGCCAGCACATCCGGAGACGGATGGCCGTAACGGTTGGAGCGGCCGACAGAAATAATGGCCACCCGCGGTTTCACCGCCTGCAAAAACATCTCTGTTGTCGATGTTTTACTGCCATGGTGGGCAACTTTTAGCACATCGGCGCGCAAATGCGGATATATGCCAATGAGCGCCTGTTCCGCTTCCTTCTCAATGTCCCCGGCAAACAGCCACGTCAAGCCGCCAAGACGGGTGAACAAAACGAGCGAGCCGTTATTGTCGTCCTGATTGCCCGCTTCCGGGTGAATCACGGCAAATGTCATGCCGTCTTCCTCCCACCGTTTCCCTTGCGACGCAGCGGCAACCGGCACGGAAAACGGGCGCGCCATCGCCTGAATGGCCGGCAACGCTTTTGGGCTTGTGATGATTTCTTTGACGCGCACCGCTTTTAGCACCTCAGGAGCCGCCCCGATATGGTCAGCGTCATCATGCGTGAGAATGAGCTTGTCGATCGTCCTTACCCCTTGCGCTTTTAAAAACGGGACAACGACATCGCGGCCCACCGAAAACGGCCGTTTTCGCTCGCGCCATCGTTCTCCCTTTATTTTCGGCGTTCCGCCGGTGTCGATAAGGTAAATGGCTTTCCGGTGAGGGAGCTCAATGTAGAGGCAGTCGCCTTGGCCCACATCTAACACCGTCACCTCCCCTTTCGGATCAACGTACGGACTGACAAGCTGAAGCACCATCGCCATGGCCACCGCCGCCAACCCACGAAACAGCTGTCCACGTTCCCAAAGCAACAACGCAACGACGACCGCTGCGACATAAACAGCTAAGCACCATGGCTCGGGACGCCCGAGCACAATCGTCAATGGGTGATCAACGGAGAAAAAACGGACAACGTTGTTTGTGAGTTCAATGAGGCAGCTAAACAACCAAACGAGCGGAGGGAAAGGAAGGGCAGCAACAACAAATGCCAACGGCAAGATAACAAATGAGTACAAAGGGACAAACAAGACATTGAGCCCGACACTCCAAATGGAAATTTCATAAAAATGATAAAGCAAAATCGGCAACGCGGCGAGCTGAGCGGCAAGCGCTGTTTCGCACAGCCGCCCGATCATCGAACGGGCGGCGAGCGCCGGAAAATGAACAAGGAGAACAAACGTCACCGCAAACGACAGCTGAAAGCCAACATCCCACAACATGTATGGATCAAAGGCGAAAAGCGCGAGCGCAGTCCAACTTAATGCGTCAAGCGGATGGATCGTCCCTTTTTTCCATCCGACAGCAAGCACAATCATTCCCGTCATGCAAGCGCGCAACACCGGCGGTGAGGCGCCCGCAAGCACCGCGTAAACAGGCAGCGCGGCCATTAAAGTTAGCACAGCCGCCTCACGCGTCATCAAACGGATGGCTATGGCAAATACTGCGCTGACAAGCAAGGTGACATGGCCGCCAGAAATCGCCAACAGATGGATGAGCCCAAGCTGTTGATAGCCATCAAGCACCGAATCATCGAGCTGACGGCGTTCCCCATAAATCAGGGCAGCGGCAATGCCGGCTGCTTCCGGCGGAAGATGATCTTCTATGCGGCGAACGCCCGCTTCGCGAAGTGAAACAAGCTGCTCGATCATGGTCGGGCGGTCGCGTGCGCAGGCAGAAAGATCGATCTCCTCGGGGAAAAACAGCCAGTGGATGCGATGGAGACGTAAATAACGGCGGTAGTCAAACGCGTACGGATTGCTTGATGGCATCGGACGCTCAAGCGTCCCTGCAACGCGGCAAACGGTTCCGGGCACAAGGTGCGTTTGCAGCGCCTCTTTTTCCGCCGGCGTCCGAATCATATAACGAAGCTGCACCTGTTCCCGTCCCACTTTGACTGGAGCCTGCAGCCGGTCGCCATCAATCGTTGGCTGAGCGGAAAAGCGAATGAAAAACGTGTGGCGGTCGCCAGAAAGAGTCGTTTTGTTATGGTGGTCAACGATGAGAACATAGGCGAAAAAGAAGGTGGCTGCAGCTAAAGCCGGCACCAATAGATGCTTCCGGCGGAAGAAAAGGAGAAGGAGATAGCCGACAAGGAGGAAAAATGCGGGTTTGGACAAAGAGGCAGCCGCAGCGGCCAAGAGCGCCGCCACGGCGATGTAAACGGCTTGCCCTTTCATGTTTCCCCTCCGCCGGAAAGTTGGGCAAACACATCCATCTTCAACGGCACTTGCACGAGGCGGACGCCGGCTTGGGCAAACAGTTCAAGGGCATACGGATGGTTTTTGTAATCTTGCGCATAATACACAGCGCGAATGCCGCTTTGAATAATCGCCTTACAGCAATGCAAACAAGGAAAATGGGTGACATACATCTCGGCGCCTTCCGTCGGGACGCCAAACTTGGCGCATTGCAAAATCGCGTTCATTTCCGCGTGGATCGTTCGCACACAATGGCCATCAATGACGTAGCACCCTTCATCAATGCAATGGGCGCCACCGGCGATCGAGCCGTTATATCCACCGGCGATAATGCGTTTGTCGCGCACGATCGTCGCCCCGACCGCAAGCCTTGTACACGTGCTGCGCAGCGCCAACAAATGGCTTTGCGCCATAAAATATTGGTCCCATGTCATTCGTTCCATATCATGTCCCTCCGCTTGTCTCGATAATTTTAGTCTATCGGTCACCTAAAGCGCCGTCAATGCTGAAAAAAGTTGGTTATCATCGTTCCTCCCTCTGACTTTACGGCACAAGCAAATACGGCTTTAATTTTTCCAGCGTTTTTTCCCCGATGCCGTTGATCCGCAGTAAGTCTTCAACTCGTTGAAACGGCCCATGCTCTTCACGGTAGGCGATGATTGCTTTTGCCTTCGCCGGCCCAATGCCGGGGACTTGCATGAGTTCCTCTGCTGTCGCCGTATTGACCGCCACTTGCAGACCGCTCTCCGTTCCGGCTTCCGGCGCTGCCTCGACTGCTTCTGGTGCTGGCGCCGCTTCACCTTTCGCCGGCACGTAAATCATCATTTCATCGCGCACTTTAGCCGCTAAGTTGACTCTTGCCGCGTCCGCTTCTTCCGTCAATCCGCCCGCTCTGGCGATCACATCACGGACGCGGGCATCAGCCGGCATCTCGTACACCCCTGGTTTGACGACCGCTCCTTTGACATCAATGACAACGATTTTCGGCGCCTCCATCTCTGCTTCCTCCGGTCTGGTGGTGTCCGTTTCAACTGCAGCCGGCAAGGCGACGGACTCCCCTTCGGCAGACGGACGGCTGAACACCCATAGTCCTGCCACTCCAACAAACAGCACAAGCAATCCAGTTTTCCATCTTGCCTTAACTGCTTCCCACATCGCACTCGTCCTTTCTAAACGGAGTCATAAAATGAAGAAGATATTCATACATATCGAAAAGAGGGAGGAGGGGACTGCATATGAACATCGGCGTTATCGGCACGGGGAATATGGGAACGATTTTAATCGAAGCGCTTTTAGACTCCGGCGCTGTCCAAGCTGAACAGCTTATCATTACAAACCGTACGCTCGCAAAAGCGTTCAATATACAAAAAACATATCCCGGCATTACGGTCGCCGCCGATCCGTCTGAGACGGTCAAGCAGGCAGGCATCATCTTTTTATGCGTCAAACCGCTTGACATCTATCCGTTATTGCAGCAGCTGGCCCCCTATTGGACAAACGAGCATTGCCTCGTCTCAATTACAAGCCCGATTAACGTTAAGCAACTTGAAGCGGCCGTCCCTTGTCAAGTCGTGCGCGCCATTCCGAGCATCACGAACCGAGCGCTTTCCGGCAGCATCCTCGTTACCTTTGGATCGCGATGTTCAACAACTTGCCGGCAAACGATCAATGATCTACTTGGGCGCATCGCTACGCCAGTGTACATCGACGATACGATCACCCGCGTCGCTTCCGACATCGCAAGCTGCGGTCCAGCGTTTTTCAGCTATTTGCTGCAACGCTTCATCAATGCAGCGGCAGCGAAAACAGCCATCACGAAAGAACAAGCGATGTTGTTAGCGACCAATATGATCATCGGCCTCGGGGAATTGCTGAAACAAGATTTCTACACACTCCAAACGCTGCAGGAAAAAGTATGCGTCAAAGGTGGCATTACCGGTGAGGGCATTGCGGTCCTTGAACAGGAAATGGATGGAATTTTCGAAGAGTTGTTGACAAAAACACATCAGAAGTTTGACGAAGAGGTTGAGAAGATAAAGCAACAGTTTTTATAATTTGTTATTCGCCAACTAGCCACAAAAATCCTGCTTCGTTCGACAAAAATAGACCCCAGCTTGTTCGGCTGGGGTTTTTGCGTTGCTTTGATCTTTTTCACTCTTCACTCTCATCGCTTCCGCGCCACAAAAAACAACCGCTCCGCCGTCTCGGTCGGGGGCGCATCCGTAAAATCGGCGGTCACCTCAAGCACTTCAAAGCCGGCCGCAGCAAGCCATTGCTCATAGACGGCGCGCTCGAACGTGCGCTGTTCGTGCCATTCGTCGAAGCGCTCGTAAAGATCGCCGCGACGGACAAAAAACGTCAGTTCATGACTGACGCTATGCGGCCATTCGAGTGGATGGCATGTCCATATGTAGCTGATGTCCTCTCCGTGATCCGCAAACACGGCGTCACGGAACAAAACGTCCATTTTATAGACGGAATGGACATCAAACAAAAGCAGCCCATCGGCACCGAGCGCCCGGTAAACGGCGGAAAACGTCCGCTTCACATCGTCTTCGTCTGTCAAATAGTTCAGAGCATCACAAAAAATGAAGGCGCCGTCAAGATCGGAAAACCCGTCGAGTTCCGCCATGTTTTGTTCAAAAAACGGCACATGGATACCAGCTGCCTCCGCTTTTTCTTGAGCGATGACAAGCATATGCTCGGACACATCGACGCCGGATACTTGCCATCCGGCCTTCGCGAGGCGGATGGCAAGCTCTCCTGTCCCGCAGCCGATGTCGATCACCTGTCTACCGGGCCGTTGGGCATATCGGTCAAAGGCTCGTTCCACAAACGACTGCCACTGATCATACGGTGCCTCAGCCATAAGCGCGTCATACCAATCGGCAAAATGGGTATATGTCATGGCTGCAACACGGCCGCGACGTCTTCCGTCGGGGCGTCCCCCCAAAGCCGCTCGAGGTTGTAATACTCGCGCTCGTCTTTGGCAAACACGTGAGCGACGATGTCGCCCAAATCGACAAGCACCCATTTCGCTTCTTGGAATCCTTCGATCCGTTTGACCGTCAGGCCGTTTTCTTCCGCTTGATCTTGGATTTCGCGGGCGATTGCCTGCACTTGTTTGTCTGAGTTGCCATGACAAATGACAAAATAATCGGCGACAAGTGAAATGCCTTTCATGTTTAAGACGACGATATTTTCCGCTTTTTTATCATCCGCCGCGCGGACGACAAGCTGTAATGCTTCTTGTTCAGTCACCGACTTCATTCCCCCTTCACTTCGCGCACGAGTGAATTGTACGCATGAATCGTATCCGGATAAATGAGTTGCCCCTTCTCTAACAAAAAGGCGATCGTGTTTTTCACCGCCTGCAACAGCGCCCGGTTGAGATCTTCTTCCGCTAGGCGCCGTACGTCATCAACGCCGGGAAACCGCCGCCCTGGCTCAATATAATCGGCCAAATAAATGATTTTCTCAAGCAGCGTCATGCCAGCGCGGCCAGACGTATGATAACGAATGGCATCGAGCACTTCCGGGTCGTCAAGGCCGACTTCCGTTTGCACGAGGTAGGCGCCAACGGGCGCATGCCACAATTCGCTATTGTACACGAGCAAATCGTTGGGCATATTTTGCGCTAAAATGAGTTGTTTCATTTCTTCAACTGGACGAAATTTCGCATAGTCATGAAAAATCGCCGCCAATTCTGCTTTTTTTACGTCAGCCCCATACCGTTCAGCGAGCTTAACGGCCGTCTCGACAACGCCAAGCGTATGCTCGTAGCGATGTTCCGTCAGCTGCTCTTTCACAATCCGCAACGCTTGTTCTCGCTCCATATAACCCCTTCTCCTCAATATAAAGTCTGACACCTTCCGGCACTAAATAGCGGATCGTTTGCCCGTTTTGTACCCGCTCGCGGATGAGCGATGACGATATGGCAAACTGCGGCACTTCCACCTCGATGACCGGATATGGCGTTTCCATCGAAAAGCCTGGACGTTTGACGCCAACAAACGTCACAAGCTCGATGAGCTCATCGATGCGGTGCCAGTTTGGCAAATATTCGACCATATCGGCACCGATGATAAAGTAAAATTCATCATCCGGATGCATCGCCGTAAGCTGTCGAATCGTATCGTACGTGTATGAAGGCCCTTCCCGTTCGAGTTCGATCGTCTCAATATGAAAACGTGGATGGCCGGCCACCGCCAACTCCAGCATGTGCAGCCGATCCTCGCTTCTTGTCACCTGCTCATTCTGCTTATGGGGAGGAATGCGGTTTGGCAGAAACCAAATTTGTGACAATTGAAGGGCATCAAGCACTTCATTAGCCATAATTAAATGGCCGTAATGCGGCGGATCAAACGTGCCGCCAAAAATCCCGATTTTTCCCATCTTCCTTCCCCCTGCCGTCTGCCTTGGCCGCACGGTTTCTTAGTCAGGCAGAACGATTTGTTTATGTTCTTTCGACTCTTTATACAAGACGATCGTATTACCGATCACTTGTACGAGCTCCGCTCCTGTTCCTTCAGCAAGCTGTTCGGCGACAACATCGCGATCTTCTTCACAGTTTTGCAAGACGCTCACCTTCAGCAGTTCGCGTGCCTCAAGCGCCGCAGCGATTTGCTCAGTCATCGCCTCCGTCACGCCACCTTTGCCAACTTGAAAAATCGGCTTTAAATGGTGGGCTTGCGCCCGTAAAAATCGTTTTTGTTTTCCCGTTAACATATGTTACCTCCTCAACTGATTGATGACAAGCTGTTTCATCCGATTGACATCCGGCCATTGGCCAGTCCATTTTTCAAAAGCAAGCGCCCCTTGGTACACGAGCATACCGACGCCGTTTTGCACGCGGGCGCCGCGCGCTTTCGCTTCCTTCAGCCATTTCGTTTCCAATGGATTGTAAATAATATCCGATACAACCGTTCCCGGCCGCATCTGTTGAAGGGAAAGCGGTTGTTCATCAACATGCGGATGCATGCCGACCGAAGTCGTATTGATAATAATATCATATTCAGCCAGCCGTCTCTCGGCCTCAGCAAGCGGGAAAAAAGTGGAGCGGCGCTCGTCCCCTTCACCGATAAGCCGCGCCGCTTTTTCCGCCGTTCGGTTAGCGATATCAATGCGCTCGGCAGCGGTCGACAGCAGCGAAAAATAAATACCGCGCGCCCCTCCGCCGGCACCGATGAGCAAAATCCGCTTGCCATCAAGATGGATATCCATTTCCTCTTCGAGCGCCTTAACGTATCCAGGTCCGTCCGTATTATAGCCGATAAGCCGGCCGCTGTCATTGACAATCGTGTTGACCGCCCCAATGCGGCGCGCATGCTCGTCCACTTCGTCCAAAAACGGAATGACTGCCATTTTATGCGGAATTGTCACATTCACCCCGGCGATACCGAGCGCCCGCACCCCGGCGATGGCTTCACCGACTTGCTCCGGTTTGACGGAAAACAAGTGATAGCGCGCCGAAATGCCGAAATAGGCAAACGCGTCATTATGCATGAGCGGTGACAGCGAGTGCTCAACCGGAAAACCGAGCAGCCCGTATACGTTTTCCATTTTTCTCCCCTCCCGTACTCGTTAAATCAACGACTGGCGAATAAACACATCGACTCCTTTAGGAGCATGGACGACGAGTTGGGCGCCCGGATCGTTGCACGTCACCCAGCCGAGCCCGGAAAAAACAATATCCATTTTTCGTTCCTTAACCGATAACGGGCGCGACACAAGCGGCGGAAACTCATCCGCATAGCGTTTGCTTGGCGGAGCGAGCAAGCTGCCAAGCTGGTTGGCATAAAGCGAGTCGGCTTTTTCAAGCTTTGTCCGATGAATCGTTAAGTCGTTGGCAACGTAACAGACGAACGAGCGGCGTCCACCTTTGACGTAATCAAGGCGGGCCAAGCCGCCGAAAAAGAGCGTTTGCCCTTCATTGAGCTGGTACACGCGCGGATGGATTTCCCGCTTAGGTGTAATGATTTTCAAATCACGTGCATCAACGAAATGCGCCATTTGGTGATGGTTGATAATGCCCGGTGTATCATACAGCGATGCCCCACCCTCAAGTGGAATTTCGATCATATCAAGCGTCGTTCCCGGGAAATACGAGGTTGTAATGACGTTCCCTTTGCCGGTCGCCTCTTTAATGATTCGATTAATGAACGTCGACTTGCCAACGTTAGTGCAGCCGACAACATAGACGTCCCTGCCCTCGCGGTAGCGATCGATCGTCTCCATGACACCCGTCATGCCTATCCCTTTCGCTGCACTGACAAGGCGAACGTCAATCGGGCGCAGCCCGAGCTCCTCAGCCATGCGGCGCATCCATTGCAACAGCTTCGGATATTTCACCGACCTTGGCAACAAATCGGCCTTATTGCCGACAAGCAAAATCGGATTGTTCACCGCAAACCGCGGCAAACCAGGAATCCAGCTGCCGTTGAAGTCAAAAATATCGACGATGTAAACGACAAGCGCCTTGGATTCCCCAATGCGGTGCAGCATATGCAAAAAATCGTTATCATCAAGCGGCACATCTTGGACTTCGTTGTAGTGTTTCAAACGAAAGCAACGCTGGCAAATGATTTCTTCCGTCTCTTTCTCAAGCACGCTTTTCGGCGCATACCCCGCCTTTTTCGGGTCTTCAAACTGGATGGCCGCCCCGCAGCCGATGCAACGCAGTTGTGGCTCCACAATCATTCCTCCCAGTAAATCATCCCTTTTTTCCGCATAGCATTTAAAATTTTCCGCTCTATTTTCCGATTAAGTCGTGTCCATATCCCGTCCGTCTGTGCGACCGGGACCACTAAAATCGTATTTAACCCAAGGCGGTTGCCGCCGAGCACATCGGTCAACAACTGATCGCCGATGACAACGACTTCCTCTTTTTTCAGCCCCATCATCTCCAACGCCTGCAAAAACGCGCGCGTCAGCGGTTTACGCGCTTCGAAAATGAACGGGATGTCGAGCGGTTCAGCAAACGACTGCACGCGTCGTTTATTATTATTCGATACGATGACGACCTTAATGCCCGCTCGCTTCATCGTCTCAAACCAAGCGGCTAGTTCTGGAGTCGCGCTTGGTCGATCCCATTCGACGAGCGTATTATCCAAGTCGGTGATGATCCCTTTTACCCCTTTTTTCTTCAGCTCGTCTGGTGTAATGTCGATCACCCGCTTGGCAAATTGGCTTGGCAAAAAGTAATGAAGCACATCGTCCACCTGCCTTTCGCTCTGCTTTTCCCATCATAGCGGATTTTCCCTCTCGTTTCAAAACAAAGTTTGCCAACCATCCGCGAAGTTAGCAAGGCAAAAAAGTTTTCGACAAATTTTGCACCTGCTGAATTGTGGATAACTGTTGCCCACATTATACACACAATAGCGATAAGGTCCTACTCACGTTATAAACATCTTTTCCACATGTTATCCACTGCCTTCTGTGGATAATAGAACGGTTGTTCTCGTTTGTAAATCGTGATACAGTGAAAGTAACCTACCATTATATGTATGGACTGCCTAACATATTCCTTCAAAAAGGAGGGAGAGCGCCGATGAAGCATTTGTCCGATGAACTGTTGATCGAATCATACTTCAAGGCGAAAGAACTCAATTTAAGTCCGGAATTCATTGAACTAATCGAAAAGGAAATCCAGCGCCGGTCATTGACTCATAAAATTAAATTGTCATCATAAACGAAGGGCCCTTGGGCTTTTTTTTGTTTGTTCAAACAGCCCGCGCCTAGCACCAATAGCCAAGGCGCTCGCCGACTTTAATCGGCATCGGCGGATGGATGCGCGGGTCGGGCACAAAACTTCCTTGTTCAAACAACAGCACAACTGTCGAGCCGAACGAAAAATACGCCATTTCCTCCCCTTTCACCAACCGTTCTTCCTTATGGGTCAGCTCGATGCTGTTAACAAACATGGCGCCGATTTTGACAATTGCCATGCGCTTGCCGCCGGCCGTGACCTCTGTGATGAGACGATAATTTTTTTCGAGCGGCCGCCGCCCGTATTTTAAGCCGAGACGGTTGACCGGATATGACTTGCGGCCGAGCGACCACTGTTTTTCGATCACGCCAGATATTGGGCTATGAATGCGATGATAATGGCTTGGGCTCAAATACAGAATAAAAAAGAACCCGTTCACATACGGTTGCGCAGCTTCGGCACTGCCAAGCATCTCCGCAATCGAATACGGTTTCCCTTTGACAATTATTTCGCTGTTTTCTTGAATCGTCCCCATTTCTTCAATGATCGCATCAACCGGACTGACGATGGCATGTTCATCAGCATCAACCGGTCTTGTTCCAGCTTTGAGTCGGCGGACGAACAGTTGCTGCAATGTTTTATAATTTTTTAAGCTTTTTTCCATTTCTTCTTGGTTAATATGATAAATTTTCGCATACGATGGTATCAACAGTGCACTGAGACGCGATCGAGCAAACGAAGCGAGCAGCTTCGAGGAAAGCGAGTGATTAGTGAGCTCAATAAACAAACGATACAGCCATTTTCGCAAGTATGTCCCCTCCAGTTATACAGCATCTCTAGTTGTTACTACCTTTCATATTACCGTCAAAATGAGTATAATGGTAGTAGAATTTTCTTTTTGTGTTTTCTGTTGACAAAGGAGTGAGGAAAGTTGTTCTTATCGGATTATTTAGATTATACGTTAAAAAAGTTAAAAGCAAACATGGCTAATATTTTGACGATGACGAACTTATCACTTGGTGGATTTTCTATCTTAACTTCGCTAAACGGGCAGCTTCACATGAGCGTGCTTCTCATTTTTTTAGCGGCATTTGTCGACCGCTTTGACGGCGCTGTCGCCCGCAAGCTGAACATCGAATCTGAGCTCGGCAAACAGCTCGACTCGATGAGCGACATTGTTTCCTTTGGCGTCGCTCCTGCCTTGCTAATGTACAAAGCCTTGTTCTATGAATTCGGTGCCCCGGGAGCGGTGTTCACCATTTTGTACATCGCTTGTGGCGCTTTCCGCCTCGCCCGCTTTAACATCACGGAGAACAACGGCTATTTCGCCGGGCTTCCGATTACAGCGGCCGGAGTACTGATGACGTTAGGCTATTTGGCCATTCCGTACTTTCCACCGCATTCGTTTATGTTTCTAGCACTAATCTTATCGTTCTTAATGGTCGGGACATTTAAACTAAAAAAAATGTAACCATCGCCGAAGCCGCCCAATCCATTGGCATATGGATTGGGCTTTTTTTACGCCCAAAGTCACACTTTTTTCCCTTTTCAACCTTCTCTATTCAGTATATGATAAATATGGTTTCTTCATAAAACAAAAGAAACATAGATCTTTTGTACTGAAAGAGCGGGGGGATCAATTTGGATAAAACATCAGTCGTCGGTGTCATCCTTGGCGTGATCGCGGTCGGACTCGGGATGTACTTTAAAGGCGTAGCGCTATCTGTGTTAATCAATCCGGCCGCCCTTTTAATTATTTTTGTCGGGACGGTCGCTGCAGTTACGATCGCTTTTCCAACACGAGAAATTAAAAAAGTGCCGAAGCTGTTGAAAATCATTTTTACCGAACCGGCCATTCCAACGGTCGAACAGCTCATTCCGATGTTCGTCGACTGGGCGAACATCGCCCGCCGCGAAGGACTGCTGGCGCTTGAGGCGAAGTTGGACGACATCGATGACCCATTTTTACGCAATGGGCTCAGCATGGCGATCGACGGACAGACGCAAGAGTTCATTCGCGACGTAATGACGGAAGAAATTGCGGCTATGGAAGAGCGGCATGAAGCGAACGCCGCCATTTTTACGCACGCCGGCACATATGCGCCGACGCTCGGGGTGCTTGGTGCTGTCATTGGCTTGATTGCTGCGCTTGGAAATATGGAAAATATTGCTGAGCTCGGACAAGCAATCAGCGCGGCATTTGTAGCGACACTGCTCGGGATTTTTAGCGGCTACGTGCTTTGGCATCCGTTCGCCAACAAATTGCGGCGGAAATCAAAAGAAGAAGCGAAAGTGCGCTACATCATGATCGAAGGAGTGCTGTCCATTTTGGAAGGACAAGCTCCGCGCATGATCGAGCAAAAACTCGCTTCGTATTTGTCGGAAAGCGAGCGGCGTCAAGTGCTAACACAAGGGGAAACGGTCAATGGGTAAGAAGAAAAAAAACAGGCGCAGCGAGCATATGAATGACTCATGGCTGATTCCATACGCGGATTTACTGACACTGCTACTTGCTTTGTTCATCGTCTTGTTTTCGAGCAGCCAGATTGACCAAAAAAAATTTCAAAAAATCGCGAGCTCCTTCAGCAGCGCCTTTACCGGCGGAAACGGCGTCCTTGATTTTCCAAACCCGGTGGAACCAATCACTCCACCGGCGGCCCAAGATGAGCAAGGGCAGGAACGGGAAAAGCAGCCCTCTCCGGCTATGAGCCAGAAAGAAAAAGAAGGGCTGGCGCAGGTGAAAGAAAAGATCGACGTCTACATTCAAGAAAACAAGCTCGGTGGAAAACTGCAAACGTCGTTGACTGAGGAAGGGCTCGCCATTACGATTTTAGACGATATTTTATTCGACTCCGGCAGTGCGGAAGTGCGTATGAAAGACCGCCGCTTGGCATCGGAAGTAGCCGCCTTGCTTGTTATGAACCCGCCGCGGAACGTGATCATCAGCGGCCATACGGACAACGTGCCGATCCATAACGCCCAGTTTGCTTCGAACTGGGAACTGAGCGTCATGCGCGCCGTCAACTTTATGAAAGTGCTGCTTGAAAACAAACAGCTTGATCCGCGCTACTTCAGCGCGAAAGGGTACGGCGAATACAAGCCGATCGCTTCAAATGAAACAGCTGCCGGACGGATGAAAAACCGGCGCGTGGAAATTTTGATTTTGCCGCGCACTGAGTTCAATCATTCACAAATGCCTTCCGAGTAAAAGACCGCCACCCATCAAGGCGGTCTTTTCGCTTTCCACCAGCTGTAGCTGATCCGCTGCCGCAGGTTCCCATGCGCCTTTCCCAAAATGTATAAGACGGCAACCAAAAACGGTTGCCTTTGCATTCCTCATTGATAGAACAAGCCGGTTTTTCACCGGCTTGTTTATAGTTTAATCGTCCATTTTATGACTCCTGCTTTGACGAGCGTCTCCACTAAAATCACAATGACTGGCCCAATAAACGCCCCTAGCAAGCCAAGTATCTGAAAGCCGAGGTAGACACTGACGAGCGCCGCCAGCGGTGAAATGCCCAAATTCGTGGAAAACACTTTCGGTTCGATGATCCGACGCACAACGGTAATGATGACAAACAGCACAATCAGTCCAATACCGAGGGCAGTGCTGCCGTTGATGATGCTAATAATCCCCCATGGAACGAGCACCGAACCAGTTCCTAAAATCGGCAAAATATCGACAACGACGATGATGAATGCCATTAAAGCAGCATAATCAACGCCCAATATTAACAGGCCGGCCAGCGCAAGGAAAAACGTAACTAAACTGAATAAAAACTGAGCTTTAATAAAGCCAACTCCCGCCTTGCTCAACTGACTGACGACCATTGAAAGCCGTTGATGAGTACGCTCTGACAAATAACGTCTGATTCCTTGTTTCAACTGTGGCAAATCGAGACAAATAAGAAAAAGGGCGACTAAATAGACTAAAAAGTGAATAAAAAATGCCGGAATGGCGGCAATATAATGAACAAGCGACTGTGTCAGATTCGTCGCAAACGACAGCAGCATTTGTTGCACCGTATTGACGCTGCGCTCCAACGAATCAATGATTTCTTGAGGAATCGAACTCGAATACGACTGCCATGTTTGGATGAGTTCGTCAAGCACTTTCGTCGCCTCGCTAAATACGTAAGGAAGCTTCTGCGAAAGTGCCATCACCTGTTGAACGAGAATGACGATTAAAAAGTAAAGTGAAAACCCGACGATCACTAAAAATAGCGTAAAAATGGCCGTCACAGCATGTACGCGTTTCAGCCGATAATTCTCTTGCAAGCGGCGAATGGACGGCTCTAACAGAAGGGCAGTGGCAAGCGCCAATAGAAGCGGTACGCTATATGGCAACAGCCATAATACAAAAGCGAGCAAAAGTACGATGATGATCCAACGTCTCACGTTCGTCCCTCATTTAATCAAAAATTTAGTGAAATGCCATTTCATTATAAATATAGCGGACAGTCTTCAAGACGGCAACTATTTTTTCCTTATCACCGTTTTTTGAAAAGAAACAAAAAAAGCGGCTCCCCATTCAGCCGCTTTTTCAGTTAGGCGCTTTGCCGCAACTCTTCCAAATATTGTTTTCCTTGCTCTTCGTCATATTGCCCTTCCCATTTCGACATAATGACAGCTGCTAGCGCGTTGCCGACAACGTTCACAGCTGTGCGCGCCATATCTAAAATGCGGTCAATACCAGCGATAAACGCCAGCCCTTCAACTGGAATGCCGACCGTGCCAAGCGTCGCCAGCAAGACGACGAATGAAACGCCCGGAACGCCGGCAATGCCTTTTGAGGTGACCATCAAAACAAGCACGAGCGAAATTTGCTGTGAAATCGGCATGTCGATGCCATACAGCTGGGCGATAAAAACAGCTGCCAACGCCTGGTACAGCGTCGAGCCGTCTAAATTAAACGAATAACCAGTTGGTACAACAAACGACGTAATGGCTTTCGAACATCCGAATCTCTCCATTTTTTCTATGATTTTTGGCAGCACCGTTTCGGAGCTCGACGTGCTATACGCCAATACGAGTTCATTTTTCAAAATTTTAATAATATGAAAAATATTTATGCCCATCAATTTTGCCACGCCACCGAGCACAACAAGCACAAAAAATGCCATAACTCCATAAACGAGCACGACGAGTTTGCTGAGCGGAAGAAGTGAAGCGACCCCAAACTTCGATACCGTCACACCGATGAGCGCAAAAACACCGAACGGCGCGAACTTCATCACTTGGTTTGTCACGTAAAACATCGCTTCCGCGGTGCCCTGGAAAAAGTGAAGCACCGGCTTTCCTTTTTCGCCGATCGCTGCCACGCCCAACCCGAACATGACCGAGAAGAAAATGATCGGCAGTATATTGCCGTTCGATAGTTCCTCAAACAAGTTTTTCGGCACAATGTTAACAAACGTTTCCACCATCGAGTGGTGCTGCACTTCGTTTGCCGTATCAATGTATGATTGAATATCTGTTTTCTCGAGCGACTTCATATTGACACCAGCGCCTGGCTGGAACATATTCGCTGCCAAGAGGCCGACGACAATTGCAATCGTCGTGATGATCTCAAAATAAATAATCGTTTTTCCGCCCAATTTCCCGAGCTTTTTCACATCACCGACATTGGCGACGCCTACAATTAAACTCGAGACGACAATCGGAATGACGATCATCTTAATTAAACGGAGAAAAATATCTCCGATCGGCTGCAAATACGTCGCTACTTTAGGATTTCCGTAAAAAATAGCTCCGACGACAATCCCGAGAATAAGGCCGATAAAAATTTGCCAAGCTAGTCCGATTTTCCGCAACGTTTTTCGCCTCCTTTAGACAAAATTAGACAAAAACAGACAAAATTATTTTACTTTTAAAAACAAAACTTGTCAATGTTTTTGGATGAAACCGCTTTGCTACGCAATATTAGAGATAGATTTTATTTTTTCAGAATAATTTTTTAATTTCTCTATTAAAAACAAACAAAAAAAGGTGTCTTAAAAGAGAGTAAGACACCCTTTTTCACCACTATTATATAATATATGAACACCGAGTACTTCTGCAAGACTATATCTGGTATCAATATGAAAGCTAGGCACCTTTTAGGACGGCCCTCTCTCCTTCTTTATGGCCGCCGTTTTTCTTTTTCTTGCCGGTAAAACTCGTGAAACATTTTCATTAATGCCCGTTTTTCGATGCGCGAGACATAACTTCTTGAAATACCGAGCTCTTTGGCGATTTCACGCTGTGTTTTCTCACGTTGCCGGCCAAGGCCAAACCGGTTGACGATCACTTCTTTTTCCCGCTCGTCAAGCACACTGATGTATTTTTTTACTTGTTCAAGCTCCATGTTCAGCTGGATTTCATCGACGATGTCTTGCCCTTCCGATTTTAAAATATCAAGCAGGCTAATTTCATTCCCTTCTTTGTCTTGACCGATCGGTTCATGGAGGGAAACGTCTTTGCGCGTTTTTTTCAACGAACGCAAGTGCATAAGTATCTCGTTTTCAATACAGCGGGCCGCATATGTCGCCAGTTTCGTCCCTTTATTTGGTGAATAGCTTTCAATCGCTTTGATCAGCCCGATCGTGCCAATGGAAATTAAATCTTCTACTTCCTCTCCAGTATTTTCAAACTTTTTGACAATATGGGCGACAAGGCGTAAATTATGTTCGATGAGCCGGTTGCGAGCCTGTTCATCACCTTTTGCCATCAACTCCAAATATTTTTCCTCTTCTTTGGGGCTTAACGGCTGGGGAAACGCATTGTTTTTAATGTACGAGACGAGAAACGTCAGCTCTTTCAACAAAAACGCAAACGCCGAAAAAATGCCGGACATGCTCTCACCCCCGCCTGCTGTCATCGGCGGAAACCGCCCTACCGTATGTATATGCAGAGGTGCGGTTGTCCGTGTCTAGACAAAAAAATTCAGCCGACCCTGAAAGAAGCCGGCTGTGAACAAATGTATCACCTATGTCAATGAACAAAATGCAACTCGTTCTGTTGGTTTCCCCTCCATTACAGACGAAGCTCACTCTCATTACACTTCTGCTTCAACGCTTACTTCAGCAGCGACAACAAACGCAATGGACGCTGTAATGACAAGTGACATGATGATGGCGAACATCCCTGTTCCCTCCTTGGCTTCCTACTTTATTTTTATTTTACCAAAGAAGACGAGGAACGCTTCCGCCACATTTTGAACAATTGGTGAAACTCTATCGTCAGCAACAACACGCGGAGCACCGGTTACACCCCTTCAGCGTGAGTCAAGTCGAATTGCCCTTCTGTTCCATCCACATGATAAGCCACGCCGGTACCATTAACATGAATCTTCTCCCCTTTCATCCTCATTTTTTAAAACACCCGTTGATGGACAGAACATTTACGGTCAAGCAATTCCTCCTCAGCCGCACGCGCGAACCGCTCCTCTTCAATGCTCCGCTTCCGCGGCTTTCTCCTCTCGATCGTGATCGTGATAAAAAACAAATGAATCGTCATGTCCGCTCACCTCCTTTCTATGCAAAAAACCGCAGAAGGAAGACGCTTCTGCGGCTAAGAATACAAAAAGCCGCAGAAAACGAGACTACTCCCCTTCTGCGGCCCGATTGCTGTTTGTTGTTAACGGTGCACGTTCATTCCCGATCGGCGGAAGGTCGAATAGCCTTTTGATTGAAAGAATACATCGATTTTGTCCCCATCATCATCATCATCATTGTCATTGCCTTCGACCTCCCTTCGGAAATAACGTGGTAGAGGTAATTATACCCAAAATTCGTTCTATTGTAAACAATTCTTTTACAAAATAAGCAAAAAGCCCTCTGTCATCTCTCAATAAAAAACCTGCCTTTCAGTAAAAAAGGCAGGTTTACGGTTCGAACGAGTTCTCTTCTTCAAGTTGACAGACATAACGGGCAGCGCGGCGCGAGCAGTATAATGCCGCGGCCAAGCAGCCGGCAACGGCCACCAAGGCAAACGGTTTTTTCGCTGTCTCAAGTGCTCCTGGGATGATCGTGCCCAAATAGAAAAACGCACCGAGCGCGAACAAAACAAGGCTGTACGTCCTGAAGTCACCCGCCTTCGTGCGCAGCACGTTCCGTTGTTGTTCATTCACTGCCAATTCCTCCTCTCGCCCTCACTTTACCATAAAGGGCGAAAAAGGAGGAGCGGCAATTTCAACCAAGCGCTTGCGCCAAATCGTCAATCAAATCATTGACGTCTTCAAGGCCGACCGATAGACGGATGAGCCCATCAGTAATGCCGAGCTGTTCACGCCGCTCTTTCGGGATCGACGCATGTGTCATTTTCCCTGGCAATGAAATTAAGCTTTCGACTGCCCCTAAACTTTCAGCTAGCGTAAAGTAGCGGACACGCGACAGCACCGTTTCAGCGCGCTCAAGGCTGCCGACATCGAACGAAATCATGCCGCCGAACCCACGCATTTGTGCTTTCGCCAGCTCATGGTTCGGATGCTCCGGAAGCCCAGGATAATACACGCGGGTAACCGCCTGATGCTCCGCCAAAAAGGCGGCAATTGCCCGCGCATTTTGTTCATGCTCTTCCATCCGCACGCCAAGCGTTTTCATCCCGCGCATAAGCAGCCACGAATCTTGCGGTCCAAGGATGCCGCCCGTCGAATTTTGCACGTAATGAAGCCGCTCGGCGAGCTCGGCGGTGCGGACAACAGCCAGTCCGGCGACGACGTCACTATGACCGCCTAAATATTTCGTCGCGCTATGGATGACGATATCAGCGCCAAGCTCAAGCGGCGTTTGAAAGTACGGTGTCGAAAACGTGTTATCGACGATCAATAGCAGCCCGTGCGCACGGGCAATGGCGGCGGCGGCCTTCAAATCCGTGATTTTCAACAACGGATTCGTCGGTGTCTCAATGTAAATGGCTTTCGTATTTGGACGAATGTGCGCCTCTATGTTGGCGATGTCGCTCGTATCGACGAACGTCGATTCCAATCCGAATCGGTTTAACACGTTCGCCATCACTCGATACGTGCCGCCGTAAACGTCATCGGTGAGCACAATATGATCCCCGCTGTCAAACAGCATCATGACGGCCGTAATCGCCGCCATTCCGGAAGCGAACGCGAACCCGGCCTCGCCGCCTTCGAGGTCAGCAATCAGTTTTTCGAGCGCTGCACGCGTCGGGTTGCCGGTACGCGAGTATTCAAATCCTTTATGCTTTCCAACTTCTTCTTGCTTGTACGTACTCACTTGATAAATCGGCACCGACACCGCCCCTGTATGCGGGTCACCCGGAATGCCGCCATGAATGAGCAACGTTTTTCGTCTCATGAGGATCCTCCACCTTCGTAAATGTTTTTGCTTAAATACCGCTCGCTCCCGTCAGGGAAAATGACGACGATGTTTGTCCCCGGCTTCGCCTTCTCAGCCTCAAGCAAGGCGGCATGAAAGGCGGCGCCAGATGAGCTGCCGACCAAAAGCCCTTCTTGCCGCGCCAGTTCGCTCACGCGGCGGAATGCGTCATCATCGCGAATCGTATAGATGGCGTCAAAATAATCCGGATCCATAAACGGCGGCAAAAACTCCATGCCAATTCCCTCCGTCCGATGTGGACCGGGCTCACCGCCGCCTAAAATCGAGCCTTCTGGTTCGACAATGACCGTTTTAATGGCCGGATTTTTTTCTTTTAAAAACGTCGCCGTCCCCATAAACGTACCGCCGGAACCGGCTCCGGCGACAAAAATATCGATTTGCCCGTCCAGATCATCCCACAACTCCGGTCCAAGTGTCTTGTAATACGTGTTGGGATTGGCCGGATTTTGAAACTGCTGCGGGCAATACGCTCCCGGGATCGTGCGGGCAAGCTCTTCAGCTTTGCGGATCGCCCCTTCCATCCCCTCTTCAGTCGGCGTATGGACGATTTGGGCTCCGAGCGCTTTCATCAGTTGCTGCTTTTCGATGCTGAATTTTTCCGGCACGCAAAAAATGACATTCACATTTTTGCCGATCGCCGCTAACGCCAAACCAATACCAGTATTGCCGGCGGTCGGTTCGATAATCGTGCCGCCTTCTTTCAGCTTTCCCGATTCCAACGCTTCACGCAAAAACTCCTGTCCGAGCCGGTCTTTAATGCTTCCTCCTGGATTAAAGTACTCGAGTTTTGCAAATAGACGAACCCCTTCGGGCAAAGGAAAACGCGTAATTTCGATGACTGGTGTATGACCGATCAGCTCATGGATGCTTTTTGCTACCTGCATATGAGTCACTCCGTTTCTTCACGTCCATTTGGCAGCGAGACAGCGGCGCCTTTACGCTTTTCACTGTTTAGCCTTGCTTTGGACCACCGTCAACATCGACAACACAAGCTCAGCCGAATGTTTCGCCGCCGTCTCCAAAAACTGCTCAAACGACACATTCGACTCTTCACCGGCAATATCAGACAACGCCCGGATGATGACAAACGGCGTTCCGAACTGCACGCACACTTGGGCGATTGCCGCCGCTTCCATTTCGACGGCGCACAACTCCGGAAACTGTCCACGCACAAATTCAACACGTTTCGGGTCGTTCATAAATGAATCGCCGGTTGCGATCAAACCGATGGCCGCTTGGAGGCCATCAAGCTGCGCCGCGGCCTGCTTCGCTGCCTCGACAAGCGCCTCATCGGCCCGATAACGCGCCGGCAAGCCGGGCACTTGCCCGTACGCATAGCCAAACGCCGTCACATCAACATCATGATGAACGACTTCATCAGAAATCACAAGGTCGCCAACACGCAGCGATGGCAAAAAACCGCCGGCTGAGCCAGTGTTGATCACAAAATCAGGACGGAATCGGTCAAGCAAAAGTGTCGTTCCCATCGCAGCGTTCACCTTGCCGATGCCAGACTTCAACAACACCGCTTCGACACCGTCAAGGCGTCCAGTGGAAAATTCGCATCCGGCGATCACTACCTCTTCGCGCTCTTCCATGCGCGACCGCAAAATGGCTACTTCTTCTTCCATTGCTCCAATAATAGCTGCTTTCATCGTTCTCCCTCTTTCTATGTCGTTTGTTTCACCGCCTCCATCACCCAGACAAACGCGTTTTGCTGTGCAAAGGAGACGGAAAAGCCGTGGTTGGCAAATAGCGAAGCCAATACATCAAGCGTCGTATAATATTCGCGTTCCAAATCATCAGCTAAATCATGGAAGCCGCGTGCCCGAGCGGCTTCCACCGTCTGGCGGAACGCCTCTTTGTCGCGAAACGCCGTATCGGCAAACACTATTTTACCACCGGAGTGAAGCAGTTGACTATATTTGGCGATCGCCTCGTCTTTTTCAGCATCGGTCAAATGGTGGAACGCATACGTACTGGCGATCGTGTCGATCGGTTCTGGCGGCAGCGGAAACTGCAAAAAGTCGCCATCCATAATGACTGCGCGTTCTCCGAGCTTTTCCGCCGCCTTTTTCCGCATCGGCGCTGATGGCTCAATTCCATATACCGTTTTTCCGCGCTCGAGCAACTTTTTCGTCAAATTGCCGGTGCCAATACCAAATTCGAGCACGACTTGGCCCGCTTTATCAGCAACCGTGCTTAAAATGCGATCATAGCCGGCAAACACGTCACGGTATTGTTCATCATAGCCTTCGACCGATTGGTCATACGACTCTGCCCATTGCTCAAACAAATCAAGAAATTCCCTACCCATGTAGTCACACCTCGTAAAGTTTATAATTCCTATAAATATAGTATGTTTTTGGTGATTACCTGTTCCCAATGTAGCATATGTTTTTCTTTTGTTCAATGATCATGTTTGCCACTACATGTATTGTTCCCCCTTATGAACTGGTGGATGAGGGCGGGAAAATTTGCTACACTGGCTTTGAAAGGAGGCAAAACGATGTTCAACATTTCTCTTGATTTAATCGAAGACAAAGTGGAATTTTTTGAAGCGGATGATTTACAGACACTTGAGAAAAAAATTAACGAGCAAATCGAACATAATAAAGCATTGTTGCTTTCCGTTCACCATGTATCGCACCAAATGCATGTCATGGAAAACGGGAAACGGTTTTACAGTGCGGTTGTCCACTTCAAAGCAAAAAAATAACAGGTGCCCATGCTGCTTCGGGCACCTGCTTGACACCACATCTAAATGCACCTCTAACGTTTCCATTCCGACACTGGCCGGGTCCATACTTTCCAAAGACGTTACGGCCTTTTCTTCAGTTTTTGCACTTTTGTCGGCTTCCAGCCTTCATTCGTCACCCATTCAATATACACTTTGTAATGAGCGGTTTGATCCTTCTTGGAAATTGTAGCGACCGCTTTGTTCGGTCCGTTGTTGCCGATGAACCAAACAATCATCTCTTCGGGAGCAATGCCGGTCGCATAACTAACTGCATCAAGCATTTCTTTCCAGTCGACTGAGTCTTTCTTAAACACCGTTTCGTGCGGCTCTGATTGTGTCGTACCGACTGGTTGCCATGCCGGGTTGACAATTTCTTTTTCAATGTTCGACCCCGGCGGCCCCGGTGTTTCCGTCACTTCGGCTTCATCTTCATCTTGATCTTTCTCCTCGGTGGAAGCCTCATCGTCCTCTTGCTGAGGTTCCTCCGTTTCGGTCGGCGCTGCTGTTTCCACTTCCACTCGTTTCGCGTTGTTTGCTGATTGAGCTGTTTTTGCCCCAGCTTCAGTCTCCTCACGGCTTGGCGAGCTGCTAAACAGCAAATTCCAAGCAACAACGACAATGAGCAGCACGACAATGGCAATCGCCCCGTTCAGCCAGCGGTTGATTTTCCGCCGCTTAGCGCGGGCGGCAAAGCGCGTCCCTGTTTGTGGCATAGTCTCCTCCCCCTTTTTTATGCGGTTTTCCTGCTGAAAAACGGGTTCTCTATACGAGTTCGTTATCCCTGCTCGTTTTTGTCATAAGCGTAAAGCGTTTCGACGGCAGCAGCAAACACGTCGTTCGTCACGGTGCGCCCATTCGGGCGGTCGAGCTCGACGACGACAAGAGCATATTTCGGACGATCAACTGGGAAATAGCCGGCAAACCATTTATTAATTAATTCACCCTCGTCATCCGTTTTTCCTGTCTCCGCCGTTCCCGATTTGCCGGCGACAGCATACGGCAATGAGCGGAAGCGGCGCCCGGTTCCTTCTTCCTTAGTGACGACACCGCGCAACAGCTGCTGGAGCTGTTGTACCGTTTTTGGCGCGAGCGGCTCCTGATTTGTCGCCGGTTCGGGTGAAAATGAAAACAACGTTGTACCGTTTTTATAGAGTACTTGATCGACGGCTCGCACTTTAAGCGCTTCACCACCGCGGGCGATCGTCGCCATCATATTGGCAACGCCAAGCGGCGAGACGCGTACATCTTTTTGCCCGATCGCCGTTTGCGCTACAGCGAGCGGCACCTGCTTGTCATGCCGATCGTGCCAGATCGTTCCTTTCCGCTCTTCCGGGAACTGGCGAAATTGCTCTTCACGGTAAACCGTCCCCTCCCAGCCAGCCATCGGATACAGCCCAAGCTTTTCGGCATACGTCTCAAATGCGTCTGAATCATGCTGAATTAACTTTTTGCCGAGGGTGGCGAAGGCGTTATTGCAGCTGACAGCAAAACTGTCAGTCAAGTCGAGCATGCCGTAATCGTGCTCCTTATCGCGGGTTATGCCGTCAATTTTTTTGCTGCAGTCAAACATCGTCTTGAACGAAGCAAGCCCTTCGTCGAGTGCCGCCGCGGCGATCACCGTCTTAAAGATGGAGCCGGGAATGTGCGGCAGCACCATTTGATTTTCCGCTCCGCGGTTTTTGTACGGATCGCGCGGATCCATATTCGGGCGGCTGACTAGAGCGAGCACGCTGTTTGTATCGATATCTAGCAAGACGAGACCACCTTTTTTCAGTCCGTATCGATCCACGATCCGCTCCATCTCTTGCTGTATATCACGATCAAGTGTGGTTTGGACGGTCACCGGATAAAACGGGTTACCTGGTTCGCTATATTTCACATCGAGCCCAAACAGCGGCCTTCCTTCAGCATCGACGTGATAAAGCAGCTTCGTCTCATCATCGGCGAGCAAAAATTCGTCAAACGCCTTCTCGAGCCCTTGAATACCGGCCTCGGCCCGCGGTGGGATCGGTCGTTTTGGATACCGTTGACGCAACAGCTCGCGATCCGGACGAGTGAAGCCAAGCACATGCGGAGCGTACACCGTCTCGAGTGCATATTGTTTATTGACGGCCAAGACACCTGGGATGCGCAAATCGTTAATTTGTTTCATCTGCCTTTCGCTTAACGCGAGTGGCTCACCGTCTTGCTCGAAGACGAACGGCCCGTTTGCCCGCTCGAGCTGACGGCGAATCTCTTCCTCAGGGACATCTATGATGCGCGCAACTTGTTCAATTGGCCATGTCACCGTGTTTAAAAACGGAAATAACACAAGCGATGGCACGTACCGTTTTGTAAGCGGCTTTCCATTTCGATCGACGAACGACCCACGGCCATCATCGATCATCAATTCTTGTGTGCGCTGGGCAACGCTCTCGGCAATTAAATTATGATTGGAAAACGATTCCGTGTCAATGAGCTGAAGCTGGGCCAATCGCCCGATAAGCAGCAGCAAACCGAATTGAATGAGCGCCAGCATGGCGAGCGTCCGTTTTTTCCACATAAAGAAAACACCTCATCATCAGTTTTGACGAGGTGTTTTCGTTTGAAACGTACCAAAGGCAGTGATTTTCCCGCTTTGTTTACACCGCTGTCCGTTTGGCTTGAGCCGCCGCTCATTTCATAAGACAGCACGGTGCGCTTATTTCACTGCAACAATTTTCACGAGCATTTCCCCGCCTGGCGTTTGTACAGTCACTTCGTCGCCGACGCGGTGGCCGATCAGCGATTTGGCAATCGGTGAGTCGTTGGAAATTTTCCCTTCAAACGGATCGGCTTCGGCGCTACCGACAATTGTATACGTCTCTTCCTCACCGTCCGGAAGCTCAATGAACGTCACCGATTTGCCGAGTGAGACGACGTCTGGGTTTTCTTTGTCTTCTTCAATGATGACCGCGTTGCGAATCATCGTTTCGAGCATTTGAATGCGTGATTCGACAAACGCCTGCTCATCTTTTGCTGCATCGTATTCCGAGTTTTCCGATAAATCACCAAACCCCCGTGCAATTTTAATGCGTTCGACAACTTCTTTTCGTTTCACGGTTTTTAAATACTCAAGTTCTTGCTCCAGTTTCTCTTTTCCCTCTTTCGTCATCGGATACTGCTTCTCATTAGCCATTGATCTCACTCCTCTATGTTCTTCATTATGTAAAACGTACGAACAGAAAAACAACTGTTCGTACGCTTACTTGTTATATAATATATTGTTTTGTCTCTGTTATGTTATTATAAAACCGATTTTTGTTCAAGGACTGTGCGAATTTTTGCCACCATTAAATCGATAGCGACGACGTTTTGCCCGCCTTCCGGGATGATGACGTCCGCATAGCGCTTCGTCGGTTCGACAAACTGGTTGTGCATCGGCCGGACAACGGATAAATATTGGTCAATGACCGAGTCAAACGTGCGGCCGCGCTCTTTAATGTCACGGATGAGGCGGCGGATGATGCGAAGGTCCGGGTCGGTGTCGACATACACCTTGATGTCCATCAAATTGCGAAGCCGCTCATCCTCTAAAACAAGGATTCCTTCTAAAATAATGACATCTCTCGGCTCAACGTGGATGACTTGATTCGAACGAGTATGCAGCGTATAGTCATACACTGGCTTGTCGATCGGTTCATAGCGAAGCAGTTTATGCACGTGTTCGATCAATAAGTCGTTGTCAAACGCCAGCGGGTGGTCGTAATTTGTCTTCAGCCGCTCCTCAAACGGAAGATGGCTTTGGTCTTTATAATAAAAGTCTTGCTCCAAGACAAGAATCGAGCGGTCGCCGAAATGATCGTAAATCGCGCGGGCGACGCTCGTTTTCCCTGAACCGGAGCCGCCGGCAACGCCGATGACAACGGGTTTCTTCGCCATCTTAATTCTCCTTTCTCATCATGTTGTATGGGAAGAGAGGGCGCTTGACTGGAACCTTGACGATTTGCAGCGGATGGCGCGCTGCATCAAGCTCGTTGCCGTCTTCATCCCAAATTTTTTCAATGACTTGAGTAAAGTTTTCAATTTCCGGACCAAAAAATTCGACTTCGTCGCCCGGTTTAAAATGGTTGCGCTGTTGGATGGTGGCGATACCCGTCTCCCGGTCGTAATCAAGCACCAAGCCGGCAAACTCATGCGTCGTTTTTCGGCTGTGCGTGCCATACATATGGTTTGTATAGTCAGGAAAGCCTTCAAAAAACGACGAAGCCGTTTCACGGTTGGCACATTTGTCGAGCTCACGCACCCACTCTTCACGAATCGTGAAATGGTCGGGGTCAGCACAGTAAGCGTCGATCACTTTCCGATATACGCTGACGACCGTCGCCACGTAATGGATCGATTTCATCCGTCCTTCAATTTTCAAGCTGTCGACGCCAAGTTCAATCATCGCCGGAATGGCGCGGATCAAGTTTAAATCTTTCGCGCTCATGGCAAACGGCGCGTCATTTTCAGAAAACAGAGGGATTTCGCGGCCATCATCAGACAGCTGGTACAAATCGTAATCCCATCGGCATGACTGACAGCACCCGCCACGGTTCGAGTCACGAGCGGTCATATGGTTGCTCAATACACAACGGCCCGAGTAGGCGGAACACATCGCTCCATGGATGAATGCCTCGATTTCAATATCGACTTTCTCCTTAATTTGCCGAATTTCTTCAGCACTTACTTCGCGGGCAAGCACAACTCGCTCGAGCCCTTCCTCTTTCCAAAATTGGACCGCTTTCCAGTTGGCAAGCGACTGCTGTGTGCTCAAATGCACTTCGAGCTTCGGCGCCACTCGGCGCGCTGTTTCGATGATGAGTGGATCGGCGACGATAATGCCGTGAACGCCAGCATCTTCTAGTGCCCGCAAATAGTCGTCAAGGCCGGGAATGTTTTCGTTATGCGCGTAAATGTTGGCCGTTACGTACACTTTTGCCCCGTACTGATTGGCAAATTCCACTCCTTCGCGAATTTCCTCAATCGTAAAGTTGTCAGCGTTGGCCCGCAAACTGTATTCCTGACCGCCGATAAAGACGGCGTCCGCACCGTAATGAACGGCGATTTTCAGCTTTTCCAAGTTGCCGGCCGGCGCGAGCAACTCCGGCTTTTTTACGATGACGCGCTTGCCGTCAACGATCTCGGAAATGCGTTCATTTTTCAGCAACATGTCGTTTCCCTCCTTTTTCAATAAATCGTTTCTTTGAAGAAAAATCCGGTATCAATTCGGCGGTGCGGCGGCTGGAGCGCTTCAACGGCAGCGAGCAAATCGTCTTTCTCCTTCTCGTAGCGCTCACGGTCATCGGCGCATAAATCGATGGCATGGCGATACAGCTTCGTCACTTCGGTAATGTAGCCCGGTTCATGCAAAATACCGTCGATTTTAAAGCTGTCAATGCCAGCATTCACCATGTCGCCCAGTTCGTCAATAATGCAAAGATCGTTCGGGCTCATAATGTGTGTGCCGTTTTCGTCTTCAAAAATCGGGTATTTATGGTCGCGTTCTTTGTCGTACAGGAACATCCCTTTTTCATACTTTTTCCGTTCAATTTCCATCACTTTTCCTTGATATTCAAAATAGTTGCCGATCAGTGAACGCTTCGACTGATACATGCACGTCATGCCATGCACTTGCACTTCGATTTCCACTTCGGCATGGGCCTTGATTTCTAAAATGGCGTCCATGTTCAGCTCGCGCGCCAAGACGGCGCGTTTCGCTCCTTTTCGTCCCCAGTAGTTGCACGTATACCAGTTTGTCGCTGTCGTTTCCGTGCTCCAATGGAGCTTCATATGAGGGGCGGTTTCTCGTACTGTCAGTAAAACCGCTGGGTCGCCGAAGACGATGGCATCAGCGCCTACGTCGGCGACAAAGGCGACGTAATCAGCGAGTTCGTCCACTTTATCATTATGAAAAATGGCGTTCATCGCCACGTAAACATTCATGCCGTGCCGGCGGGCCGCTTCAACAGCCGCGGCGACATCGGTGCGGGAAAACTCGCCAGCGAGCCGCAAGCCATAGCGCTGTTCGCCGACAATGACAGCGTCCGCTCCCGCTTTCGCGAGTTCGTCAATATGGGAAACGCTCGTCGGTGTGACGAGCAATTCCGGTTTTTTCATTCTCGTTCACCTCGTTTTTTCGATATAGCGAGCCCGTCCCCGACCGGAATGATGATCGTGTCATAATCGCTCCGGGCCATCAGCCATTCGTTGTAGCGACGGATTTTTTTCGCAATGTTCCAAAGCCGCTTATTGTCCGCGGGCGTTTCGGCGGCGACGAGCCCTTTAAACAGCACGTTGTCGCTGATGATGAGGCCGCCTTCAGCAAGAAGCGGCTCATAGAGCGTAAAAAAGCGTTCATACTGCCCTTTGGCGGCGTCAATAAACATGGCATCAAACGGGGCGGCAGCGGCCACATCGGCCTCAACCGCGAGCGCATCACCAAAGACGGCTTCGATTTGATGTTCGGTATTCGTCTTCCCGATATAAAAACGGGCGCGGTCGTATCGCTCCCGGTCTTTTTCAATCGTCACAATGTGCGCCTCCGGCAACGCTTTCGCCATTCGGATCGCCGAATAGCCGATCGCTGTGCCAATTTCCAAAATACGGCGTGGTCTGACGGTTTTCAACACAAACAGCAGCACTTCCATGCTCACCGGATCCATAATCGGCACGCGGTGTTCATGCGCGTACTGTTCCATTTCCGCGATATCCGGATCCGGTGCCGGGCGCAGCTGCTGCAAATAGTGAACGACGTCTTTTGCGAGCAAGACGATTCCTCCCCGGCATCAACAAAGTGAAAAGCGCCTGCCTAGAGCCGATCGACAGCCCCAAGGTTTGCGCTTCATCATCATGAAAAATAAGAGCCGCAAGCGGACTCTTATCATTAGCCTGTTCAACTTTATCTATACTACCACAAAACAGCGAAAAAGCGAAGCCATTTAGCCCGATTGGCCAGCAACTTCCGTTTTACTCTATTGTTTCCCAATATGCTTCGCTTTTTCTCGGTTATGCTCATCCAATGTTTTGGTGAAAATGACGTCTCCAGCTGGTGTCGCCAAAAAGTATAAATAGTCGGTCGTCGCCGGCTCGAGCGCCGCTTCGATCGACATCGTGCCAGCATTGGCAATCGGCCCTGGCGTCAGCCCTTTATGAATGTACGTATTGTACGGTGAGTCGACTTTCAAGTCTTTGTAAAAGACACGCTCCTTATGTTTGCCAAGCGCGTATAAGACAGTGGGGTCAGTTTGCAGCGGCATGCCGATGCGCAGCCGGTTGTAAAATACGCTAGCAATTTTCTCGCGGTCGGCTTTTTCCGTTGCCTCTTCTTCAATTAATGACGCCATCGTCAACAGCTGATGCGGCGACATCTGCCTTTCCTTCATCGCATCCTTGTATGTGTCGAGCACGACCGCTGTTTTGGCGACCATTGCCTCAATGATTTCCGGAAGCGGCGGCTTTTTGTCCGCAAACACATAAGTGGCTGGGAACAAGTAACCTTCAAGCGGATAGCGAATGTTTTTATGAAAAATATCGTTCGTTAATAAATCAGGATATGTCTTCATCAGCTGTTCAATGTACGCACGGTCATTCATCTGCTTCATAATCTCTTCTTGCTTGTACCCTGTTTTTGCGGCGATGAGATCGGCGATTTGCACAAGCTGCGATCCTTCGGGGATCGTCAACTTCAATCCGATTTTCAACGACTTCCCGGTTTTTAACAGCTCAATGATGCGCGTCATCGGCAGCGCCCGCGTCAACTCATACTCACCGGCTTGAAAGCCGGACTCGTTTTTCCAGCGAACGTAGTAGCGGAAGACCGTCGCGCTTTTAATCAGTCGCTTTTGTTCAAGTTGTTCGGCAATATCCGCCACCGATGAACCGATTGGAATGGAGACATGCACCGGAGTGCGGTCATCTGGGTCGACTGGCTCGAACGCTGAACGGATATATAGAAAACTGCTGGTGCCAGCGATGACAAGCGCGACCAGCAGGACGGCGCAAACAATCAAAACCATTTTCCTTACCAGCCGTGCCTTAGACATCTGAAAATCGCCCTGTTTCATCTTCAACCTCCTTTCATCGGTCATATTATACTACAAAATTCTCCATTTTTCGCGTTTTAGCGATTAAAAAGCGTGACATGGATGAGTTCTGATCCCCATCGACCGTTGAAACTCATCGCTCACCGTTCAAAAAATTCATCGAACAGAAATGCTCTGTGAGCAAAGTTTGCTCTCCACCTACGTATGAAAATGGTAACCCGAGGTACACTCATTTTCACAGAAAGATCCATGAGCCAAGTTGCCTCTCTCCCTAGGCATGAAAATGTCCGCTCAAGATGTGTGCATGTTCACAGAAAAAGCGGCCGCCCCTAGGCAACCGCTTTGTTCGTCACTCTTCACCTTCTTCTTGTTCAGCGCAAAATGTATTCCACACTTCTTCGATCATATCCCATTCTTCTTCCGTCTCAATCGGAAGCAGCTCGCCTTCCTCATTTTCGTCGCCGGGGATAAACGCTGAAACGTGCACTTCCGTCTCACCGTCTTCGTCTTCAGCCTCGGCGCTGACCGGATAGTAAAACACGTACGATTTACCGAAATCGTCTGATTCAAACGTAAACAAAATTTCGCACAGCTGCTCGTTGCCTTGTTCATCGACAACGGTAATATGACGGTCTCCATGTTCCATTGATATTCTCCTCCTACTCACCGTTTACTGTCCAAATACGATTGCAAAATGACGGCCGCTGCCATTTTGTCGATCACTTTCCGCCGCTTTTTCCGGCTCACATCGGCAGCGATCAGCATGCGCTCGGCAGCCATCGTCGACAGCCGCTCATCCCAAAGCACGACCGGCAAAGAAAACTCCTCACGCAGCTTGGCAGCAAACCGCTCGCTCGCCTCGGCGCGCGGCCCGAGCGTGCCGTTCATGTTTTTCGGCCATCCGACAACGATCGTATCGACACCATATTCGTCGATGATGGCGCGCAGCCGTTCGAAACCATAGTGGCCGCGCTCCTCATCGATGGCGATCGTCTCCAAGCCTTGCGCCGTCCAACCGAATTCGTCGCTGACGGCGACGCCGAGCGTTTTCGTTCCGAGATCTAGTCCTAACGTTCGCATCGGTTAACCCTTTCGTTGTCCCTGTAAATAGAATTTCACCAATTCTTCGATTAATTCGTCGCGCTCAATTTTGCGGATGAGCGTGCGCGCATCTTTATGGCGCGGGATGTAAGCCGGGTCACCGGACAACAAGTAGCCGACAATTTGGTTGATCGGATTGTAGCCTTTTTCTTGCAAGGCGTCGTACACCGTCAGCAACACCTCACGAACGTTCGTTTCGGCCGGCTCCTCCGGGAAATGAAACTGCATCGTTTGGTCAAACGAGCTCACCGTTTCCACCTCGCTCTTCATTTGGGCCATCCCGTTATCTTACATCCATTGTACACGATTCGCGCCCATTTAGGAAATGGATTTGACCCATGTTTCGACATAATCGAGCGCTTCGCCGACTTTGTTCGCGTCCTTCCCACCGGCCTGCGCCATATCAGGACGTCCGCCGCCTCCGCCGCCGCAACGTGAAGCCACTTCTTTGACGAGTTTGCCGGCGTGGTATCCTTTTTTCACTAAGTCATCAGTCACCGCAGCAATCAATTGGACTTTACCACCTTGCACGGCCGCTAACACGATGACCGCCGTCCCTAGTTTTTGCTTCAAGTCATCAGCCATCGCCCGCAATTGGTTCATGTCGTTCGCCTGCACTTTTGCGGCTAATACCGGCACACCGCCCACCTCTTTCACTTGACGGGTGAGGTGTTCCGCCTCCATATGGGCGAGACGGGCAGCAAGCGACTCATTTTCGCGCTGCAGTTGGCGCAGTTCGGCAAACAGCCCATCAAGGCGGGCATTCAGCTCTCTCGGGCTCGTTTTCAGCTTTTGCGCCGCTTCTTGCAACAGAGCAAGTTGTTCGCTCATAAAGCGGTATGCCGCTTCCCCAGTCACCGCTTCAATCCGGCGCGTGCCGGCACCGATGCCGGACTCGGAGACGATTTTAAACAACCCAATGGCCGCTGTATTCGGCACATGGCAGCCGCCGCACAACTCTAAGCTGTAGTCGCCAACTTTAACAACGCGGACGATATCGCCGTATTTTTCACCAAACAGCGCCATGGCCCCCATCGCTTTTGCTTCCTCGAGCGGTTTGTAAAAAATGTCGACCGGAATACTCTTCCAAATTTGTTCATTGACGATCGCCTCAATGCGCTCGAGCTCATCAGGCTTCACTTGCCCGAAATGAGTAAAGTCAAAGCGAAGCCGATCCGGGGCAACGAGTGATCCGGCCTGGTTGACATGGCGGCCAAGAACGTCTTTTAACGCTTGATGAAGCAAGTGGGTCGCCGTATGGTTTTTCACGATTTGCGACCGCTTCACTTCATCGACGCGCGCCGTATAGCGATCGCCTTTTTTCACCGCACCGCGTTCGACGACAATCGAATGGAGGTGCTGACCGTTCGGTGCTTTTTGCACATCTTTGACGACCGCTGTTCCCGTTTCGCCTTCAAACACACCTTGGTCAGCGATTTGTCCGCCGCTTTCGGCGTAAAACGGCGTCACATCAACGATGATTTGTGCTTCCTCGCCAGTCCCGACTTCCTCCACGGGCTGTCCGTCTTTAATGATGGCAATGACCGTCGAAGAAACGACGAGCTCATCGTAGCCGACAAAACGGCTTTCGTCTTTAATGTCGCCGAGCACCCCGCCTTGCACTTGCATCGAATCGACATCTTGGCGAGCGGCACGGGCCCGTTCGCGCTGGCGCTCCATCTCGCGCTCAAAACCGGCGTGATCGACCGACATGCCCGCTTCAGCAGCATATTCTTCCGTCAGCTCGAGTGGGAAGCCGTACGTATCGTACAAGCGGAACGCCTCTTCTCCTGGAATGACAGTGCTTCCTTGTTTTTTCGCCTTTTCCATCACTTCTGCCAAAATGGCGAGCCCTTCATGAAGCGTTTCGTGGAACCGCTCTTCTTCCGTCCGAATGACGCGGGCGATGAAATCGGCTTTTTCTTTCACTTCCGGATAATAGTCTTGCATAATTTCACCGACAACCGGAACAAGCTCATACATAAATGGACGGTCAATGCCGATTTGTTTCGCATAGCGCACAGCGCGGCGAAGCAGGCGGCGCAATACATAGCCTCGTCCTTCGTTCGACGGCAGCGCCCCGTCGCCGACCGCAAACGTCACGGCACGAATATGGTCAGCGATGACCTTAAAAGCAACGTCTTTATTCGGATCTTTGCCGTATTGCTCACCCGCGATCTGCTCAGTCGCGCGGATGATCGGCATGAACAAATCAGTTTCAAAGTTCGTCGGTACATCTTGCAAAATCGAGCACATCCGCTCTAAGCCCATGCCGGTATCGATGTTTTTCTTCGGCAGCGGCGTGTACGTGCCGTCCGGGTTATGGTTGAACTGTGAAAAGACGAGATTCCATACTTCTAAGTAGCGGTCATTTTCCCCGCCTGGATACAGTTCTGGATCGTTTGGATCGTTGCCGAACGCTTCACCGCGGTCATAAAAAATTTCCGTGTTCGGACCGCTCGGGCCTTCACCGATATCCCAGAAGTTTCCTTCTAAACGAATAATCCGCTCTTCAGGAAGACCGATCTCGTTGCGCCAAATGTTATACGCCTCTTCGTCTTCCGGATGAACAGTGACTGACAACCGCTCTGGATCAAAACCAATCCACTTTTCACTTGTTAAAAACTCCCATGCCCAATGAATCGCTTCACGCTTGAAATAATCGCCGATCGAAAAGTTGCCGAGCATTTCAAAAAACGTATGGTGGCGAGCCGTTTTCCCGACATTTTCGATGTCGTTTGTGCGGATCGATTTTTGCGCATTGCAAATGCGCGGGTTGTCCGGGATGATACGGCCATCAAAATATTTTTTCAGCGTCGCGACACCGCTGTTGATCCATAATAACGACGGGTCATCGACAGGAATGAGCGAAGCGCTCGGCTCGACCGCATGGCCTTTTTCTTGGAAAAACTGCAAAAACATACGCCGCACTTCGGCAGACGTTAACTTTTTCATAACAATCCTCCCCTTTGGTCTTTTATATAAAAAAACTCTCATCCCCTTCAGGGACGAGAGTTGTGCTCGCGGTACCACCCTGTTTATGGGCAAAAAGCGCCCATCACCTCTTTGGCCGTAACGCAGCCTTGCGTCAGGTTTTGCCTGCGCTCCGGATTAGCCTTCTGTTGCCCTTCATCTGGAATTTCTTTCAGCCACGGAAATTCCTCTCTGTGCGCCAACGCGCGTTAAGATGGACTGCAACATACTCGATCCGTCATCGCGTTATGTATTCGCTTTTTTCATTGAAAAATTATAGACAAGCCGCGCCCATTTGTCAATGCGGAGCATAATGCTCTTTCCAATGCACGAGGGCTACTTTCAGCACCGCCGCAGTCGGAACGGCGAGAATGAGCCCAGGCACACCGGCAAGTTCGCCCCCGGCAAACAACGCGAACATAATGACCAGCGGATGCATATGAACGCTTTTGCCGACGATCAGCGGCGACAAGACGTTGCCTTCTAAAAACTGCAAGGCAAAAATCAAGGCAAGCACGATAATGACCATTTTGAGCGAAATGGTGGCCGCCAAAATCGCTGCCGGAATAGCGCCGATCAGTGGGCCGAAATACGGGATGATGTTCGTCAATCCAATCACAAACCCGAGCAAGAGAGGATAGTCCATGCCGGCGAGCCAAAGGCCGAGCGATGCCGCCAAACCGATGGCCGCACAGACGAAGAGCTGACCGCGAATATAGCCGCCGAGCGACTCATCAACATCTTTTAAAAACGCTATCCCCGGTCCGCGCCACCGCTTCGGGGTCATATACCAAACCGCTTTTTTCAACACATCAATATCTTTTAGCATATAAAATACGATAAACGGGATAAGAAGAAACATCGCCGCAGAACCGATAAATGATTTGACCGCATTAATCGCCATCGTCACTGCTCGGGCAACTACCTGCTCAAGCTGCACAAACATCGCTTCAATGCGCGTATGCACTTCCATCGGCCACGTTGACGTTTCATCGTGGATGTGGCGCGCCCACTGCCGATATGTATTCATCAATGATGGCAACCGTTCATCCAGTTCACGCAGCTGGGCGATCAGCACCGGTATGCCGCGGTAAAGACCGTAGCCGACCGAACCGAAAAACAACAAATAAATGAGCAAAATGGCCAGCGCCCGTGGCACCCCCTTGCTGTGGATATACTCAACAAGCGGGTGCAACAAATATGTAATAAACGCCGCCAACAAAAACGGCGTCAGTACGGTAGTGACAAATTCGACGACCGGCCACCAAATCTCTTTCATCCGGACGATTAAATAGACGATCACAGTCACGAGCAGCCATTTCCCGATGCGAAAGAATGACAGCCATTGTTGCTCCCCCATCGCCACACCTCCTACCGTTTAGTGTAGGAGATGGAGGGAGAAATATGCCTTCACGGTTCCTTCCACTATTTAACAACCAAGAAAAGCCGCCGTCCCCCTTCAACCGGGAGACGACGGAGCCGTCAGCGGATTGCCTGCATCAAGCGGCGACGCATTTTCCGCATCGTGCGGCCGTTCATCAAATTGTTGCGCTGGGCAAGCTGATAAGCAGCGACTCCTACCCCGATTGCCAACAGTGAAGTCATCGTCCGGTTCATGCTCGTCCCTCCTAAAATTGGATCGTGCGTTCATGGTCGTCAAACAAATCATCGAGGGAGCTTAACGTTCCATCCTCTTCCACTTGATGGGCGTGAATCATTCCTTTAGAAACGGACAGCTCAATAAAACAGTCCCAGCAGTAATATTGGTTGACGCCGATCTTCCCTAAATTTTTCCGTTTGCAATTCGGGCAAATGAGCATCGACAGCCACTCTCCTTACCTCATTGTTTCGACGGTGACGACGCCTTCTTTGGCGGTGAACGGAGCTGCCTCCATTCGTTTTTTTCCTTCGGTCAAGTCGGAAAAAAATCCCTCACTAATCTCGTATCCGTCAATTTTGCCCAATTGCCCGTCAAAATATACATCATCCAGCAAGCCGATCGTTGTTCCGTCTGCGGCGACAACCATGCTGCCGGCGATGCCGCGTTCACCGTAAAGAGAGTGGCCACTGTCAAGAGAGGGGAACGGCTGGAAACTGCCAGCATCACGGATGATGACCCGGTCGTTTTGAAACGACTGCACAGCCGAAAGGGGCAAGTAGCGGCGGCGGTTAAATAGACCGCTCCGTTCCGCGATAAACCCTTTGACTGTGCCGTGGCTGGTAAACCAAATGTCAGCGATCGTCCCGACCGCTTTCCCTGTCGTTTGTTCATAAATGGGAAGCCCTTTGACGTCGGAAAACGTCCGCATCATTCTCCCACCTTTCCAGCCACTTTTAGCTTGACCCATCGTCCATAAAGTCATACGGCGTAACGTTTTCCATCCCGATGTTCGCATCCTCAAGCGGCAGTTCCCCTTCGACAAACAGCGCAGTCGAAGCCGCCAACTTTTCTGCAAGCGCCGTCTGGCGCGCTCCGTCGCCCCGCTGGGCAACACCAAACCGGAATGCTTCTTCCTCCCCGCATAAAATCAGAAATTGTTTGCTTCTTGTCACCGCCGTATACAACAAATTCCGCTTCAACATCCGGTAATAACTTTTGACAACAGGCAAAATGACAATCGGAAACTCGCTCCCTTGCGCCTTATGGACGGAGCAGCAATATGCATGGGTAATTTGCGCTAAATCTTGCCTTGTATACGTCACTTCAATGCCGTCAAATGAGACGACGAGCAAATCTTGCTTTTCTGTATTTTCTTTGGCATAAAAAATGGCCACGACTTCACCGATATCGCCGTTAAACACGTTGTCTTCCGGTTGATTGACGAGCTGGAGCACTTTATCGCCGACGCGATACACTACGTCGCCAACGGAAAGTTCTCGCTTCCCATCCGTTGGTGGATTAAACAGCTCCTGCAGCACTTTGTTTAGCTGATCGATACCGGCTGGGCCGCGGTACATCGGAGCGAGCACTTGAATGTCTTTGACGGAAAACCCTTTGTTACGCGCATTTTCGGCGATTTGACGCACGACACTAGCCACTTGTCCGGCGCGGCAGCGGATGAACGAACGATCCGCCTTCGGGGCAGTCAAGTCGGCCGGCACGTTCCCACGCTTCATCTCATGGGCGAGCTCGATAATCGATGACCCTTCCGCCTGGCGGTACACCTCGGTCAGCCGCACGGACGGGATAACACCCGACTCGAGCAAATCTTTCAACACTTGCCCTGGCCCGACGGATGGAAGCTGGTCTTCATCGCCAACGAAGATGACTTGCATCCCATTAGGCACCGCTTTTAACAGGTGATTAGCCAACCACGTATCGACCATCGACACCTCATCGACGACAAGCAGCTTACCGGCAATCGGCTCATTTTCATCGTGGCTGAACCCTTCCGCTCCATTCCAGCCGAGCAGCCGGTGAATCGTCGCCGCCGGCAGCCCGGTCGCCTCACTCATCCGCTTTGCAGCCCGTCCAGTCGGAGCAGCGAGCAGCACAGGAAACGGTTCACCGTTTTTGTAATCGTCGGGGGAAAGTGATATGCCATTTAGAACCGCAAACAGCTCAACAATTCCTTTAATGACCGTTGTTTTTCCTGTTCCTGGACCTCCCGTCAAAATAAAGAGCGGCGAAGACAGCGCCCGTTGAATCGCTTCTTTTTGCTGCGGAGCATATTGCATCCCGAGTCGTTCTTCAAGCGCCCCGAGCGCCAGCAAAAACTCCGACTCCGGAAATGAGGCCGATGGTGGCGTTTGCCCGAGCAACCGCCGAATGTTAGAAGCGATCCCTTTTTCGGCGAAGTAAAGCGAAGGAAGATAATAGCGGCCTTGTTCCGCGATCATCTTTCCTTCTTCGCTTAACATAAGGAGCGTCTGTTCGATGGCTTGTCCATCAACCGCTCCGTTCGACCTTCCGCCAAGCAGCTCCCCAATGCGGCTGACGAGCTCTTCTTTCTTCATGTAGACGTGCCCTTCTTGCAAGCATGCCTGCTCAAGGACAAACAGACAAGCGGCGCGCAGCCGGGCTGGATGACTGCCGGAAATGCCGAGCTGCCGCCCGAGCTCATCGGCGCGACCAAAACCGATCCCTTCAATATCTTCGACGAGCTTGTACGGGTTTTCATGAATGATGTCCATTGTCTCTTCGCCGTATACTTGGTAAATTTTCATTGCCAGCTGTGGACCAAAACCGAGCTGAGCGAGGGCGATCATCGTCTGTTCGAGCCCTTCGTGGGCGCAGAGCGTTTCGTACAATTGCTTCGCTTTTTGTTTCGTCAGCTTGGGCACGCGTTCGAGCGCTCCTGGATCACGCAAAATGGCGGCGATCGCGTTTTCACCAAGCGCATCGACAATCGCTGTCGCTGTTTTTTTGCCGATCCCCTTAAACAAGCCGCTCGACAAATAATCGATGACTCCTTCTTTCGTGTTCGGAAGCTGTTTGCGGAACTGCTCGGCCGCATACTGGCGGCCAAAGCGCGGATGTTGGCGGAATTGCCCGTAAAAGATGTACACGTCCCCTTCATTTAAACGTGGAAAATAGCCGGTGACGACCACTTCTTCCTCCGCAGCCGCTTCATTCGTTTCTTCGACGCGGATACGGACAACGGTATACAACGTCTCCTCGTTATGAAAAATGACGGCCAAACACACCCCTTTAATAAACGTGCGGCCGTCCAGCGCAAGCGATTGCTGCTCTTGCAACAGTCATCCCCTGCCTTTTACGGCGCAAGCCGCTTTTCCATCAGTTTCTTTCCGTACCCGGCGAGCACGTGATCCGGGTTGGCATCTAAAGCGGCGGCAAATAAATCACGGGCAGCGGCCAGATCATCTTTGTACGCATAAATGACGCCTAAATTGTAGTACGCATCCGCATGGCGCGGATTCCGTTCCAACGTTTTTTCGAAATACCGTTTCGCCTCATCGACATAATCGAGAGCAGCGAGACAAAGACCAAGTTGAAAGAGCGCTTCGGCATCTTCTTCATTCAGTTCAGCGGCCCGCTGCAAATACGGCAGCGCCAAGCGCGGCATCTCAAGCCGACATAATGACATTCCAAGCATAAAATGCGTATCCGCATCATTCAGCCCGAGCGCCAGCGCCCGTTCAAACATATCTTTCGCCTGAGCAAACTGCTCGCGCCTGTAGTGGACCGTACCGATGCCATAATAGGCTGCCGCTGCTCGCTCATCAAGCATAAGCGCCTGTCGGAAGCATTCGAGCGCCTTCTCTTCCTCGCCGGCAGCGGCAAGAACGGTACCGATGTTAATATAACCAGCCGGGTCATCCGGATGTTCATTCACTGCTTCAGAAAAGCAGCGAAGCGCTTCTTCGTACTCTCCTGCGCGCATATGCGCTAACCCCTGTTCATTGAGATTGGCCACGCTCATCCCTCCTGCTTCTAGTTTAGCACATATGTTCGTTCTTTTCGAGCAATTGCAAAAAACACCTCAACCCGACTCCGGGTTGAGGTTTTTCTTCCGCTCGTGCAATCAGCCAACATACCAAAGCTTTTCACCGTTGCGGAACACTTCGTCAATCGTGCCGCCACCGAGACATTCATCTCCGTTGTAAAAGACAACAGCCTGCCCCGGCGTCACCGCCCGCGCCGGTGCATCAAAGACGACTTCCGCCTTGCCGTCCGCAAGCGGATGAACCATGACACCGATATCCGGCTGGCGGTAGCGGAATTTCGCCGTGCAGCGGAACGGTGCTTCCGGTTTGCGATCGGACACCCAATTGACGTCCACCGCTTTTAACGAAGTGGAATACAAATATTCGTTTTCAAACCCTTGGGCGACGTAAAGCACGTTTTCGCGCACATCTTTGCCAACGACAAACCACGGTTCGCCGCTGCCGCCGATGCCAAGTCCGTGACGCTGGCCGATCGTGTAATACATCACTCCATCATGCCGCCCTTTCACCTCGCCATCGAGTGTTTTCATCACCCCTGGCTGAGCCGGCAAGTAGTGGCTTAAAAACTCTTTGAAATCGCGCTCACCGATAAAGCAAATGCCGGTGCTGTCTTTTTTCCCAGCGGTGGCAAGCCCCGCTTCTTTTGCGATCCGACGGACATCGGCTTTCTGCAAATGACCGATCGGGAACATCACTTTCGACAGCTGAGCTTGGCCAAGTTGATTCAAAAAGTACGTTTGGTCTTTGTTCGGATCGGCCCCGCGCAACATTTTGTATTCGCCGTCGCGAAACTCGACGCGGGCATAGTGGCCGGTCGCGACATAATCGGCGCCGATCGACATAGCATGCTCCAAAAACGCCTTGAACTTAATTTCTTTATTGCACATCACGTCCGGATTCGGCGTCCGTCCAGCTTTATATTCATTCAAAAAATACGTAAACACTTTGTCCCAATATTGCTTTTCAAAGTTGACTGCATAGTATGGGATGCCGATTTGGTTGCAGACGCGCACGACATCTTCGTAGTCTTCCGTCGCTGTGCAGACGCCGTTTTCGTCGGTGTCATCCCAGTTTTTCATAAAAATGCCGATCACATCATATCCTTGCTCTTTTAACAATAGCGCAGCGACAGATGAGTCAACTCCGCCGGACATGCCAACAACAACGCGCGTTTCATGCGGTGCTTTGTTCATGCTGCTTCACCCCTCACTGATTCGTGAGCCGTTTGACGATCTTTACCGTTTCTTCCGCGGCTCGTTCAATTTGCTCATTCGTGTTGCCCAGTCCGAAGCTGAAACGAACGGACGAGCGGATGCGCTCGGACTGTTTTCCACACATGGCAACAAGCACGTGAGATGGGTCGATCGAACCGGCCGTACATGCCGAGCCACTTGAAGCGGCGATGCCGGCTAAATCCAAATTCACAAGCAGCGATTCAACGTTCGTTCCCGGAAAAGCAACGTTTAAAATATGGGGCAGACCGTCTTGACTGCCGTTAACTACATAGTCAATGCCCGATGAGCGAAAAATATCAAGCATTGCCTCGCGCCAAGCCGTGTACTGTTTGTGCTTTTCCTCCCTCGTCCGCTCGGCGATTTCCGCTGCCCGCGCCAAACCGATGATACCGGGGACGTTTTCCGTGCCAGCGCGCCGTTTCCGCTCTTGTTCACCGCCAAAAAGCAGCGGAGTAATGCGGACCGTCTCCCGAACATACAATGCCCCGCTTCCTTTCGGGCCATTAATTTTATGGCTTGAGAGTGACAACAAATCGACCCCATATTCATTCACATCGATGGAGAGCAACCCATACGCTTGGACGGCGTCGGTGTGAAAATAGGCCGGGTGATCACGAAGCAACGCGCCGATTTCACGGATCGGCTGGATCGTACCAACTTCATTGTTGGCAAACATGACCGACACTAAAATCGTCTCATCGCGCAGCGCAGCTTTTACATCATCGACCGACACAAGCCCTTGTTCATCAACCGGCAAATACGTCACGTCAAACCCTTGTTTTTCCAAATATTCACAAGCACGCAACACAGCGTGATGCTCGATAGCAGTCGTAATAATATGATTGCCGCGCCCCCGGTTGGCCATCGCCGTCCCGATGAGCGCAAAGTTATCCGCTTCCGTACCGCCACTTGTAAACACAATTTCTGTCTCTTTCGCCCCGAGGCTGCGAGCGATGGTTGCCCTTGCTTCGTCAATCGCACGGCGGCTTTGTCGACCAAAATAATGGATGCTTGACGGGTTGCCGAACTGTTCAGTCATCCAATGGACCATACCGGCTGCCACATCTGGATGCACGGGAGCCGTGGCGGCATGGTCCAAATAAATCCGTTCCAACGCTCATTCTCCTTTCTATCGCTTAAATATAAAACATATATGCTCCTTCATCTCCGTCGTTATACTTCGCCAAATCTTCCAATGTCGTGCTATCAAGCACTTCCTCGACCGCATCACGGATGCGGATCCACAACTCACGCTTTGCCGGCTCCTCCTCTTCAAGTTCCTCGACCGGAGTAATCGGTCCTTCAAGCACACGAAGAATATCGCCGGCCGTAATTTTGGCCGGATGCTCGGCAAGCACGTAACCGCCATACGCCCCACGAATGCTTTTGACAAGCCCAGCGTTGCGCAGCGGCGTGACAAGTTGTTCCAAATAATGTTCGGATAAATTGTTCGCCCTGGCGATCGAACGAAGCGAAATCGGACGATCCCCATATTTTTTGGCTAATTCGATCATAATCGTCAACCCGTACCGGCCCTTCGTCGAGATTTTCATCATATCCCCCCTAACGACTTAACCCTTCCACGTGAGCGCTTGTCACTCCAAGCAGACGGCTGGTTATTTTTCCAGTATTGCGGCAACACCAAGCCGGCACTCGAGCCGATCATCACGCAAAAAAGAAGCGTGCCAAACAACATCGGCCCACCAAGCAGCCAACCGATAAGCAACACGAGCGCTTCCATTCCCATGTACGCTCCCTTCCACCTAGTCAGCACGGTCAAGGCGAGCATGGAACTGTCGCGTGGATCAGCACCAACGCCAGCAGAAATATATAACCTCATGCCATAGCTAATCACTATGATGCCCGACATTACCATTGCATATTGCTCAAGCGGCCATTCAGGTGTTTTGAGATATGGAATTATCATCCATCCATCGATCAAAATTCCAACCGTCACTATATTCAAAAAAGCGCCAAGACGCGATGGTCGCTTTACGAGCAATGAGGAAGCCGCAAGCACTATCAGCCCGGCAATGATCGACCACGCGCCGATCGTCAAGCCAAATTGTCGTTGCCACCCAATATGAAGCATATCCCACGGTACGCAGCCGATATCGGCTGTAATTGTCAACACGATGCCAAATGACATGGCGAGCAAACCGAAAAAGGCAATGTCCCAACGCAGCCATGGGATATCGTTATGAGCCATTATGGATGCGCCTCCTCTGTTGAGCCAATCGCCTGTGTTATTATATCATAAATGCTTCTTCCATTCACGGCTCAACATTGTCCTCTTGTTTCAACTGCTGAAGCCGTCGGTACACTTTGGCATAATATTTCTCCTCGCCATGCTCTTTCGGTTCATAATAGCGAGTTCCTTCAATAGAAACGGGTAAATAGGCTTGAGCTACCCAGCCGTTTGGATAATCGTGCGGATATAAATAGCCTTGGCCATGCCCAAGTATGGACGCTCCTTTATAATGAGCATCTTTTAAATGATCTGGAATCTCGCCGAGCTTGCCGGCCCGCACGTCAGCCAATGCCGCATCAAGCGCCTTGTAGGCGCTGTTTGATTTCGGGCTCAAACAAAGTTCAATCGTCACAACAGCGAGCGGAATGCGCGCCTCCGGCAGCCCGATCCGCTCCGCTGCCTCCACGGCTGCCTGCACTTTCACCCCCATCATCGGGTTGGCGAGCCCGATATCTTCGTAGGCAATGACGAGCAACCGCCGGCAGACGGCGGCCAAATCCCCTCCTTCAAGCAGGCGCGCCAAATAATGAAGCGCAGCATCGGCATCGCTGCCGCGCACACTTTTTTGAAACGCGGAAAGCAGCGAATAGTATGTATCGCCGTATTTGTCATGAGTAAACCCTCGATTGGCGGTACACGACGCTATGATGTTCTCATCAATATACAAACACCCGTCGCGTTCATCAGCAGCGGCGACCGCCGCCTCAAGAAGAGAGAGTGCTGCGCGTGCATCCCCGCCGGCCGCCTCGGCAATGCGCCATAACAGTTCCTCAGCGATGATCACCGGCGTCTCTCCGACCCCGCGTTCCGAGTCAGCAAGCGCTCGTTTCAAAATCACGAGTATATCAGCCGGCTTAAGCCGCTTTAATTGCTGAATTTGCCCACAGCGGCTGCGGATCGCTGGATTGACCTCATGAAACGGATTTTCCGTCGTCGCCCCGATCAACGTCACGAGCCCTGATTCAAGATGTGGAAGCAGCACATCTTGCTGCGCCTTATTCAAGCGGTGAATCTCGTCGATAAACAAAAGGACATTGCCTGACCAACGAGCCGCTTCGGCCGCCTCTTCGATCTCCTTCTTTCCGGCTGACGTCGCATTGATGGCGATCAGCTCCCGCTCGGCAGTGCGGGCGATGGCGTAAGCGAGCGACGTCTTCCCTGTCCCCGGCTCCCCGTAAAGCAATAGCGAGGGCACATACCCTTTCTTAATCATTTTATAAAGCGGCGTCTCTGGTCCGATGATATGTTCCTGCCCAACGATGTCATCAATCGTCCGCGGCCGCATCCGTACTGCCAACGGTTCCGTCGTTTTTCGCATGCTGACCCCTCCTTCGTTTCATTGTACAGCGGCCGCTTCGTCAAATACAACCTTACTGCCCATGTCATAAAACGCCCGCTCCTTTTGGTGCTATGTAGTAGACTGGTTGATTGAGACTGTGCAGCTTCGTTATGTTGAAGCACCTCGCGCCTTACATCTTTGTTCAAGCACCGTTGGAGCAACGCTGGATAAGCAGGAGGGAAAATGGCAAAAATGAAGGGAGCGAAGTTTAAATTAGAAAAACAACGGAAAAACTATTATCATATCAACATTATCTTTGCGGGGTGGACAGCATGAAAACAAGACAAGATGCATGGTCACACGAAGAAGACGTACTGCTCGCTGAGACGGTACTGCAATACATACGCGAAGGAAAGACCCAACTCGCCGCTTTTGAAGAGGTCGGAAGACAGTTGCACCGGACAGCGGCAGCATGCGGCTTCCGCTGGAACGCCGAAGTGCGGAAACGGTATCTCGACGCCATTGAACAGGCAAAAAAGCAACGAAAAGAGCGAAAACGAGCGTTAGAGATGGTGAAAAAATGGCAAAAAGAAGCGAACGCTATCACATTGAGCGTTCCTGATAAGAACACGTCTGCCGAAGGGTCATCCCCGTTTCTCCCGGCTGCTCCGCTGACGCTCGACCAATGCATTTCCTTTTTGCAAACGCTACGGCGCGATGCGGAACAGTTGGAGACCGTCCGCCAGGAAAATGAGCGGCTGAAACGCGAACGAGCCGAATGGCAAGCGCGCAACGAGCAGCTGGCACAAAAGCTATCGCGCCTCGAGGCACGACAGATGACCGTTCAAGAAGATTACGAGGCGCTCATCAAAATTATGACTCGCGCCCGCCAGCTTGCTTCTGAAGAAGGTGAACGCTTTTCTCTCGCACATCTACTTCTTGCGGAAACGGGCGAACAAAACGAACCAATGGCTCATTCATAATAAAACAAGAGGTGATGGAGTTCATCACCTCTTGTTTATGACCAATTACGTTTTCATTCGCCAACACGAGCAATCGGGATGTCTTTCAACAGTTCGTTAATTACATACGACGCCATAATGAGCCCGGCAACTGACGGGACGAAAGCGTTCGATGATGGCGGCATTTTCGCTTTGCGAATCGGCGAGGCATCATTACCGACGACTTGGCGGACGTCTTCGCGAATTTTCACCGGTTTCTCGTCGGAAAAGACGACCGGAATGCCGCGGCGGATGCCTTCTTTACGAAGTTTCGCACGAATCACTTTGGCGATCGGATCGGTGTGCGTTTTCGAAATATCAGCAATGCGAAAACGCGTCGGATCCATTTTGTTCGCCGCTCCCATGCTTGAGATGATCGGGATGCCGCGCTCAAGGCATTGCTTCATTAAATGCACTTTATACATAATCGTATCGGACGCATCGATGACAAAATCCAAGTTATAAGCAAAAAACTGCTCGTACGTCTCTTCCGTATAAAACATTTGCAAAGCGATCACTTCGCACGCCGGGTTAATGTCAGCAATGCGCTCTTTCATCAATTCAACTTTCGGACGGCCGATGGTCGACAATAAAGCATGAATTTGCCGATTAATGTTCGTAATATCGACGTTGTCTCGGTCAACAAGTACAAGCCGGCCAACACCGGAACGGGCGAGCGCCTCGACAGCGAACGACCCGACGCCGCCGACGCCAAGCACAGCGACGGTGGCATTTTTTAATTTCTCAAGCCCTTCAGGACCAATCGCCAGTTCATTGCGAGAAAATTGATGCAGCATCGTTCTCCTCTCCATTTATTCAGAAATTAATCGTTATGCCGCTTTCTATCCTACATGAAGTCAGCCGATGTGGCAACGGCATTTTGTTGCCAAAACAAAATCCCCTATGCGCTTCGCATAGGGGGAATGGTTCTTTCATTCTCCTATGTATACCAGTCCCAATCGTGCCGTCGATGCCTTCGTTTTGAACCCGCTCCCACATAGGTGGGTGCCCTGTTCCAAGGTTTGCGCTTCCCCCTGCAACGAAGAGGCATGCACGCCGCTTGGAAACCCCGGGCTCCCGGATCATCGACTGTTCGGTCAAAACGATGGGTGACCCGACGAACACATCAGGACGGTTGATTGGTTGTTCTCATTTTATCATATTTTTCAGCGTTTGTGAACCATCTGCTGCTGATGTTTCTCTTTCAGACGCCGTTATTGCTGGTCAGGAAGCACCACAGCCAAATGCAACTCTTTCAGTTGTTTTTCACTGACCGGTCCCGGCGCTTCAGTAAGCAGGCAGCTGGCGCTCGCAGTTTTCGGGAAGGCGATCGTATCGCGCAAGTTTGTGCGCCCAGCTAAGAGCATCACAAGTCGATCGAGGCCGAGGGCGATACCGCCATGCGGCGGAGTGCCATATTCAAACGCCTCAAGCAGGAAGCCAAACTGGCGGCGCGCCTCTTCCTGGTCAAATCCTAGAGCGCGGAACATTTTTTCTTGTACATCGCGCTCAAAAATACGGAGCGAACCGCCGCCAAGCTCATAGCCGTTTAACACTAAATCATACGCCTGCGCCCGAACAGCGCCTGGGTTTGTCTCAAGCAGCGGGATATCGTCACGCACCGGCATCGTAAACGGATGGTGGGCGGCGTAATAGCGGCCTTCTTCTTCGTCGTACTCTAAAAGCGGCCAATCTGTTACCCATAAAAAAGCGAGCTTCGTTTCATCGATCAAGCCAAGCTCTTTGCCGAGCTTTAACCGCAACGCACCAAGAGCCGCCGCGACAATCGCCTTCTCGTCAGCAACAAACAACAGCAAATCCCCATCTTCGGCAGCAAGCAGCTGGCGCAGCGCTGTTTGCTCATCATCGACGAAAAACTTGGCGATCGGCCCTTTCAGCTCCCCGCCTTCAACTTTTAACCAAGCGAGCCCTTTCGCTCCGTAGCGGCCGGCAAACTCCGCTAACGCGTCAATGTCTTTACGCGAATAACGGCTCGCCGCTCCTTTTACGTTGATTGCCTTCACTTGACCACCTTGCTCAACGGCGCGGGCGAACACTTGAAACGCGGAGCCGCGGACCGCTTCCGACACATCGACAAGCTCAAGGCCAAAACGTACGTCCGGCTTATCGGAACCGTAACGGCTCATCGCTTCGTCATACGTGATGCGTGGAAACGGGCGCGGAATGTCAATCCCTTTAGTTGCTTTGACGACCGCCGCCATCATCCGTTCGGTTAAATCGATGATGTCTTCTTGGTCGACAAACGACATTTCAATGTCAATTTGCGTAAACTCTGGCTGGCGGTCAGCGCGCAAATCTTCATCGCGGAAGCAACGAGTGATTTGGTAATAGCGTTCAAAACCGCCGACCATCAAAAGCTGCTTAAAAATTTGCGGCGACTGCGGCAAGGCGTAAAATTCCCCTGGATGAACGCGGCTTGGCACTAAATAATCGCGCGCCCCTTCCGGTGTGCTTTTCGTCAACATTGGCGTCTCCACTTCTAAAAAGCGTTCGCCGTCTAAAAAGTTGCGCACCGCCTTCGCCACTTTATGACGAAGCTCAAGTGTTTGAAACATGGTCGGGCGGCGCAAATCCAAGTACCGGTATTTCAAACGCACATCTTCCGCCGCATCTGTGTCATCAGCAATCGCAAACGGCGGCGTTTTCGCTTCATTGATAATGTCGATGCGCTCCGCATGAACTTCGATGCGGCCGGTCGCAATGTTCGGATTGACCGTCTCCGGTGTGCGGGCGACGACCGTCCCTTCAACACTTAGCACATATTCGCTCCGTACGCGCTCCGCTGTCGCCAGCGCCTCGACCGAGACGTCTGGGCTGGCGACAACTTGGACAATGCCTGTCCGGTCACGTAAATCGATGAAAATCAACCCACCCAAATCACGGCGCTTTTGCACCCAGCCTTTGAGCACAACACGCTCGCCGACGGCCGTTTCCGGCACTTCACCACAATAATACGTTCGTTCCACTTTTTACTCCTCCCGTTTTGTTCGTTCTATTAAAAAGGACGCCAACTCTCCAAGCGGCACATCAGTTTGCTCGCCGCTCGCCATGTGTTTCACAGCTGCTGTCTGTTTTTCCAGCTCCTCGTCGCCGATGATGGCAACGAATGATGCGCCAAGACGGTCAGCTGCCTTCAGCTGTGCCTTCATTTTTCGACCTAAATAGTCTTGCTCCACACGCAGGCCGGCACGGCGCAATTCGTAAACGAGGCGGACAGTTTCATCTTTTGCCCGCTCACCGACAGCGACAACATAGCAATCGATTCCTCGATGGATCGGCAGTTCAATCCCTTCCGCTTCAAGCGCCGCCAGCAGCCGTTCAATGCTTAACGCAAAGCCGATGCCAGGCGTTTCCGGGCCGCCAATTTCTTGCACAAGCCCGTTATAGCGTCCGCCGCCGCAAAGAGTCGCCGCTGCGCCGAATCCTTCAGCCTCGCTCATAATTTCAAACGTCGTATGGTTGTAATAATCGAGGCCGCGCACGAGCCGCGAGTCAATGACAAACGGGATGTCAAGCATCGTTAAATATTGCTTCACCTTCTCAAAATACGCGCTCGATTCGTCATTCAAATAGTCTAAAATCGACGGTGCTGACGCCATCAGTTCATGATCGCGGTCCTTTTTACAATCGAGAATGCGGAGCGGATTCGTCTCAAGCCGCGCCTGACAGTCCGGGCACAGTTCATGAATGCGGTCAGAAAAATGGCGGACAAGCGCTTCGCGATGCGCCCGGCGGCTGTCTACATCGCCTAAACTGTTGATTACGAGCCGGATGTGTTTTAAACCAAGCGCCTTATAAATATGCATCGCTAACGCCATCACCTCGGCGTCAATCGCCGGATCACTGCTGCCAATTGCCTCAACACCAAACTGGACGAATTGGCGGAACCGTCCGGCTTCCGGCCGCTCATAACGGAACATTGGTCCCGCATAATACAACTTGACCGGCTGATTCGGGCTGCCGTACAGCTTATGCTCGACGAACGCCCGCACGACCGGTGCGGTTCCTTCCGGACGGAGCGTCAACGCACGCCCCCCTTTGTCTTCAAACGTGTACATCTCTTTTTGGACGATATCGGTCGTATCACCAACGCCACGTAAAAACAGCTCCGTATGTTCAAAAATCGGCGTCCGTATTTCTTCATAGCCGTACCGTCTACACAGGTCGCGGGCCACTTGTTCGACATATTGCCATTTTTCCGTTTCACCCGGTAATAAATCTTGTGTCCCTCTTGGAATTTGAAAAGCCATACTCTTCCTCCTTTGCCCAAAATAAAAACGCCCTTATCCCCATCATCGATAGGGACGAGAGCGTCATTCCCGCGGTGCCACCCTAATTGAAGCATACAGCTTCCTCTTGTCGCCGCTAACGCGTGGCGCGCGTTCCCCCTTACTGGCGCAAAGCGCGTTCAAAGGGAAACCTATGGAGTGTCTTTCGTTAAGCCATCATGGAGAAACGCTCGCAGCCTCAGGCGTTTCCTCTCTGGCCATGTGGGCCTTAACTACTTTTCTCCGTCATCGGTTATCACGTATAGAAAATGTAATTTTATATTACGGAGAAAGCCGAACGTTGTCAAGTTGTCTTTGCTGTGAAACAGCTCTTTGCCTGCGTCTGATTGATATCATGCATGAATGGGCATTTGTAAAAAGAGAGCCGTTTTCGGCTCTCTTTTTAGTGGCGAATTAAGTAATCAAACGCACTCAATGCGGCAGTAGCGCCTGAACCCATGGAAATAATGATTTGCTTATAAGCGCTGTCCGTGCAATCGCCCGCGGCAAAGACGCCTTCAACATTTGTCGCGCCGCGTTTATCGACGATGATTTCGCCGATGCGATTCCGTTCAACCGTTCCTTCCAGCCACTCTGTATTCGGCACAAGTCCGATTTGAACGAATACACCTTGCAACTCGATATGGTGCTCTTCCCCTGTTTCGCGATCGATATACGTAAGGCCATTCACTTTGTCTGTACCGGTAATTTCTTTCGTTTGCGCATTTTTAATGACCGTCACGTTCGGCAAGCTATACAATCGCTCCTGCAAAACAGCATCCGCTTTTAATTCAGGAGCGAACTCGAGCACAGTCACATGTTTAGCGATGCCAGCGAGGTCAATCGCCGCTTCTACGCCGGAGTTACCGCCGCCAATGACCGCCACGTGCTTGCCTTCAAACAGCGGGCCGTCGCAATGCGGGCAGTAGGCAACCCCTTTGTTTTTGAACTCTTCCTCACCCGGCACACCGAGATTGCGCCAACGTGCGCCAGTGGAAATAACCACCGTTTTGCTTTTCAGGACAGCACCGTTTTCCAGCTCGACTTCAATAAGATCTTTCTTCTCGAGCCGTTTGGCACGCTGGATCATGATGTCGACATCGTACTGTTTGACATGCTCCTCAATGCTGGCTGCCAGCTTCGGCCCTTCGGTATATTTGACGCTGATGAAGTTCTCAATACCGAGCGTATCTAAAATTTGTCCGCCGAAGCGCTCAGCGACAATACCGGTGCGGATGCCTTTGCGCGCCGCATAAATGGCAGCTGTCGCACCCGCTGGTCCGCCGCCGATGACAAGCACATCAAACGGGTCTTTATCGGCAAATGAAGCAGCGTCCGGCTCGCTTCCTAATTTTGCGAGAATGTCTTCAAGCGACATGCGGCCGCTAGCGAACATCTCGCCGTTTAAAAAGACGGTCGGCACCGCCATAATGCCTTTTTGTTCAACTTCTTCCTTAAACGCCGCACCATCAATCATCGTATGCGAAATGTCAGGGTTGAGCACGCTCATGATGTTGAGCGCTTGAACGACATCCGGGCAGTTATGGCACGTTAAGCTCACGTACGTTTCAAAATGATGTTTGCCCCGAATTTGTTGAATGCGGCGCACCACATCCTCGCTGACTTTTGGCGGCCGCCCGCTCACTTGAAGCAGGGCAAGCACCAAAGACGTAAACTCATGGCCTAACGGAACGCCAGCAAAGGTGACGCCGGTGTTTTCGCCGACCCGGCTGACGCTGAAGCTTGGCGTTCGTTCAAGCGTTGCTTTTTCCACTTTGATTTTCGGCGACATCGCCGTTAATTCATCGATTAAAGCAAGCATATCGCGGGAAACGTTGTCGTCTCCCGCGCTTACTGTCAAGACAATGTCATTTTCAAGCAATTGCAAGTACTGGGCGAGTTGTGCCTTGATGTCAGCATCAAGCATTGTCAAATGCCTCCTTAAATTTTGCCAACAAGGTCAAGACTCGGTTTCAGCGTTTCAGCACCTTCTTGCCATTTCGCCGGGCACACTTCACCTGGATGGTTGCGCACATATTGAGCAGCTTTGATTTTATCAATCAATGCGCTAGCTTTGCGGCCAATGCCGTCAGCGTTGATTTCCACCGCTTGGATGACGCCGTCCGGATCGATAATGAACGTGCCGCGTTGAGCCAAACCTTGTTCTTCGTCAAGCACATCAAACATGCGCGACAATTGGTGCGAAGGATCGCCGATCATGACATATTCAATTTTGCTGATCGTCGGCGATGTGTCATGCCATGCTTTATGAGTAAAGTGCGTATCGGTCGAAACCGAGTACACTTCCACACCAAGTTCTTTGAACGTAGCATAATGGTCTTGCAAATCTTCGAGCTCCGTCGGGCATACGAACGTAAAGTCAGCCGGATAGAAGCAAACGATGCTCCATTTTCCGAGGAAGTTTTGTTCCGTAACTTCAACGAAATCTCCATTATGATACGCTTGTGCTTTGAAAGGTTCTACTTTTTTCCCTACGAGAGACATTCTTCATCTACCTCCTGCAATGGCTAGTCTTTAAATTAAAATGATTTTAATACGATATTTATTATCATATAGAAGTGTGTATTTTGTCAATAGATATAACTTAAAATTTTTCCATGGCGCCTAACCAGCTTCGGGTGGAGCACGGTGTGTCCATGTGATGCACAATGGAGTGGGGCTCTCTTTATTTATCGAAGATCCCATCCTGGAGACGGGTCAGCTGGTTTTGGCTTTCGCATGTCCACCCTTTTCTCACAAGCAGATCCATCTGACGAGCCAATTTGACACCATAGAACCTATGCCTAAACACTCGCACGCGAGACGCCGTTCCTCCACCCGAAGCGTTAGCACTGGCCATGTTCACGGGCGAAACCACTGTTTTTTCATCGTCTGCACATCTTTTAGTGTTACGCCGAACTCAGACGCCAGCTCAAAGGCACTATATTCGGCTTTCAGCCGCAGCCATTCGTGGAAATCGGCGGAAAGCACATCGTTCGATCGGTGCGCCTGCTTGCTTCTGCCCGTTTGCCGCATCGCCTTTCCTCCTTTCTATGCCGCCGGTTCGTTTTCATCTTTCCCATTTTTCGCTGAAAATAAAAAAACCGGGAAACATCATTCGTTTCCCGGTTTGTCACCGCTGTCGATAATCAAGGTGACTGGTCCATCGTTTGTGAGCGAAACGTCCATCATTGCGCCGAACACTCCTGTTTCGACATGGATGCCTTTTCCGCGCAAGAAGGTGTTGAATGCCTCATAAAGCGGCAAGGCGCGATCCGGTTTCGCTGCTGCCATAAAGTTCGGCCGCCGTCCTTTCCGACAGTCGCCGTAAAGGGTAAACTGCGACACCGACAGCACCGCCCCGCCGACTTCAAGCAACGAACGGTTCATTTTTCCATTTTCATCTTCAAAGATGCGCAAATGAGCAATTTTCTCCGCTAAATAGGCGGCGTCGGCCTCCGTATCCTCGTGCGTGACGCCAAGAAGCACGACAAGCCCCGCATCGATCGCTCCAACGACCTCGCCGTTGACGGTGACGCTCGCCTGCTTCGCCCGCTGGATGACCGCTTTCATTGTGTCCCTCCTTTCGACACCCCTAGTTGTTCATCAGCCGCTGAACTGAATAAATGTCAGGAATTTGTTTAATTCGTTCCACTACTTTTTGCAAATGGCTGATGTTATGAATGGCGATGGTCATATGAATCGTCGCGATTTTATGCCGATGATCCGAGCGGCCGGAGACGGCGGAAATGTCGGTGCGCGTCTCGTTTACAGCCTGCAGCACTTCATTCAGCAAGCCGCGGCGATCAAAGCCGATAATTTCGATGTCGACGTTATACTCACGCTCACCATTTGTGCCGCTTTCCCATTCAACAGGAATCAACCGGTCAGCCGCCTCTTCCACCTGCACGTTCGGGCAGTCGGCGCGGTGAACGGAAATGCCGCGGCCGCGGGTGATAAAGCCGATAATTTCATCGCCCGGCACCGGGTTACAGCAGCGCGACAAGCGGATGAGCAAGTTGTCGATTCCTTGGACACGAATGCCACAGTCACGTTTTTTGCCAGCCGGCAGCTTCGCTTCCGAGACCGCTTCAGCCAGTTTGCGCTGCTGTTCTTCAAGATCGCGCTGCTTTCGCCATTTTTCCGTCAACCGATGGGCGATTTGCGCCGCCGTAATTCCATGGTAGCCAACCGCTGCGTACATATCGTCTTCGTTCGAAAAATTGAATTTCTCCGCGACGCGCTTTATGTTGTCAGCCGTCATCACTTCTTTCGGCTCGAAACCGAGGCCGCGCACTTCTTTTTCAACCATCTCTTTGCCTTTATCAATGTTTTCTTCCCGTCGCTGTTTTTTGAAAAACTGACGAATTTTGTTGCGCGCCTGCGATGTTTTGGCGAGCTTCAGCCAATCTTGGCTCGGTCCATACGAATGCTTCGACGTTAAAATTTCGACGATGTCGCCCGTTTGCAGCTTATAATCAAGCGGCACCATTTTTCCGTTGACTTTCGCACCGATCGTTTTATTGCCGATTTCTGAATGGATGCGGTAGGCGAAATCAATCGGCACCGAACCGGCCGGCAGCTCGATGACATCACCTTTTGGCGTGAAGACGAACACCATGTCGGAAAACAAATCCATCTTCAGCGACTCCATAAACTCTTCGGCATTGCTGGCGTCGTTTTGCCACTCTAAAATTTCCCTGAACCAAGACAACTTTTCTTCAAACGAGTTCGGCTTCACCGTTTTTCCTTCCTTGTACGCCCAATGGGCAGCGATCCCGAACTCGGCGATTTGGTGCATTTCGAACGTGCGGATTTGCACCTCGAGCGGCTCACCTTTTGGCCCGATGACCGTTGTATGGAGCGACTGATACATGTTTGGCTTCGGCATGGCGATATAGTCTTTGAACCGCCCCGGCATCGGCTTCCAGCACGTATGGATGATGCCGAGCACGGCATAGCAGTCTTTAATACTGTTGACGATAATGCGGACGGCAAGCAAATCATAAATTTCATTAAACTGTTTATTTTGCATAACCATTTTTCGGTAAATGCTGTAAATATGTTTCGGCCGCCCGGAAATTTCACACGGAATATGCACTTCATTGAGCCGTTCACGCACTTCCTGAATGACTTCTTCCAAATATTGCTCGCGTTCAGCCCGCTTCTTCTTCATTAAGTTGACGATGCGGTAATATTGTTGCGGATTTAAATAACGAAGTGCGGTATCCTCAAGCTCCCATTTAATTTTCGAAATGCCAAGACGGTGGGCGAGCGGGGCGAAAATTTCGAGCGTTTCGTTAGCGATGCGCCGCTGCTTTTCCGCTGGCAAATGTTTTAACGTCCGCATGTTATGCAAACGATCGGCCAGTTTAATTAAAATGACGCGAATATCTTGCGCCATGGCCAAAAACATTTTTCGGTGGTTTTCCGCCTGCTGTTCCTCTTGTGATTTATATTTAATTTTGCCGAGCTTCGTCACGCCATCGACGAGCATCGCCACATCCGCACCGAATTCACGCTCGAGGTCCTCTTTTGTCGCCTCGGTATCTTCCACGACATCATGCAAAAACCCAGCAGCGATCGTCGTCGCATCCATTTTCAAGTCAGCCAAAATACCGGCAACTTGAATGGGATGGATGATATATGGTTCGCCCGACTTCCGGAATTGATCGCGGTGGGCGTGTTTCGCAAATTCATACGCCTTTTTTAAAAAGGCGACATCTTGTTCCGACAAATAACAGCCCGCCTGTTCAAACACTTGCTCCGCTGTCAGCACTTGTTCATTGGCCATATGGTTGGATCACCTTTGATTTTATAAAATGAAATTCACACGCTAAGGTGTTAACATCAATCACGTTAATAAGAAAGAGCACTCGTGCGAGTGCCCCTTTTTTCTCTATTGTAGCGGAAGAAGCGAACAATGTCGACTATTTTAAAACTGCATGAGCGTTAAAATATCGTATCCTTCCAATTTTTTGCGCCCACCAAGCTCTGTGAGCTCAATTAAAAATGCCAAACCGGCCACTACTCCACCTAATTGTTCGACTAAATCGATCGTCGCCCGCATCGTGCCGCCTGTCGCTAACAAATCGTCGGTAATCAAGACGCGCTGCCCCGGCTTGATGGCGTCTTTGTGCATCGTCAGCACATCTGTTCCATACTCTAATCCGTATTCAACACGAACGACTTCACGCGGCAATTTTCCTTCTTTGCGTACCGGTGCAAAACCAACACCGAGTGCATAGGCAACCGGGCATCCGATGATAAACCCGCGCGCCTCCGGACCAACAACGATATCAATTTGCTTTTCGCGTGCGTATTCGACAATTTGGTCGGTGGCGTATTTGTACGCTTCCCCGTTGTCCATCAGCGTCGTAATGTCTTTAAATAAAATTCCCGGTTTCGGAAAATCAGGCACGATTGTAATATACTGTTTTAAATCCATTATACGTTTGCCTCCTCGTACGTTTGCGAACGTGTCATTTCTGCTAAACAGCGTTTCAACTGCTCATAAGTGGAATATAATAACTGCTGTTCCACCTCAAGCTCGTCCCGCCGGCGGCGATATGTCGGTGATTCATGCAAATCACGCTTCTCTGGCGCATGGACAAGTGAGATGACGCCGTCTTGTTCGCGAATAAACTCAAGCTCTAAAAATACTTTCGCCATAAAATGAACCGTCTCTTCCGTCCAGCCACGGGCGCGCGCCAGCTGTCCGCCCCGCTCGGCGAGCGGAAACGAACGGTATTTATGCAAAAAGGCATAAAACCATTTAAAATGGTCGCGCGTCGGAAACGTGCGAAAAAACTGCGCTTCCGGCTGCGCAAACACCGCGTAAATGCGCTCCGGCTGCCCGTTGCCAAGCAAGACAGCGAGTCGGCGGAGCTTTGGCGGCAAGTCAAGCAGCACGACATAGCGGCCGTCAATCGCCAAGGCGCCCGCCTCTTCATCACTTGCTACATAATGAAGTTCGTCGCGAAACGCCGTCAAATTTAATTGATTTTCGGTTTCGCGGCGAAACAGGACAAGCAGCCGTTTCTCTTTCGGCATTCGCTCAATAAGCGGGTGGACATCGCGGCAGCCGCGGACATCAAACACTTGGCAGCTGCTTACCGCTACATCACATAACGACAACTGCGGCTTCGCTAACCCGTTCCATTCATTTACCGAAAGCTCTCCGACGGCCGAGACGCACGCCCCAGGGGCGATCTCCTCGCAAAGCGGCCCGAGACCGAAGCCAATGGCATCAATCGCTGCACCATTTTGGGAAAAGACCGCTTTCATATGGGCGCCGTTCGCTCCGACGCGGCGCATCGTTTCAACCGCCACCTCTTCAATAAGAAGAAGCGGCCGCGGATTGCTGACACCAAACGGGGCAAGCCGCTCAAAGCTGCGCGCGGCCGACAACGTCAGCTCATCAACAGAGCAGGCAGCATCAATAAACGTCGGCGGTGTAAAATCATCATCTGACAACGTCCTAGCGGCGATGGCATTCAACCGCTCCCGCAGTTCTTCGACATCATCAAGCGCTAAGGTCATTCCCGCCGCCATCGGATGGCCACCAAAATGAGGCAAAATGTCACGACATTGCGATAAACTTGCAAAGAGGTCAAAGCCGTGAATGCTGCGAGCCGACCCTTTGGCGATTCCTTTTTCCCGATCCATCGAAAGCACAACCGCTGGACGATAAAACTGCTCAACAAGTTTCGAGGCAACGATGCCAACAACCCCCGGATTCCATCCTTCACCCGCGACAACAAGAACGCGATGCTCTTCAGGCGGAAACTGACGCCGTACCATCTCTGCCGCTTCTTCAGCCATTTGCGCCACAAGCTGCTGGCGTTCACGGTTTAGTTCATCCATTTCTTGGGCCAACCGTGCGGCTTCGCCCTCATCGTCTGTCATTAACAGCGCCACGGCCGGATCGGCGCCGCCGAGGCGGCCGGCCGCATTCAGCCGCGGCGCGATAGCAAAACCGACCGTCTGTTCATTTACTGTCATCGCATCAATACGGCATTGCCGCCAAAGGGCGCGCAACCCAACGCGGTTCGTTTCGCGCAGCGCCTCGAGCCCTTGTGCGGCGAGCAGACGGTTTTCCCCAACGAGCGGCACTAAGTCGGCAATCGTCCCGATCGCTACCAAATCAAGCAAATGGCGCGGCACCCGTCCAAGCAACGCATGAGCAACTTTAAATGCGACGCCGACGCCGGCCAAATCGCGAAACGGGTATGTACTTCCCGGCTTTTTCGGATGAATGATCGCGTACGCCTCCGGTAACACCGGACCCGGTTCATGGTGGTCGGTCACAATGACATCAAGCCCCCACTCATTAGCGGCAGCGATTTCATCGACCGCTGCAATTCCATTGTCGACCGTCACAATAACGGACACGCCCCGCTCTTTCGCGGCACGAAATGCCGCCAGATTCGGACCGTATCCTTCCGTAAAGCGATTGGGAATGTAGAATTCGACCGACGCTCCCGCCTCTTTAAGGGCGCTCACCATCACCGACGTACTGCAGACGCCATCGGCATCATAGTCGCCATAGACAAGCACAAGTTCGCCGGTGTTGATCGCCCGCTCTAAGCGCCGAACCGCCCGTTCCATCCCATCAAGTAGAAACGGATCATGAAACGGCTGTCCAAGGGGATCAAGAAACGCGGCCGCTTCCGCTGCCGTCCGCACGCCACGGCGGACAAGAAGCTTTGCTAACAACGGCGCGATGTCGGCTTCCTCGGCCAGCCGCCTCACCGTCTGTTCGTCGGGGCAATCTACTTCCCAACGCGTTTTCGCTTTTAACATGTCCCCCACCTCAACTCTCCTTATTATACAAAAAGGAGAAAAGGGCAGGCAACGACATTACGTGTTTTTTTGCGGATCATACGGATTGATATGCACCATCACGTTGCGGACGCGCGGAAGTGTCAGCAACTTTTCCTTTACTTTTTTCCCAATCCGGTGTCCTTCTTCGACTGTCAGCCGTGGATCAACGGCGATCTTCAAATCGACAATAACGTAATGACCATGCTCGCGCGCATATAGCTCGTTAATTTGCCGCACGTCAGGAACCGACAGCACCGCCTCCCGCAAATAGCCCGTTTCCTCCTCATGGAGCACGTGGTCGATTGCCGTATGGATCGACTTCCGACCAAGCTCCCACGCCATTTTTAAAACAAGAATGGCGACGAATAGCCCAGCGAGCGGGTCGGCATACACGAGCCAGCCGATTTCCCACTTTCCGCCGAGAATGGCAGCACCAACACCAACGAGCGCAGCAAGTGAAGAGAAGACGTCAGAGCGATGTTCATAGGCGTTGACAACTAAGGCATCGCTATTGAGCTGTTTCCCTAGCCGGTATTTATAGCGAAACATCGCCTCTTTGACAACGATCGATAACAACAGAACATAAATGGCCGCCATCCCCGGTGGCGACAGTGGGGCGAAAAACGACATGAGCGCTGATCGTCCGATCTCGAGCCCAACAAGAAACAAAAGGACCGCCACAATAATGGCAGCGATCGATTCCGCTTTTCCGTGCCCGTACGGATGGTCTTCATCCGGCGGGCGCGCCGCGGCTCGCAGTCCGATCCAAACGGCGAACGATCCAGCAACATCGGATGCCGAATGAGCGGCATCGGCGATCAGTGCCTGACTTTGGCTCCACACCCCAACGATTGCCTTGATGGCGGCAAGCGCTATGTTGCCGACAATGCCAATGATCGCTGCTGTTTTCGCCTGCCTGAATCGCTGTTCGTTTTCCATGGCCATCTTCCCCCACTTCACGTCTAGCAGCATCCCAGCCGTTTATGTTTCATCTGGCCATTAGTGTATCCATTTTCCGTTCCAAGCATCGTCGTCAAAAGAAAAAGCACCGGAAAAAGCGCAAGCACTTTTTCCGGTGCGGACATTACAGGTGCGGCTCGGTTTCCGGCGTGATTTTTTTCGTCCCTTTGCCTTTTTTGAGCGCATTTCCTTTCCAAACGAGCCACAGCTGTGCAGCGATGAACAGCGAGGAATAGACGCCGCACAACAGGCCGGCGAGCAAGGCAAGGTTGAAGTTGCGGATCGCCTCGCTGCCAAACAGAAGTAAGGCAATCACCGTAAACAAAACGGTCAATACGGTGTTGATTGAGCGTGTGAACGTTTGCTGCAACGCTCGGTTGACGATGTGCCTTAAATCGTCGACCGTTTTCACTTTCCGTTTTTTCATGAGATCGCGAATGCGGTCAAACGTGACAATCGTATCATTGATCGAGTAACCAATGATCGTCAACACGGCGGCGATGAACGTCAAATCAACCTCAAGCCGCGTCAAGCTGAACACAGTAATGATGAAAAACGCATCGTGCAATAAGGCGATGATAGCAGCTAACGCCATCCGCCATTCAAAGCGGATCGTCACATAAAGAATGATCCCAATCGACGAAATGAGCACGGCAATGAGCGCGTTTCGCGCTAACTGCTTGCCGACAACGGGCGACACGGTGCTGATGTTGGGTTCATGCCCGTACGTCGTTTTCAGCTCACTTTTGATTTTCGCAATTTCCTGCTTGTCAAGCACTCCGATCAAGCGGACGACGCCTGTTTTCCCGTCCGTGCCAGATAAAACGACATCCTCCGGCTTGTGACCAAGCTGTTCAAAATAGTCGCTTAGCTCCTTGGCTTCAATCGGTTGACTGCTCGTCACCTCAATGCGCGTCCCGCTCGTGAAATCAATGCCGAGATTGAGCCCCATGGCAAAAAGTGAAATGACACCGGCAATCGTCAAGGCGATGGAGAACAGGAAAAACTTTTTGCTATGTTTGATAAAATCCCAACGGTCAAACTTCGTCGGCACTTCTGTCTCATCGGTCGTTTCGGCAATGTTTAAGATTTCCGATTTTTTCACGCCGAAATAACCCGGTTTCTTATCAAGCCAGCGGCTTGAGACGAGCAGCCCGAGCAACAGGCGCGTGCCGTAGACAGCAGTGACAAAGCTGGCGACAATGCTGATAATGAGCATCGTCGCGAACCCTTTGACCGAGCTTGTTCCGTAAATGAACAGGACGACGCCGGCGATGATCGTCGTAATGTTGGCGTCAAAAATCGTTGCAAACGAACCTCGGTTGCCGGCGCGAAACGCCGACAGCATCGATTTGCCAAGCTTTAGCTCTTCCTTGATTCGCTCATACGTAATAATGTTGGCGTCGACCGCCATCCCGACCCCTAAAATAAGGGCGGCAATGCCTGGCAACGTCAAGACGCCGTTCATCCAATCAAACAATAACAGAATCAAATAAATGTACACCGACAGTGTAATGACGGCAATCACGCCTGGCAATCGGTAAAACCAAATCATAAACAAGAAGATGGCAGCAACACCGATGATGCCAGCCAACATCGTTGTTTGCAGGGCGTTTTTCCCGAATTGGGCGCCAACAGACGTCGAGTAAATTTCATGCAATTCGACTGGAAGTGCGCCGGCGTTTAACAGATCAGCCAGCTGCTGTGCTTCTTTCACCGTAAAGTTGCCGACAATCGACACGTCTGTCTGATTGAAAACTTGGTTGACCGAAGCAGCGGAAATAAATTTCGGATCCGCTTTGCCCGCTTCTTTTTGGTACGAGTCAACCCCTTCTTCAAAATCAAGCCAAATGACCAAAATATTGTTCGGCGGCCCCATGTTGTACACTTTTTCCGTCACTTGGCGAAACTTATCGGCATCTTTCAATTTAATAGCGACACTCGGCTGGCCGTTCTCATCAAACGACAGCTTCGCTCCGCCTTGGACAAGATCGCTCCCGTCCATGAGCACGTTGTCATTGACGTCACGGAACGTCAACTTTGCCTGGGTGGCCAAAATTTCGCGTGCCTCGTTTTGATCCTTCACCCCGGCGAGCTGGACGCGAATACGGTTTTCGCCTTCGATGTCGACGCGCGGCTCGCTGACGCCGAGGACGTTAATCCGCTTGTTTAAGGCGCTGACCGTGCTTTGGAGCGTTTCCTGGTCAATTTTATCGCCTTTTTTCGCCGGCTTCACCTCATACAACACTTCAAAACCGCCTTGCAAATCAAGGCCGAGCTTGATATTATGTAAAATTCCTTGAATCGTCGGTCCGATCACTCCAGCCAATAGGAGCACGAGCAAAAAAAACGTGACGATGCGACTTCGTTTTACCATTCGTTGTAAAATCCTCCTTCGATTCATCTTGACGCCCGGCGGCTTCTACAGCACCATCGTTGAACACATCGGTTTCGACTTCCATTATGCGCCAGTCGGCCATTGGTGTCAATTTTTCGCTATAACAACTCTTTGAGAACGTTTTCTAAATCATCGCCGCCAGTTTCCCGCTGCTGTTCATACGAACGCATCGTCAAAAATGCCATGTATTCCCCCGGCGAAAGCGACAAAATGTCGCTGACAAGCTCATATAGTTTTTTTTCCGCCAGCGCGTTTTTCCACTTTCGAGCACACAAACATTCCCATAGCCCGTCGATCGTTACTTGTGTGTACCCGAGCAAACGAAACTCGTCATATTTGCATTCGAGCGCCGGCATGAGCTGTTCGCGCAGCCGTTTTTCCCCTTCCATCTCTCACCCTCCCGCGCCATGCCAGGTATTGTCAAAAGTTTATCCTCCACACTCACTGTTTTTCATTGAGTTTCAACGGTGAGAATAAAAAAAGCTTGCCACCCCCGTTGTTTTAGGCCATCATTGAGGTAACCCCACA